>Ga0137409_10003459_pt1 | contig 16726 bp, 14 predicted proteins | sample CZODoug1_16funga_FD_122059 | JGI IMG/M metagenome (GOLD analysis project Ga0137409, IMG submission 122059) | Vadose zone soil fungal communities from Angelo Coast Range Reserve, California, USA - CZODoug1_16fungal (Hybrid Assembly) | ecosystem: Environmental > Terrestrial > Soil > Vadose zone... | reverse complement strand
ATGAAGCTGGGCTATTCGCCGGAGGAAACGTCGCAGATGGTTTCCTACATCGATCGCAACGGCAAGATCGAGGGCGCGCCGGGGTTCAAACCAGAGCATCTGCCGGTCTTCGATTGTTCGCTCGCCACGGTGGGCGGGCGTTCGATCGCCTGGCGCGGCCACTTGAAAATGATGGCGGCGGCGCAACCGTTCCTTTCCGGCGCGATCAGCAAAACGATCAACATGCCCGAGGAATCCACGGTCGAGGACGTCATGCAGGCGTATATCGAGTCGTGGAAGCTCGGCGTGAAGGCTGTGGCGATTTATCGTGACAACTCGAAGGGCTCGCAGCCGCTTTCCGCCGCCGGCGATAAGAAAGACACGGCGCAACAGGGACATCTTGCAGCGGCGAAGGCGGCCGAAACCGCGTCACTTGTGGCTGAGCAACGCGAACTGTTCCCCCACGCGCACCGCCAAAAGCTGCCGAGCGAGCGCCAGTCCATCACGCACAAGTTCTCCATAGGCGGTCATGAGGGCTACATCACCGTCGGTCTCTACGAGGACGGAAAAACGCCGGGTGAAATTTTCATCAAGATGGCCAAGGAAGGTTCGACGCTTTCCGGCTTCATGGACGGCTTCGCGCTCTCGGTTTCGATCGGCTTGCAGTACGGCGTGCCGCTCAAGGCGCTGGTCGACAAGTTCATCAATACACGGTTCGAGCCCGCGGGCTACACAGGCCACCCTGCCATTCCGTATGCTAAGTCCGTGCTCGACTACATCGCCCGATGGCTCGGCGGACGGTTCATCTCTGCGGATTACCTTACGCACAATGGTGATAGCGCGTTGCCGGCTACAATCGCGTTGGCGGGACCAGTCACGTCACCCGCGTTGGTCGCGACGGCCCATGACGATTTGTCGGCGCACGATGCGGGTGTGCGTCCCATGTTCGACGGCGCGCCTACCTGCTCCGAATGCGGCATGCTCATGACGCCCAATGGCGCCTGCTACAAATGCGAAAATTGCGGCGGCACATCCGGCTGCAGCTAGACGACATACACAGCACGATTCCCCAAAGGGCACGGTTCGCCGTGCCTTTTTTTATGACTCGCAAGCAGTTGTAGCCCGCCTCTTCAGAGGCGGGGGTTTTGTCGCACGGTGAGGCAAATCCCCGAGTCTGAAGACCAGAGCTACAGCAACCGCGTCCGTCGCCTTACCGCCATGGCGCGGGCCATAGAAAATGCTCACCGTCAGACGGAAACTCTACGGAATCAAGAACAGCCAGCCCTTCGCTCTTCTTCACATACTGGCGATAGCTTGACCAGTGCCATTCTTGTGGCTCTGACACCAAACCAGCTTCGACCGGGTTACGATGAATGTATTCGAGCTTTTGCCAGAAATTGCGAACCTGACGAACTATAGTGTCAAAGTATCTTTCTTGCCAGATGGGACCTGGAATCTTGCGCCGTTGCGCGATTGCATAGCCCGTCTTGCTTTTCAAGTCCCGCATGATTTGGATCAGATTCTGATTTTGCGGAGAAAATAGAAGGTGAACGTGCGTGGGCATAATCACGTACCCGAACAGCAAGAAATCAGCGCGCAGCCTATGTGTTTCGGTTGCGATGAGAATTAGGTCGCGCTCTTCGGGAACGAGGGGAGCAACTTTGCGGGCGAGATTTGTCGTGACGAAGAAAATTCGATTGTGGTTCTCAATGCGCCGGAGGCGTGCCATGATTGGTGCATTCTATTATATACACTGTGACGTTTTGGTTGAGGATTTGCTGTAGCCCGCCTCTTCAGAGGCGGGGGGTTTTGCGGCAATGAGCAGAAAATCCCCGGGTCTGAAGACCCGGGCTACAACAACCCGGGCCAAAAAAACGAAAGGGGCTCGAATCCGAGCCCCTTCCAGCAAAACCCCATTTCACCCCGTCCCAAGAAAACCTGGGACATCACCACCCCGGGAAAATCAAAAACCACTTTGCCTCCAATAGTGCAAGCGTGTTGCCACCGATTAGAAATTCTTATGCAAGGCTTCAAGTCATTGATTCAAAAATGTTTAGCAAATCCTGCCTTGAATATGGGTACATGAATACCCTGAATATCTACAATTTTTCACAGTATTCGGTTGCGGCCGCTACAATCTTCGGGAGAATTCAGGCGCCGATCGCGGTACGAATGGCGGAGGCGAGGGTTTCGGCCCAGTGGGTCACATCTTCAGCGCGCTCGGCCTCGACCATGACGCGCGCCTTGGGCTCGGTGCCCGAATAGCGCACCACGACGCGCCCGGCGGCTCCTAAGGTTTTCGTGGCTTTGCTGATCGCGGCGGAAACCACAGGCAACGATTCCAGCGGCGGCTTGGATTTCACCATTATATTCACAATGGTCTGCGGAAAGATCTTGAGGCCGCGTAGCAAGTCGTCGAGGGGTCCGCGCAGCGCCACCAGGCAAGCCATCTTGAGTGCCGTGAGCAGGCCGTCGCCGGTGGTGGCGTCGTCGAGAAAAATAATGTGCCCGGATTGTTCGCCCCCCAAATTCGCGCCGCTGCGCAGCATTTCTTCGAGCACGTAGCGGTCACCGACGGGCTCGCGAGCGAGACTCAATCCTTCGGCTTGGAGCGCGCGCTCGAGTCCGAGATTTGCCATCGTCGTGCCGATCACGCGTCCGCCGTTCAGGTGTCCAGTGGATTTCAGGAATCTCGCCATGGCCAGCAGCACGCCGTCGCCGTCCACGTGGCGTCCGCTCGCGCTGACGAACATCGCGCGGTCGGCGTCGCCGTCAAATGCCACGCCCAGCGCGGAGTGTGTTTCGATCACTTTCTTTCGAAGATTTTCCGGATGGAGCGAGCCGCAACCGTCGTTAATATTTCGTCCGTTGGGCTGGTCGTGGATCGCAATGACTTCTGCGCCAAGCGAGCGGAACAGCGAGGGCCCAAGCTGGCTCGCGGCGCCATTGGCGCAGTCGAGCACGACTTTCATCCCCGCGAGGTTCGCGCCTGGAATCACCCGTCCGCGCAGTTGCGCCAGGTATTCCTCATCGAGCGAGCGGTCCGTCGGAACGGCGATCCCGTGCGGGGCCGTCTCACGGCCTTTGTGATTGTGAATCTCGATTTCGAGGTGTTCCTCGACTTCATCCGGAAATTTCATCCCCGTTCCGGCGAACAGTTTCACCCCGTTGTCATGAAACGGATTGTGCGAGGCGGAAATCACCATGCCGGCCGAGAATTTTTTCTGCCGCACCAGGCAGGCAACGCCCGGCGTGCTGATGATACCCGCGGAAACGAAAGCGACGCCGTCATCGGCGAGTCCTGCGGCGAGCTGCGATGCAATATGGGGTCCCGATTCGCGCGTATCCATGCCGATCAGCGCGCTGGGTTTCGCGTCGCGTTCCAATAAATATTTTCCGAGCGCTCGCGCGACGCCGTATAGAGTGGCGTCGTCCAGCGGATACGTGCCGGGAATGCCGCGAATGCCATCGGTGCCGAACAATTCCTTGGTCATAATTGAAGTCAGAATGGACGGGGAGCCACGCCGGACCCTGAAAATTCTAGCACACGCTCTTTCACCCGGTAGGGGGAGTAAGTGCGCGGCGAGGCACAAGAGTAACCGGGAATGCTGAGGGTGAAACCTGGACAACGGTCGCGCCAAACGGAGCACCCACCATGTCCGGTGAGACCCGCACCTGGGAAACCCCTTCCTTCCAATCTTTCAGGTCCACGCGAACGCTCAGGTCAGCCGTGACCAACCGACGCAGCAGCGCCGACCGTCCACGCACGCGCACGCGCACCATAATGGGCACGTCCCCTGAAATTTCCAGCTGAGCAGGCATGCTGGTGAACTCGAGCGGTACTTGAAAACCCACTTCTGCGAACGGCTCCGAGGTGTACGTAACCCACAAAAGAAAAGAAATACCGAGCGCCAGAACCTTCAGGGCGGCGTTGGCGAAGATGTAATTTCGCAGGAACCGCATCGTCTATTTTCGCACCGGCGTTCGGGCGTTCACAAGCGCGGCGGGCAACACCGAGGTCACCCTTCGGCGCGAGAACATTTCATTCAGGCGGTCTCCAAGTTCTTCCGGCGAGAGATTCGTGTCGATCGCTCCGCCAGACGCAATTGAAATCGAGCCGGTCTCCTCTGAAACGAGCACCACGACGGCGTCGCTGTCCTCGGTAATTCCGATGCCCGCGCGGTGCCGCGTTCCGAGCTGTTTCGATATCAGGGGATTCAGCGAAAGGGGAAGGAAGCAGCCCGCGGCGGCCACTCGTGATCTCTCGATGATCACGGCGCCGTCGTGCAGAGGAGAGCCGGGCCGGAAAATTGAAAGCAGCAGGTCGTAGGAAAGCTTGGCGTCAAGTGGAATACCGCTCTCAATATAGGTTCGCAACCCAGCCTGACGCTCGACGACCATGAGCGCGCCAATGCGGTTTTGGGAAAAATACTCGGCGGCCATCACGATGTCGTCATGTGAGTCCTTCGGATTGTGAGATGCGAATCTCATCAATGCAAGATTGCGCCCGAATCGCGACAGAGCGCGTCGAATTTCCGGTTGAAAGAGAATGATCAACGTGATGGCTACGTAAGGCAGCATGGTCGTAAGCAGCCACTCGACCATTTCCAGCCGCGCCCAACGGGCGCCGCGGTAAAAAAGCATCAGCAGCCCAATGGCCACCAGCATTTGCACGGCGCGCGTCCCGCGCAGCAATTTCAACAGGTAGTAGATCAGAATCGCGATGATCAGGATATCGAGCGCCGATCGCACGTCCAGGCGCGCCAGGGGAGTGACCGGGAATCCGTCGGCGAGCATCGTCGTGGCTTCTACGGTATCGCAGCCGTGCCGCTTGGAGCAAGTCGGGTTTATACCTGTGCATCGCTATGCTATGGTGAATTCAGGTCCGCCATGCAAACCGAAGACATCAAGATCACATCGCGATCCAATTCCTCCCAACGTATTATCGCCCTGGGAATTATGTGTGCGTTTCTGTACTGGGCTTCCAGCGTCGTCATGACGCTGCTGCTGGCGGTTCTGCTGGCCTATTTTCTCGACCCTGTCGTGGAGATCCTCGAAAAAGTGCACATTCCGCGGGCGCTCGGGGCGTTATTCGTTCTACTGGCGGTCACCTCGATCTTTGGCGGGTTAGGCTATCTGCTAGTCGATCGCGCGGACCAGTTCCTCGCCGATTGGCCTCGCTACAGCGCGGGGATGCGCAGTGCTGCAACAGTGGTTGACCGCAAGCTAGCCATCTTCGAAAAACAAGTAGAAGCGATTGCGCCGGAAGAAGAGAAGGGCCGCCCACCGGTGCGCATTACCGAATCGCGGCCTGTTCGCGAACTATTATTTAGCGGCGTCGGCTCGCTATATTCGGTCCTGCTCGTGGCGACCTTTCTGCCGTTCCTGGTTTTCTTCATGCTCGCTGCCAAGAGGCGGATCTGGCAAGCCACCATGGGACTTTTTCCCGCTGAAAACCGGACGCGCGTCCAGGGGGCGCTCGATCAGGTCAGCGCCGTGCTGCGCAGCTATGTTGCCGGCAACGCTTTGGTGGCGCTGATATTGATGCTCGCCAGCTGGACCTTTTTCTTGACGATTCACCTGGATTACCCATTTCTTTTGGGATGCGTCTCGGGTGTGCTGAATCTCGTGCCCTATCTGGGCGCGGTCCTGGCGTGGCTCCCTCCTCTTTTGATCGGTGTGGCCCATTGGAAAACGATCGGTCCTTACGTCGGTGTCGCCGCGATGCTGAGTTTTTTCCACATGATCGGGGTCAATGTCTTGATGCCTGCTATCGTTGGGCGCCGGGTTCATTTGAGCGCCCTGGCCGTGACAATTGCATTGCTGTTCTGGGGATGGCTGTGGGGCGCGATCGGACTCGTTCTGGCAATACCCATTACGGCGACGATCAAAGTAATCTGCGATCATGTCGACGGGTGGGAGCCCGCAGGGCGCTGGCTTGGCGCGTAAGGGCTCTGGCAGATAAGATCTCGACGCTGAATTGCGGGTCATTTCCAAAGATCGAACCACGATTTGCATATTAGAATGGTTGTGCGGAGACGACGACGCCAATGCAGCCTCACCAGCGCACGTTTGTTATCGTTCTTGTCGCGTTCCTTGTGCTTGCCTGCGCGGGTTTGCTGATAACCAGCGAGTTGGTCAACCGTGCGATAAATGGGCCCGATCGCCAAGCAGGCCCACAGTCCGAGGTTGATTTACGGCCGATTCAAACGGCCCAAGCCTTAGCCCCGCTCGCCTCTGGACCGGACGAACAGGGCCTCGCGCGGGACGCTCTGCGTCTGGCCGATCATGAAATCGACATTGCGTTCACCTCGGCGCTCGAGGAAGCGGCCGCAAAACCGCCTGGGACCAGTGCAGAGATCCGCGCCATCCTCGAGCGGATCGGTACGGTGGAGAAGAGCATTGCCGAGATGGATGTCGAGATTGTGCGCCTCACGAAACTCGTTGCTTCCGCGAGCGAAAATCAAAAGACGGTCATCTCGCGACAACTCGATCTAGCCAAGGCGCGCCAAGAACTGAACGAGGATGAACTCGCCGATGCTAATGAGGATCTTACTCGAGCTGGCGGAGACCCGCAGAGCCGGATCAAGAAAATGGTAGACGAGCACAATGCCGCCAGCCAGGACAGCGGGGGTCACCTGGATCTTAGTGTCGTTGGTAGCCGGGCCGGTTCGAGAGCGCCAACTTCAAATTCATTTCTCGCGCGAGGACTTGCGTGGTATGCGCTTCGCTCGGATCAGATAAATCTTGCCCAGGCAAGACAAGAATCAATGGCATCGGCTTCGGCGCTCACCAAGCGTCATGACGAGCTCCAATCCCAAATTGCGAAGACAATGCCGCAGCGAACGAAGACGCAAGCCCTCGCGCCAACCGTCAAGAAGTCAGAAGAGACGCCTATTGCCGTTTCCTCCCCGGCGTCCGACGCAACCAATGCGACGCTGTCCTCACTTCACTCGTTATCCCTGATGCAACGAAGCATCGCGGGTCTCGATCGCCGCATTCAGGATGAGCAGAACTTGGCTAATATCTATGGGCCGTGGGGCGCGCTTGTTGCTTCGCGCCGGCGTGGCCTGCTGCATGGATTGATCGCCTCGATGACATGGATGCTGCTGATTGTGTTGGTAGTTTTTGCGTTCGACCGCGCAATGGAGCATTTCTTCGACCACCTCAACCCGGATCAGAAGAATCTGCTCACGCTGCATGCCGTCATGAACATTGCCGCGCGCGCCGCGGGAGCTGCTGTAATTCTGGCAATGATTTTTGGGTTGCCCAGCCAGATAGGAACCCTCATTGGTCTGGTCGGAGCCGGCCTCACTGTTGCACTCAAGGATTTCATCGTCGGCTTTTTCGGCTGGTTTGCGCTGATGAGGAAGGGTGGAATCCGCCTGGGTGACTGGGTTGAGATTAACGGAGTTAGCGGCGAAGTCGTTGAGATTGGATTGTTTCAGACGGTGCTGCTCGAAACTGGCAACTGGAACGAATCCGGTCATCCCACGGGCCGCCGCGTAACTTTCGTCAATAGCTACGCCATCGAAGGCCACTATTTCAATTTTTCGACGTCCGGCCAGTGGCTCTGGGACGAGCTGCAAATTGCGCTCCCCGCCGATCAGGACCCCCAACCGATCGTGGAGGAGATTCAGAAAATTGTGACCAAGGAAACCGAAGCAAACGCGCATCTTGCCGAAAAGGAGTGGGCGCGCCTGGGAAATGCCGGTGGGGCACGGTCTACCTCGGCAGGGCCTGCGACGAGCATTCGCCCGGCCAACCTGGGTTTTGAAATCCTGGTGCGTTATGTGGCACGCGCGAACGAGCGCTACCAGCAAAGATCCAAGCTCTACAACGAAATCGTCGAGCTGCTCCGCCGCAAGAATATTCCGCAGCCCGCGCAGCCTCCCCCGGCCGCCCCTTCCGCAGCCGCCGAAACCGCGTAGTCACTCTCGCAAGCGCTTTACGACACCGGATACATCTTCGGATTCCTGAAACAGCCGGATCGCCGCTACCCCCGCTGCGCCCCCGGCGAAACACGAATGAGCATTTTCAGCCGTGACGCCGCCGATCGCAAGCACTGGAATGCGCACCGCACGGCACACCTCGCGGAGCCGCTCGATTCCTTGCGGCTCGCCGAATCCTGCTTTTGACGGCGTCGCAAAAACTGGCCCGAAGAAGATGTAGTCAGCGCCAGCGACATCGGCCTCGCGCGCCGCTTCCACCGAATGGCACGATGCACCAATCCGAAATTCCACGCGTCCGGCGGAGCGCCGCCATTCCGCCACCGTTTCCGCGCGCAGCGACGTTTCGCCCAGATGAACACCCGCAGCGCCTGCGGCGAGCGCGACATCGAGACGATCGTTGACCAGAATCCTGGCTCCAGTCTCTCGCGTAGCGGCGCCCGCGAGCCGCACCAGTTCGGCGAGCGCACGGGTTCCAAGGTCCTTTTCACGGATCTGAATCCAGTTGATTCCGGCTGCTGCCGCGTTGCAAATGGTTTCCAGCAGTGCGTGCGTGGGATCTGTCCCGCAGTTCTCGGAAATCGGATCGCTTGGGGAAGGCGCGCACGCGCGCTCAAGTGCGCGCCCGCCGGTCACGTAGCAGAGAATGGGCTTACGTTCGCGTGGCAACGGAGTTCGTGGGTTCCCGCAACATGCTTCCGGCGAGCATGACATCGAGCGCGCCCAGCCCGGTCACGGCGCCGCGCACAGAAGGATGCAACAGGTAGGGAATCAGTCCAGGATACTTGTCCAGAAAGAAGTTGTGCTCCCAGTATCCCAGCCAGGGGATAAGAATCAGCACCACCCCCAGCAGGAACACATCGAGGCTGAACAGAACACGAAGTAACGATTTCATCCTGGCGCTGCCTAGCGCGCCTTCCCCAGCAAGCTAATCCGCTCGGAGACGTCGCGGTAGTCGATATTCATCGCATAAACCTGAGAGAAGCTTTTAACCGCGCCGGCTTTATCGCCGGCCAGCTCTTGTGCCACTCCCAGATCATACCGCAACGCAAGGATGGATTCCTGATCAAGTCCCGGGGTCTGGAGCGCGCGTTCGTACCAGATCGCCGCGATGGCCGGCTGTCCCTTTTCCATAAAGGCCAAGCCCAGCAGCGTGCAACATTGCATCGCATAGCGAAACGCCGGTCCCTTATCGGTCGATTTGGCGACCTTCTGGAACTCACTGATGGCCTCTTCCAGCAAACCCATTTCTCTGTAGGCAATACCCAGGTTGTAGTGGGTCTCGGGATCCTCGTGTTCATCTTTTCCCAATTCGCCCATTTCGGAGCGAAACTCTTCAAACAGGTCGCCTAGGGGCCCGCTGATCTCGCCACCGGAAGGCGCAGCCGGCGCCGAGGTCCCGTTTGCCGGCGCTGGGCGCTTCGGGGGCGCGGTTTCCGCGGCGGGAGCCTTTGCGGGGGGAGGCGCCGCGGGTTGAGCGATCTCTTCAGGAATTCCCAGAGACGATGTCGCCGACTCCAATTCCTTGGCGAGGTCGGCAAAAAGTGAGTCAGCTGACAAGGTGTCGGCTGGCAAAGCGCTTGTGGGCTGCGAAGCGAATGCGGGCGCTGCGGGCTGCAGTTCGAGATCGAAGGAAGGAGCTTCCGCATGTACTTCCTTCACTGCTTCTTCGGGCACATCCACTGGCACAGGTGGGCCCGCTTCCGAATGAGCAGCCGGCGCTGCATCAACTGGGGCTTCAGGGGTCTGTTCCGCCGGCTCCCCCAGCTGTTGGGACAGCGCCGCCCACTCGTCCGACAAATCGACTTCGTGGACGACGGATTTCACAGAAGGCCGTGGGCGGACCTTTTCCACTGGCGCGGGCTTGGCTGGAACCTCCGCGACAGGTTCCTCCAGTTTCGCTTCGATCGTCGGCACGGCAAACTCCGGTGGAGCAGCTGCGGAAGACTGCGGCGGAGCAATTGCTTCCGCGGGGGAAAGATCCGCCGCGCGTTGGAATCGGCGCCGGAATTCCGCATATCTCTCGGCGCCGGCGCGATCTTTGCGTTCGATCGCAACTTGTTCAAGCGTCGTGGCCAGTTCCGCTGTGCGATGGTCATTGCCCGCTCCCACCGAAAAATCCAGGAGACGTTCCAGGATAGGCGTATGCTGTGGGGCGCGCTCTAATACGGTTTCCAGCAGGTCGATGGCTTTCTGCGTGAGTCCATAACTGGAAAACAGATCGACGTCGGTCAATGCCTGCGTGACGTACCGCTGTGTTTCTTCATCCAGGTCTGATTCGGGGGGCTCTGGAGAAGCGGCTTTGGCCTTCGCTTCCGGGGCCGCCAATTTCACCGGCGGCGGTATCTCGGCCGCCATAGGCTCAAGCCCGGCCTTCGCGCGCAACTTCATGTACTGGCGGCGGGTCGTTTCGTCTTCCGGGCTTCGAGCAAGCAACTGCTCGTACGTTTCGAGCGCTCTCTCGTCGTTCCCCGCGGCTTCGAGCGCCTGCGCTAATTGTGCCAGTGCATCCGGCAGGCGGAACGAATCGCTGGCCCTTCCGTAGAGATCCACGAGCCATTCGAGCGGCTCAATCTGTCCCGGGCGGCGCTCCACCAGCCGCGAAAATGTTTGCGCCAAAGCGTCGTGGTCGCCCGAATCGATCATGGTGTTGCGGATGAGCGCGAGCAACGGCTGCGCACGGTCGAAGTCGCTGGCTTCCACCAGGACAATTGCGACTTGATGTACGTGCGGATAGTTCTTGGGTTCCCGCGCAAACACTTTCTCCGCCAGCGCCGCGGCTTTTTCAGGTTGTCCGCTTTCCAAATACTGCTTTAGCAGCATCGCCGTGGTCTCGCCGCCAGCGTCTTGGTCCGGAAATGATTCCAGGAGCGTGGAGGCTTCGGCACGCTTCCCTGCGCCCATCAACGCGCGCGCTTTCAAGGTGAGCGTCGCCACGTGCTGGGCGTCGATCTTCAAGAGGCGGTCGGCAAGCCGAATCACTTCGGCGTGATCGCCACGATCGAGAACTCGCTGTATGGCGATGTAGAACGTCTCGATCGCTTCCTTTTGCTGCCCCATCGCGACTTGCAGTTCGCCCAGTTTCGTATGGACACGCAGGTTGTCCGGTTCCGCCTCCAACAGCTTGCGCAAGAGTCCTGCGGCCTGCGGTTGGCGCCCGGCCTTCAAATGCACCTCGGCAAGCTGCAGATACAGCGGCCGCGCCTCGCTAAGCACGCCTTGCTGAACGTACAGTTCCGCCAATCGCTCCAAAGGACGGGTTTCCTCCGGCGCCAGCTTGGCCACTTTCTTGTAAATGGCGATGGCTTTGGTTGTGAAGCCATCGGTCAGAAAAATCTTCGCGAGCCGCTCGAAATATTCCAGCGCTTGGAAGGTTTCGCCTTGCCGGACAAACAGATCGCCCAGGGTCATCAAGGTGACCTGATCTTTCGGCTCATTTTTCAGGATCTGCTGGTATTCCGCGATGGCCTGCGGCATCTTCCCCTGTTGAAGATACTTCTGCGCCGCGTCGAGGTGTTTGCTCTTGTTATAGGCCATCTTCTGATGCTCTTTCCACTGCCCCTAGCTGGAAGGGACGAAGTCGGACAGTGGCACATTCGTAGCTGTTCCCGCACCGGCCCTTTCAGACCGGCGCGCCACACTTTCATAAGCGGACTGGTGCCGCATGGCCTGGCCGAAGGGTCAGGCTGACAGACATCAAATTTACGCTAGCACGCCGTAAAAACTCAAGTCAACGCAACGCTTTGAAAGGCGTTCGGGGCAGTAATCATCGAGTTTGGGAGGCCCGGGACCCTCTGCGCACGCCGGAAGGGTGTGTCCCCTACTATTCGCTTCAGGTCGCTTCAGGTGAGAGGCAAAGCGGTTTGCGTCGCGCCCGCGGCCCAGCAGGAAGCGTCCCGCACCGGGGCAAAGGAATATCGATGATGCGGCGAGGGGCCGTGCAATCGCAGCGCGGCCAGATGATCGGGGGTGGCGTATCCTTTGTGCCGCCGCAAGCCATATTGCGGGTAGACCAGATCCCATTCGGCCATCAGGCGGTCACGCTCGACCTTTGCCAGGATGGAGGCGGCCGCGATAGAGATGCAACGCGCATCGCCGTGAATCAACGGTTTCTGTTCAATCAAATCGTCAAGCCTCATCGCATCCACCAGCAAATAATCGGGAGTAATTTTCAGCAGGGTCAGAGCTTGAGACATTGCCTGCCGGCTGGCCTGGTATATATTCCACGCGTCGATGCGGCGCGCGTCGACCTCCGCCACGCCCCACGCTAGAGCGCGCTCGCGGATTCGCAGCGCCAGAATCTCGCGCCTCTCGGCGGGCAGTTTCTTTGAATCATCCAGGCCAACGATGCGGCGTTTGGGGTCCAGAATCACCGCGGCAGCCACCACCGGCCCGAACAAAGACCCGCGTCCCGCTTCATCCAGGCCGGCGATTCGTTGCCAGCCGCATTTGCGTGCTTCGCATTCGAATCGGGACGAGCATTTCCGCCGCATCGCCGCGGATTCTAACACGCACTTGGCCTGTTTTCTCAAAACTGATGGAAACGGGCGCTCGCTGAGATTCATTGCCGCTTCCACAGGCGCGGCATTCTTGAGTTCTTAGCCGGAATCACTGCCGGGATCAATCGTTACTGACCCGAGGCAACAAACCATTTGTAAGTGTCAAGGAGGCCTTGGGGGAGGGGAATTCGTGCCTGCCAACCGAGCGCGTGCAATCGAGACACGTCCAGCTGCTTGCGAGGGGTTCCGTCAGGCTTCGAGGGGTCGAAGGCCAGGCGGCCGCCGTAGCCGCTCACTGCTCGAATCAATTCGGCCAATTCCCGGATGGTCACGTCTTCTCCAGTACCCACATTAATACTTAACTCATCACAATAATGGAGCATCAAAAAGACCGCTGCACTGGCGAAGTCGTCGACGTGCAGCAACTCACGCCGAGGCGCCCCCGTGCCCCAAATGGTCACTTCCGGCGCGCCGGTGCGCGCCGCCTCGTGGAACTTGCGGACCAACGCCGGTACCACATGCGCAGAAGCTGGATCGAAGTTATCACCCGGCCCGTATAGATTTGTGGGCATCAAACAGATTGCGGGAAACCCGTATTGGCGGCGGTAGGCTTGCGCCATCTTCAGACCCGCGATCTTGGCGACTGCATAGGCTTCATTGGTGGGTTCCAGCGGACCGGTAAGCAGCGCGTCTTCGCGAATGGGCTGTGGCGCAAGTCTTGGATAGATGCAGGAGGAGCCGAGGAACTGAAGCTTGCTCACGCCGTGCCGGTACGCGGCATCGATCACGTGTGTCTGAATCAGCAGATTTTCGCGGATAAAATCAGCGGGGCAAGTAGAATTGGCTAGAATCCCGCCTACCTTCGCTGCGGCGAGGAACACATACTCAGGCCGTTCCGTCCGGAAGAACGCATCTACCGCCGCTTGGTTCGTTAAGTCCAACTCCGCGCGAGTACGAACAATCAGGTTGGTGTGTCCGGCCGCCTCGAGCTTCCGTTGAATTGCGGAACCCACCAGCCCAAGATGGCCGGCAACAAATATTCGACTGTGCCTATCCATGTGAATTTATCGTTGCGATGCCCCGCGCTGAACGACATGCCCAGCCCTGGTAAGTGTTCTCTCTTGCTCGGCTAGCTCCAGGTCATTCTCCACCATCATCTTTACCAGGTCCGAAAAACTTACTTTTGGAGCCCAGCCAAACTTTTCGCGGGCTTTGCTGGCGTCTCCGCACAGGACGTCAACTTCCGTAGGGCGAAAATAGCGAGGATCGGTTTTCACATGCTTCCGCCAATCGAGACCGCATTGTGCGGCGGCAACATCTAGAAATTCCCGCACGGAGTGCGATTCGCCGGTAGCGATGACGTAGTCGTCCGGTTCGGGTTGTTGCAGCATTAGCCACATGGCTTCGACGTAGTCTCCGGCGAATCCCCAGTCGCGCCGCGCCTCCAGGTTCCCAAGATAGAGATTCTCCTGCAGCCCGAGCTTGATGCGCGTCAGCGCGCGCGTGATTTTCCGCGTCACGAACGTCTCGCCCCTCCTCGGGGATTCATGGTTAAACAACAGACCGTTCGACAGATGCAGGCCATAGGCTTCGCGGTAGTTCACGGCGTACCAGTGCGCCGCGACTTTGCTGACGGCGTACGGGCTGCGGGGGTAAAAGGGAGTATTCTCGTTTTGTGGCGGCGGGGCGGCTCCAAACATTTCTGAAGAGCCGGCCTGGTACATGCGCAGCTTGCGCCCCGAAGAGATGTAGTCGCGCACCGCCTCGAGAAGCCGCAAGGTGCCCGTCGCTACCGCGTCGGCCGTGTATTCAGCCTGATCGAAACTCACCCGCACATGCGATTGTGCGGCGAGGTTATAGATTTCATCGGGCGCTGTTTGTTCCAGGATCCGGCGCAGTCCCGCGCCATCCGTGATGTCGCCATAGTGGAGGGAAAGTCTCACGCCCTGGTTGTGCGGGTCGGCGTAGATGCCGTCCAGCCGCTCGGTGTTGAACGTCGACGCGCGCCGCACGATTCCATGCACCTGGTAACCACGATGGATCAGAAATTCCGCGAGAAATGAGCCATCCTGACCGGTAATGCCGGTGATGAGCGCACGGCGCTGTCCGGGTTCTTGCGTGTGAGTCGCGGAAGAATTCATACAAATTTTATCCGAGCCATCGCTTGGGCGACCATCCGCAGCAACAGCCACCCGTGCGTCCATCGTTGAATGTTGGTTGTACCATAAGTGCGCTCGCGATAACGCACCGGCAGATCGGCGATTTTCAAGTTATATTTGGCGGCGCCGAACAGCAGATCGAAATCGCCGAAGGGATCGAAGTCGCCGAAATAGGAACGGTTGGCCGCGATCATTTCATAATGTTGCTTGCTTAAGACTTTTGTCCCGCATAGCGTGTCCTTCACACTCTGGCCGAGCAGCCAGCTGAATGCCAAGCTGAAAAATTTGTTTCCCAGGAGATTGAAGAATTGCATGGCGCGTTCTTGCATGGGATAAACCAAGCGCACACCGTTGACAAATTCACCTTTGCCGGTGCGCCACGTTTCGTAGAATCGCTGCAAATCTTCGGGCGGCACGGTGAGATCCGCGTCGAGGATCATGAGCAATTCGCCGGACGCCTCGGCAAACCCCAGCCGGACCGCGTCTCCTTTCCCCTTGCCGGTTTGGCGGAAAAGTTTCGCGCTCCGTTCCGGCCAACACTCGATCTCCCGTTCGATCGTCTCATAAGTGTTGTCATGAGAGTGGCCCTCGACAAAGATCAGTTCGGTACCTGCGCCGAGGGAGGGAGTTTCCTCGAAAATGCGCCGGATATTGCCCGCTTCGTTGCGCGCCGGAACAATCACGCTCACCACCGGCTCGCGATCCTCGGGCTGTTTCGGCTGCGGGCGTGCCACCAGAAAATTCGTGATTCCCATCCAGCTAAACAGTCCCAGCTTTGCCAGATAGCGATTACAGAGGATGTCCAGCCCCGGGGTTCGCAAAGGCCAAATGATTTCCGAGAACCCCCGAATGGTCTCAAATCCGGCCAGGTACAACAGGTTTTTGAGGTCTTCCTTTGTCAGCCAGTTCTGGCTCAACTGGGGTTTGGCCAAGCCTAGCATTTCCGCCAGCTTCCGCGGGAACTCCCATAGGCGGCTGTAGGAGTTCAGCACCACGCGAGTCGAAGGGAGGGAGTGCTGCGCGACCAATTCGAGCATTCGTTGCACATCCCAGATGTCATTGACAAGGTCCGAGAGGATGATGAAATCGAATTTCTCCCGCAAGAGGAAGTCATGGACATCGGCGTGAAAAAATGTAAGGTGCGCGTGCCGCACACGCCCGCGGTCCAGCATGCGCTCGGAAAGATCAATGCCGACGCCTCGGCTTGGCTGCAGGGCAGCCAGCAGATCTCCTTGGCCGCAGCCAAGTTCGAGGACGCGCATCCCTGGCGGAATCAGAAAGCGGTAAACAGAGGCCAATCGCGACTGATAGTACCCCCGAATCCATTCCCACCGATCGAGGGTTTGCGCGAACTCATCCCAGAAGCGTTGGCGCTCGTCTCGATAGCGAGCAAAGCCGTCCAGCTGCTCCCGCGCCGTCTCGGAATCTATCGCCTGTTGTCCAGTCACGAAAGCAGATATCCTCGCAAAATGCAGCCATCATCTTACGATGATTTCCGGAGCAGACACTTGTCGTTCGCAGAATTTGTTTCCAAAAGGGAATGTTTTTCCTGCTCGGGGTTAAGAATGGCTGGAATGCCCGCCTTATTTCTTCACTTTGGGGGGCGCCAGTTCTGGGACCGATCCCGCCAAGAACCACGAAAACAAAAGCCCGGCATGGTATATCCCGGGCCCTGGAAAGCTGAATTTGCAATGGGAGAACTTACGATTTCTCTTCCGTGGGCGCTGTCACCGGAATCTCAACGCGTTCCACTCTCTTCAGGCGCGCGGATTTGCCCTTGAGCCCGCGCAGGTAATACAGCTTCGCGCGGCGCACACGGCCTTGCCGCAACACCTCGATCGAACTGATCGAAGGCGAATTCGCCGGGAAGACGCGTTCGACGCCGACGCCGAAACTTACCCGGCGCACCGTGAAACTTGCACCGGTGGACTTCCCGCGCTTCTTGATCACCACGCCCTCGAACGGTTGGATGCGTTCCTTTTCGCCCTCGGCCTCTTTCAGCCGCACGTGGATGCGCACCGTATCCCCCGGCCGCAGCGCCGGCAAATCTTTCCGCACTTGTGCTTCCTGAAACTTTTCAATGACGCGATTCATGGCTCAGATTCCCGGCAGACCCACTCAGGTGGGGTCAGCACTGCAA
>Ga0137409_10003458_pt1 | contig 16727 bp, 17 predicted proteins | sample CZODoug1_16funga_FD_122059 | JGI IMG/M metagenome (GOLD analysis project Ga0137409, IMG submission 122059) | Vadose zone soil fungal communities from Angelo Coast Range Reserve, California, USA - CZODoug1_16fungal (Hybrid Assembly) | ecosystem: Environmental > Terrestrial > Soil > Vadose zone... | reverse complement strand
AAACGTCCACTCGCCGTCCAGCCTCGCGCCGGCAATCAGTTCGCGACCCTCGGCGGCGGTTGTTTCTGGTGCCTGGAAGCGGTGTACGAAGAACTCGAGGGCGTGGTTGACGTCGAGTCGGGTTACGCCGGCGGCCACGTTGATCGCCCGGACTACCGCCAGATATGCGACGGCAACACCGGTCACGCCGAAGTAGTGCGCATCGAGTTCGATCCGGCCCGCATCACGTATCGGGAGATCCTCGAAGTTTTTTTCGTGGTGCACGACCCGACCCAGCTCAATCGCCAGGGCAATGACGTGGGCACGCAGTATCGATCGGTGATCTTCACCCACTCTGCGGAGCAGGAGAAGGTTGCCCGCGAGACGGTGGCGGAGATCGCGCCGCACTACGACGACGAGATCGTGACGCAGGTGCTGCCTGCGCCGGTGTACTACCGCGCGGAGGACTATCACCAGGAGTACTTCCGGCACAACCCGGCGCAGGGTTACTGCATGTTCGTGGTCGCGCCGAAGGTCGAGAAGTTCCGCAAGACGTTCGCGGCCAAGCGCAGGAAACCAGCGCCGGTTTAGGCGGCAAGCACGGCGCGGCTGCGTGCGCAACGAATACGGGCTCGAGTTCAGCGCGATGGCCTCGCGCTGCGAGGTGCGTGTGTGGGCGCCCGATGCGGCAACCGCGCAAGCCTGGGCGGACCGCGCGATTGCCGAGGTCCGCCGCATCGAAGCCAAGTACTCGCGCTATCGCGATGACAGTGTCACCACCCGCATCAATGCGGCCGCCGGCGGCGCACACATCGACGTCGATGCCGAAACCGCCGCACTGCTGGACTTTGCGCAGCGACTGTTCGAGCAGAGCGCGGGGCGTTTTGACCTCACTTCGGGGGTACTGCGCCGCGCGTGGGACTTCACCGCGCAACGTGTCCCCGCGCAGTGCGAACTCGATGCGTTGCTGCCGCTGGTTGGCTGGGCGCTGGTCGAGTGGCACGCCCCGCGCCTGCACCTGCCGTTCGCCGGGATGGAACTCGATTTCGGCGGCATCGGCAAGGAATACGCCGCCGATCGTGCGGCCGGGGAACTGCGCGTGGCTGGCGCGCGGCACGGTTTTGTCAATCTCGGTGGTGACATCCGCGGCATCGGCGCGGCGCCGGACGGCAGCCCCTGGCGCATCGGTATCCAGCATCCGCGCACGCGCGGCGAGTTGCTCGGGTCGATCGAACTGGCTGATGGCGCGATCGCCACGTCGGGCGACTACGAGCGCTACTTCGAACGCGACGGGCGGCGGTACTCCCACATTCTCGACCCGCGCAGCGGCTGGCCGGCACAACATTGGCAGTGCGTATCGGTGGCGGGGCCCGCGTGCGTTGCCGCGGGCGCGTGCGCAACCGTTGCCATGCTGTTGCCGCGCGACGCGGCGATCGCGTTCCTGCAAGGGCAGGGCGTCGAGTACCTCGCCGTGATGGCGAGCGGCGAAGTAGTCAGGGACTGACGATGCGGGGACGGCGCAATGCAACAATTGCCCGCTCGGGCGTTTCCCGTCAGTCGCCTCCCGTCAGTCGCCCACCACCGCGCGCGCGAGTTCGATGCAACTCGCCGGCGCGCTGCCTTCAGCCTTGTTGTTGATCATCACGTAAGCGGGCTGCGCGCTGCGCAGCGCGACGTGAATCAGGTGCGCAAGCGTGCCGCGGGTGATGATGTCGGGATCGATGATGCGATCGAATGGCGCGTATCGGTTCTTCGCGTCGTCGTAACGAAACCCGGCCTGCAGGCTCCAGCGCACGACCAGCGGGCCGGCAAGTTTCCAGTCCGTCCCTTCGGTGGCCTCCGCGTCGAGCAGACGCAACGCGGTTGCCTGGCGCGAAGCTTCCGGCATCCGGGCATGCACGCCGATGCAGAGGCGCACGCCGCTGGAACGCAACATGCGCACGAAACGGGGCGTTAGCAGTTCGGGGTCGCGCAGCTCGACCGCATAGGTCGGGGACCGCTGCGCAACGGCACGCGGCAGGGCGTCGAAAAACGCGCCAAGGCGGTCGATCAGCGCGTGGGCTGCGGCGGCGGTGCGGAACAGCTCGCGCGGCAGCGGTGAAAACTGGAACACCAGTGGCCCGCACTTCGCGCCCAGCCCTTCGAGCGCAGGCGCGACGAACACCTCGCGTGCGGCAATCGGGTCGAGGAACTGTTGGTTCGCTGCGGCTGGGGCGGCACCCGCGCTCCCCCCGCCACGTGTGGCGGGAGCGGTGAACAACGCCGGTGCCTTGACCACGAAACGGAAGTGAGCTGGGGCCTGTTGCGAATAGCGCGCGTAACTCTCCGCGGCCAGCGGCTGGTAGAAGCCGCGGTCGATGCCCACGGCGCGCAGTACTGGATGAGCTGCGTAGGCGGACAAGCCGGAGCGGGCGAGCTGGGCTTCGGTGTAGGCCGCGCCGTAGACGCTACCCTCCCAGCCAGGAAAGCTCCACGATGAAGTGCCGAGGAATACGTCCGCCGGCAAGCGCCGGCCGAGGCGCATCAGCGTTTCATTGGCCGGCGCTGGCGCAACGACGCCCGGCGGATCGGGCGGTCCGCTGTCTGGAAGGTCGTCAAAAAGTTCGGAAGAGGACACTCGCCGCTTCATCGCGGCAAGTGTATTGGGGGCGCTGAATCGGCCGGGCTGATGTGCCGCATCAGTCCGGCAACGTGTCAGTGCGGCGGAGGGCTTAAGGTGGCCGCGTAAAGTTGCGGATCGATGACGCACGCAGCGGCGCCGAGCAGGCTCAGCAAGCCCAGACCAAGCGCAATCACCGCGCCCTCAATGAGGGCCAAGCGAACGATTTGCGAGCGCGCTAGCTGCGCCATGGTGCGTTCCTCCGCCAAAAAACCTGATAACCCGAGATTCAAGCAAGCACGATGCCTGAATCGGGCAACGGAGGGACGTGAATTTGCAGCCTTATCCCTGTCGAACTCGCTCGATGACCGCCTGGGTGTTCAGCGGCATCTGCGTAGCGCGCGTAAGCGTGTTCGAGTCCTGCGCCTCGATTCGATAGCGCAACTGGACCAGCGTTCCCGCGCCAGGAACCGTTTCCAGCTTCAATTGGGCGCCGATGCGCTGGGCGCGCGAGCGCATGTTGAGCAGGCCGCGTCCGCCCACTCCTTCCTGCACGATGCCCCGCCCGTTGTCGGTGACGCGGATGTTGAGCCAGGGCGCTTCCCCGCCTTCTTCGAGCCCGATGACCACATGCACCGCGCGGCCACGACTGTGCTTCAGTGCGTTGGTCAGCGCTTCCTGGACGATGCGCAGGATCGGAAGCACGGCGTCAGGATGGATATCGATTTCTTCCGGCAGCCCGCGTGCGGTCCATGCCAACTCGATGCCGGCCGCGCGCAGACGCGGTTCCATCCGGAACCGCAGGTTGCCGAGCGCCGAGAGCAGGCCGGCGTCTTCGGTCGCCAGCGCGTCGATCGCAAGGCGCATGTCGTCGATGCACTCGCGCAGGATCTGCACCATCTGCTCCTGCGTGACACCCTTGCGTTCGACCAGCATCAGCGACGAAAGCAACTGGCTGCCGAGGCCGTCGTGCATGTCCTGCATGATGCGCTGGCGTTCCTGCGCCTGCGCCTGGCCGCGTTCCGATTCGCGCAGGCGTTCGAAGTTGCGCTTGAGAAGCTGCTCGCGCTCGCGCACGCGCGTTTCGAGTTCGTCGCGTGCGGTTTCCGCTTCACGCAGGATGCGCACAAACCGGTCGACCAGCGGCGTCGCCAGCGCGATCAGCAGGATGGGGCCGGCCCAGTGCAGCGCCAGCGTGCTGGTGCCGAGCGACGCGCCGCGCGTCAGCAGGAAGTCGTGCACCGCGGCCGCCGCCGCAATCGCCATCGCGATGATGACGGTGACCGGCGGCGCTTCGCGCCGGTGCACCCGCGCCTGCACCGCAAGCGCCAGCGCAGCGACGGTGAGCACGATCAGGCTTGGCATCCAGAACTGATCGAGGTACGGCGCGGCGTACTGATTGGTTATCAGCAACAGCATCGGGCCGAACAATGCGTAGCCCACCATCATCCACTGCACGCGCGGTGCACCGCGGCCTGAAAGGCGCAGCAACGTGATGCCCATCACCGCGGCAAACCCGCCGTTTGCCAGGTAATAGGCGAAACGCAACGGCAGACGCAACTCGACCGGCATCGCTTCGACCAGGAAAAAGCCGCTGCGCACCACCCAAAGCGCCGCGGCGGCCGTCAACAGGCCCATCATCGGTTCACGCCGGCGCAGCCACAGCACGCCGAATACCAGCGTGATCACGCTCGCCACCGTCGCGCCGATCCACGTCAGCGTGTATGAGAAGAAGAACTGCAACTCGTAGCGCGGCGAGATCGCCATCAGCCGCCCGACCTCGATACCGGCCAGCGTGTGCACGCCGCTGCGGTACGCGGTCTGGATCAGCAGTGTGTTCTCGCCCACCTTGAGCAGGCTCGGATCGATCGCGAGCAGATGCGGCCGGCGCCAGCGCACTTCCGCGCTCTCATGGGGCATCGGGATGGCGCCGATGAAGCGGCCGTTGACACTGACGCGCCCGCCGTCAGGGGCGGTAGTAAGCAGCACGGCCCACGCGTCGGCCGGCAGGTCCGGCAGATTGAACTTCATCCGCATCGCGACGCCCTGCAACGGGGTTCCCTCGCTGGCGGTCCAGCGATGCGGCAGGTCGAAGGTCAGCCAGCGCGCGTCCGGGGCCGGCAGGGCTCCGACCGCGGTCGGCGTCCATTCGAGCGTGCGGATCGGTTCGGCGCGCGCCGTCGCCGCCAAAGGTCCGGCGACAAGCAGGATCAGGACAAGGGACGAAACAAGGTAATAAACAAGAAAGGACGCGGCGCGAATGCGCCGTGCGACCTGGCTGCGGTCCGTCTTGGGTCGGATGTTCAGTCGCGTGCTCGGTGCTTGGTCAGTGCTTGAGAAGGCCCATTTGCGTGGCCTCGTACACCGCCTCGCCGCGCGAATGAACCGCAAGCTTGCGGTAGATCTTCTTGATGTGCGCGGTCACGGTGTGCGGCGAGATGCCGAGGATCTCGCCGATCTCGTTGAAGCTCATGCCCTTGGCGAGCAACTGCAGGATCTCGGTCTCGCGTGCCGACAGCGGGTTGTTCTGCGGATCAACGTTGCGCGCGGCGGGCGAGGCCCCCATGCGGTTGCGGATCGCGCGCAACACGCTGCGTGCGACCACGGGGCTCACCGGCGAGCCGCCTGCACGCAGCAGGCGGATACAGGAGATCACGTCAGCCGGCGTGGAATCCTTCAGGATGTAGCCGGTGGCACCGGCCTCGATCGACGACACAACGTGCTGCTCGTCGCCGAACACCGTGACCACCATGATGTCGCAGTCCGGCTTCTTGGCGCTGACGCTGCGGATCAGCTCGATGCCATTGCCGTCCGGCAGGCCAAGGTCGATCAGCATGACGTCGAAGTTTTCCTTCTCGATCACCGCCTGCGCCTCGCGCTTGTTCGCCGCGACACCGACCAGACGCATGCTCGGCTCGCTCTCGATGATCTGCGCAAAACGACGCCGGAACTCCGGTTCGTCTTCGACGATGATGATCGAGATCTGCTCATTGCTCATAGAAATGCCCCTTTGAGGGTCGAACCCGTGTGCCGTCCCCGCTTCAACCCTCGATTCTAGCCAGTGAGAGCGGGTCCTCACATGAATCGACAGGCAATCGCGGTCTGGTGGATTAGCGTGAACCGACTAGCGTATTGCTTCAAGAGCCAGGCTGGGTCGGGCACCGCCTCAGGGCGCAAGCCGCGTCCGGGACCAGCCGGCACCGTCGCGCGCATAACGCAGCCGATCATGCAGCCGCGAGGGCCGTCCCTGCCAGAACTCGAAAACCGTTGGGCTGACGCGGTATCCGCCCCAAAACGGCGGTCGGCCGGGGTTCGGCCCATGGCGCAGGCCCATCTCCGCGGCTCTCGCGAGCAGCCAGGTGCGGCCCGAGATCTCCTTGCTTTGCGGCGAGGCCCACGCGCCGATGCGGCTTGCCAGGGGGCGGCTGCGGAAGTAGGTGTCGGACTCGTCGCCCGCAACGCGCCCGACGGGCCCCTCGATGCGCACCTGGCGTTCGAGTTCACGCCAGAAAAAAAGCAGCGCCGCGAACGGATTTGCCGCCAGTTCGTCGCCCTTGCGGCTTTCGTAATTGGTGAAGAAAACGAAGCCGGATGTGTCGAATCCTTTTAGCAGCACGGTACGGGCCGCGGGTTTGCCGGTGCTGTCGGCCGTGGCCAGCGTCATGGCGTTGGCTTCTGGCACTGCGGCAGCCAGTGCCTCATCCCACCAACGGCCGAACTGCCTGACCGGGTCGGCATCGGCGTGCGTTTCGTCGAGCGCGCCCCGCTTGTACTCCTGGCGCAGGTCCTGGATGTTCATGATGTGGATGCCAGCTGCGGGACCGGCAGGTTGTGCGCGGTGAGCAGATGTTGCGCCTTGTGCGCCAGCCGCTCGAGATGCGGGTCGGGTACGCCGTGCGCACGCAGGCTTTCGACGGTGCGCAGCAGGTAGTCCAGGCTGGAACCGTAATGTCCACACGCGCTGGTGAGGATTTCGATCAGTTCCCGCTCGTTCAGCCGGCCGGCGTAGTTCGGCGCATCGTGCCGCACGACGAATGCGATCGCCTCCAGCGCCTGCTGTTCGTCAAGCCGCTGTGCCCGCAGCCAGCGGGCGTCGTACGAGCCCATGAACATCTCGCGCTCCCACAGGCGCTCGAACTGCTGGCGCAGGCGCTCGGGCCGGATCCTATACGCAAGCCCGGCGCAACATCCGCCGCGATCGAGCCCGGCGACGATGCCGGGGCAATCGAACGAACCACGGTAGCGGATCGAGCGCAGGCACAGGCGCCGGTGATAGCCGAACACGCGCGCCGGTACGCGCAGGTCGAACTCCAGCTCGGGTTTCCAGATCAGCGATCCGTAGCCGAACACCCACAGCGGACTGTGACCGTTCCAACGCGCGAGCGCAGCGTCAAGCGACGCGGCCAGTTCGGCCGGTCCGAGCTTCGCAAATGGCGGTACGTTCATTGCTCCTTCGAGCGCTCATCCGGTAGCCGGCGTGCGGACGCGTAGCCGCCGCCGGCAAGCATGGTGGCCATTATCCAGAACACTGCCGCGGCGCCGATCACGGCGCCAGCGGCGCCAAAAACCAGCGGCAACACGACGTGGCTGCTGTTCATGATGGTGGTACGCAATCCAAGCGCTTCGCCGACCCGGCCCTCCGGAGTGCGCTCGTGCAGCAGCGACATCACGTTCGGCTGCGCCGCGCCAAGTCCGAGGCCGAGCAGGAATGCGCAGCTCATCAGCGGCAACAGGCTGTCGAGCATCGGCATCAGCATGAACGAAAATGCCGCCGTGAACAGGGTGAACGTCAGCACCTGCCACTGGCGGTAAGTACGTGAGAGCCACGGCATCGCCAGCCGGATCGAAAAGGTAGCAACCGCAAAACTGCCCAGCACCAGGCCGATCTGCGATGCGGTAAGTCCGACCCGCGTTCCGTGGACCGGCACCATGAACGTCTGCAGGTCCCACGACATCGAGATCAGCGTCGTGGTGATCAGGATGTTGCGCACCGGTCCTTCGCGCAGCAGATCGAAAAAAGGACGGTCTTCATCCTGTGAACGCGCGCCGGTCGGGTCCGGAAACTTGCTCCAGAGCCAGTAGAGCAGGCCGAAGATCGCCAGCGTCACGACCGCGAAGGCGGCGAACGCCGCGCGGTGACCCAGGTGGTCGATGATGAATCCCGCACTGACCGGACCGGTAAATCCGGATATCGAGGCGCCCAATGCGAGCCAGGAAAAAGCGACCGTGCGTTCGTGCGGCGCTGCTGACCGGCCGACCAGGTCCTGCACCGTGATCTGCGTCAGCATCTGCCCCGTGCCGATCAGCGCAACGCCGACCAGCAGGGGACCGATATCGGCGACCGGGTAAGGGAAGGCCGCGGGCAGCGTGATGCCGGCGAGCAACAAAGCGCCGCTCGCGAGCAGCGGCCGCCGCGGCCCGGCCCGATCGAGCCACTTTCCGGCGCGCACCGCGGTGAGCATCGGCACGAGAGCGAAAAGCGCCATCAACACGCCGACGGTGAAGGTCGATGCGCCGTTGGCGAGCGCGTAGAGCGATGCGGTGACCCGGGCCCCGGTGAAGACGATATGTGCGACGACGAGCAGCAGGATGACGGGCGGGATCTTCATGGCTGGCTTGGACCAGGGATCGGCTCGCGCGGGCGCCAGGCGACCAGCGCAACCCCGATGCAGGTCACGACGATGCCGGCGATCGTGAGCCAGGTCGGCACGACCGAGAACAGCAGCCATTCCAGCGCCACGGCGAAAATCGGCGTGAGGTAAAGCAGGCTGGTCACGCGCGTTGCCTCGCCCCGGCGCATCAGCGTGTGCAACGCATTGACCGCCAGGATCGAGGCGAAGATCACCAGGAACGCCAGCGCTGCGATGAGCGGCCAGCCGAAACGCACCGGTGCCCCTTCGACGAGCGCCGCCAGCGGCACCATCACCACGAGCGTTGCAGCGAATTGCACCACCGAGGCCGCGCGCAGATCGACGGTGCGACAGAAGGCGCGCTGATAAAGCGTGCCGACGGTAATGGCGGCCAGCGCGGTGAGTACCGCTACGGTTGCGCCGGTACTGATCGCGCGGATATCGATCTTGTGCCATACCACCAGCGCAACGCCAGCCAGGCCGGTGAGCACGCCGAGCCATTGCGCCGGTCGCAGCTGTTCGCCGAGCAGCAGCGCGGCAATCACCGCAGTTACCAGTGGTTGCGCTGCCAGGACCAGCGCGGTGACTCCGGCCGACATGCCGAGATATTGCGAGTAGTGGCTGGCGCCCAGATTGGCCGCGTGCATCAGCAGCCCGGCCACGATGACGTGCATCCACGCAATTGGCGCGGCCGGCCAACGCAGTGGTTCGCGCTGCTGCCAGAAGTACACCAGCGGAAGCAGCACGATCAGTCCGGTGGCGAAACGCAACGCCAGGAACGTGAAAGGCGGCACGTACTGCAGGCCGGTCTTCGAGGCGATGTAACCCGAACCCCAGACCGCCACGAAGAACCAGGCAAGGACCGGCGAGGCGGTGAGCAGCGATCTTTTTTGCATTTCGAGGTCGCCGATTGTCGCAAACCACACCAATCCCGGGTGCCGCGCGGGGTCAATGCTCGTGGCCTATCGGTCCGTTTGAGACATTCAATTGGAAGGCCGGCGGTGCCGTCGCCATAGTGAGTGCATGCGCGCACCGCGCTTGAAACATGGAGAACCAAAGTCATGAAAACCGTGGGCCAGAAACTCGAGAACTTCCGCGTGACCGGGGTCAAACCCGGCTTCAATCAGCATGAGGAAAACGGCGTGTCCGCGTTCGAAGACATTACGCAGGACTCGTTCAACGGCAAGTGGAAGGTGATCTATTTCTATCCGAAGGACTTCACGTTCGTCTGCCCGACCGAAATCGTGGGCTTCGCGCAGCTTGCCGCCGAGTTCGAGGAACGCGATGCCGTACTGCTCGCCGGCAGCGCTGACAATGAATTCGTCAAGCTCGGCTGGCGCCGCGATCACAAGGATCTGGACCGGCTGAACCACTGGATGTTCGCCGACGTCAGCGGTTCGCTGATCGACAGCCTTGGCGTGCGCGACACGCGGGCCGGCGTGCCGCTGCGCGCGACGTTCATCGTCGATCCGGACAACGTGATCCAGCACGTATCGGTCAACAACCTGAACGTGGGTCGCAGTCCGCAAGAGGTGCTGCGTGTTCTCGACGGCCTGCAGACCGATGAACTATGCCCGTGCAATCGCGCGGTCGGCGCGGCAACTCTGGCCACGCCGGCGGCGGGCGCGACACTCAACTGAAGGGAAACGCAATGAACGCGGTGAATGAGATCAAAGCCCTCGTGCCCGACTACGCAAAGGACGTGCGCCTGAACCTGGACAGCACGATCGCTCGCTCGAGTCTGCCGGTCGCCGAAGCGTTGGGCGTTGCGCTCGCAGCTGCTTATGCGGCCCGCAACGCCCGTCTGGTCGCCTTGCTGCGTGCCGACGCCTCGCTCCCGCCGGAGCAGGCGCACGCCGCGCTCACTGCGGCGGCGTTGATGGGCATGAACAACGTCTGGTACCCGTTCGTCGAGATGGCGGGTGACGCCGACCTCAACACGCGTCCGGCACAGTTGCGGATGCAGGCGTATGCCAACCACGGCGGTGTCGACAAGCGCTTGTTCGAGCTCTACGCGCTGGCGGCAAGCATCGTCGGCAAGTGCCACTTCTGCGTGCAATCGCACTACGCGCTGCTCAAAGAGAGCGGCATGAGCGTCGATCAGTTGCGCGATGCCGGCCGGATTGCGGCGGTGATTGCCGCTGCGGCCAATGCAGTCGAGGTCGAGCAGGAGGCCACTGCCGCATGAGGAGTGAAAACAACCTCCAGGCAAAAACGGCGACCCCCGGGTCGCCGTTTTTTTGCTGCATTGGTTCTATTGTTCCAGCTTGATGCCCTGGCGCTTGACCAGGCTCATCATCTTGTCGCGTTCGGAGATGATCTGCGCGCGGAACTGCTCGGGCGTGTTGCCGACGGGCGCCGCACCCTGCAGGCGCAGCTTGTCGCGGATCTCCGGCATTGCCAGCACCTTGACCGCGGCCTCGTTCAAGCGTTGCACGATCGCGTCGGGCGTTTTTGGCGGCGCGACCAGGCCGTACCAGACCTGATCGTTGACCGGCGCGAGGTTCACTTCGGCCAGGGTAGGCACGTTGGGCAACACATCAAGTCGCTTGGGCGCCGCCACCGCGATGGCTTTCAGGCGGCCGCCCTGGATATGCGGCAAAGAAGACGGCAGGTTGTCGAACAGTATTTCGACCTGGCCCGCCAGCACGTCGTTCAACGCCGGTCCGGCACCGCGGTAGGGGATGTGAACGATGAATGTGCCCGAGGTGACCTTGAACAGTTCGCCCATCATGTGACCGATACCGCACGTGCCCGACGATGCATAGGAGATCTTGCCCGGATTGGCCTTCAGCCAGTTGATGAACTCGTCCATCGTGGTCGCCTTGACCTTGCCCGGATTGACGGCGATCACGTTCGGCACCGCGGCCAGGTTGGTGATCAGCGAAAAATCATCCGGCGACTTGTACGGCAGCTTTGGATTGCAGGCGGGGTTGACTGCCATCGTTGAAACGGTGGCGATGCCGAGCGTGTAGCCGTCCGGCGTAGCGCGCGTTACTTCGACCGCGCCGATCGCGCCGCCGCCACCACCACGGTTTTCCACCACGATCGGCTGGCCAAGCGCTCTTCCGAGTTCGTCAGCAACCAGGCGTCCGACGATATCGGTCGTGCCTCCGGGCGGGAACGGAATGATCAGGCGTATCGGTTTGTTCGGATAGTTCTGCGCAACTGCGCCTGACGAGGTTGCCGCCAGCAACAGTAAAAAGATCAGTCGAAAAAACAGCGACATCAGCGGGTCTCCGGCAGGGAAATCCAGCCTAACACGCCTCTTTCCGCCGACGATCTACGCGGACCTCGTTGCACGCTTATCGCAGACGCTTATCGCAGACGATGGGTCAGGCAATCCGGACGCTGCGTGCGGGTTTGCACGCATGACGCGGCGTACCATCGCCCACTTCCAATTCAGCCGCCTGTCCGGAACAACGATGACGACCGCAACCTCGCCGCGTGCGATATGGATGGTGATTCTCACCGGCGCCGCCTTCCTGATGGTAACCATGGGAATGCGGCAATCGATGGGGCTGTTCATTTCGCCGCTCAACACGTCGACCGGCCTTGGCATTGCGTCGATCAGTTTCGCGATGGCGGTGAGCCAGTTCATCTGGGGCGCGGTGCAGCCGGTTGCTGGTGCGTTTGCCGATCGATACGGCACCGGGCGTGTGCTCGCGGTTGGGATTCTGCTGCTCGCTTTGGGCACCGCGGTCACGCCGCTCATGACCAGCACCGCGGGTCTCATCTTTGCGATCGGTCTGCTCAGCGCTGGCGGTTCGGGTGCCGGAAGTTTTTCGGTGCTGATCGCTGCTGCCGCGCAACGCCTGCCGGCCGAGCGGCGCGGATTTGCTTCCGGCGTGATCAATGCAGGCGGCTCGTTCGGCCAGTTTGTTTTTGCGCCGGTCACGCAACGGCTGATCACCGCGCTGGGCTGGATGGGCGCGATGTGGTCGATGGCGATCATCACGCTGCTGGCGCTGCCGCTTGCACGCATGCTGCGCCGGCAGCCGGTGGCCACCGCCGCAAGAGCTGCGGCGCCTGAGGATGGCGGTCTGCGGGTCGCCCTGCGCAACTCGCTGCAGGATCGAAGCTACCTGCTGCTGCATGCCGGATTTTTCACCTGCGGCTTTCACATCGCATTCCTGGTCACGCACTTGCCGGGAGAGGTCGACCTTTGTGGCCTGCCAGCAAGCGTGGCGAGCTGGTCGCTTGCCCTCATCGGCCTGGCGAATATCGTCGGCAGCCTGTTCGCCGGCTACTGGGTGCAGCGTTATCGCAGCAAGCACATCCTTGCCGCGATGTATGCATCGCGCGCGGTGCTGGTGCTGGTCTACCTCGCGGCGCCGAAGACGGAACTGACGTTCTACCTCTTCGCGATCGGCCTTGGCTTCACGTGGCTTGCCACCGTCCCGCCAACCGCCGCCGTGGTCGGCAAGCTGTTCGGCACCCGTTACCTGGCGACGCTATTCGGGCTGACCCTGTTTTCGCATCAAATCGGCGCGTTCTTTGGCGCGTGGCTTGGCGGCATCGTGGTCACGCAGCAGGGAAGTTACCTCTGGATGTGGTACGCCGACGCAGTGCTGGCGGTTGCGGCGGCGCTGGTGAACCTGCCGATCAAGGAAGCGCGGGTGCGGCCGGTGATGCCGGTCGTGCAGCAGCGACCGGCGGAGTAAGCATGCAGGCCAGCCAACAACGCGCGATCGTGGCGATCGCGCTTGCCGCCGCATTCGCCGACGGCACCAAGGACGAGCAAGAGCGCGACGAGTTGACCCGGGTCACGCAAGCGTTGCAACTCGGCGCCGACTTCAACATGCCCGCACTGGTGCAAGAGGTCCTGCTCAAACACACGACCCTCGATGCGCTCGCCGCGGACCTGGGGTCGCCGGAGGTCAAACAACTCGCGTTTGAATTCGCCGTCGGCGTCTGTGATGCGGATGGTTTGCGCAACGACTCGGAGACGCGGTTCCTTGCGGATCTCGGCCGGGCGCTGGGCCTGACCCAGCCGCAGATGGTTGAACCCGCCGCGAACACCGACGCCATCGTGACCGCGCCACTTGTGACAGCGCCGCCCGGCGCGAGTGCCGGCGCCGACGAAGCGGTGTTGGACAGGATGATCCTCGACACGGCGATCACCAACGGTGCGCTCGAGTTGCTGCCGCAATCGCTTGCGACCATGGCCATCATCGGGATGCAGATGCGGATGGTCTACCGGATCGGTACCGCTTATGGCCAGCAGCTCGATCGCAGCCACGTGAAAGACTTCCTCGCCGCTGCGGGAGTTGGACTTACCGGGCAGTATCTCGAGCAGATCGGCCGCGGCATCGTGGGCGGGCTCTTCGGTGCGGCGGCCGGCAATCTGGTTGGTGCAATCGCGCGCGGGGCGACGGGCGCCGCATTTTCGTTCGCAACCACATACGCGTTAGGCCAGGTCGCCAAACGCTATTACGCGAGTGGGCGAGCGATGACCACGGCGATGCTTAAGGAAGCTTATGCGGCGATGCTCGGCCAGGCCAAGGCGCTGCAAGCCCGCTACCAGCCGCAGATCGCGCAGCGTGTGAGCAGCATCGACCCGCAGCGCCTCTCCACGCTTGTGCGCGAGGGGTGACGCGGTGAATTCGCCCGACGCGCAGTCGCTCGCCGATGCCGATCTCGAACGGCGCTTCGGCGGCATCGCGCGCCTTTATGGATCCCGCGCTTACGCGCGCCTGCGTGCAGCGCACGTCGTTGTGATCGGCCTCGGCGGTGTCGGATCCTGGGCGGCAGAGGCGCTCGCCCGTTCCGCGGTGGGAAGGCTCACTCTGATCGACCTCGACCACATCGCCGAGAGCAACACCAACCGCCAGCTGCACGCGTTGGGCGACGAATTCGGTAAGGCGAAGACGACGGCAATGGCCGAGCGCATAGCGGCGATCAATCCGGCTGCGCACGTGACTTGCATCGAGGACTTCGTAACGGCCGATAACGCGGCGACCATCGTGCCCGCGTGTGATGCGATGCTCGATTGCATCGATCAGGTGGCGCCCAAGGCGGCGCTTATTGCCGCCTGCCGCGCGCGATGTATTCCCACGTTCACAAGCGGCGCGGGCGGCGGCCGCACCGATCCCACGCGGATTCGCAGCGCGGATCTTGCGCGTGCCGATGGCGATCCGTTGCTCGCCAAAGTGCGGTACCGACTAAGACGGCATCACGGCTTTGCGCGGGAGAGGGTGGATGCCGACGGACGAATTCGCGTGTCAAATTTTGGTGTGACCGCGGTCTACTCGGATGAGCAGGTGCGCGGAAAACCTAGCGGGGGCGCGGCTCTCGCGTGCGCAGGCTACGGCTCGGTCGTTACGGTGACGGCAAGCCTGGGGCTTGCGCTCGCAGCTTGCGCTTTGCAACGAATCGCCGACCGCGCAGAGGACAAAGAATCTTTCGATTGACGCACGTCACGCGTCGTCGCATCCTTGTCCTGCAAACTGCGTTCGGCTCCATTGGAGAGCGCAGATGATCAGCAAGATCCTGGTACCGACCGATGGCTCAGAGTTGTCGGTCAAAGCAATCCGTGGCGCGGTAGAACTCGCGAAAAAGCTCGGAGCCAAGGTTGTGGGTATGACGGCGATTGAACCGTATTCGTATTCGTCGATCTCGGAGTACCGGCCCGAGTCGTTCGAGGCGTTCGAGACGCGTACGGAAGCGATCGCCAAGGAGCGACTCTCCCAGGTGGAGTCGATCGCGAGAGCCGCCAACGTCGAAGTCGAGACCAGCGTGAGCAAGTCGTATTCGCCTTACCAGGCGATCATCGAAGCAGCGTCGGAAGCGGGATGCGATGCGATCTTCATGGCTTCGCACGGGCGGCGCGGCTTGAATGCAGTCCTGCTCGGCAGCGAAACACAAAAGGTGCTGACCCATTCGAAGATTCCAGTGATGGTGTATCGGTAGATACACCTCGAGGTGCGGGCGTCGAGCCCGCCACCAGAAGGGCCTCGGCTTCTTCGGGAGCGAGGCCCTTCGCTTTTTGTGCCCGCAATAGGGTCCGCTGCTTCGTTGCGCCGGTCGGCCCAACGCTCGCGGCTAGACTGCGCGCCCGTTCCGTGCCGCGGGTTGCCGCGCCTGGTCCTGATGCCGCAGTTTCGCCGCGTCCTGGCTGCCGAGATCGTCTCCAATTTCGGGTCGATGTTGACCCGCCTCGTGATCCCCTGGATCGCAACGCTGATGCTCGTGGCGACGCCGCTGCAAATGGGTGTGCTCGCCGCGGCCGACGTTGCGGCCGGTGCCGCGGGTGCGCTACTGATCGGCGCGCTGGTCGACCGGATGTCGACCCGTCGCGTGATGATCGCCGCCGATCTCGTGCGTGCCGCGTTGCTCGCGTTGCTCGCGCTCGCGGCGTGGCGCGGACTGGTGACGATGCCGCTCCTGATCCTGATTGCCACCGCAAGCGGTCTTGCGTCGATGGCGTTCGAGCTTGCGCGCTCTGCCTGGATCGCGCAGAACATCAACAGCGAAACGCTGGCCAGCCGCAACGCGCAACTCGCTGCTGCCGGCAACCTCACCGAAGCCGTCTCGTTTGGCATCGGAGGATGGATCTACCAGGCACTTGGCGCTGCGCTGTCGTTGGCCGTCGACGCATTGAGTTACCTCGTATCGGCGGCGTGCCTCGCACGGGTTGGCGATGCGGCGGCAAGCGATCGCAGGGCAAAGCCGCGGGTGACGCTGCGCGCGCTTGTCGATGAGACACGCGCCGGCATCGAGACGCTGTCGGGCGAGCCGACTCTGCGCGGGCTGGCTTGTGTGCACTTGGTAGTCGCAGTCGGCATGAGCCTGGCCGGCACCAGTTACATGATCTATGTCGCGCGCGACCTGGCGCTCGACCCGGGCGTGCTGGGCATGATCTTCGCGGTCGGCGGGATCGGATCGGCGCTGGGGGCCGCTTTCGCGCGGCGTATCGGGCGGCGGATCGGAAGCCGGCGCGCCGTTGTGTTCGGCCTTGCGGTTGCGGCCGCAGGCGCGATCCTTATCCCGTTGGCATCAGCACCCGCGCTTGCTGCGGTTGTTTTGCTGGTCGGACACCAGCTGATCGGTGACGCCGGGTACGTGTTGCACGAAATTCACGATCGCACGCTGCGGCAGTCAATCGCGCCGGCGGATCAACTCGCGCGAGTCGATGCGGCGATCCGCACGCTGGGTCAGATCGCGACGCTGGCGGGTGCGCTGGAGCAGTTGTCGCCGGCCTATCACGGCGTTGCGACAGTAGCACTCGATCACCCGCGCGTCCGCCAGGCCGCCGGGCTGTGATGCGGACTCGATCAGCCGGATGATCGCCTGGCGATCGAACGCCTCTCGCGGCGGCCCGGCGACCGGCACGATGCGCGTCTCTCCTCGTTCGAGCGTCGCCAGGTAGACGGGCTCTCCGGCAACCGTGGTGAGCTCCAGTTCCTTCACCGACAGACCCGGCAGCTGCGCAAGCGCCTCGCGCGGATCGCGGGCAGCGAACGCTGCCAGCTGCGGCAATCCTCGGAGCGCCTGCGGGACGTCGGCGCGGGGGCGCC
>Ga0137409_10003457_pt1 | contig 16729 bp, 22 predicted proteins | sample CZODoug1_16funga_FD_122059 | JGI IMG/M metagenome (GOLD analysis project Ga0137409, IMG submission 122059) | Vadose zone soil fungal communities from Angelo Coast Range Reserve, California, USA - CZODoug1_16fungal (Hybrid Assembly) | ecosystem: Environmental > Terrestrial > Soil > Vadose zone... | reverse complement strand
TCGGGCGGCATGAAGCGCCGCGTGCTGGTGGCGCAGGCGCTGGTGCACAAGCCGCCGGTGATCGTGCTCGACGAGCCGACCGCCGGCGTCGACGTCGAGCTCCGGCAGGGCCTGTGGCAGTTCGTGCGCCGGCTCAACCGCGAAGGTCACACGATCGTGCTGACCACGCACTACCTCGAGGAGGCCGAACTGCACTGCAGCCGCATCGCGATGCTGAAGGCGGGCCGGGTCGCCGCGCTCGACTCGACCAGGAACCTGCTCGAGACCTTTTCGGGCCTGCAGCTGCGGGTGCGGCTCGATGCGGAGCGGCTGCCGGAGCCGTTTCCGGCGCAGGTGATCGCGCGCGACGGACCGCTGTTCACGCTGCGCCTGCAGGGCGCCAGCGAGCTCGAGGCGGTGCTGGCGAGGCTGCGCGAGAGCCGCATCGGCATCGTCGAGCTGGAGGTGCAGCCGCCCGATCTGGAAGAAGTGTTCCTGCGCCTGACCGGGCGGCAGTCGTGACCGGCTTCTGGACGCTGTTCCTCAAGGAGCTGCTGCGCTTCTGGAAGGTGAGCGTGCAGACCGTCGCCGCGCCGGTGCTGAGCGCGGCTCTCTACCTGATCATCTTCGGGCATGCGCTGGAAGGACGCGTGCAGGTGTACGAAGGCGTGCGCTACACCTCGTTCCTCGTCCCGGGCCTGGTCATGATGAGCGTCCTGCAGAACGCGTTCGCCAACAGCTCATCGAGCCTGATCCAGTCGAAAATCACCGGCAACATCGTGTTCATCCTGCTGTCGCCGGTCTCCCACCTCGAGTTCTTCGGCGCCTACGTGCTGGCCGCGGTGATCCGCGGGCTGGTGGTGGGTGCCGGGGTGCTCGTCGTGACGGTCTGGTTCGTCGAGCTGCGGCTCGGCGCGCCGCTCTGGGCATTCGCGTTCGCGCTGCTCGGAGCCGCGCTGCTCGGGGCGCTCGGCCTGATCGCCGGCATTGTCTCCGAGAAGATCGATCAGCTGGCGGCGTTTCAGAACTTCGTCATCATGCCGCTCAGCTTTCTTTCCGGCGTGTTTTATTCGATTCATTCGCTGCCCGGCTTCTGGCAGAAGCTGTCGCACGCCAACCCGTTCTTTTACATGGTCGATGGCTTTCGCTACGGCTTCCTCGGCGCTTCCGACGTGCCTCCGCATGCCAGCCTGGCGGTGCTCGGGGTAAGCTTTTTGATCGTCAGCCTGATCAGCCTCGGGCTGCTCAAGGCCGGGTACAAGCTGAGGTATTGAAATGGTGACGCCTGAAAGCGTGAAGGCGGGGATCGCGGCGGGGCTCGCCTGCGAGCACGTGGAAGTGGTCGGCGACGGACAGCATTTCCAGGCGCTGATCGTGTCCGGCGAGTTCGCGGGAAGGAGCCGCGTGCAGCGCCATCAGCTGGTTTACGCGGCGCTCGGCGAGCGCATGCGCGAGGAAATCCACGCGCTGTCGATGCGCACGCTGACGCCGGAGGAGTGGAAATCGGGTGGATAAGCTGCGCATCACCGGCGGGCGTCCGCTGCACGGCGAGGTGCGGGTCTCGGGCGCGAAGAACGCGGCGCTGCCGATCATGTGCGCGGCGCTGCTGACCGACCAGCGCGTGGCTCTGACCAATGTGCCGAGCCTGGTGGACGTCTCGACGATGGGCAAGCTCCTGCGCCAGATGGGCGTGGAGGTCCAGCGTCCGGCCGACGGGCAGCTGACGCTGCGCGCCGCCGCAATCAGCGACCCGATGGCGTCGTACGAGCTGGTGAAGACCATGCGTGCCTCGGTGCTGGTGCTCGGGCCGCTGCTCGCGCGTTGCGGGCGCGCCAGGGTATCGCTTCCCGGGGGCTGCGCGATCGGCTTGCGGCCGGTCGATCAGCACGTGAAGGGTCTGCAGGCGATGGGCGCCACGATCAGCGTCGAGCATGGCTACATGCATGCTAGCGCCGAGCGGCTGCGCGGGGCGCGCATCGTGATGGATCTGGTCACGGTGACCGGCACCGAGAACCTGCTGATGGCGGCGGTGCTCGCGGAGGGCGAGACGCGGCTCGAGAACGCGGCGCGCGAGCCCGAGGTGGTGGACCTGGCGAGGTGCCTGTCGGCGATGGGAGCGCGCATCGAGGGAGCAGGCAGCGACGTGATGCGGATCGAGGGCGTGGCTTCGCTGCGGGGCACTGCGCACCGGGTCATGCCGGACCGCATCGAGCTCGGCACTTACCTGGCGGCGACCGCCGCCGCGGGCGGCAAGGTGAGGCTGATCGACGCCGCGCCCGATTCGCTCGATGCGACGCTGGAAAAGCTGCGCGAATGCGGCGCAAGGATCGAAGTGGCGGATCGCTCCATCGAAATCGAAATGGCCGCCCGGCCGAAGGCCGTGAGCCTGAGCACCGCGCCCTACCCCGGTTTCGCCACCGACATGCAGGCCCAGTTCATGGCGCTCGCCACCATCGCCAGCGGCACCGCGCGAATCACCGAGACTATCTTCGAGAACCGCTTCATGCACGCGCTGGAACTGCAGCGGCTGGGCGCCCAGATCTCGATCCAGGGCAACACGGCGGTGGTCAAAGGCGTCGGGCGGCTGCAGGGCGCCGCCGTCATGGCGACCGATCTGCGCGCATCGGCGGGCCTGGTCATCGCCGGCCTGGTGGCTGAGGGCCAGACCGTGGTCGATCGCATCTACCACCTCGACCGCGGCTACGAGGCGCTCGAAAAAAAGCTCGCCGCGCTCGGCGCCAGGATCGAGCGCACCCAGTGAAATTGCGGTAAAATTCAGAGTCTTATCGGCCCCATCGGGGCCTTTTTCGTTTATGGCCAAGATCAGCATCGCGCTATCAAAAGGGCGCATCTTCGACGAAACGGCGCCGCTGCTGGAGCGCGTCGGTATCCGGCCGAAGGAGGACCCCGAGCGCTCGCGCAAGCTGGTGCTTGCCACGAACCGGCGCGACGTGCAGCTGATCGTGGTGCGCGCTGCGGACACGCCGACCTATGTCGAGCGCGGCGGTGCGGACCTCGGCGTGGCCGGGCGCGACGTGCTGGTCGAGCACGGCGGCGAAGGGCTGTACCAGCCGGTCGATCTCGGCATCGCCGCCTGCCGGATGATGGTCGCGGTGCGCAAGGGCTTCGACTACGAAGGCGCGGTGCGGCAGGGCGCGCGCCTGCGCGTTGCGACCAAGTACGTCAACATCACCCGCGAGCACTTTGCCGCAAAGGGCGTGCACCTCGACCTGATTCGCCTGTACGGGTCGATGGAGCTCGCGCCGCTGGTCGGCCTTGCCGATGCGATCGTCGATCTCGTTTCCACCGGCAACACCTTGCGCGCCAACAGCCTCGTTCCGGTCGAGGAGATCATGCCGGTGTCGGCGCGGTTGATCGTCAACCAGGCGGCGCTCAAGACCAAGCGAGCCGCGCTGCAGCCGTTGATCGACGCCTTTTCGAAAGCCGCCGCGCGATGAAGCTGCGGCGCCTCGCCACGCGCGACGCCGGGTTCGAGGCCGAGCTGGCGGCGCTGACGCGCCACGCCGCGCTGCAGGATCCGGCGGTGCAGGAAGCGGTGCGCGCGATCCTCGCCGATGTGCGGGTTCGCGGCGACGAGGCGGTGCTCGACTACACACGCAAATTTGATCGCATCGCAGCGCGCTCGCTGACCGAGCTCGAGGTGCCAAGGGAAAAGCTGCAGAGGGCGCTGGAGGCGCTGCCCCGCGAGCAGGCCGGGGCCCTGCGCGAGGCGGGCGAGCGGATCCGCGACTTCCACTCGCGGCAGCTGCAGAGCTCCTGGGACTACACCGACCAGGACGGCACGCGCCTTGGCCAGCGCGTGACCGCGCTCGATCGCGTCGGGATTTACGTGCCCGGCGGCAAGGCGGCGTACCCGTCCTCCGTTCTGATGAACGCGCTGCCGGCCAAAGTCGCCGGCGTGCGGGAGCTGGTGATGGTGAGCCCGGCTCCCAGAGCGCTGGTCCTGGCTGCCGCGGCGCTCGCCGGGGTGGACCGCGTGATCGGCATCGGCGGCGCGCAGGCAGTCGGCGCGCTCGCGTACGGCACGCAGACCGTTCCGCGCGTCGACAAGATCGTCGGCCCCGGCAACGTCTATGTCGCCGAGGCCAAGCGCCAGGTGTTCGGGCAGGTCGGCATCGACATGCTCGCCGGGCCATCGGAAATCCTGGTGATTGCGGACGGCCGTACGCCTGCCGACTGGGTGGCGATGGACCTGTTCTCGCAGGCCGAGCACGACGAGGCTGCGCAGGCGCTTCTGCTTTCCCCGCAATCCTCTTATCTCGATCAGGTCGAGCTTTCGATGGAAAGACTTCTTCCTGCGATGCCGAGGCGGGAAATCATCGCCGCGTCGCTGCAGGCGCGCGGAGCGCTGATCGAGACTCGAGACCTCGAGGAGGCGTGCGCGCTTGCCGACCGCATCGCGCCCGAGCACCTCGAGCTGTCGGTGGAGGACCCGCAGGCCTGGCTGCCGAAGCTGAAAAACGCGGGCGCCATCTTCCTCGGCCGCTGGAGCTCCGAGGCGATCGGCGACTATTGCGCGGGGCCGAACCACGTTCTGCCCACTGCCGGCAGCGCGCGCTTCTCCTCGCCGCTCGGCGTCTACGATTTCCAGAAGCGCTCCAGCGTCATCGGCGTGTCGCAGGCCGCGGCGGCCAGGCTCGGAAAGCTTGCCGCGGTCCTCGCCGAAGGCGAAGGGCTGACGGCCCACGCCCGCTCGGCGCAGATGAGATTCAAATGAGCCCCGAGAAGCTGGTGCGCCCGGAAATCCTGGCGCTGACTGCTTATCAAGTGCCGGAAGCGCAGGGCATGGTGAAGCTCGATGCCATGGAAAACCCCTACCCGCTGCCGCCCGCGCTGCGGCGCGAGCTGGCCGAAGCGCTGTCGCGCGTCGATCTGAATCGCTACCCCGAGCCGACGGGGCGGCGCGTGCGCGAGCTGCTCGCGCGGCGCATGAACCTGCCCCCGGGCATGGAGTTGCTGCTGGGAAACGGTTCCGACGACCTGATCCAGATCATCACGCTGGCGGTGGCGCGCCCGGGAACAACGATGATGTATCCCGCGCCGAGCTTCGTCATGTACGGCGTGAATGCCGCGCTGTGCGGTATGAAAGCCGTGGCGGTGCCGTTGCGCGAGGATTTTTCCTTCGATGCCGACGCGTTCCTCGCGCGCATGAAAAGCGAGCGGCCGGCGCTGGTGTTCATCGCCTATCCGAACAATCCCACCGGCGTGCTGTATCCGGAGGAAGACATCCTGCGGGTGATCGGCGCCGCCGAAGGACTCGTCGTCCTGGATGAGGCGTATCACGTGTTCGCTGGCAGGACCTTCATGCAGCGCCTCGGCGAGCATCCGAACCTGGTCGTCGTGCGCACGCTGTCCAAGCTGGGCCTGGCCGGCATCCGCCTGGGCTATCTCGCCGGCCGGCCGCAATGGATCGAGCAGTTCAACAAAGTGCGGCAGGCCTACAACGTCAATGTCCTCACCCAGGCGGCTGCGCTTTTCATGCTGGAGCGGCTCGAGGTGCTCGAAGAGCAGGCGGCGCGGATCAGGGCCGAGCGCGCGACGCTCGGCGCGGCCCTCGCCGGCCTCCCCGGGGTAACGGTGTTTCCTTCGCAGGCGAACTTTTTCCTGGTGCGCGTTCCACGCGCGGAGAGGACTTACGAAGCGCTGAAGCGGCAAGGCGTGCTGGTAAGGAATCTGCATCCAGGATTGCGCGATTGCCTGCGGATCACGGTCGGCACGCCCGACGAAAACCGTATACTGCTCACCGCCCTCCAGGAAGCGCTTTGACATGCGTACCGCCGAAGTCGTCCGCAACACCAAGGAAACCCGCATCCGGGTGCGGCTCAACCTCGACGGCAAGGGCGACGCGAAGCTGTCGACCGGGCTGCCGTTCCTCGAGCACATGCTCGACCAGGTGGCGCGCCACGCCCTGCTCGACCTCGACATCGAGGCCAAGGGCGACCTGCACATCGACGCGCATCACACGGTCGAGGATATCGGCATCACGCTGGGGCAGGCGGTCACCCGGGCGATCGGCGACAAGGCCGGCGTACGCCGCTTCGGCCACGCTTACGTGCCTCTCGACGAGGCGCTGTCGCGCGCGGTGATCGATTTTTCCGGCCGGCCGGGACTCGAGTACCACGTCAAATTCACCCGCGCGCTGATCGGCGAGTTCGACGTCGACCTGGTGCAGCAGTTCTTCCAGGGCTTCGCCAACCACGCGCAGGTCACGCTGCACATCGACAACCTGCGCGGCGACAACGCGCATCACCAGTGCGAAACCGTGTTCAAGGCGTTCGCGCGCGCATTGCGCATGGCGGCCGAGCCGGACCCGCGCGCGGCCGGCAGCGTGCCTTCGACGAAGGGCTCCCTTTAATTGCGGATTGCCGTCGTCGATTACGGCATGGGGAACCTGCGCTCGGTGTCGAAGGCGCTGGAGCATGTCGCCCCCGGCGCCGAGGTCCTGGCTACCGCCGATCCGGCGGTCATCCGGTCCGCGGAGCGGGTCGTGGTGCCCGGTCAGGGCGCGATGCCCGACTGCATGCGCCAGCTGGCCGCGAGCGGGGCGCGCGAAGCGGTCATCGAGGCGGCCGGCGCCAAGCCCTTCCTCGGCATCTGCATTGGCCTGCAGATGCTGTTCGAGCGCGGCGAGGAAGGCGACACCCGGGGCCTCGGCCTGCTGCCCGGCAACGTGCCGCGCTTCCGGGTCTCGGGTCTCAAGATTCCGCATATGGGCTGGAACGAGGTGCTGCAGCAGCGGCGCCACGCGCTGTGGGCGGGAATCGCCGACCGCAGCCGGTTTTACTTCGTGCACAGCTACTTCCCGGCGCCGCGCGACGCGGGGGTGACGGCCGCCACGTGCGTCTACGGCATGCCCTTTACCTGCGCGGTTGCCCGGGATAACATTTTTGCCGTACAGTTCCATCCGGAAAAAAGCCAGTCTGCGGGCCTGCAACTTCTCTCCAACTTCGTGCGCTGGCGTCCCTGATTTTCAATCGAGCACTGAGTGCTCATCATCCCGGCTATTGACCTGAAGGACGGGCGCTGCGTGCGCCTGAAGCAAGGCGACATGAGCACGGCTACCGTGTTTTCCGACGACCCGGTCGCGATGGCGAAGCATTGGGCGGCCGAAGGCGCCCGGCGCCTCCACATCGTCGACCTGAACGGCGCCATCGCCGGCCGGCCGAAGAACGAGAAGGTGATCCGCGACGTGATCGCGGCGCTCGGCGGGCAGGTGCCGATCCAGCTCGGCGGGGGCATCCGCGACCTGGATGCCATCGAGAGCTACCTCGACGCGGGCGTCACCTACGTGGTGATCGGCACCGCCGCCGTCAAGAACCCCGGGTTCCTGTCCGACGCCTGCTATGCCTTTCCCGGCCATGTCATCGCCGGCCTGGACGCCAAGGACGGCAAGGTGGCGGTCGAGGGCTGGTCGAAGATGACCGGCCACGACGTCGTCGACCTGGCGAAGAAATTCGAGGAGTACGGCGTCGAGGCGCTGATCTATACCGACATCGGCCGCGACGGCATGCTGACCGGGATCAACATCGACGCGACGCTCAAGCTGGCGCAGGCGATCAAGACGCCGATCATCGCCTCGGGCGGCCTCAACAGCCTCAAGGACGTGCAGGCGGTCTGCAGCCAGCTCGCTGCCGAGGGCATCATCGGCGCGATCGCCGGCCGCGCGCTCTACGAGGGCAAGCTCGACTTGAAGAAGGCCCAGGCGACCGCCGACAAGGCGCTCGCCAAGGACTGACCATGGGACTTGCCAAGCGCGTCATTCCCTGCCTCGACGTCACCGCCGGCCGGGTGGTCAAGGGCGTCAACTTCGTCGGCCTGCGCGATGCCGGCGATCCGGTGGAGATCGCGGCGCGCTACGACGAGCAGGGCGCCGACGAAGTCTGCTTTCTCGACATCACGGCGAGCTCCGATGAGCGCGACATCCTGCTGCACGTCATCGAGGCGGTCGCCGAGCGCGTGTTCATCCCGCTCACGGTGGGCGGCGGCGTGCGCAAGCTCGAGGACGTTCGGCGGCTGCTCAACGCCGGGGCCGACAAGATCTCGATCAACACCGCCGCGGTGCAGAACCCGGACCTGGTGCGCGAGGCTTCAGGCGTCGTCGGCAATCAATGCATCGTCGTCGCGATCGATGCGAAAAGGAACGGCGCCGGCTGGGAGGTCTACACCCACGGCGGGCGCAAGCCCACCGGCCTGGACGCCGTGCAATGGGCGCGGCGCATGCAGGCCGCGGGGGCGGGGGAAATCCTGCTCACCAGCATGGACCGCGACGGCACGCGCGACGGATTCGACCTCGCGCTCACGCGCGCCGTGTCGGACGCGGTCGGCGTGCCGGTCATCGCCTCCGGCGGCGTCGGCAGCCTCGAGCACCTCGCCGAAGGCGTCATCGAGGGCCATGCCGACGCGGTGCTGGCGGCGAGCGTGTTCCATTTTGGCGAATTCAGCGTGCGCCAGGCGAAAGAGCACATGCGCAGCCGCGGCATCGAGGTACGGCTATGAACGAATGGCTCGACGAGGTGCCGTGGAACGAGCAGGGGTTGATTCCCGTAGTCACGCAGGATTTTTCCTCGGGCAGGGTGCTCACCGTCGCGTGGATGAACCGCGACGCCCTGGAAAGGACGGTGGCGAGCCAGGAAGCGGTCTACTGGTCGCGGTCGCGCAAAAAGCTGTGGCGAAAGGGCGAGGATTCCGGGCACGTGCAAAAAGTGCGCGAAGTGCGCATCGACTGCGACGCGGATGCCCTGCTGCTCAGGGTGGAGCAGGTGGGCGGCATCGCCTGCCATACCGGCCGCGAGAGCTGTTTCTTCAGAAAACTGCAGAACGGGAGGTGGGTGGCGACCGATCCAGTGCTGAAGGATCCGTCGCTGATCTACAAAAAATGAAACCTGGACTCTACGCAACGCTCGAGCGCATCGCTGCCACGATCGAAGAGAGAAAGCATGGAGACGTAAAGACCTCCTATGTCGCCCGGCTGCTGTCGCAAGGCGAGGACGCGCTGCTGAAGAAAATCGGCGAGGAGGCCACCGAGACGGTGCTGGCGGCGAAGAGCGGCGACCGCCTGCACCTGGTGCGCGAGACCGCCGACCTCTGGTTCCATTGCATGATCGTGCTCGCGCGCCACGGCCTTGGCCCCGGCGACGTGCTGGCCGAAATGCACCGCCGCGAGGGCATCTCCGGCATCGACGAGAAAGCCGCCAGGAAGAAATGAACGACCCCAACTGCATTTTCTGCAAGATCGCCCGCGGCGAGATCCCGGCGAAGAAAGTCTACGAGGATGACGACGTGTTTGCCTTCCACGACATCCGGCCGCAGGCGGCGGTGCATTTCCTCATCGTGCCGAAGGAGCACCTGCCGTCGCTGTACGAGGCCGGGATGAGCCAGCTGCGGCCCCTGGGCAAGATGCTCGCGCTCGCCGGAGAGCTGGCGCGCAAGGAGGGGGCCGCCGACGGCTTTCGCGCCATCATCAACACGGGGCGCGTGGGGCATCAGGAGGTGTATCATCTCCACATGCACGTCCTCGGCGGGCCGGAGCCCCTCGGTCCGATGCTGCAGAGGAGGAAATAGGAGACGCGTATGGGTTCGTTCAGCATTTGGCACTGGCTGATCGTCCTGGTGATCGTGATGCTGATTTTCGGCACCAAGAAGCTGCGCAACATCGGCGCGGACCTCGGCGGCGCCGTGCGCGGCTTCAAGGACGGCATGCGCGAGGGCGGCGACAAGGCTGCCGACGCGGGCGCCGCGCCGCAGGTGACGGGCAAGACGATCGAGGGCGAAGTCAAGGAAAAGACCGAGCAGAAGGCCTGAGCGCCGGCGCGGTCCCCAGCAAAGGCGCCCTCCGGGCGCCTTTTTATTCTCAGGCCCACCATGTTCGACATCGGATTCTCGGAGCTGCTGGTCATCGGCCTGGTCGCGCTGATCGTGATCGGGCCCGAGAAGCTGCCGCGCGTGGCGCGCACGCTCGGCCATCTCGCGGGCCGGCTGCAGCGCTACGTCGCCGACGTGAAGGCCGACATCAACCGCGAGATCGAGCTCGAGGAGCTGCGCAAGATGCGCGACTCGATGCAGAAAGCGGCGAGCGAGATGGAGACCTCGGTCAATACGGAGCTGACCAAGACCGCTGATGAGCTCAACAAATCCGTCGAGGCGGCAGCTCAAGGCAAGCCCCCCGAAAACAAGCCGGGATGAGCGATCAGGAAACATTCATCTCGCACCTGATCGAGCTGCGCTCGCGCCTGGTGCGCGCGGTCGCCGCGGTGCTTGCCATCTTCGTCGTGCTGTTCATCTGGCCCGGCTCCGGGCCGATCTACGACGCCCTCGCCCTGCCGCTGATGAACGCGCTCCCCGAGGGCGCCAAGATGATTGCCACCGGCGTCGTGACCCCGTTCATGGTGCCGGTGAAGGTGACGGCGCTGGTCGCGTTCATGATCGCGCTGCCGTATGTCCTGTACCAGGCGTGGGCCTTTGTCGCGCCCGGGCTGTACGAGAACGAGAAGAAGCTGGCGCTGCCGCTGGTCGTCGGCAGCACGGCGCTGTTCCTGGGCGGCGTCGCTTTCTGCTACTTCTTCGTGTTCGGCAGGGTATTCGCGTTCATCCACAGCTTCGCGCCGAAGTCGATCACGCCCGCGCCCGACATCGAGGCGTATTTCAGCTTCGTGATCACGATGTTCCTCGCCTTCGGGGTCACCTTCGAGATCCCGATCGTGGTCATCGTGCTGGTGAGGATGGGCCTGGTGAGCGTCGAGAAGCTGCGCGACGCCCGGCCGTACGTCATCGTCGGCGCCTTCATCATCGCCGCGGTCGTCACGCCGCCCGACGTGCTGTCCCAGCTGCTGCTGGCCATACCGATGTGCGTGCTTTACGAGGCGGGGCTGTTCCTCGCGCGCTTCGTCGGCGCGCGGGCCGGGGATGAACACGATTTCAAGACCAGGGGAGAGAGCTGATGCGCGCGCTTTTCGTCATCGTTGCGTTTGTCGCCGCCGGCAATGCGTTCGCGCAGCTGCTCACGGAGAAGAGATTCTTCACGCTGCCGCAATACACCACCGTGGGCGGCAAGCCGATCAAGAGCCTGCGGGTCGGCTACGAGACCTACGGCAGGCTCAACGCCGCCGGCGACAACGCCGTGTTCGTCCCGCATTTCTTCTCCGGGACCTCGCACGCGGCAGGACGCTACAAGGCCGACGACAAGGCCGCCGGCTACTGGGACGCGATCATCGGCCCCGGCAAGGCGATCGATACCGACAAATACTTCGTGGTGAGCGCAGACACGCTGGTCAACCTGAATGTGAAGAGTCCTGCCGTCGGCACCACCGGGCCCTCGACCACCAATCCGGATACCGGAAAGCCCTACGGCTCGGCATTTCCCGTCGTTTCGATGCGCGACTTCGTACGCGTGCACAAGGCGCTCATCGATTCGCTCGGCATCAGGAAGCTGAAGGCGGTGGCCGGGGCATCGGGCGGATCGATCCAGGCCATGGAATGGGGCGCGGCCTACCCGGAGCTCGTCGAGCGCGTGATCCACGTCATCGGCCCGGGCCTGGACATCCATCCGTATGTCATCGCCATGCTCGACGCCTGGGTCGCTCCGATCAAGCTCGATCCGAACTGGAAGGGCGGCGACTATCACGCCGGCCCCGAGCCGGCCGCGGGACTGGCGCAATCGCTCAAACTGGTGACGCTCACGACGGTGCATTTTTCCTGGGCGGAAAAGCTGCACGGCTACAAGTGGGCATCCGAAGGCGCGAATCCGGCCGATGCCATGGGCAACCTGTTCGCCATCGAGGATGCTCTGAACAAGTCGGGGCAGGCGCGCGCCGGCGCCACCGACGCCAGCCATTTCGTGTGGATGGCAAAAGCCAACCAGCTCTACAACCTCGAGAAGGAGCAGGCGCGAATCAAGGCGAAAGTGCTGTTTCTGCCGGCGAAAACCGATCTGCTGTTTCCGCCCGAGCTGTCGCGCAGAGCGGCCGACAAGCTGCGCGCCCAGGGCAACCACGTCGAGCTCTACGAGATCGACGGCACCAGCGGCCACCTCGACGGGCTGTTCTCGATCGGCAAGGTCGCCGATCAGATCCGCGCTTTCATGGAGAAGTAGAAATCGGGGTCTGACCCAGGTCAGAGCTGCGGATGGCCGCGGAAGTGCAGCTTGCCGATCGACACCACGCGGTGGCCGCGCGCGCGCAGCCGGTGGTGCCAACTCGGCACCGAGCCGTCGTAGGCGTCGGCGTTATCCCAGAACCCGATCTGGTGCACGTACTTGCCGGTGGCGAAGGCGGCGCGCGCCGGCACGCACACCGGGCACGTGGTGTAGGCCGAGCTGAAGAGTGTGCCGCGCGCCGCGAGGGCGTCGAGGTGCGGAGTCTTCACGATGCGATGCCCGCTCGCCCCCATGATCTTGGGGTTGTGCTCGTCGGACATCAGAACGAGGAGGTTGGCCGGCTTCATTGGCGGGAAATGATAGCCGACCAACCAAGCGTCGCCGCCCGCTAGTTCAGGTGCTGCTTCAGGAACGCTTCGACGCGGCGGTAGAAGTCGAAGCGATTCTTGTCCTCGTTGAAGCCGTGTCCTTCATGGGAATACACGACCCATTCGTATTTCTTGCCACTGCGGTCGAGGGCTTCGCGAAAGGCGGTGCCGTGCTCAAGCGGTACGCGATGATCGACTCCGCCGAATGCGAGCAGGATGGGAGCTTTGAGGCGCGCAGCCTGGTAAAGCGGCGACACGCTTCTGAATTTGTCGCGGTCAACGTCCGGGTCACCAATGAGCACCTTTGCGCCGTAATCAAGCCAGTCGTATGGCGACCAATAGAGGCTTGACCATGTGATGTTGAAATAGAGCTGGATATCCGTCACCGCTGAGAAAGCTACGCCGCAGCGATACAGCTCCGGCGTTTTCATCAAGCCCCAAAGGGTCGCATAGCCGCCATAACCGCCGCCGAACAAGCAAATACGGTTCTTGTCGGCGACACCCTCACGCACTAGCCATTCGACACCATCCGTGATGTCGTCCTGCATCGCCAGGCCCCATTGCTTGAGGCTGGATTCAAAGTGCCGCCATCCGTAACCAAAGGTTCCACGGAAGTCGGGTTGAAGCACGGCATAGCCACGCGAGGCAAAGAATTGCGCGTTCGAGTTGAAGTCCCAGCTTTGCTTTCTGCGCCATGGTCCGTCGTGGATGTCTACGACCAGCGGTAGAGCCTTTCCCGACGATTGCTTCGGAATGGTCAGGTAGGCGGGTATCTCCTTGCCATCACGGGCCTTATAACGTACGAATTTCCGTTGAGACATCTCCTCCGATTTGATCCAGGGACGGCTCGATGCAAATTTGGTAATGCTCAGCTTCTCCGCGTCGATGACGTAATACTCTGCCGGCCGAACATCGGAATAGGCGGTGATCAATGCGCGCTTCGGGTTCGCATCGGCGACTCTGAGCACATTGACCGTCGTGCCCAGAGCGCGGTCGACCATCTGTTGGAGCCTGGCGATGTCCTCATCCAGCCAAACCACGCCGCGCTTGTCCGCATCGAACGCGAATCCGACAAGCTTGCGTTTTGCGCGATTGAAGAGCAGAGCGTCCATATCGATGTCCGCAAGGCCCATATCGACATCGAGGTGGCGCGCCAGTCGTTCTCCAGGCTGGCGCTTTTCGAAGTCGTAGCGATAAACGGCGAACTTGTCGCCCTGTTCGGGGAAGCCGACATAAAGCGTTCGATTGTCGAAATCAAACGCCAGCGCCTCGATCGTAGGCTTGCTGAAATCGCCCTCGTCAAGCTTCATCCATGCACGCCCTCCGCCCTCCCGGTACCAGAGGGTAGTGATGCCTTGATCATGGGAAACCGCCAGGCGGGGCACTCCATTGCGATCAACGGTCCATCCGAAGATTTTGCTGCTCGGTTGCTCTGTGCTCAGCAGCTTCATCTCGCCGCTTTTTGTATTGACTCGATACACATCCAAAGTACGCCTTGATAGTTCTCGGGCCTCGATTACGATGTCGTCGCCGTCATTGGGATCTGCCGAAAGAAAACGGAAATCTCGGAGCGCGCGTCTGTGGTCCTGCGGACACGCGGACGTACTTGGAATTCTCGCCGCGAAGGTGGCGGCATCCGGCGTTCCCGGAGCGCGCGGAGAAGCGCTGATTGAATGCGTTGCTTTCGCCTCAAGCAATCGCAAGTCGGATCCGTCCGAGTTGACCGCGTACCATCCAAAGAAGCACGTTTGGTCCGCTGGGTCGCGTGTATCTCCGACGCTGAACAGCAAGCGACGATTGTTGGTCCAGTAAAACTGCCGCACGTCTGAATCAGCAAAATTAGTAACAGGGCGGCCGGACTTCGTTTCGACGTCGATCACTGCGAGGCCGTCACGCTGCGCCCCCCGGACGAGCGCAGCAATACTCTTGCCATCGGGCGACAGCTTGAGTTGCGAGTACTGCGGTCGCTTAAAGAAGTCTTCGACCGGCAGCGGTTGGCCGACGGCCAGCGTGGTGCCCGCAAAGAAGGCAACGACCGCTAAATATACGGTTCTCGTTTTCAGCATGGAACGCATTCCTGAACGTCGAGCCCCCCGAGCTCGAGGAATGGCTGAGCGCCCGCTCGGGCCCGCCGCGCGCGGTGTTCGAAAAAGCCATGGAAATTATCCTCGCCGAGCACGACCGGCGCAACCAGCTCGACGCCTCGGCGCCGGCTCACCTCGCCGGCGGCTTCGATCTGGGGGAAGTGCCCGACGCCGGGGATGACCTCGACGCGCACGCCGGGCACGCGGCTCCGCAGCAACTCGAGCCATGGCGAGGACTCGCCGGCCTTCAGCATGTAACGCCTGCGCTCCGGCGTCATCGCGGTGCTCTGGATGACGAGCATCGGCGCGCGCACCGCGGCGAGCGCGGTCTCGAGCTCCTCGGCGTCCCAGCGCGCCATGTCGCGGTAGAGCTCGGCGCCGAATTGCGCCGGCAGCCGGCGCGCCCGGGGGAGGATGCGCTCGGCGTCCGTTCGCATGCGCGGCAGCCGCCGCGTCGTACATCCTAGTCTTTCAGCTCACCGCCTGTCGAGCATGAAGAGCAGCAGGATCACGATGAGCACCAGGAGGAGCGCGGCCGCGGAGATGTCGGCGCCCGCCGGAAGCGAGTCGATCCGGCCCGCGAGCTGCTGCACCTCGTCGTCGGTGAGCGCGTTCGCACGCTCGGCGGCCGCGGCGGGGGCAACGCCCAGCACGGCGAGCTGCTTCTGCACGTCGGCGCGCGCGAGGAAGCCCGTCAGCTTGCCGCGCTCGGCCTGGCGCTGTGCCGCAAGCGCCTCATCGACGCCGATCAGGGCGGCCTGGGTCTGCGCCGCGTAAGGCAGGGCGACGAGGCTCACGGCAAGGAAGCGGCAGATGAAACGGCGGAGGAACGCTTTCATTGGATGTCTCCTCAGTGCCTTCTGTCGAAGAGGAAAATGACCAGGAGCAGGATCAGTATGATTGCCAGCGCAACTTCGGTGCCGACCCCGCCGGCCGGCAGCGTGTCGATCCGCCCGGCGATCAGCTGAGCTTCGTCGTCGGTGAGCGCATTCACGCGCTCGCCCGCCGCCGCCGCGCCGACGCCGAGCGCCGCCAGCTTCCTCTGCGCATCCGCGCGCGCCACGAAATCCTTCACCTTGGCGCGCTGCGCCTCGACGTTCGCAATCGCCTGCCCGGTGCCGATCATCGCCGCCTGCGTATTCGCCGAATACGGCAGCACGATGCTGCTAAGGATGACCAGCCTGCATATAAACCGCTTGAAGAACGCCGTCATGTGATCCTCTTATCGGGGTTTGGAGGAAGAACTATAGCGCCAGACCCCAAGTCCGGCCAGCGTGCGCCGCTATGCGTTTAACCCAGCTAAAGCTCTGATGTGCTGCACGGCGCTGCGGCCGAGGGCGGAGAACGCGTAGCCGCCTTCTAGGGCGGAGACGAATATGCCGGAGCCACTCACTTTTCGGGGCACGGACGCGAAGGAATTTCCTATCCTTTACGGTCCGAAGCGGACTACCAGTAACGTCCGTGTCCGATCCCCAGGCTCCTGTCAGCAATGTCCGCTTCGGGTCCGAAACCAGCCATAGGTGCTTGCCTACTATTGGAACGTTGCACAATGCTTCCGTTGTGCATTAACTCCGCATCCCGGCAATTCATCAGAGGTACTGCTGGATCTGCTGCAGGCTTGGAGGGAAGAACAAGTCCTCGATCGCCGGTTGCTTGCGGATCATGCCCTGCTCGAATTCGTAGCGCACTACCGCTTCCAGCGCCTTGCGGTTGTCCTCGAGGTTGTACGGCCAGGGGTCGGGGCCGAAGACCTTGCGGAGCTAAAGGAAATCGGGCTCTGACCCCGATTTTTACTCCGGCCGCGCCTGCGGCTTGGGGCGCCGGCCGACGGTGACGCTGGCGTCCACGTCCTGGCCCTGGCGCTTCACTTTCATCGTCGCCGGCGAGCCCGGCGGGAGAGCGGCGATGAGGTTCAGCATCGCCGCGGGATCGGCGACCGGCTTGCCCTGCACCTCGAGCAGCACGTCGCCCGGCTTGATGCCGGCCTTGTCGGCGGGCCCGCCGCGCAGCACCCCGGCGATGAGCGCGCCTCGCGTGCCGGCGAGCTTGAAGGATTCGGCGACCGGCGGCGTGATCTCCTGCACCTCGACGCCGATCCAGCCGCGCGTCACGCTGCCGCTCCTGACGATCTGCTCGAGCACCATCTTGGCGGTCGATACCGGGATGGCGAAGCCGATCCCCATCGA
>Ga0137409_10003454_pt1 | contig 16749 bp, 8 predicted proteins | sample CZODoug1_16funga_FD_122059 | JGI IMG/M metagenome (GOLD analysis project Ga0137409, IMG submission 122059) | Vadose zone soil fungal communities from Angelo Coast Range Reserve, California, USA - CZODoug1_16fungal (Hybrid Assembly) | ecosystem: Environmental > Terrestrial > Soil > Vadose zone... | reverse complement strand
ACTGCTCCCTTCTTACGGCGATGGGATCCGAGCGCGAACCTGGGCGGACCACTTCTCAAAGACCGTGTCTTCTTTTTTGGATCGGTGGAGCGCATCAGAGAGACTCGCCAACTCAACTTCAGTTTCCCTCCAGGCACGCCGGATTTCCTGCAGGTAAGGGAAGCGGCGTTCGACAAGCATAGCCAGCTCTTTCAGACCCGAAGTTTTTTCAAGCTCGATGAACACCTCGGCCAACATCGCCTTACCGAGCAGATGAGCCTGAGCAACAGTCACGTGAGGGGCTTCCTGCCGCTCTCACAGGCGACTAGTCTGCCCTCGACCAGAACCGATTCTGACTCGCGGCAACTTATGTTGGGTGCCCAGGATACCGCGACCCTTGGTAAGCACAATCCTTTTGTCTTTCATGCATACGTCCAGTTTCGGGGCGAGCCGGCCCTTCAGCGACCCACCAATGTCGAGTCTGATGCCACCACATTGTTCAATTTGTTCAGCAGTCTGACCACTAACCGCTTGACGGGCGATCTTGGGCAGGTACGCTTCGGAGCAGGCTTCAGTCCGTTACTTATCAAGCAGAAATATGTCTCCACCGGCGCTGCCCTCGAAAAACTTTTAGGAGCACACGACATCAGGTTTGGATGGGACTTTCAGCACACTCGCGTGGACGGTGTCGAAGCCAAGAACCAGTTGAATCAACTGTTCGCTACAGTGTCGGACTTTACCCAATTCGGATCAGTCAACTCAGGCGTCTACGTTCTGTCAAGAGTGGGTGGCCCAACCCCGGCGGATAACCTTATTCGACTTCGCAATTCTTATAATGGGGTCTTTGCACAGGATGATTGGAAGATTGCGCGAGGCCTAACCCTGAATCTGGGGCTGCGATGGGATTACGACTCCCGCTTTCCAAATGGCGGCAACTTTTCTCCGCGGCTTGGTTTGGCTTGGTCACCAACCTCTAAGACCGTGATCACTGCCAGTTGGGGAATGTTCTACGACAGATTCCGGCTGGGACTTGCTCGCGACATACCCGGCCTTGGCGGCGCAAATCTCTTCCGGAACCAGACCATCTCATACCCACGTTTGTTCTATGGCAATCCCAGTACGCTCGCGCGCCTTTTTGGATTGTGTCCTTCAAGCAACTTAACCGACGCACAGATCCAAGCGTCGGGAGCTATCTGTTCCGTTGCTGGTCTGCCTCTTTTTGGAATCGATCATCTGAACGGGGTGGTCGCTCCAGGCCATGCCCCAATTCCATCGAACAGCGTTGTGACTCTGGATAACGTGCAAGCCTTGACGGGATTGAATGCGCAGCAGTTCGCTGATGCCGCCAGCGCATCAGTTGGCCGTCAGTCTGGGTTTTTCTTTTGGGGCGGCTTCGGCCATCTCACCATGAATTTTCCGGTCCCCCAGATCTTCTTGCTTCCGATTACCGTCGACCCCGGGCTGAGTACGCCGCACACTCGCAACTTTCATCTGGGCGTGCAAAGAGAGGTGACGCGCGACCTCGTAATTCAGGTGGACTATTACCATCGCGACATCCGCGACATGCTTGGCGTCAGGACCTCGAACCTGGCATTTGAAGCGCGCCTGCCGGGCCATAGCGGCCAACTACAACCCGGCACGGGAAGCAGACCTATCCTAAGTTATGGCCCCTGGTATCAGGGCAGGTATGACGGTATCACCGTCGGCATGCGCAAGCGGCTCAGCAGGCGATTTACACTCGAGACCTCCTACACCTGGGCCAACTCGGTCGATAACGCTTTGAATTCGAGCTTTGTCAGTAACGTGCAAACCGGCCGTGGCGCCGGATCCCTCGGCTCATATGGAGCTACCGATAGCTTCGTGGGCACGCCGCCAATCGTCACTGATCCGGTGAGCGGAAGAACAAACGCAAATGGATCGTTCATCGCGAGCAACGGAAACCCCGTTCCGCAGGCTGGGAAATTCTACGATGGTCCAGATCTTGATCGTGGCCCATCTGACCTGGCTTTCAATCACACTCTGCTCATCCACGGAGCAGTGAGTCTCCCCTGGCAATTGCAAGTGAGTGGAATCTTTCGGGCGCAGAGCGGTTTTCACTTTTCAACCGCTGCTTTGACACCGGTCGACGTTGATGGAGATGGGTTGCTGAACGGCGTGGACTTTATTACCGGACGTAATCATTTTCAGGCTTCGCCCTATATCAATCTCGACATGCGTTTCTCCAGGCGCTTTTCCATTACCGATCGCGTGCGGGCAGAAGTCCTGATCGAATGTTTCAATGTGCTCAATCGAGCAAACCCGGCTGCGGTGCAGCAATTTCAAAACCTGTCTATCCCAGTCGGCAAGCCGCTCCAAAGTCTGCCGGGACGCGAAGGACAGGTGGGAATACGAATCGATTTCTAATGCCCAGATCCAAGGAACTCCATTTCGCCTCAAAGGAACAGATGCAACCAAGACGTTTTTCGATACCGGTTATTTCCATAAAGCATCGCTTGCCGTTGCTGATCGGCGCCCTGCTGCTTGGCATTATCGCGGCCTCGACGTGGACATCGTATACCGGAGTAAAGGAATCGGCGCTTGACGTCGGCCGCGAGCGGCTGCAAAACCTCACCAAGCAGTTGGCGATCTTGTTGCAGCAGTCGAATAGTCTCTTTCTTACTAAGACTCTCACCGCCGCCAACGACCCCGCCGTTAAGGCCTTCCTTCAATCTCCTTCCCTGACGACGCGATCCGGCGCCTCAGCAATTCTTCAGCAACTCGAAGGGCCGCAAGATCAGAATAGTTTGCAAATCGAACTATGGAATGCAAACCACTCGCTCGTTTTGAGCGTACCTGACGGCGCTTCGCCAGAGTCGCTTGATCTGGAGGCCGAGTTCAAGGCCGCTGATGTCGGTCCTTTCAAGACGACCGGTCCGATGCGCGTGGTTAAAGATGTCATCACAGCTCCCGGGGTAGTCGCGGTGAACGACGATTCGGGAAAGCCGATCGGTTATCTCGTCAGGTGGCGGCGAATGGCAATCAGTCCGCCGCCAAAACAGTTAACGGATCTGCTCGGCAGCGGGGCCGCGCTGTACTTTGGCAACATTCACGGAGATCTCTTAACCAACCTGGAGCGAATCACGTCCAAGCCTCGGGCAGACTTGGGGTCAAGCGGCGAGGTCATGCAATATTCGCGAGACGGAAATAGAGTTCTTGCTCTAGGCCGGCCAATCAACGGAACTCCCTGGTTCGTGGCAATTGAGTTTCCTGAACAGCCGCTCCTGACTCCGGCCCACCGATTCCTGCGGCGCATTCTATTGGCTGATCTCGTCGTGTTCATCATTGGCATGGCGGGCGCCTTCGTCCTTAGTAGAGGCATCACGCAACCACTTCATTCGCTTACCAAAGCCGCGGCCGCAATCACCGGTGGCGATTATTCGCAAGCGGTTGATGTCCAACGCCGTGATGAACTGGGCTTGCTCGCCGCCGGCTTCAACTCGATGACCGACAAGGTGCGCACCTCCCAGAGCGAGCTTGAAGAGAACATTCAGGCGCTGGGCGAGAGTGAGCAGCGGCTCCAGACGGTAATCGAAAACCTGAGCGAAGGGTTGGTCGTTTCCGATCTGAATGGACAATTATTGAGTTGGAACCAGGCTGCGCTGGAGATCCATGGCTTTGCCAGCTTAGACGAATGCCTCCTCAAACTGCCTGAGTTCGCCAACATCTTCGAGCTATCACGTCTGGACGGCTCCGTGTTGGATCTTGACCAGTGGCCGTTGCCGCGAATCATTCGTGGCGAGCGTTTGCGCAACCTTGAAGTGCGAATCCGGCGACTGGATTCGGACTGGAATCGTGTTTTCAACTACGGGGGCTCGATCGTGCGCGAAGCGAGCGGCAGGTTGGAGGCAGTTGTCACGATGAGCGACATCACCGATCGCAAGCGCGCTGAGGCAGATCGGCAGGCTTCCGAGCTTCGCTACCGGCGGCTCTTTGAATCTGCGAAGGACGGGATTCTTATTCTCGACGAAGAGAGCGGGCAGATTGTGGATGTAAACCCTTATCTCATCGAGATCCTTGGCTTTTCCAAAGAGGAACTTGCGGGCAAGGAACTCTGGGAGATAGGCGCTTTCAAAGATATTGTCGCTTCAAAGATCGCGTTCGATAAATTGCAGCAGCAGGGATACATACGTTACGAAAACCTGCCGCTCAAGAGTCGCGAGGGACTCGTAAGGCAGGTGGAATTTGTAAGCAACAGCTATCTGGCGGGGAACAGCCGCGTGATCCAATGCAACATCCGCGATATTACCGAGCGCAAGCTGGCCGAAGGAGAGATTCGCCGGCTCAACGAAGAACTTGAGCAACGAGTCGCCGATCGCACTGCCCAACTTCAAGCCGTAAACAAAGAACTCGAGGCCTTTTCCTACTCCGTTTCACACGATCTCCGGGCTCCTTTACGCCACATCAACGGCTTTAGTCAGGCCTTGCTGGAGGATTACGACGACAAACTGGACGAGACGGGCAAAGGTTATTTGCAAGAGGTGCGCAGCGCGAGCCAGGAGATGGCGCAACTGATCGACGACGTTTTGGAGCTCGCGCGCGTGACGCGCAGCGAGATGCGACAAGAGGTCGTCAACTTGAGCGAAGTGGCCCAGACGGTGGTGCGCGAACTACAAAATCGAGAGCCAGAGCGTACAGCGACCGTCAATCTCGATGAAGGACTTTCGACCCGCGGCGACAAGCGCCTGTTGCGAATCGTGCTCACCAACCTCCTGGGCAATGCCTGGAAATTTACCTCGAAGCAGAACAAGGCAAAAATCACGTTCGGCAGTGAACAAAGCAATGGCGAGATCTTCTATTTCGTCCGCGACAACGGCGCGGGATTCGATATGACTTACGTCAATAAGTTATTCGGCGCATTCCAACGACTCCATACCGCCGCTGAGTTCGAGGGCACCGGCATTGGGTTGGCGACCGTTCAGAGGATCATTAATCGTCACGGAGGACGCGTCTGGGCCGAAGGAACGGTGAACACGGGCGCCACGTTTTATTTTGCTCTGCCGAATTTCAAGGAGATAGGAGATGCATAACAAAGTGATACTACTGGTTGAAGACAATCCGAGAGATGAAGCCTTAACGCTCCGGGCCCTAAAAAAGAGCAACATCGTCAACGACGTAATTGTCGCGCACGATGGAGTTGAGGCGCTTGACTATTTCTTCCGCGAAGCGGCTTCAGGCGAGTCGGAGAAGGTGATGCCCCAGCTCGTGCTGCTGGACTTGAAGCTGCCCAAGTTGAACGGCCTTGAGGTCTTACGCCGCTTGCGCGCCACTGAAAGCACCAGGCGCCTTCCGGTCGTGGTCTTCACTTCCTCAAGTGAAGAGGAAGACATGCTTAAGAGTTACGAACTGGGCGCCAACAGCTACGTGCGCAAGCCCGTTGAGTTCGAGCATTTCCTCGAAGCCACCAAACAGTTGGGCTTGTACTGGCTGGTGCTGAATGAGATTGTGCCTGACTGAGAACATTCGCGGATGAATAAGACCTTGCGAGTATTACACGTCGAAGACTCGGAGCGGGACGCGGCGTTGCTCACGCGCCACCTGTCGCGCGCCGGCTATGAATTGATCTCCGAACGTGTCGAAAGGTCGGAAGCAATGAGGGCCGCACTAGAGAGAAAGGAGTGCGACGTCATTCTCTGCGACTACTCGATGCCTCACTTCAACGCGCTCTCCGCGCTGGCGCTAGTGAAAGAGATGAAGGTAGACCTTCCGTTCATCATTATTTCCGGCACGGTCGGCGAGGAGGCGGCGGTCGAAGCGATGCGTGCGGGCGCTCATGATTACTTGATGAAAGATAATCTCGTGCGGCTGGTCCCAACCATCGAGCGTGAGCTGCACGAGGCGGAAAACCGTCGCGCGCGACGACAGGCCGAGGAGCAGTTGCGCGGTTCACGGCTTTACACGCGTTTGTTGATGGAATCGAACATTGATGCGCTGATGACCACCGATCCACTGGGGATAATCACGGACGTAAACCAGCAGATGGAAAGCCTCAGCGGCCACTCGCGAGAAGAACTGATCGGCACGCCATTCAAACAGCACTTCACGCATCCTGCACGAGCCGAAGATGGCATTAGTTTGGTTTTGCGCGACGGGCGAGTAGCCAACTACGAACTGATCGTGCGTTCAAAGGACGGCGACGAAACCGTCGTCAGCTATAACGCGACTACCTTCAACGATCAATCGGGCCAGCTTCAGGGAGTTTTCGGAGCCGCGCGCGATGTGACTGAGCGCAAGCGCTTCGAACAGGAACTGCAGGAAAAAAACCTCCAACTCGAGAACGCGAACCAGGCTGGGGAAGCCCGCCAAGAGGCATTGCAGGCGACTGGGTTGACACTTACGGCGCTGGTCGAGCTGGGAATGGAACTGGGCTCTGAGCGCGATGCCAAACAACTTCTCAGCCGGTTTTGTTCGACAGCCCGACGCATCATCGGCGCGCGCAAATCCATGCTGGGAATTCTTTCGTACAATGGCGATGAGCTGAAGCATGTTCTGATTAACGGTATCAAGGACGCTAAACCAATCGTGCATGACCGCCCGCCCGTTCATCATTCAGTGCTCGAGACCATCATCAACGATCGGAAGGTTGTGCGAATCAATCAAGCGGAGAAGCTGGACCTCGAAAGACTCTCTCCGGATAACTCGTCCATTAGATCGTTCCTGGGCGCGCCGTTGATGTCCGCCACCGAAGTTTACGGCTGGCTGGTGCTGTTGGAAAAGGAAGACGGCGGCGATTTCACCGAAGAAGATGAGCGAATGGCCAGCACGCTCGCCGCCCAGGCGGCCATTGCCTACGAGAATGCGGAGCTCTCTGAGCGTTTGCTGCGGAACGCGGCAGAGTTGGATAGAACTGGCCGCGAGCAACTCGAGATGAAAGATCAGTTCATCTCGCACGTATCGCACGAACTGCGATCGCCGCTCTCTGCGATCCATCAATTCACTACTATCCTGCTGGACGGACTGGCGGGAGAGCTTGGTAGCGAACCGCGGGAATACCTGGAAATAGTCTTGAGAAACTCGCTGCAGCTTCGCGAGATGATTGGCGACCTGTTGGAAGTAACGCGCGCGCAAGCCGGGAAGCTCACGATTGAGCCGCAGCCGACTTCGCTCTGCGATCTCTTCGATCCCTTGACTAAAACATACGAACGGCGCGCGGCAGAGAAAGGAATTGATTTTCGGATCACTTGTCCGTCTGAGCTGCCGCTGGTTCTGGCCGACCCAAATCGCATGGGGCAAGTTTTTTCAAATCTGCTCGACAATGCGCTGAAATTCACCACCCGCGGCGCAATTTCCGTTAGCAGCCGCAGAGATGAGGACGACGAATTTGTGCGCATCGCCGTGGCCGACACCGGATGTGGAATTAGCGCGGACTCGTTGCCGAAGATTTTTGATCGACTGTATCAATCACCAAACACTTTGGAATCGAGCCGGAAAGGTTTAGGCCTGGGGCTGCACATTTGCCAGCATTTGGTCGAATTGCATGGCGGCAGGATTTGGGTCGAAAGCAAAGAAGGCGAAGGCGCCACGGTCTTCTTCACAGTGCCCATCAGAACTATCCAGAAAGGAACCACAAATTTTGAAGGGGAACAAAATCTTAATCATTGAGGACGACGCGGACCTCCGACGTGGCCTCAACGTGCGCCTGAGGGCGAGCGAATACGAAACGGCGTTTGCTTCAGACGCCATCATGGCCCTGAGTATCGCGAAGAAAGAAGCGCCGGATTTGATCTTGCTCGATCTCGGCCTGCCTGGCGGCGGCGGATTCGTGGTCCTCGAACGGATGAAGAACATCGCTTCGCTGGCTTGTACACCAGTAATTGTAGTTAGCGCCAGCGATCCGAAGACCAACGAACAACGGGCGTTGGACGCCGGCGCCGAAGCGTTTTTCCAAAAGCCGGTTGATAACCAGGAGCTAATGAGAGCGATTCAGCGCGCCTTGTTAAAGTAGGAGGCAAAGAATAATTACGGTCCGTCGTGTGGTTATCGATGAAGCTTAGCGGCATGCCGGCCTTCGGCTGCTTTTTGCGCCTGATAACCAGTTACGGCAACTAAGCAAATCTGATCATGAATAGAGCTCTAAGGGTCTTACACGTCGAAGATTCAGAACAGGACGCGCAGTTGCTCACGCGCCATCTGTCGCTGGCCGACTATGACCTCGCCTCAGAACGTGTGGAGACAGCTGAGGCGATGAAGGCCGCGCTCGAAACGGATCAGTGGAACGTCATTCTTTGTGATTACTCGATGCCTCAATTCAACGCGTTGGGAGCTTTGGCGGTGGTGAGAGAAATGGGACTGGATATTCCGTTCATCATCATTTCAGGCACTATCGGAGAATCAGTGGCGGTCGAGGCCATGCGCGCTGGAGCGCACGATTATCTGATGAAAAATAATCTGGTGCGCCTGGTCCCAACCATCGAACGAGAACTGCAGGAGGCGGAAAACCGTCGCGCGCGCCGAGAAGCCGAAAAGCAGTTGCATCTGCAAAGTGTGGCCATGGAATCTGCCGCGAACGCTATCATGATCACGGATGAAAAAGGCGCGATCATATGGGTCAACTATGCTTTTACTGAAACCAGCGGTCACTCCAAAGACGAGGTCCTGGGCAGGAACCCCAGATTTCTCAATTCGGAGAAACAGGACCAGGCCTTTTATCAAGACATGTGGAACACAATACTTGCCGGCAAAATCTGGCATAACACCCTGATTAACCGTCGCAAGGACGGCACCTTCAATCATGAAGATATGACCATCACGCCGATTCATGACAACTCTGGAAAGCTCACTCATTTTGTTGCTATAAAACACGACATTACTGAGAAGACTCTTGCGCAGGAAGCACTACAGGCTTCCGAGCTTCGCTATCGGCGGCTCTTTGAATCCGCGAAAGACGGCATTCTTATTCTCGACGCGGACACCGGGCAGATTGCTGACGTAAACCCCTATCTCATCGAGATGTTGGGTTTTTCCAAAGAAGAGCTTACAGGCAAGCAACTCTGGGAGATAGGCCCTTTTAAAGACATCGTCGCTTCCAAGGTCGCTTTCGCCGAATTGCGGGAGCGAGGATACATTCGCTACGAAAACCTGCCGCTCGAAAGTCGCGAAGGACACATAAGACAGGTGGAATTTGTGAGCAACTCCTATCTCGCGGGCAGCCGCGTAATCCAGTGCAACGTCCGCGATATAACCGATCGTAAGTTGGCCGAGGAGGTCTTGCGGCGGACCAACCAACATCTTGAGGGAACGTTTGCTGAACTCCAAACCAAGACGCAGGAGCTGGCGTCAATGACGCAACAGCTCTGGCAGGCCTCAAAGCTGGCCACGATGGGCGAGTTGGCGGCGAGCGTCGCTCACGAGTTGAACAACCCTCTGGCGACCGTAGCGTTACGCGCTGAAGCATTGATAGAAGACTTGTCGCCCGGTGACCCAAAATTCGACTCTTTAAAAGTCATTTCTCAGGAAATCGAGCGGATGGCCACATTGGTAGCGAATCTGCTCAGCTTTAGCAGACGCAGCCAACCAGAGATTTCCACCCTCGACCTGCGCGAAGAGTTAGTGAACTGTCTGGACTTTATTGAGCACTATCTACGCAGTCACAAGGTCGATGTGGCGCAGGAATTTGCGAGCGAACTGGCCAGCGTTTACGCAGACCGGCAACAGTTGCGGCAAGTATTCCTGAACCTGATAACGAATGCGAGCGACGCAATGCCGCAAGGAGGCACCCTCACACTGCGGGCGTTCTCCGGCGTTCTCGATGTCCGACCAGCGGTTGTTGTCGAGTTTTCGGATACTGGAACCGGTGTTCAAGCGGGGGATTTGTCGAAGCTTTGGGAACCTTTCTTTACCACTAAGCCCGAGGGCAAGGGTACTGGACTTGGCCTTGCCATCTGTCGCCGAACCGTCGAATCACACCACGGCATAATCGAGATTGAAACCGCCCCGGGGAAGGGGTTCACCGTGCGGATTACTTTGCCGGCAACTGATATGGGAGAGGACGGAGTATGAGGGAGCAGGCTCAAGGACCAGAGAAACCCGCAAACTCGCCGCTCGGAACCATTCTGGTTGTCGACGATGAGCCGGAACTGAGAAAGATTCTGGTCGAGGCACTGACCCGCCAGGGCTTTGAAGTTACTGGCTGTAGTGTCGGGCATCAGGCACTAGCCGAATTGCGTGTCAAGAATATTGATCTGCTGCTGACCGATCTGATGATGCCGGAGATGGACGGGATTTCATTGCTGCAATCGGCGCTGGAAATTGATCCGCATCTGGTGGGTATTATTATGACCGGCCAGGGCACTATCCAAACGGCCATCGACGCCATGAAGCACGGCGCGTTTGACTACGTGCTCAAGCCCTTCCGAATACAAACCCTGCAGCCGGTGTTGACGCGGGCCATGAATGTCCGGCACCTGCGTCTTGAAAACCTGCAACTACGCGAAACCGTAGCGATTCACGGGTTGTGCCAAACGATTGCCTTTACACTCGATCCCCAAACTGTGCTGAGCAAACTCGCCGATTCCGCCCTGGAGCAGAGTGATGCTGACGAGGTTTCCATCCTGCTCCCTGACGAGGACGGCCAGGAGCTCTATGTGGCAATGGTGCGTGGCGAAAAGAGAGAACGGCTGTTGGGTGAGCGCATCCCACTGCAGGGGAGCATAGCGAGTTGGGTCGCGCGCGAGCATACTCCTTTGCTCCTTAACGGCGAGATCGATGATGAGCGTTTTGTCGCGCTCTGGCCGCGACCCGAGATTCGTTCGGCTATCTCTGTTCCCATGCATGTGGCGAATAAGCTAGTCGGCATAATTAATCTAAACGCGACTAATCGCCTGCGGCCTTTTACGCTGGGACAGATCAAAGCCTTGACGATTCTCGCCGGCACCGCGGCGGCTGCTCTGGAGACCGCATCGCTCCATAAGCAGGTGCAACAGGCTGAACAGAATTATCGCTCGATCTTCGAGAATGCCGTCGAAGGAATTTTCCAAACCACGCTCGATGGGCGATTCCTTACGGTCAATCCAGCGATGGCGCGGATTCTCGGATATGAATCGGCGGATGAAGTCGTCGAGACCGTCACTGATGTAACCCATCAAATCTACGTCAACCCTGAGGCCCGCATAGAGGCCGCTCGCTTGGAAGAACAGCGCGGGGTCTTAGAGGGTTTTGAGTTCGAGGCCTACCGCAAAGACGGCGAACGAATTTGGCTATCGCTAAACCGCCGTGTTATTCGGGATGAAAACGGCATTGAGATTTGTCGCGAGGGTAGCGTCGAAGACATCACTAAGCGCAAGCACGCCGCAGAAGCGTTGCGCGAAAGCGAAGCTCGCAAGAGAGCTATTCTCGAATCCGCTCTTGATTGCATCGTCACTATGGACCACGCGGGTGTGGTTGTTGATTGGAACCCGGCGGCTGAAAGAACGTTTGGCTTTATGCGCGCGGAGGCGATCGGAAAGGAAATGGCGGACCTGATCATTCCGCCGAGATTTAGAGAACAGCATCGCCGCGGACTGGCCCACTATCATGCAACCGGTCAAGGCCCGGTTCTTGGCAACCGCCTGGAGCTTAGCGCAATCACGGCGGACGGTTCTGAGTTCCCTGTTGAACTGGCGATTACGCGCATTGAACTGGAAGGCTCGCCAATGTTCACCGGCTACATCCGTGACATCAGCGAACGCAAACGCGCAGAAGCAGACCTGCGAGAGAGCGAGGAGCGTTATCGTGACCTGGTAGAGAACGCCCACGACATCATTTACTCTCACGATCTTGAGGGTAACTACACGTCTATAAACCGCGCCGGCGAACGAATCACGGGATACACACACAAAGAATCTCTGGCCCTCAACCTAGCAGCTACGGTCGCACCGGAAGACTTGCCCAAAGCGCGAGAGATGCTGCGCCGAAAAATTGCCGGAGAAAAAGTCACCGCCTACGAAATGGAGATCATCGCGAAGGATGGTCACCGGGTCGCCGTTGAGGCTAATACCAAACTTGTCTATCAGAACGGCGTTCCGGTGGGCGTGCAAGGCATCGCCCGCGATGTCACCGAGCGCAAGCAACTTGAGGAGCAACTTCGCCAGTCGCAAAAGATGGAAGCGATTGGCCAGTTGGCGGGAGGTGTGGCGCACGACTTTAACAACTTGCTTACCGCCATCAATGGTTATGCCAGTCTCGCCTTACAGCGATTGGAAGAGGGTCATCCGATCAAATCTTATCTGGAAGAAGTGAAGAAGGCCGGGGATCGCGCTGCCAATCTTACGCGGCAACTGCTGGCTTTCGGACGAAAACAGATCCTACAACCAGTGGCCATCAATCTAAACGGCGTAGTCTCTGATATGAACAAGATGTTGCGCCGCTTGATTGGTGAAGACATCGTGTTGACAGCAAAGCTCGATTCCGACGTGGGCAAAGTAATGGCCGATCCCGGGCAGGTCGAGCAAGTGCTGGTCAACTTGATCGTGAACGCTCGCGACGCAATGCCGCGCGGTGGCAATCTGACGATTGAGACTGAGAATGTTGAGTTGGGGGAGGAGTACGGCAGTAAACACCTGGACGTAGCGTCCGGCAAATATGTGCTCCTGGCGGTCAGCGATACCGGAGAGGGAATGACCGAGGAGGTGCGGCGACGGATCTTCGAGCCGTTCTTTACGACTAAAGAAAAAGGCAAAGGAACCGGCCTGGGATTGTCGACCGTGTACGGTATCGTCAAGCAAAGCGGGGGCAACATCTGGGTTTATAGCGAACTCGGGAAAGGCACAACTTTTAAGGTCTATCTGCCACAGGTTGCGGCTCAAATCCCCGAGCCCGCCGAAAAAGTTGTGGAGGTCGCCCCCCGCGGCGGATCTGAGACAATTCTGCTGGTCGAAGACGAAGAGGTAGTTCGGGGCCTGGCGCGCCGCATCCTGGAACAAGCGGGATATTCTGTCGTGGAAGCCAGTAAAGGCGACGAGGCGCTGCGCTTTTGTGAAGAACGTGCGGCGGAAGTCGATCTATTGCTCACGGATGTAGTGATGCCTGAGATGAGCGGGAAGGAACTCGCTGATCGACTGAAATCACAAAACCCGGAGCTGAAGATGATGTTTATGTCGGGTTATACCGACGAATCAATTGTGCACCACGGCGTTCTGGACTCCAGCGTGGAGTTCATTCAAAAGCCGTTTACGCCGGCGAGTCTGATAAGAAAAGTCCGCGATGTTCTGGATTCGAATGGAAGGACGAAAACGTCCGACGGCCGGGTTCCCGGGTCTAGAGAAAACAAATGAGAAAGCGCAGCGCACAAAAGCCAGTCATTCTGATCATCGATGACGATGATCAGATCCGAAGTCTCTTAAGGGAGCTGCTAAAGACTGAATACGAGTGCGTCGACGTGAGTTCAGCCGAAGAGGCACTCGAGGTTCTAAAGACGATAAATTTTGACCTGGTGATCAGCGACATTCAGATGGGAGGAATCAGCGGGCTGGATCTGGTTCCGCGGGTCTTGAAAGATACTCCGGACACCGTCGTGGTAATGATTAGCGGACAGCAAACCGTTGACTCCGCCATCGAGGCCATGCGCGTCGGAGCGTTTGATTACATTACCAAGCCGCTCGATCTGCGCCATGTGCAAGCGGCGGTGCGGCGGGCGCAGGCTCAACATCAACTGCTTTCTGAAAAGAGGCAGTACGAGAACCACCTGGAGGAATTGGTAGCGGAGCGGACGGCCGAGATCGAGCACCTGGCTTTCTATGACCGGCTCACCGATCTTCCCAATCGAATTCTGTTCGCGGATCGTTGTGCCCAGGCGCTGGCGAGCGCGCAACGCAGCCATCGGCCGGTTGGAGTCTTGCGGGTCTCTTTGGATCGATTCAAGACAGTTGCGGACACGTTGGGCCATGCGGCTGGAGACATCGTGCTCAGTGAGGCCGCGGCCCGTCTGCAAACTTGTGTCAGCGAAGCCGACACCGTCGCGCGTTTCGATGGTGAAGAGTTCGCCCTGCTGCTGACGCAGATTGCGGAGGCCGGCGATCTGGCCGACGTTTCTCTCGCCGTTAGTGAGGCTTTGAAAGAACCCTTTCGCCTCGGCGACCAGGTAGTTTATGTGACGACGAGCATCGGAATCAGCGTCTCACCTTTCAATGGCGAAGACAGCAACACAGTCTTGCGAAACGCGGGAGCAGCGCTCTATCGGGCCAAGCAGCAGGGCGGCAATGACTATCAATTCTATGCCGCGGACATGAATGCCCAGGCGGTGGAGCGCCTGGCGCTTGAAAACAGCCTGCGCTCCGCGGTTGAGAATAATGAGTTCATTACCTATTACCAGCCGGTGGTGAATTTGGTTTCCAGCGAGGTCGTGGGACTGGAAGCACTGGTGCGCTGGCAACACCCGGAGCTGGGCTTGCTCCCGCCGGCCAGGTTCATCGGGCTGGCTGAAGATACGGGCCAGATCATGGATATCGGCGAGTGCGTCATGCGCACAGCCTGTGCCCAAACGCGCCTCTGGCAAGACGATGGATTGGGACGGCTGCGTATCGCCGTAAACATTTCGGCCCGGCACTTTCAGCAAAAGAATTTTTTGGACAGGCTCAGGCAGGTTCTGGGTGATACCAGACTTGATCCAACGTGTCTGGAGTTAGAGTTGACGGAAACCTCGATCATGGAGAACGGTGAGTCAGCCGTCAGACTCCTGAATGAAATCAGAAACTTGGGAGTAAAGATTGCGATTGACGATTTTGGCACGGGCTATTCATCACTCGGTTATTTAAAACGCCTGCCCATCGACACGCTAAAGCTGGATCAATCCTTCGTGAACGGTGCAACCACCGATCCCGATGACGCTGCGCTCGTAATGGCTATAGTTACTTTGGCGCACAACCTCAGGTTGAAAGTCGTCGCCGAAGGGATAGAAACCGCCGAGCAACTCGCGTTTCTACGGCTGCTCAGGTGTGATGAGGGTCAGGGCTATCTGTTCAGCAAGCCCGTAACACACGACGTTTTTGCGTCTTCTCTGCGCGTTGCAAAACGAAAACTCCACGTGATTGCAGGAGCCAAGCCTTCAGTCGTCAGCAGTTTTCCGAGCGCGGTGAATGAATAGGAAGCAGGCGGGACTTCAGTCTGAGACTTTGTAAGCTCAACCCAGACGGAAGTCTGCGCACACCAAAACCGATGGACCGAAAATTATATGCACTGGTGATCGATGACGAGCAACAGGTGCGTGAATTTGTTTGCGCGGTGTTGACGCAGGATGGTTGGCAAGCGAGCCAGGCCGCATCTGCCGAGGAAGCCTTTGCCATGTTGGGTGACGGAACCTGGGCGGTAGTTTTTTGCGACGTCATGCTCGGCGGCGCCGATGGTTTCGCCGTCTTGCGCAAGTTCAAGGAGGAACTGCCGGAAACGAAAGTGGTGCTGATGACCGGACACGGCAGCGCGGCCGGGGCCCTGGATGCGACGGCATTTGGTGCTTACGATTATCTTCTGAAACCTTTCGGCCCGGAAGAATTGCAATCGCTGTCGACGGCTTTGCGCGAACAATTTCTGAACCGGCCGCAGCGTCTCTCAACCCGGCGGCGCGGTGGTTCACACGATTCCGACATCGATCTGATTGGCCGCAGCCATGCCTTCATTGAAGTAATGAAGCAGGTGGGCCGCGTCGCCGCGACAAACCTGCCGGTGTTCCTGACCGGCGAATCGGGGACGGGAAAGGAGCTGGTCGCCTCTGCGTTGCATCAACACAGCGGGCGCGCCGACCGGACTTTTGTAGCTGTAAATTGCGGCGCTATCCCGGCTGAGTTGATCGAGTCGGAACTGTTTGGCCATACCCGCGGATCGTTTACCGGCGCCGATCGGGATCGGCGCGGGCTGTGGGAAGAAGCCGATGGCGGGACAGTGTTTCTGGACGAGATCACTGAAACGACGCCTGCGTTTCAGGTCAAGCTGTTGCGAGTTTTGCAGGAGCGCGAGATCCGCCGAGTCGGTTCGAATCAGACCCGCCGGGTAGACGTGCGCGTGATCGCCGCCAGCAACCGCAATGTCGAAGAGGAAGTGAAAGCGGGAAGATTTCGCGACGATCTGTTTTATCGGCTTAACGCGGTGTCGATTCTGCTGCCACCCCTGCGCGAGCGAAAAGAAGACATCCCGCCGTTGGCGCAGACCTTTGCTGACCGCGTCTATTCACTGAGCCCGGCCGTGCGGTTTTCAACTGAGGCCGTAAAGTTGCTGGAGAGATATCCGTGGCCCGGCAACATCCGCGAACTTGAAAATGCGGTAGTCCGAGCGACGGCGATGTGCGACGGTCTGATCCGAGTTCAGGATCTCCCCGAACGCATTCGCAACTACTGCGAAGAATCTCAGAGGAGGAACGAAGAAATGATTTCAGTAGAGCCCGAAGCGAAACAGGATTGGCCTCAACTATCAGAAATTGAAGGCCGTTACGTCGCCAGCGTCTTGGAGCACACCGGCGGCAACAAACAGGCCGCATCCCGCGTTCTGGGTGTCGACCGCAAGACGCTCGATCGCATGATCAAGCGGCATAAGATCGAATTCCAGCGGCGGAACAATAATCTGACTCCGCAACTGAGCCAGACCGCCTGAGAGCCCACAAAAACTTCAGGCCAGCCGCTGGGCGAAAGACCGGGAGCAGTTGATTTCGCCCCAGCCAAACGCCCCAAAGCGAATCGACCCAAGCAGTTCTTCTTTGAATTCGGTTAGTAGCTGCGAATCCCTGACGGCACAACGATTGCCATGCCCGAGCCTGACAAAGGCCGCGATCTT
>Ga0137409_10003453_pt1 | contig 16750 bp, 18 predicted proteins | sample CZODoug1_16funga_FD_122059 | JGI IMG/M metagenome (GOLD analysis project Ga0137409, IMG submission 122059) | Vadose zone soil fungal communities from Angelo Coast Range Reserve, California, USA - CZODoug1_16fungal (Hybrid Assembly) | ecosystem: Environmental > Terrestrial > Soil > Vadose zone... | reverse complement strand
GATATCGCGAGCCTGGCCCGGCGCTTCGTGGTGATCATGCCGCAGGAGAAGCACCGCTTCCGCGACCGCGTGGACTACATCACCTCGCCCGGCTTCGGCGACGGCCCGGGCTGGCGCGCACGGGTCGGGCTCACCGGCGGCGGGCCCGCCGCGGTGGTCACCACGCTGGGGCTCTTCCGCTTCGACCCCGCGACCTGCGAGATGTATCTGGCTTCCTATCATCCGGGGCAGAGCGTGGACCGCGTCCGGGCCGCCACCGGGTTCCCCCTTTCGACCGCGGCCGACGTGGGGCCGACCCCGACCCCGACCGCCGCCGAGCTCGCCATCGTCCGCGAGTGCGACCCCGCCGGCTTCTGGACGCGCTGAGCATGGCCCCGGCCGATCCCGCCGTCCCGGCGGGCCGACGGTGGCTCATGTGGGGCATCCCGGCCCTCATCTTCCTCATCGCCTTCCTGCACCGCGCGGCGCCCGGCGTGATCGCCAAGGAGCTCATGCAGGCGTTCGGTATCACGGGCACGGTGGTGGGCCTGCTCTCCGCGATGTATTTCTACTCGTACGCGGGCTTCATGGTGCCGGGCGGGGTGCTGATCGACAGCGTCGGCCCGCGGTGGGTGATCGCGGGCGGCGGGGCGGTCATGGGCCTGGGCTCGCTCGCCATGGGGCTCGCGCTGAGCCCCGCGGTGCTCTTCGCCGGCCGGCTGCTGGTGGGCCTGGGCGCGACCGTGACCTTCACGGGCGCGCTGAAGATCGCGGCGAACTGGTTCCCGCGCTCGCAGTTCGGGATGATGTCCGCCCTGACCGCGACGGTGGGCGTGCTCGGCGCGCTCGTCGGCAGCGCGCCCCTCGCCGCGCTGGCCGCGAGCGTGTCCTGGCGCGGCGCCCTCGTCATCATCGGCGCGGTGACGCTGGCGGCCGCGATCCTCTGCGCGGCGGCCGTCCGCGACCAGCCCCCCGGGGCGCCGCACGGTTCCCCCCAGGCGGCGTCATTCCGGATCGTGCTGGCCGGAACGCTCCAGGTGCTGCGCAATCCGCACACCTGGCCGCCGTTCCTCTGCTTCTTCTTCCTCTACGCCGCGATCGGCAACTTCTTCCTGTGGAGCGTGCCATTCCTCCGCGACGTCTACGGCCTCCCCACCACCGAGGCCGCGCTGTACGCCTCGCTCCCTTCGCTCGCGCTGCTCGTCTCCGCCCCGCTCACCGGCTACCTCTCCGACCGCGTCCTGCACCGCCGGAAGCTCCCCTACATCATCCTGGTCACCGGGCAGTTCCTGGTCTGGCTCGCGTTCCTGCTGACGCTCGGCACCCTGCCCCTCTCCGGCGTCTGTCTCCTCTTCGTGCTCCTGGGAATCACGGGCGGCGCCTTCGTGCTCACCTGGCCGATGGGAGCGGAGGTGAACCCGCCCCAGCTCGCGGGCAGCGCGGTGGCGGTGACCAACCTGGGCGGCTTCGTGGGCGCCGCGCTCACCCAGGGGCCGGTGGGCGCCGTGCTCGACGCGGGGTGGACGGGCGCCGTCGTCGAGGGGGCCCGCGTGTACCCGGTCGCGTCCTACCGGGGCGCCTTCGCGATCTGCGTGCTCTTCGTGCTCCTCGCGGCCGCGATCAGCCTCCTGCTGAAGGAGACGCGGGGCGAGAACATCCATCACCGCCTCCGGCGGGCCCGTTCGTACGCGGGAACCGGGCCCCGTAAGGCTCGGGGGGAATCCTGAGCGCATTGGTGACGAACGAGATCAGATGGTAGAACCCGGCCAGCGCGATCAGCTCGATCAGCTGCGGCTCGGTCCAGTGCACCCGCAGTGCGGCCCAGAGCGCGTCGTCCACCCGGGCCCGGTCGTGGAGGGCGTCCACCAATCGGATGAGCAGGCGCTCGTGCTCCGGGAACGCGTCGGCCCCGGGCTCGGCCACGCAGGTGGCGGCCACCTGCGCCGCGGTGAAGCCGACCCGCTCCGCGAAGAAGGCCACGTGCACGCCCCATTCGTACTCCGAGCCGCAGCGGGCGCACGTCCGGTCGATGACGATCTCGCGCTCGCGCAGGCCGATGGAGCCGCGGTCCAGCAGGCCGCCCGCCATCACCCGCAGGAAGACCCGCTCGTTGACGGCGAGGGTACGGAACAGCGCGAGCGGCGGGACCCCGGCCGGCATGATGCGGTCGAGCGCGGCCTGTACCGCCGGGGAGTACGGGGGCTCGAGGGGGGCGATGCGGCTCCCTGACATGGCGTCGGTCCTCCGTGAACCGCGTGCTATCGTTTCAGTAGCAGACATCCTACCGCTACTTATTCCGTAGCACAAGGAGGCGCGATGGCCAGGACGCCCAGGCCGGGACGGCCGGTGCGGGGCTCGCGGACGGGGCGGCCGATCATGGCCCTCCTGGATCTGCTCAGCCGGCGCTGGACGCTTCGGGTGATCTGGGAGCTGCGCGAGGGGGGGCTGACCTTCCGGGCGCTCCAGGACGCCTGCGGCGGCGTGAGCCCCACCGTGCTCAACGAGCGGCTGCGCGAGCTACGGGAGAGCGGGCTGCTGGAATCGGCGGGCGCGGCGGGCTACCGCCTCACCCGGCTGGGGCGCGAGCTGATCGAGGAATTCCTGCCGCTGGTCGCCTGGTCGACCCGGTGGGCCGCCGCGCTCACTCGCGCTCGAGGAAGCCCTCGGTCATCGCGTTGACCTCGGGGATGCCGGTGCGCGCGATCGCGTTGATGCGGGCCTTGACCTCGGCGAGCGGCCGGAACGGCTTCCTGGCGAGCAGGTGCGCGTAGTCGCGCGCGGCCTGCGCCAGGTCGGCCCCCGGCACCACCCGGTTCACGAGGCCCCAGCCCTGGGCGTCGGCCGCCGAGTAGCGGGCGCAGCCCATGATGATCTCCTTGGCGCGCGCCGGGCCGACCATTCGCACGAAGCGGGTCGTGGTGCCCACCCCGAGCGGCACGCCCAGGTCCACTTCCGGGATCCAGAACTGGGCCTCCGCGGCGGCGATGCGGAAGTCGCACGCGAGCGCCAGGCCCCAGCCGCCGCCCACCGCGTGGCCGTTCACCACCGCGATGGTCGCCTGCTCGAGGTTCTCGAGCAGCGTATTCGACCGCTCGAAGAGGCGGCGGAACTGCGACTTGCGCGAAAGGAACAGCCGCCGGCGCTCCTCCGGGGTCGCGGCCTTGGCGTGGCCGGCGTCGGCCCCGGCGGAGAAGACCGGCGGCGCGCCGGTCACGATCACCACGCGGGCGGAGGCGTCGTCGCGCAGCGCGGCGAAGGCCCCGCCGAGATCGGTGAGCATCTCGTCGCTCAGCGAGTTGCGGCGATCGGGGCGGTTGAGGGTGACGGTGGCGATGGGACCGTCCCGGGTGAGGAGGACGTTCATCGGGAAGCGTTCTCGTCGGCGAGGAGGCGGTGGCGGCCGGCGCGCACGAGCTCGGCCGAACGCCCGAAGCCCGCGGCCGCGCGCCGGTCGGCGTCGATCGCGGCGCCCACCGTCTCGTCGAGGAAGCGCTCGAGCGCGCCGGAGAGGCGGCGCCGAACTTCACCATACCCCTTCACGACATTGGCCAGCTCCGCCACCTCGGCGGCCAGCCCCTCGTCGAGCGCAGCGGCGCTAAGCACCGTGTCTTCCCACCGACTCATCAGCGCGAACTCGCGCTGGCGGCGCAGCGACGACGGGCGCAGCCCGCGGAGGCGGGCCAGCAGCCATACGCGCAGGAAGCCCAGCACCGAGGTGGTCTTCACGTGCTGGCCGATCGTCGGGCGGCCGTCGGGCCAGCGCCGCTCCGCCCAGCGCGCGATGGGCGCGCCGATCACGGCGGGCAGGATGCCGTAGAGCTCGTCCAGGTCGGGCTTCAGGTAGTCCGTGACCACCACGACGGAGCCCTCGGGCGCCGCGTTCTCGCGGCGGATGCGCTCGAAGCGGGCGCGGCGCACCTTGAGGTCGGCCACCCGGATGGCGTCCTCGTAGGTCATCCACACCGCGAGCCGCCGCGCGAAGACGCGCGTCAGCCGCGCGCCCGGGTCGAGCAGGCGGACCCGCCGGAGGCGCTCCAGGAAGAGCTCGGCGTAGCGGGCGTCCTGGTAGTCGATCAGGCGCGCGAGCGCTTCGCCCAGGGTCGGATGGAGCGTGTCCGGGAACTCGGCCTCGGTCGCCGCGGCGAGGGACAGGAACGCGGCGCCCCGCGGGCCGAGGGCGGCCGCCCGCTCGGCCTTCACGGCGGGCCACGGCCGCTCGGCCGGCGGCGCGGCCGGGCCCGCCTGACCGGCCGCCGCCATCTCCTGGCCCGCCTTCAGCCCGCGCACGTTTCGATCGACCGCGACGCCCCCCTCCCGGATGGCGGCCTCGAAGTCGGCCGCGGTCATCGGCAGGACGCCGGTGGCCGACAGCGCGCCCAGCAACAAGGCATTGACCTCGGTCTGGTGCTGACGCGCCGCGGTCAGGGCGTCGAAGCCCACGAAGCGGCGGCTGAGCTTGCGGGCGGCGGCCTCCAGCCCCTCGCTCGGGTAGATCCCGTCGCCCGGCACCGACTTCTCCGCGATCGAGAAGAGCCGGTGGGTGCTCGCGACCAGCGTGGTACGGCCGGGTGAGACGTAGTCCATCTCGATGGTGCGGCCCGCCTCGAGCAGCTCCGAGGCGATGACCACGTCCACGTCGCCCGGCGTCGGGTAGAGCGAGAAGACCGGCTCGGCGCCGCCCGCCGCCGTGCGCTCCGGAAACACCTCGACGTAGTAGGTGGTGGCGCCGGTGCGCTGGGCCACGCCCGGGATCGAGGTGGCCTGGGCCGGGTAGCCGGCGTGGCCGGCCGCGCCGACGAGCCACTCGGTGAGCACGCCACCGCCCTGGCCGCCCAGCGCGGCGATCAGGATCGAGACCGGGCGTCGCGCCGCCATCACGCCGGCTGGAGCCAGCCGATGACCCGGCGCCGCAGCCCATCGAGGGCGCGCGATGCGGCGCCCGGGTTGTGCACGACGCGCGTCTCGTAGAACGACGGGCACAGCACGGCGGCGTGGGCCACCTCGCCGCAGAGCCCGCAGCCGACGCAGCTCGCGTCCACGTGGGCCACCGGGTCGTCGCGCAGCGGGTCCGGATTGTCCTTCAAGGTGAGCGACGGGCAGCCGTTGAAGCGCATGCACGACTTGTCGCCGGTGCAGACGTCGGGGTCCACCCCGAACCGCGGCACCTCGACCCGCGCCCCCGCCCGAAGCCGCGCCGCCGTCTCGGGCTTCACGCGCCGCTGGCGTTCGAGCTGGCACTCCGCGCGCGCGATGATCACCTTGAGTCCGCCCGCGGCGGTGGTCATGGCCTCCTTGACCACCTTCAGGGTGTCACCGACCCGGTACGGATTCACGGTCTTGATCCAGGACACGCCGAGGCTCCGGATGGTGTCGGCGATGGACATCTTCACGGTGTCGCCGCGCGGATTCTTGCCCGACGACGGATTGGCCTGCTGGCCGGTGGCCGAGGTGTAGAAGTTCTCCAGCACCACCACGATCGAATCCTGCTTGTTGAAGACCGCGTTGGCGACGCCCGCGGTGAGGCCCGAGTGCCAGAAGCCCCCGTCGCCCAGGATCGAGATCACGCGCTTGCCGAAGTTGGGAGCGACCGCGCTCGCGGAGGCTACGCTCATCCCGTAGCCCAGGATGGTATTGCCCTGATTGAACGGCGGCAGGGTCGCGAAGGCGTGGCAGCCGATGTCGGCCGCCACGTGGGTCTCCCCGAGCTCGCGCTGGGCGATCTTGAGCGCGCTGAACACCGGCCGCTCCGGGCAGCCGGTGCAGAACGCGGGCGGACGCTTGGGCAGCGGCGCCTGGAGCAGCGCGCGCCCCTGCCCCACGTGCTCGGTGAGCGCCTGCCGCCGCCGCTCCGCGTCGCCGCCGAGGAAGCGCGCGAGGGCGGCCAGCACCACCTCGGGCACGTACTCGCCCTGCGCGGCCACCACGTCCTTGCCGTGGAGGCGCGTGGTGAGCCCGTGTTCGTAGGCCAGCGCCTTCAGCTCCTGCTCGATGAAGCTCGGCATGCCCTCTTCGAGCACGAGCACCCGCTGCTTGCCCTCGAGGAACGCGAGCAGCTGCTCGGGGACGAGCGGATGGATCACATTCAGGACGAGCAGCGGGATGCGGGACGCGCCAAATGGGTCGGCCATGCCCAGGAGCTCGAGCGCCCGCAGCGCGGTCGGGGTGAGACCGCCCTGGAGGATGATGCCGAGGGCCTTCTCCTCGCCGGGGAGCACCTCGTTGAGGCCGCGCTCGACGATGTAGCGCCGCGCGGCGGGTAGCCGCCGCTCGAACTTCTGCGCCTCCTGGGCGTAGGTGGACGGCGGGTGGCTCAGGCGGCCGTAGTCGAAGGAGTGGCGCTCGAGCGGGGTGTTCATCCCGATCGCCGGTCGGACATTGTCGCGGCAGACCAGGCTGCCGCGCATGTGGGCGGCGCGGATGCGCAGGCTGATCACGGTGGGCAGGTTGGAGGTCTCGGACAGGCCGAAGCCCTCTTCCACCATGCGCGCGAGGTTCTGGAGCGTCGGGCGCGGGTCGATGAGCGGCAGCGACGACTTGAGCGCGAAGGAATGCGTGCGCTCCTGGATGACGCTCGCGCCCGCGCCGTAGTCCTCGCCCACCACGATCAGGGCGCCGCCGATGACGCCGGCCGAGGCCAGGTTCGACAGCGCGTCGGCGGCCACGTTGGTGCCGACGATGGACTTCCACGTCACCGCGCCCCGCATCGGGTAGTTGATGGAGGCGCCGAGGAGCGCGGCGGCGGCCGCCTCGTTGGCGGAGGCGTCCAGGTAGACCCCCATGGGCTTCAGGAGCGATGCGTTGGCGTCGGCCAGGACGTCGAGGAGATGCGAGACGGGCGCACCCGGATAGCCGCCCACGTAGGACACGCCGGACTGCAGCAGCGCCTTCGTGATGGCGAGGATGCCCTCGCCCCGGAGCACCTGGCCGTCTCCCAGAGCGAGCTGCTTGACCTCCTCCGCGAAGGACCGTTCCATGGCGCCTGGAACTCTACCACGCCTCGGGGGGAGGCGGCTCGGCCGGGAATCAGCGCGAGCCGGGAGGACGAGCGCCTAGGACCCGCCGCGCCCGATCCGGGGAACCACGTGCGCCGCGATCTCCTTGTTCCGCAGCTTCGTCAGGAGATCGGCAAACGACGACGTCCGGATGATCGAGTTGAACTGACTGCGGTAGTTCGACACGAGGCTCACCCCGTCGAGCACCACGTCGTACACCACCCAGCGGGTCCCGTTGTCGATCAGGCGGTAGTCGATGGAGATCTCGACCCGCCGATCGGTCGTGATGCGGGAGCGCACCTGCGCGTACGGGCCACTGACCGACTCGTTCAGGAAGGTGATCTTCTCGCCCGCGTAGTTCTCGATGCTGGACAGGTAGGACCGTTCGAGCAGAGCGGTGAAGAGGGGAACGAACTCCTGCTGCTCCCGGGGCGTCCGCTCTTTCCAGTGGCCGGCGAGTGTCAAACGGCCCATCTCGGTGAAATCGAACAGGCCGTCGGCCAGCTGCCGGATGTCGGACCGGCGCCGGCCCTCGCTCACCGGCATCGGCGAGGCCTGGACGACCGCCAGCACGCGGTCGACCGACGACTTCACCACGTCGATGGGACGGGCGCGCCCGCGGCCCGAGGGGCCGGTCTTGTCGGGCTCCTGAGCATCAGAGAGCGTCGCCACCGAGGACAGCGCGAGGAGCAGCACCGCGAGCGCCCACCGGGCGCCGATCCTTCCGCGTCCGGTCCGGCCACTTTCGGGCGTCATGGCCCTACCCTAGTGAGAGCGACGGGGGCCAGCTATTGGACCTTGGTCCAACCCTGAGAATCACCCGTGACCCTGGCCACCTATGGACGGGAATCTCGTCTTGGCGGATACTCTGGGACCGACCGCCTTCACCACGACCGGAAGGAGGGGCCCATGGCGCACTTCACCACCAGCGACGGCGTCCGGATCTACTACGAGTCGCACGGCACCGGCGAGCCGCTCCTCCTCGCCTACGGCATCGGCGGCAATGCCGGGATGTGGCAGCCCAATGTCTCGGCCCTCTCGGCGCGGCACCGGCTGATCCTCTGGGAGCCGCGAGGCCACGCCCGCTCGGAGAGCCCCGCCGATCCCGCCAAGGTCACCTTCGGCCACTGGGTGCTCGACCTGCGCGATCTGATGAGCCACCTCGGCCTCGTCCACGCGGTGGTGGGCGGCCTCTCCCTGGGCGGGGGCATCGCCACCCGCTTCACGCTGGCGCACCCCGAACGGGTACGGGCCCTCATCGTGGTGGATTCGTCCTCCGCGGTCGGGCTGCCGCTCTCGGTGGAGAACCTGGTGATGCGGGCGCGGTCGATCGAGGTGACGCTCAAGGGTGGGATGAACGCCATGGCCGAGTTCGCCATCGCGTCGAACCCGAACGTGGCGGGCCGGCTCCGGCTGGACCCGAGCGCCCGGCACGAGATCTTCGACTACTACCGGAAGCTGACCCCCATCGGCTACGCGAACGCGCTGCGCGCGCTGCTGCAGATGGACTACATCACCGAGCGGCTACCCGAGATCAGCGTGCCCACGCTGCTGATCTGCGGTGACGAGGATCCCTCGCTCGAGCCGATGCGGGTCATGGAGAAGAAGATCAAGCCGTCCCGCTTCGTGCTGCTCTCCCCGGCCGGCCACTTCGGCAACCGCGATCAGCCGGAGGACTTCAACCGCGCGGTGCTGGACTTCCTCGACGAGCTCGAGCCCGCGTGACGGCGACGTCCGCCCCGCGAACGCCCTTCTTGCAGTCCGGGCAGTAGTAGCCGACCGATACCGGGTGCCCGCACCCGGCGTGCACGAGCTGCGTCTCCCGGTGCACGTGGCGGCCGCCCCACGCGGCGAGGGCGCCCACCACCATCCCCAGCTCCCGGCCCCGCTCGCTGAGCGCGTACTCCGCCCGCGGCGGATGGTCCGAGTAGAGCGTGCGCCGGATCAGCCCGTGCTCCTCCATCAGCTTGAGACGCGCGGACAGGATGTTGGGGGCGATGCCGGGCAGGCTGCCCAGCAGATCCTGGAAGCGCTGGGTGCCGCGCAGCAGATCGCGCACCACCAGGAGCGTCCAGCGGTCGCCGATGACCTCGAGCGTCTTCGCCACCGGGCAGGACTGGTTGTACCGCTTCGCCATGTCCCGAAGTATACCGGGGCTCTTGACACGAAAGCAAGTTACTATTATTTTAATAGTCACGAGGAGCCCCCGATGCCGAAAGCGCTCGATTTCATCCGGATGGTGCAGCGCGGGGAAGCGGCCCCGCCCCCGATCGCCGACCTGATCGGCTTCACGCTCACCGAGGTGGATCCGGGCCGCGCGGTCGTCTCGTTCGACGCGGGCCCGCGCCACGCCAACCCGATGGGCACCCTCCACGGTGGGGTGCTGTGCGACATCGCGGACGCGGCCATGGGCATGGCCTACGCGGCGAGCCTCGACGAGGGCGAGACGTTCACCACGCTCGAGCTCAAGATCAACTTCCTCAAGCCGGTGCGGGCGGGCCGGCTGATCGCCACCGGGCGCCTCGTCAAGGGCGGACACACGGTGGGGCTGCTCGAGTGCGACGTGGTCGACGACAAGGACCGCCTCGTCGCGCGCGCCTCCAGCACCTGCATGACGCTCCGGGGCGAGCGAGCGGTGGGGCGCTAGTGAGCCACGTGGTCGCCGCGGCGGGCCCGGTCGCCGCCGCCCCCCTGTCCCCGCGCACCCGCCTCCTCCTCGAGGGCCCGGTGGCGCGCACCCTGCTCGTGCTGGCCGCCCCCAACGTGCTCGTGATGGTGCTGCAGGCCGCGGTGAGCACGCTCGACGCGGTCTTCGTCGGCTGGCTCGGCTCGGCGGCGCTGGCCGGCGTCTCGATCGTGTTCCCGCTCGTCATGCTGATGCAGACGATGTCGGCGGGCGGGATGGGGGGCGGCGTGGCCTCCGCGGTGGCGCGGGCCCTCGGGGCGGGCCGCCGCGCCGACGCCGACGCGCTCGTGATCCACGCCATCGTGATCGCCCTCGCGATGGGCGGGGCGTTCACCCTCACCCTCGAGCTGGCCGGCCCCGCGCTCTACCACGCGATGGGCGGGACGGACGAGGTCCTGGCCGCCGCGGTGGCCTACTCCCGCGTGCTCTTCGGCGGCGCCATCGCCTACTGGCTCTTCAACACGCTCAGCAGCGCGATCCGCGGCAGCGGCAACATGGCGCTGCCCGCCTCGGTCATGGTGACGACGGGGCTGCTCTACCTGGGACTCTCCCCGGCCCTGATTCTGGGCTGGGGCCCGCTGCCCCGGCTCGGGATCGCGGGCGCCGCCACCGCGAGCGTGCTCTCCTTTGGCCTCGGGAGCCTCGTACTCCTCGCGTTTCTCTTCTCCGGCCGGAGCCTGGTGCGGCCCGCGTTGCGCGGCCTGGGTCTCCGCCGCCGGCTCTTCTGGGAGATCCTGCGGGTCGGCGCGCCCGGGTCGCTCAACACGGTCCTCACGAATCTCACCGTCGTGGTCCTGACCGCGCTGGTCGGGCCCTTCGGGGCGACGGCGCTGGCCGGCTATGGCCTGGGCGCGCGGCTCGAGTATCTTCAGATTCCGATCGTGTTCGGCCTGGGATCGGGGCTCGTCACGATGGTCGGCACCAGCATGGGGGCGGGCGATCGCGCCCGCGCCACGCACGTCGCGTGGGTCGGCGCCGCGATGGCCGCGGGCATCACCGGCGTGATCGGACTCCTGGCCGCGCTGTTCCCGCTCGCCTGGCTCGGACTCTTCACCAGCGACCCGGGAGTGCTGGCCGCGGGCACTCGCTACCTCACGATCGTGGGCCCGTTCTACGCCTTCTTCGGCGCGGGGCTCGCGCTCTACTTCGCCTCGCAGGGCGCGGGCCGCCTGCTCTGGCCGCTCTTCGCCGGCTTCACCCGTCTGGTGATCGCAGCGGTGGGTGGCTGGCTGGCCACCCGCTGGCTCGGAGGTGGGCTCTCCGGGATCTTCGCGGCCATGGCGGCGGCGCTCGTGGTGTTCGGGATCATCAACGTCGCGGCGATCCGCCTGGGCGCGTGGCGGGCTCGCGGAGGGCACTCGACGTGAACGGCCAGCAGATCTTCGGGCTCCAAGTCCTCCTGAGCTTCCTGGTGTACGGGCTCGTGGCCCGGTGGTACGTGACGCCCCGACTGGCTGCGTTACCGCGGGAGGCGGCGCTCCAGCCGCTGCTCGTGCTCCACGCCACGCGCCACATCGGGATGGTCTTTCTGGTGCCGACCGTGGTCGGCCCCGCGCTCCCGGCCAGCTTCGCGGGCCCGGCTGCCTACGGTGATCTCCTGGCCGGCCTGCTCGCCCTCGCCGCGATCGTCACGCTTCGCGCGCGCTCCCGCATCGCCCTGCCCCTGACGTGGGTCTTCAACGTCGTCGGCCTGCTGGACCTGATCTACGCGTTCTACCAGGGGCTCCGGCACGACGTGCAGCTCGGAGCCGCGTACTTCATTCCCACCTTCATCGTGCCGGCGCTGGTGATCACGCACGTCATGATCTTCCGGATGCTGGTCCGCCATCCGCGCTGACCGGCCCCTGCTCCGCATTTGCCCGCCCCGTCACAGGTGTGAAACAATCGCGGGCGATGATCCGCCGCGCCCGCGCCGTCCTCGCCGTCGCCTGCGGGGCGCACTTCATCCACGACGGCTTCTCCGACATCCTGTACGTCCTGCTGCCGGTCTGGGCGACCGAGTTCGGTCTGAGCTTCACGCAGGTCGGGTTGCTCAAGACGCTCTATACCGGGGGCATGGCCTCCTTCCAGGTGCCCGCGGGCATCCTCGCCGAGCGTCGGGGGGAGGCGCGCCTGCTGGTGGCGGGCACCGCGATCACCGCGCTCGGCTTCCTGATCGCCGGGCTGACCGGCAGCTTCGTCGCCCTGCTCGCCTGCCTCGTGGTGGCCGGCCTCGGCTCGAGCTGCCAGCATCCGCTCTCGTCCTCGCTGGTGGCCCGAGCCTACGAGACCGGGCCTCGCCGCACCGCGCTCGGCACCTACAACTTCTCCGGCGATCTCGGCAAGGTCGCGGTGCCCGCCGCGGTGGCGCTCGCCCTGCCCTGGCTCGGCTGGCGGGGCGCGGTGGAGGTCTACGGCATCGTCGGGCTGGTGGCCGCCGCGGTCATCCTGGTGCTGCTCGGGCGCCTGGGCGCGGGGCTCCGCCCGCCGTCGCCGCCGCCCGACGCCGTCGCGGAGCGCGCGGGCGGCTCGGGGATCCGCGACGTGCGCGCCTTCACCGCCATCTCCGCGATCCACGTCATCGACAACTCCACGCGCACCGGCTTCCTCACCTTCCTGCCCTTCCTGCTGATCGCCAAGGGCGCCACGGTCCCGTCGGTGGGGCTCGCGCTCATGCTGGTCTTCATCGGGGGCGCGGTGGGGAAGTTCGCCTGCGGGGCCCTCGCGGATCGGGTCGGCGTGATCCGCACCGTGGTCGTCACCGAGCTCGTCACCGGCGCGGGCATTCTGTTCCTGCTGACGCTGCCGCTCGGCGCCTGCCTCGTCGCGCTGCCCGTGCTCGGGGTGGCGCTCAACGGCACCTCGTCCGTGCTCTACGGGAGCGTGGCCGATCTGGTCTCGAGCGAGCGGCGGGCGCGGAGCTACGCGATCTTCTACACGCTCGGGATCGGGGCGTCGGCGCTGTCGCCGTTCGGGTACGGGCTGCTCAGCGACTGGGGCGGCGTCCGGCTGACGCTCACCGTCGTCGGGTGCGTCGTCTTCCTCACGCTGCCGTTTACCTTGCCTCTCCGCTCGACTCCTCCGGCGGCCGTCGCGGCGCCGCACTCCGCGTAGGCGTCTAGGCCCGGCGCGCGGCGGGGCGGGGGCGGCACGTGGGCCTCTGACCACGACACGCTTTCTCGTCTTCTTGCGTCAGGAGTTCCCAATCAGGGAGGCGGATGTTCCTGGCTTTCGTCGGCGGGGAACGAGTCACCCGGCCCACGTGCCGCCCCCGCCCCGCCGCGCGCCTACCGTGGGATGCTGGGGACCGAGACTCGCTCCGTCACTGCTGTACGATCTTTTCCCTTGAGCCAGGTGAAGGTGAGGCGGCCGTCGGGATCGAAGTGGATCTCGGTGAGCGCGTTGGCCAGTGATGGTCCGGAGGTCCAGTCGCGGGTGATGCGGGCGACTTCGCGGCCCGAGAAGATCTGGCGAACCGCCAGGTCGCGGCCGTCCTCCTGCGCCACGAGGAGGCGGCGGAGGTCGACGTCTAGAACCTGATTCCTGGGGGGGGAGAGGCGGCGGCGCTTGGCTTCGAAGAAGTAGCTGACGTGGCAGGCCGCGCCGCACGCGAAGCGGATCTCGGCGAAAGTGGCCGCGCGCCAGATGACGTCGGGTTTCGGGAGCGTGGGAAGGTCGACAGGCGGAGCGAGCCAAACCGGCTTCTCGGGATCGCCGTAGTAGTAGCCGACGCGGCAGTCGTGGTCGGTGCGGCAGTCGGAGACGAGACCAGTGCTGGGGAACGCGGAGCGGTAGAGGCAGCGGGAGGGCTGCTCGCCACCCGGTCCGGCGCAGTCACCCGCCACGGGCTCGGGTGAGGAGGCGGCCGCGACCGAGAGCAGGCCGGCGAGCAGGAGCGGGGGAAGGGTGAACAGCGCTACGCCGGCTTCGACGTGAGCAGCTCGGTCATCTTGGTGAAGAACTGATCGAGCATCATCTTGGTGACCCCGCCCAGCATGCGCTGCCCGACGCTCGCGATCAGCCCACCCACCTGCACGTCGGCGTCGTAGCTCACCTTGGTGCCGCCGTCCACATCGGACATCTGCATGCCGGCCTCGCCGCGGACGAAGCCCGGTCCGCCACTGCCCTCGACGGCCATGCGGTAGCGGTCGGGCGGCTCGAGGTCACTCAGCTTCACCTTGCCCTCGAAGGTACCCTTGATGGCGGCCACTCCGACCTTCATGGTGGCCTTGTACTCGTTCGGCCCGATGGCCTCGAGCTTCTCGCAGCCGGGCAAGGCCTGCGCGAGGATATTGGGATCGAGAAAGGCCGCCCACACCTTCTCGCGGGGGGCCGGAATGTCGGCGGAGCCTTCGATCTTCATCTCAACCCTCGAGCGCGCGGACGGCGGTGGCCATCCGTCGCAGCCCTTCCTGGATGGTGTCGAGCCCCGTCGCGTACGAGAGGCGGATGTGGGCGTCGGAGCCGAAGTCCACGCCCGCCACCGTCGCGATGCGCGCTTCGTCCAGCAGGAACGCGCACACGTCCGCGGAGCCGCGGAGCACGCCGGCCTTCGCCCGCTTCCCGAAGAGCCCGGAAACGTTCGGGAAGGCGTAGAACGCGCCCTTCGGCATCACGCAGGTGACACCCGGGATCGCGTTCAGGGCCTCGATGATTACGCGGCGGCGCCGGTCGAACTCGCCCGCCATCTTGGCGACCTCGTCCTGCGGGCCGCTCAGCGCCTCCACCGCGGCCCACTGGGCGACCGAGGTGGGGTTGGACGTGACCTGGCTCTGCACGTCGGTCATCGCCCGGATGACCGGCTTGGGACCGGCCGCGTACCCGATGCGCCACCCGGTCATCGCGTAGGCCTTGGAGCAGGTGTTGACCACGATGGTGCGGGCCTTCACCTCGGACGACAGCGAAGCGATCGACACGTGCCGGCCCTCGTAGGTGAGCGATTCGTAGCACTCATCCGAGACGATCCAGAGATCGCGCTCCACCGCGAGCTTGGCCACCGCGGCGAGCGCCTCCGGCGAGAATACCGCGCCGGTCGGATTGCCCGGGCTGTCGAGGATGACCATCCTCGTCCGCGGCGTCACCGCCCGGCGGAGCGCGGCGGGATCGAGATCGAAGCCGGTCGCCTCCTGCGTCACCACCGGGACCGGCACCGCGCCCAGCAGGCGCACCTGCTCCGGATACGAGACCCAGTAGGGACTGGGGATCAGCACCTCGTCGCCCGGGTTGATGAGCGCCATCACGATGTTGTAGAGCGTGTGCTTGGCGCCGCAGGAGACCGTGACCTCGTCCGGCGCGTAGTCGAGGCCGTTGTCGCGCTTGAACTTGTGGCAGACCGCGGCGCGCAGCTCGGGAATGCCCCCGACCTCGGTGTACTTGGTCTGCCCCGTCTCGATCGCGCGGATCGCGGCGTTCTTGATCCGGGAGGGCGTGTCGAAGTCGGGCTCGCCCGCTCCGAAGGAGATCACGTCGATGCCCTGGGCCCGCATCGCCTTGGCCTTGGCCTGCATGGCGAGCGTGGGGGACGGCTGGAGCGTCTTGAGGCGATCAGCGAGCATGCGGAGATCCTACTTTCTGGAGAATTTGTCGTTCAGCCGTTCCTCGACTACCGGCGGCACCATTCCCGTCACGGCGGCGCCTAGCGAGGACACCTCCTTGATGAGGCGCGAGGAGATGTACGTGTACTTCTCGTGCGGCATGAGGAAGACCGTCTCCACGGTGTGGCGGAGCTTGCGGTTCATGAGGGCCATCTGGAATTCGTACTCGAAGTCGGACACCGCGCGGATGCCCCGGACGATGCAGTCGGCCTGCTCGCGATGCGCCAGATCAATCAGGAGACCGTCGAACGAGGTGATGCGGATGCGCGCCATGCCGGCCGTCGCCTCGTCGATCATCTCGAGTCGCTCCTTGACGTCGAAGAGCGGCTGCTTGGATGGGTTGGCCACGACGGCGACGATGAGCTCGTCGAAGATGCGGACACTCCGCTCGATGAGGTCGAGGTGTCCGTTGTGCATCGGATCGAACATGCCCGGGTACACGGCTCGCTTGCCCACGGCTCCCCCTGCGCAGATCTCGAGACGAGGTCGAAAAAACCACGCTCACTCTACGCGCCGCCGCGAAAGAAAGTCAAGGTGGTCTCCCCGAACCGCCGGTCCTTCCAGAGGGTGAGGATGCCTGGCGCCGCGGGCGGCGGCGCCTTGGTCGGATGCTGTGCCACCACCACCGCGCCGGGGAGGAGGCAGTCCCCGCGCGATATCTCCTCGAGCGCCGGCGCGGCGTCGGACGAGGCGTAGGGAGGATCGAGAAAGACAACGCCGAAGCGCAGGCCTTCCCGTCCCAGCGCGAGCACCGCACGCGACACGTCCTGGCGAAGCAAGCGGGAGCGGTCGGCCAGGCCGAGCCGCGCGATATTGTCCTCGAGCGCGGCCACCGCCTGCCGGTCACGCTCCACGAATACGGCCGACGGCGCTCCGCGCGACAACGCCTCGATGCCGACGCCGCCCGCGCCGGCGAAGAGATCAAGAAATGGCCCGGCTTCGAGATAGGGCATGAGCGTATCGAGGCAGGCGATCCGCACCTGATCGGCGGTGGGTCGGGTCCTCCGGCCCTTGGGGGTGACGAGGCGCTGCCCCTTCAGCGCGCCCGCGAGCACCCGCATCAGCCGATACCCGCCAGATCGAGCTTGCCGCGCCAGCGCGTCAGCAGCGACGCGCGCAGCGCGCGGTGCGCGGGCGCCAGGAGCTTCGGGTCGGCCTGCACGAGGGCGAAGGCCTCGCGCCGCGCCTCCTCCAGCATGGCGCCGTCTCTCAGCAGATCGGCGACCCGGAACTCGGGCAACCCGGACTGCCGCGTCCCGAAGAAATCACCCGGCCCGCGCAGCTCGAGATCTGCCTCCGCGATGCGGAAGCCGTCGTTGGTCGCCGTCATGGCGTCGATGCGCCGCCGCGCGTCCTCCGACGACGAGCCCGCGAGCAGGATGCAGTAGCTCTTCCACGGCCCTCGCCCCACCCGGCCGCGCAGCTGGTGAAGCTGCGAGAGGCCGAAGCGCTCCGCGTGCTCGATCAGCATGACCGAGGCATTGGGCACGTCGATGCCGACCTCGATCACCGTGGTGGAG
>Ga0137409_10003452_pt1 | contig 16751 bp, 18 predicted proteins | sample CZODoug1_16funga_FD_122059 | JGI IMG/M metagenome (GOLD analysis project Ga0137409, IMG submission 122059) | Vadose zone soil fungal communities from Angelo Coast Range Reserve, California, USA - CZODoug1_16fungal (Hybrid Assembly) | ecosystem: Environmental > Terrestrial > Soil > Vadose zone... | reverse complement strand
GGCACGATGGAAGGCTGGCTCAAGGCGGTCGATGCGACCACCGGCACGCTGTTGTGGAAGTTCAAGACACCCTCCGGGATCATCGGCAACCCGATGACCTATCTGGGGCCCGACGGCAAGCAGTACGTCGCCGTGCTCTCCGGCGTCGGCGGCTGGGCGGGCGCTGGTGTAGCGCTCGGCATCGGCCCCGAGGATCCGACCGCCGCACTCGGCGCGATCGGCGCCTTTGGTGACTACATCAACATCAGCAACGCGGGCGGCACGCTGCTCGTGTTCGGGTTGTAAGCAGTCGCAGGGTAACACCAATCGCAGTTGGCAGATGTGTCGAGCACCCGGTGCCGGAGCGAACCCGCTCCGGCACCGGGTGTAGTACTTGGCCACCTCTTCACCTTCTGTACAGTTCCGCAGGGAGCACGCAATGCATTCCATACGGGGTAGGCTCACGGGGGCGCTGCTCGTCGCGGCCGCCACAGTCGCACTCATGGCCGGCGCGCCGCCGCGGCCGGCGTCGGACCTGCGAGTCTGCGCCGACCCGTACGACATGCCCTTCTCCAACAGTCAGGGGGAGGGATTCGAGAACAAGATCGCGCAGCTGGTCGCCCGGGACCTGAACGCGACCGTCATCAACTACTGGTGGCCCAGCCGCCGTGGCGTCCTGCGGAACTCCATCCTCGGGGGATTCTGCGACGTCATGATCCAGGCTCCCGTGGGCCTCGACCCGGTCGCCACGACGAAGCCCTACTACCGCTCCACCTACTATTTCGTGTTCCGGGCCGACCGGGGGCTCCAATTGCGCTCGCTCGATGATACGCTCCTCAAGCGTCTGAAGATCGGCGTGAACATGATCGGCTACGATTACACCAACACGCCCCCCGCGCACGCGCTCGGCTCGCGCGGCATCGTGGGCCTCGTCGGGTTCGGGAACTTCCTCAATCCCGATCCCAAGGCCGACCATCCCGACGACATCATCAAGGCGGTGGCGAAGGATTCGATCGACGTCGCCATCGTGTGGGGACCTCTGGCGGGCTATTGGGCGAAGCAGCAGCCCGTTCCGCTCACCATGGTCGCGTTGCCCGACAGCGACGCCGTTTCAGGCATGCCGTTCGCGTTCAGCATGGCGATGGCCGTTCGGCACCGCGACAAGGCGCTCAAGGCCACGCTCGATTCGGTGATCGACCGCCGGCACGGCGAGATCACGGAGATTCTGCGTCAGTACAACGTGCCGATGATCGAGATGCGCCCGTAGCGGGGCTCCGCCGGCCGGAACGTATACCCAACGAGGGAGACGGGACGTGAGGACGAAGCATTTCGTGCGGGGCGGCCTGGTGGGCGCCTGGGTCACGGCCGCAGTCGTTATGGCCTGGGTGCCGGCCGGAAGGCAGCGCGCCGCCGCGGCGGCCGCGCCGCGGGACACCGTGCGGGACAGCCTGCTGGTGTCCGATTCCATCTACCAGGGGTGGAAGTGGTGGCACGTCTACTGCTTCCGCTGCCACGGCGAAGACGCGATGCGCCCCATCCTTCCGAACGCGCCCGATTTGCGCTGGGCAGTGAGCCCCACGGGCGCGAACTTCCCGCGCGACAGCTTCTTCAACACCGCCTGGAACGGCCGGCCCACCAAGGGCATGCCCGCCTGGAACGTGCTGCTCGATTCCGCGGCGATCAACGAGGTCTACCTGTACGTGAAGGCACGGAGCGACGGCTGGCTCAAGCCGGGACGACCGCACCGGCTCTCCGACCTGCAGCAGAAGAACAAGAGTCCGTGACGGGCCGCGCCGGTAGGCTGTCGGGGGTGGTCCTCGCAGTGTTCACCGCGAGCATGTTCCCCGAGGCCGGCCGCGCGCAGCAGCCCCTCACCCGCGAACAGGTCCTCGCGGCGCTCGAGCGCGCGACACCTGCGCACCCCGCCGACTTCACCGGGCAGGACCTCTCCGGGCTCGATTTGTCGGGTGTCGATTTCAAGCGCGCCAACCTCACCAGGTGCCGTCTGGTGCGCACCAATCTCGCCAAGGCGCAGCTCTCCTCCGCCACGCTCACGGAGGCGGTCGCGACCGATGCCGACTTCACCGCGGCGAACCTGGACGTGGCCGTCGCCTATCGCGTCGATTTGCGGCGCGCCGTGCTGCGTGATGCCAGCATCTTCGCCGTCATCCTGTACGACGCGGATCTCTCCGACGCGGACCTGTCCGGCGCCCGTCTCATCGGGCCGATGAACAACGCCAAGGCCCGGCGCGCGAAGCTCATCAGGGCGAACCTGGGCGTGGATCCCGGAAACCAGGGAATGGGTATCATGCGCGTCGATGCCAGCAGCGTGGATTTCAGCGGCGCCGACTTGACGGGCGCGAACCTGCGCAAGGTGCTGCTGGTCCGCGCGGACCTCACCGGTGCCGATCTCACGGATGCCGACGTAACGGGCGCCGATCTCACCGGGGCGATCCTCAAGGGCATCCGGGGACGCGACCGCCTCCGCGGGCTCGACAAGGCGCTGCACGTCGATCAGGCGATCTTCAACGACTGACCGGGACGTTCCATTGACCGAGACCACTCGCCGGCGGCGCCTCGCCGCCCTGGCCACACTCCTCGTATTCGCGAGCGCCTTCGGCACAGACGCGCGTGAGCCGCAGCTCTACGTCAGCAACGAACTCCCCAATACCATCTCCGTCATCTCCCCGCGCACCAACGCCGTGGTCGCGACCATCCCGGTGGGCAACCGCCCGCGTGGCATGGCGTTGAGCCCCGACAAGAGGACCGTGTACGTCGCCCTGGGCAAGGACGACGCGCTCGGAGTGATCGACGTGGCGAGCGGCAAAGTGACAGGCACAGTCCCGGCGAACCGCGACCCCGAGCTCGTGGTGCTGAGTCCGGACGGGAAGACCGCCTTCGTGTCAAATGAGGAGATCGCGCACGCCTCGGCGATCGATCTCGCCACCGGCAAGACGCTGTTCTCGACGCCGGTGGGGGTGGAACCCGAAGGCATGGCGATCTCGCGCGACGGCGCCAAGGTGTACGTGACCGCGGAGACGAACAACACCGTGTCCGTGCTCGACGCAAAGACGGGCCACTTGCTTCACACCCTGCACGTGGGCGACAACCCCCGCACCATCGCCTTTACGCCCGACGGCGCCCGCGCCTGGGTGTCGGCCGAGGCGGGGGGCAACGTAACGATCATCGATGTGGTCAAGGACAGCGTGGTGGGGCAGTTCCCCATCCGCGACGGCAAGACCAAGCCCGTACGCATCGCCTTCGCGCCCGGAGGCCGCCTAGCCTATATCACGGAAGGCGCCGCTGCGAGCGTCAGCGTCGTGGACGTGGCCAAACGCGTCGTGATCGACTCGATCGCCGTGGGGCGGCGGCCCTGGGGGATCGCCCTCTCGCCCGATGGACGGTGGCTCTATACGGCCGATGGGCGCTCCAACACCGTGTCGGTGATCGACACCAAGACGCGCAAGGTCGTTACGGCCGTCTCCGTGGGGGAGCGGCCGAACGACCTGCTGTACATCCCCTAGCCGAGCGGCAGCCGGGCGAGCCACGAACCCGGATGCCGGGCTCGGACGAATCCGTCCAGCCCCCAGGTCCTCCCCGCGCGCGCGCCGAGAATCACCACCAGGGTGGTGATCAGCATGTAGTGGAACCCCTGCTGTGCTGACCCCTGCCACTGCACCGCGAGACCGTAATTCACGACCAGCACCAATCCAATCGCCGCGGCGAGCATCGTACAGCATCCGAATACGAGCCCCAGACCGACCGCGGCTTCGCCGAACGCGGTGAGCTGGGCGTACACATGGCTGTTCGGGACGACGCTGTTCAGAAGGAATTCCTTGAAGAAGCCGATCGGGTTGCCCTCCGCATACTTCGTCACTAGGACCGGCATGATGTGCTGCCAACGATCCGACGCCGTGGGCACGGGCAGGAAGCCCCAGGCCAATGTGATGCTCAGCTTGGTGAAGATGGCCTTCGCGAACCACACGCCGACGGCGATTCTCAGGACTGCGAGCCAGCGCTCGGGAGAGCGCATCGCCGGAGGCGCAGCCGTGCTCGGCAGGACGTCCATGCGCTCGTATCCTCAGGGGGTGAAAAAAGCCGGGCGGCGGTTCCGACAGGGAGCCGCCGCCCTCTCAAGACTCAAATCTATCCTACGGCGTCACGGGATGGCACCGACCGCCCGTGCCGCGTTCAGCCGGCCCTTGCCGTAGAACGGCGTCGTCCCGTTACCCGCCACGTTGTCGGCCGACTGCTGAATCCGCGCCTTGATCTGGCCCGGATTGCGGCCGAGGATCGACACGAGCAACGCCGCGGTGCCCGCTACGTGCGGGGCGGCCATGCTCGTGCCCTGTGCGCCGACGATGAAGTTCGGCGACGAGAAGCAGCCGATGATCAGGCTCGTCTGGCTGCAGGCGGCCCAGACGAACACGTCTCTCGTGGCCGGCGGGGGGAGGGCCGGCCCGAAGGAGCTGTTGCCACCCGGCGCTGCCACGTTGATGGTGGAGCGTCCGAAGTTGGTGTAGTACGCGGGCGCGTCGATATTCGTCCAGGGACCGTTCCGGGTACCGGCGTTCGCGTCGGACGTCGGGCCGGTCGCCGCGACGCAGATGACAGCCGGCGTATCACAGAACGTTTGGTAGGTATTGCCGTTGTGATCCAAATCGGTCGCCGCGTTGCCCGCGGAGACGACGATGGTCACGCCCTTGCTGCGGGCGTAGTTGAACGTCTTGTTGAGCAATCCGACGAAACGCCCGTTGCCCGCTTTGGTGAACGCACCGCCGAGACTCATGTTGATCACGTCGGCGCCGTTGTCCGCGGCGTAGATCACGCCGTTGAGAATCGAGCTGAAGGGGCAGTCGTTGATATAGCCGCAGACCTTCACGGCCACCAGCGTCGTCATCGACGTCACGCCCGCCGCGCGCACTGCGTTGCTGCTCACCGTCGCGCCCGTGTGGGTGCCATGGAAGAACAGATCCGTGTAGACCTCGGCGCCGGGGAAATACTTCTGGACGGTATCGGCCTCGGTGAAGGGCACCGTGGTGCCGTCCTGTAGCACTGCGTCGAACGTCCCCAACAGGTCCACCGACCGCGTGGCATCCACGCGGCCCCGCGTATCCGAGTGGTGCGGATCAATCCCCGAGTCGAGCATGAAGACCGAGACGCTGGACGAGCCGAGGAACCCGTGCGCCCAGGCTACGTCGGCCTGCACTGCACGCATGTTCCACTGGCGAGGGTAGCGCACCGCGGTCGCGGGAGCCGCGTTGCTCTGGACGCCGCCCGCCTCGGCGCTGGCTTCCGTGGCCAGGCGCGGCATATCGAGGGAGAGCAACGCGTCGGCGTCGACCGCCTGAATGCCCCGCTTACCGGCCAGGGTCGCGGCAGCGGAGCCCTGGAGGCCGCTCACCGCGGCGAGGCCGGAGCCGGGCGAAACCCACAACACTTTCCCGCCCAGCGCCCCTACCTGCCCGGCGAAGTCCGTGGGCACCGAACCGCTGAACGATACGATGTGACGGCTATTTGCCGCACGGCCAGGGGCGACGGCGGCGAACTGGGGAGCCCGCGCCGCTGCCGGCTCGGGGGAAACGCGCGCGTCGTACGCGCACGCGGCTGCGGCCACCAGTCCCATGGTGGCACATCGAGATACGGACCTGACAATTGACATCGGGTGCCTCAGGGCAAGAGGGGGGAAGGAAAACATGGCGCCGATTGGGAGGGTCGGCAAGCAGGACCGGGAGGGTCACTTTCCGACGCAAAAACTCGCGAATACGCGATCCAGCACGTCGTCCGGCGTCACCACGCCGATCAGGTCGTCGAGCGCGCCCACCGCCGCGCGCAGGTGCGTCGCGGCCGCGGCCGCATCCACGCCGCTGCCTCGCGCAGAGTGGAACGCTTCGACCTCGGTCAGAGCGCGCTCCAGCGCGCCGCGGTGCCGCGCCCGCGTGACGACGGGCTCCACGTCGCCCAGCGCGACCAGGCGGCCGAAGGCGACCTCCGCGAGCTTACGACGGAGCTCCGCGAGGCCCTGCCCGGTCACCACGGACACACCGCCGGTCGGGCGGTCAGTGAGATCGATCTTCGTCATCACCTCGACCACCGGTGCGCGACATGAGGCCAGAAATCCCTGAGACTCCGTATCCCGCATGCCGCATCCCGCATCCCGACAGAACAGCACCAGGTCCGCCGCCGCGAGATACTTTCGGCTCACCTCGATTCCCAACCGCTCGACGCGGTCGTCGCTCTCCCGCAGGCCTGCGGTGTCCACCAGCCGGAACGGGAAGCCCTCGAGCACCGCGTGCGCCTCCACCGCATCGCGCGTGGTGCCCGGGACCTCCGTCACGATCGCGCGCTCCGTACCGAGCAGCGCGTTGAAGAGGGATGACTTCCCCGCGTTGGGGCGACCGGCGATAACGAGCAGCGCGCCTTCGCGCAGCCGCTCTCCCTCGGGCGCCGTGTCGAGCAGCCGGGCGATGCGATCGCGCGCCGCGCGCCAGGCGCGCTGCACGCGCTCCGGTGCCACCGGGCCTTCGTCCTCTTCCGGAAAATCGATCTCGTAGGCGATCAGGGCCTCGAGCTCGAGCAGCTCCGTCCTCAGCTCGCCCAGCCGCGTCGATAGCCCGCGGTCGAGCTGGTGCAGGGCCCGCCGCGCCTGGGCAGGCGAGCCGGCATCGATCAGGTCGGCGGTCGCCTCGGCCTGCAGCAGATCGAGCTTGCCATTGAGCACCGCGCGGCGCGTGAACTCTCCCGGCCGGGCAGGCCGCGCTCCGGCGGCCACCAGCGCGGCGACCGCGGCCGCGGGGACGAGCAGCCCGCCGTGGGTCGAGAGCTCGACCAGGTCCTCGCCGGTGTAGGAGCGGGGCGCGCGAAAGCAGGCGGCGAGGGCATCGTCCACGGGCGCCCCGGTGGCGGGATGCACGACCTGGACGCGATGCACGGTGCGGGGCGGATCGGGCTGAAACGGCCGCAGGGCGCGCGCGGCCACGTCGAACGCCCCGCGCCCCGACAGCCGGATGAGAGCGACGGCGGAACGGCCGGGAGGAGTCGCGAGGGCCACGATCGGATCGGAAAGCATGCTTCCCTCGTCCCTAGCCCCTAGTCCCCGGTCCCTAGGTCTTCTTCCCTTGGTCCCGCAGGCGCCGCCGCGCGATCAGATATTGTTGCGGGATGCTGAAGATGTTGCTCACGGCGTAGTACAGATTCAACCCGGACGCGAAGTTCAGGAACAAGAGGGTCAAGAACGCCGGCATGAAGTACAGCATCATCTTGGTTTGCGGGTTGGGCGGCACCCCGATTTGTCCGACCTTCGAGAGCACGAACATCGAGAGCCCCATCAGGATCGGAATGATGTAGTACGGATCGGGGCGCGACAGATCCGACAGCCACAGGAACGGCACGCCGCGAAACTCGATGGTGTTCGCGAACACGAAGAACAGCGCGAACAGCACCGGCATCGGCAGGAGCATGGGGAGGCAGCCGCCGAACGGGTTGACGTTGTGTTCCTTGTAGAGCTTCATCATCTCGCGCTGCAGCCGTTCAGGCTCGTTCTTGTAGCGGTCCTGGATCTGCTTCAACAGCGGCGCGACCGCCTGCATCCGGATGCTCGACTCCATGGCGCGCTGATTGAGCGGCCACAGCAGCAGTCGGACCAGGATGCCGAAGATGACGAGCACCCAGCCATAAGCCAGCTTCAGCTGATCGTGCATCCAGATCAGGATGTTCACGACCAGCACTGATACGGGCTGGATGATGGGCTGCAGGAAGCCGCCGTACGGATTGGCATCGTCCAGATCGTGGCCGAGCTGCGAGAGACGCCGATACTCGAGCGGCCCGACGTACAGCTGGTAGTCGAACCCGCCCGCCGGCGGCACGGGGAGTGTCAGGGCGACGGCGGCATGCGTCGCCACCGTCGAACGGCCGAACAGCCCCGAGGTCGAGACCGTACGCGGGCCGCCCTCCACGATCGCCGCGCCGAAGCGCTGCTGGTTGTCCTCCACGGCGAGCGCCGCGGCGAAGAAGTACTTCGACTTGACACCGGTCCACTCGAACGGCCCGTCCAGGATCTTACGCTCACCCGGCTTGACCGACCCGAAGTCCGTGCGTTGCGTCTTCGTCGACTTAGTGACGACGGCGTAGTGCCGGAAATCGTCCATCGAGTCGGCCTCGACCGACCGCAACCCGTCCCCCAACCCCAGCAGCAGCGTGGAGCCGGCGGGGCCGAATCCCTCCATCCGTCCGCGCACGCCGAGTCGGTACTCGCCCGGGAGGAAGCGGTATTCGAGGGTGATCCGCGCGCCATCTCTCGCGCCGCTGAACGTGAGGGTGGTCGCCCCTTCCGACGCGACCTGCACCCGCGTCGCACTCGGTGTCAGGGTCCAGCCGGACACGAGCGTCGTGTCGCCGGCTCCACCGATGCGCCGATACACCAGCAGCGGCTCCCCCTCTCGCACCAGCTGGACCGGCCGTCCCGAATCCGCTTTGGCGAACGAGCGGTAGCCCAACAGCTCTGCGCGCACCAGGGCGCCGCCCCGAGTAGTGAAGCCGAGCCTATAGAGGGGAGAGGTCACCCACACCGTTTCCGCGGGCGTGCTGCCCGACGGGCGAACGGGCGGACCGGCGGACGGTTGCGCCGGCGTTGCAGCCGACTCCGGGGCCGCTGCTGCAGTACCAGCAGTGCTGTCCGGCCGACCGCCGGTCCGCCGGTCCGCCGTTTTCTTCGGCGGAAACAGGATGCTCGGCAGGACAGCCACGATGAGCATCAGGACAACAGCCAGAACAACGCGTCGTTCCACTTCACCTCTGCGCGTGTGCGCGTCTGTGCGTCTGTACTACGCGTCTGTGGGCCTGTGCGTCTAGTATTACGGCACCGGGTCGTATCCGCCGGGGTGCAGCGGGTGGCAGCGCAGGATCCGTCTGATGCCGAGCCACGCGCCTCTCACTGCGCCGTAGCGCTCCACCGCCTCGTAGGTGTAGCGCGAGCAGGACGGCACGAAGCGACACTGCGTGAACACCAGGTGCGCCAGCGTCACCTGATAGACGCGGATCAGCGCCATCACGGTACGCCGCGGCCAGTGCCGGAGACTCACGAGATGCGCGTCACGCTCGCCGTCAATTCGCTGCGCAGCCGCGCGAACGGCGCGGCGTACGCGGCGCGTTTCGCGCGCACGACGAGATCGACGACGGCGAGCGAGGCGACGGGGTAGCGTCTGAGAATCTCTTTCAAGCGTCGGCGCAAGCGGTTGCGGGCCACCGCGGTGAACTGAAAACGCGGCACCACGATCGCCATCCGCGGGTGGTCCAGCGGACTCGGGCGCCACGCCAGGTCGAGATGCGGGGTGCGCAAACGGCGACCCTGTTCCCAGCACGCCGCGAGCTCCGGACCGCGCGCGAGGCGCACGCGCCGCGGGAACCGCTCTCCCGTTAGTGACTCCGGTGTTTGGACGGCAGGCGTACGGTGAGGCGCTTGCGCCCCTTCTTCCGCCGGCGGGACAGGACGGCGCGACCCCACACATCTTTCATGCGCGCGCGAAATCCGTGCTTGTTGATGCGCCGCCGATTGCGCGGGCGATACGTCGGACCCATACATTCCTCTCGGGAGGACGGGAAACGTACACGGTCGTCGGCGCGGTGGTCAAGGTTGACTTTTCCACAGGCCGACCGTACTTTCGGGCCGCCCTTGCTGGACGTCCCACCTCAGAGTCAGTCGCGGATGGAGCAGTCAACTAAAGAAGCTTGGAAGCGACTCCTCGACGAGGCGCGGCGCGAACTCCCCGACGCCACCGTGCGGACGTGGCTCGAGCCCGCGGTGCCGATCGCGCTGGACGACGGTCGCCTGATCGTCGGAGCGCCCGATCAATTCGCCGTCGAATGGAACGAGTCGAAGCACGCCACTGTCCTGGCGCGCGCCGCCGAGCGTGTGTTCGGGCGACCTACGGCAGTCGTGTTCCGGGTGCAGGAGGATCGCCAGCAGCGGCCCCAGATGGATTTCTTCGTGGCGCCGCGCGAGCCGGCGACCGTCGACAAATCCGGCGTCCCGACCACACCGCTCAACGAGCGATACACGTTCCAGACGTTCGTGATCGGAAAGTCGAACGAGCTCGCCGCCGCCGCCGCCCACGCGGTCGGGGAAGCCCCCGGCAAGACCTATAACCCGCTCTTCATTTACGGCGCCACGGGACTCGGCAAGACGCATCTGATGCAGGCGGTGGCGCATGCCGTGCTCACCAAGTACCCAGGCACGCGCGTACACTACTTCGGCGCCGAGCAGTTCATCAACGAAGTCATCGAATCGATCCACGCGCGCACGATGTCGGAATTCCGGCGCCGCTACCGCAACGACGTGGACCTCTTCCTGGTGGACGACGTGCATTTCCTCGAAGGCAAGGAAATGACGCAGGAAGAGTTCTTCCACACGTTCAACGCGCTGTTCGAGGGGCACAAGCAGATCGTCCTCACCTCGGATCGGCCGCCCAAGGAGATCCCGGGGCTGGAAGATCGGCTGATTTCCCGGTTCGAGTGGGGCCTGGTGGCGGATATCGGGCACCCGGACCTGGAGCACCGCATCGCGATCCTGCGCAAGAAAGCAGAGCAGGATCATCTCGAGCTCACGATTCCCGACGACGTACTGCGGTTCATCGCGGAGCACGTGCGCTCGAGCGTGAGGGAGCTCGAGGGCTGCATCATCAAGCTGCTCCTCTTCGCCTCGCTCAAGAACCGCGAGGTCACCATCGAGCTGGCGCGGGAGGCCCTGTCGGACAAGATCCGCCAGGGAGAGGACGCGTCGAGCTACGGCGCGCCCACACCGAGCATCGATCGCGTCCAGGAAGTGGTGGCACGCCGCTGGGGCGTGACCCCCGAAGGGCTGCGCTCCAAGGCCCGCACCAAGACCCTGACGATCCCACGGCAAGTCGCGATGTACCTGGCGCGCAACATGCTGAGCATGCAGCTGGTGGAGATCGGGCAGGCGTTCGGGGGGCGTGACCACTCGACCGTGATCCACTCGGTGGACAAGGTGGAGCGGCAGATGATGCGGGATCGGACGTTCAAGGAGCGCGTTGAAATGGCGCGCCAGGAGTTGTCCGCACTCTAGCCAACATCTGGAAGCGAGCGGTGTGGGCGGGTGTGGGAAGCGCAGGGAGATGTGGGGAAAGCCCGGGATACCAACAGTCCCAACAAACGGACGGCACGCCGGCGGGACGCGAGTTGGTTCGCAGAGCACAAGTTAGGCCGACCGCCAACATTTCCCCGCCCTCTACTACTACTACTAGTAGTTCTATTCTAGTAGAGTAGTAGAGTCTTACTCCACAAAACTCGGGAAAAGGGCTACGAGACGGATGAAGTTCACGATTACGCGAGAGCAGCTGCAGGAGGGATTGAGCGGAGTCGCGGCGGCCATCCCCGCCAAGACGACCCTGCCGGTGCTCGCCAACGTCCTGGTGGAAGTGACGAAACAGGGTCTCCGCCTCTCGGGGACGGACCTGGACATCGCGGTCACGACCACCGTGCCGGCCGAGGTGGACGCCGAGGGCGCGGTGACCCTCCCGGCCAAGAAGCTGGTGGATATCGCGCGGGAGCTGCCCTCGGGGCCCGTGCGGTTCACGGCGGCGGGTGAGTCGCGCGTCGCGATCGAATGCGGCCGTTCGAAGTTCAAGCTACTGGGATTGCCGCGCGAAGAGTTTCCGTCCTTCCCCGCCGTCAAGTTCGACGGGGCGTGGAACGCGGCGGCGGGTGTGGTACACAAGCTCGTGGGGCACGTTGCCTTCGCGGCCTCGACGGAGGAGAGTCGGCCGATCTTGAACGGCGTGTTGTGGGAGCTCCGGCCCGACCACATGCGCATGGTGGCGACCAACGGGCACCGGCTCGCCAAGATGGACGTTCCGGCGCAGGGGGGCTCGACCGCGGACCTGATCGTCCCACCCAAGGCGCTCGAGCAGATCCGCCGACTGTTCGCGGCCGACGACGCCCTCGAGGTCGCGCGCAGCGACAACCACATCGGCTTCCGGGCCGGAGGGACCCTGGTCTTCTCGCGCTTGATCGAAGGGCCGTATCCGAACTACGAGCAGGTGATTCCCCGCGAGAACGACAAGTTCGCCACGGTGGACAAGGCAGCGATGGCCGCCGCGCTGCGCCGCATGAGCGTGGTGGCGAGCGATCAGACGCACCGGATCCGGCTCGCCTTCTCGGGCGGCGCGGTCAAGTTCTCGGTCCAGACCCCCGACTTGGGCGAAGCCCAGGACGAGCTCGCGGTCACCTACGAGGGTGAGCCGCTCGAGATCGGGTTCAACGCGATGTACCTGCTCGAGATCCTCAAATACATGCCCACCGACGAGGTGCGGCTCACCTTCAAGGCGCCCGAGCGCGCCGCCACCGTGGAGCCGGTCGGGTGGGATGACCCGGCCAGCTATATGGCGCTGGTGATGCCCCTGCGGCTGGTCGATTAGACGGGTAGGCGGAGAGACGGCTAGCCGTCTCCCTACAGGCTATCCGTCTGACTCCTCGTCGTGTCCGCCAGAGTGTCCACCGGCATCGGGAGCGGACCGTTCAACGAGTCGACAGGCGGCGTAGTCACCGGCGGCACGACCAACACCGTGTCCATCTCTTCCTCGGGCGGGATGTATACGTCCACGCCCCGGTAGCGCGCGAGGATCAGGTTGCGGCGCGTCAGCATGCGGTCCGGACGGAACGTCGGGTTCGAGCTGCGGGGATGCGGCAGCGTGGCCGCAAGCTCGGCCGCCTGCTGGGCGGTGAGATGCGACGCCGGTACCCCGAAGTACGCGCGGCTCGCCGCGTCGACTCCCCAGATGCCCGGCCCCCACTCGGCGACGCTCAGGTACAGGTCCAGAATTCGGTCCTTCGACAGCGCGAGCTCAAGCCGCAGGGCGGTCACCGCTTCTTTCACCTTACGGATCGGATTGCGCGACGAGGAGAGATACAGATTCTTGGCAAGCTGCTGCGTGATGGTGCTCGCGCCCCGGAGGCGGTCGCGGTGCCGCCATGCGGCGCCGACGGCGGACCAGAACCCGTGAGCGCCGTCCACGCCGAGCGCGTCGGCGATCTCGGCGGGGTCGATCCCGATGTGCGAGCGGAACCGCGAGTCCTCGGCGATGATGACCATACGCTGGAGGACGGGCGAGATGTCCTGGAGGGCCGACGGGCGGACGGCGGGGCGCGCGGAATCCGCGCCCCCGACCGCCTGTTCGCGCATCATCGCCGTCTCCCGCGGCCAGTGATCGCGCCACCAAACCGGGGGCGGCCATACCGCGAGCAGCCACACGAGGACGACCGCCGCTGTCCCTAGCGCCACGCGGCGCAGGTTCCTAGGTTTCGCGTCCGCCATGTCGCTCGATCTCACCACGCTGCGTCGCCGCCTCCAGAAAGCCCTCGGCAAAAAATTTACCGTCGGAGATGTCCTGGGCGAAGGCGGATTCGCCGCCGTGTTCCGCGTCCGGGACCAGGAGCAGGGCCAGGACGTCGCGGTGAAGGTGCTCGACCTGGGACTCACACCCTCGCCCGGCCTCGCCGAGCGGTTCGTGCGCGAGGCGCGCACCAGCGGGCGGCTCGAGCACCCGCATATCGTGCCGATCTACAAGGTCGGGGGCTACAAGAACGAAGTCCTGTACATCGTCATGCGCTGCATCGACGGGGCGTCGCTCCGCCAGCTGCTCGAAAGGCATCGGCGCCTCTCGCTGCGCGATGCCGCCCGCATCGCGCGGCAAGTGGCGGACGCGCTCGGCCACGCGCATCTCCAGGGTGTCGTGCATCGCGACGTGAAGCCCGACAACATCCTGGTCGACAGCACGGGCCATGTGCTCGTGACCGACTTCGGGATCGCCAAGGCCGCGCAGGAGGCGTCCGCCAGCCAGCTCACCACCGAAGGCATGGTGGTCGGGACCCCGCATTACATGAGTCCCGAGCAGGCCACGGGAGAGGACGTGGATGCCCGATCGGACATCTATTCGCTCGGGGTCGTGTTGTACCAGATGCTCGCCGGCGTGCCGCCCTTCGACGGCGAGTCGGCCCAATCCATCCTCATGAAGCAGGCCACCGCCACCCCGGTGCCGGTGCGGGACCACCGGAGCGAAATCCCCCCTGCGCTCGCCGAGCTGGTCGATCGCACCCTGGCCAAGGACCCCGCCGAGCGCTTTCAGACCGCCGAGCAGCTGAGCCGGGCTCTGGTCGAGGCCCTCCCGACCGCGGCGCAGGACATCGTGCGGCTGCGCTCTCCCGTCCTGGCGACGGCACTGAGCGCGCTCTTGGGCCTCGGTGTCGTGGGGGCCCTCCTCTTCGTAGCGCTCACCGTTCTGTCGCAGCCTCCCCGCGTCTCGGCGCGCGCGCCCATCCCCGAGAGTCTCGCCCAGGCGCTGCGCCGCCAGGGGGCGCTCGCTCCGGGCGACGCAGCCCTCTACGTCTTCTCGCCCCGCGGCGCCGACGATTCGACGCTGTTGCTCGTGGGCCGCCGCACCGTGGCGGTGGTGACGCCAGGCCGCGTGCGCGCCTATCGCCGGGATTCCGTCCAAGTGGGCTATGGGGCGGTGCTGCAGGGCGGGCTCTCGTTTCGCATGGTTCTCACACTGCCGCGGGCCCGCCGCGACACCGTGTTTCGGCATCTGTCGTTCCGCGATGTCTACGAGCTGTCGCGCCGGCTCGGTAAGCTGATCGCCCAGGACTAGCGCGACGAGCGCCGCGCGCTCGTGAAGCGTCGCGTGGACACGCCGTACAGGCTGAGGGCGTCGATCCGGCTGGCATCGCCGGGTGTCCTGGCGACCAGGCCGGCCGTGTCTTCCCCGCCGAGCGAGAGGCCGAACGCGAGACCGCTGCGATGCAGCGAGCGGTCCGTGTCGAGACGCGCCAGCAAACCGATGGGGAGCGACGTCGCCGCCCGGAGGGTGCCGCGCAGAGCAAAGGCGTAGCCCACTACCCCATCGGACGTGAGTCGGCTGAGGGCGGAAAGGGCGACCCGTTGCCCGGCGAGCCGCAGCGTGGCGCTCGGCACGTACGTGATGTGCAGGGTTGAATCGCGCACTGCCGGCTGCCCGATGTTCTGGATCACGCCGCCGAGGGTGAGGACCCTCGTCCAGTCGTACAGGATGCCCATGTCCCACCCGGTGCTCGAAGTGCCTCCCCGGTACAGCACCGTCGCAAAACCGGCCGCGAGCCCTCCCCGGCCGAACGCGTATCCCAGCCGGTAGGTATGGCCCCGCCCCCCGGATCCGAACAGGTCCCGTTGGTAGCCGAGCGACAATCCACGAGAGTTGAGTCCGAAGGTGAGCTGCCGCAGCTGGCCTTTGGCCCCGGGGTCACCGACGGTGAGGTCGAGATGCACCGAGGCTTCCGGGAAGCGGCCGAGCCCAGCGGGGTTGACCCACAGGGCGCGCGCATCGCTGACATCGGTGGGATGGAGGTACAACGCGGCAGTGTTGGGGACGACCTGCGCGAGCGCGCCCGACGCCGACACGAGCAGCGCGAGCGAGAGTCCGACTCCTTTGAGGTCCGACCGTCCGCCCACTACGGCAGCACCGCGATAGTCGCGCGGGTGACCTGCACGACAGGGACGGCCTGGCCTTGCATGGGTAACTGCACGGTCAGCGTGGTCGAATCTTGCCATGCACCGCCGAGATAGCGCCCGTCGACGGCGATGTAGGCCACGCTGCTGGCTGTCCCTGCCCCTGACAACTCGAACGGCTGCCCGGCGTTCTTGCCACCGCCCGCCACGCGATAGGTCTGGTTAGCGTCCACGCGCACGCTGCGAGTGCCGAGATGATCCTCCCACCCGACTGCCGTGGCCTGCGTGACCGTGCGGCGCGACACTTCTGAGCCGATCCCCTTTTGGGTGGTCTCGACGGTATCGGTCCACGCAGCGCCTGGCTTTACCCCGCCGATCGGCAGGCGTGGCAGAAAGTCGCGAAAGTTCCCGAGCAGCTGGACCACGGATTGCGCCTGCGCGCTGTCTGACGCCAGCGCGTTCACGAACTCGCCGCGCGGGGCCACGCGCCCGGCGAATACGAGCTTGCGGACCTTGTTGACGTTGTCCACGATCGGGGGCGGCGTTCCCGAATCAGCCACGACCGAGTCGACCACGAACGTGGTCGGATATCCGACGCTATCGGCGGGTCCGGTGATGGCCGCCGCGACAAAGATCCGGGCGCCGACGTCTTGAGACTGGGGTCGATCGCCGAGTGTTTGTTGGATATGAACCTGCCGGTGGACAACGTAGCGCAATGCGCTCGGCCCGTAGCGAACCGCGTCGGGACGGTGCGTGCCGGGTGCCTCGGCCGCGGGGGCAGGCGAGGTGGCGCCCGGAGCAGGGTTGATCGCCGGCGCAGCAGTAGACGTCCCGCGACTCCCTGCGGCGCAGGCGGTGAGGAAGGCCGTCCCCGCGAGCAGCAGCCGACGCGTCATAGTGCGCTCCCTATGCGGTATTCGGCGCGCGGTCGCCCTTGGTTCGGCCGAAGACAGCCACCATCTCGGTCCCTTCACTGGCGACGCGCAGCAGCTTCCAACCGCGCTTCCGCATGTCGGCGCGCCACCCGATGAGTTTCTCCCATTCTTGCGAGGTCGTCCGGAATACCCGCAGATCCGCGACCTGCTCCCAATGTGCGGGGTAGGGTTTCGACGGTGAGGTCATCGAGCGGTGGGCGGTAGGGCCATAAGCCGAGTTCTGTTTGCCCGCCGAAGCGGGCAGATGGTCATCTCTCTGGGATGGCTGTCGCCAGCCACCTCACGCGGCCTACCCGCAGCTCAGACGACCCGGGCCGGGTCTCGCTGCTTATTTGGCCTTG
>Ga0137409_10003451_pt1 | contig 16752 bp, 17 predicted proteins | sample CZODoug1_16funga_FD_122059 | JGI IMG/M metagenome (GOLD analysis project Ga0137409, IMG submission 122059) | Vadose zone soil fungal communities from Angelo Coast Range Reserve, California, USA - CZODoug1_16fungal (Hybrid Assembly) | ecosystem: Environmental > Terrestrial > Soil > Vadose zone... | reverse complement strand
CGGCAACGCCGTTGACGCGGAACGTCTCCGTCACGTCGCGCGCGAGCTGTTCGTCGACCTGAACGTCGATTGCTGGTGTGAACTGCCGCTCGGCGAGCCAGGAGTCCAGGCGGGCACGCTGCTCGAGCGTGTCGAGGCGGCCGCGCAGTTCGATCTGCCCGTCCTTGCGGCTGCCCGTGCGCAGTGTCGAAAATTCACTCGTCTTCAGCACCGCCGCGAGCGAAGGCGCCGGGACGCTCTCGGTGGCAGGGGCGGCGAGACGCGCGGTTCCGAAGGCGGCGCCGCAGATAAGGAGCACGACCCCGCCCATGGCGGCCAGCCAGACCTCGGGGCGGCGGCTCAACGGCGTGCGCGGCTTGCGCGCGGCCGCAGTTGTCGAATCTTGCGCATGCGCATCGGTCTTGGCGTCGCCCGCGATGCCGGGCCACCTCGGAAGCGCGGCGCGGCCGAAAGCAACCACGGAGCGGCCGATCTTCAACGGCGCGTGCATGACCCATGGCGCCTCGGCGCCGGCGGCGAGCACCCTGTCGCCGAGTTGCACTTCACCTTCGAGCACTTCGAGCAGGGCGTCGTGCATGTCGACAGTCACCCGTACGCGGGCCGGCGCACCTTCTTCACGCAGCACGACATCCGCGCCCTCAGCGTGACCGAACGGATTGGCAGCGAGCACGAAACCCGCGCCTGCGGCGAGCGGCGCCTTGGCACCGCTTTGCGGGCCTTCGAAGACGCGCAGTTCCAGTGAATGCGCGAGCGAATGCGCTAGCGGTTGCAACGTATCGCGAGTAGTCACCGTGGTCTCCATGACTGCTACCTCGTTGGGGTGGCGACACCGCGTGTCGCGGGTGAGACGGCGGTGCCGGCGCGCGCGGCCGGGGCGGCGGCGGGCATTGCATCCAGATCGAGTACGACCGACGCGCGTTGCACCGGTGCGACGACCGCGGGCTGCGGTGCCCGGGCGGCGGCCGGCGCGGGCGTGTTGGCGGCAACCGCTGCGGCAGGCGTGGCACCTGGTGCGGCGGGAGCGTTCTGCGCCGGCGTCGCGTTGGTGGTGCGCAACGAGGCGCCAGTCGCATCCGGACGCACGCTCGCGAGACGCGGCGTGATCAGGAACATGCGCTCGACGCGCGACGCGGTGGTGGACTTGGTCTTGAACAGGTTGCCGACCACCGGCACGTCGCCGAGGCCCGGCACCTTGTCGGTGTTCTGCTGGTTGGTCTCGCGCACCATGCCGCCGATCAGCAGGCTCTGGCCTTCGGTGATCAGCGCCTGCGTGTTGATGGTCGAGCGCGCGACCACCGGAATCTGGTCGACGGTCTGGCCGGTCAGGCTGCCGTCTTCGACGTTGACCATCAGCTTGATGCGCGTGTCGTTGTGATCGCGGAACACGTGCGGCATCACGCGCAGCGACGTGCCGGCGCTGACGTTGAACAGATCGACCTCTTCGCGGCCGGCGACGCGGACAAAAAAGGTCGAGGTGTTGTCGAAGATCGCCTCGACGTTCGACAGCGTGACGACCTGCGGGCTGGAGACGACGCGCGCCGCGCCTTCGGTCTGCAGCGCGCGGATGCGGGCGAAGAACTGGTTCAGCGAGCCGAGCACCACCGAGGCCACGCCGCCGTTGCCGACGGTCGGCACGCTGCCGCTGAACGAGGCCTCGCGGCCGTCGTTGTTCCAGCGCCAGTTGATGCCGAGTTCGCGCGCCCGGTCGGTGTTGACGTCGATGATGGTCGCTTCGATCTCGAGCGATTGCGGCTCGATGTCGAGCGCGGCGATCAACTCGGCGTAACGCGGCAGGCGGTCCGGGGCGTCGCGCACGATGACCGCGTTCAGGCGCGGCTCGACTTCGATCGTCACCTGGTCCGGATCGAAGGCCATCGGCGCCGGCGCGAGTTCAGGTTGTTGCTGTTGCGCGTTGTTGTTCAGCGCGGCGACCAGCACGTCGACGCCGTTGCGCGGGCGCTGGGTGTCGTTGGCCGGCTGGCTGTTGCCGTTGTTGTTGGCGGCAACGCCCTGGCCGATCAGTCCCTGGCCCTTCAGTTTCGGCTGGGTCGGACGCAGCGCCTGGTCAACCGGCCGGGTGGTGGTAGAACGCGCACCGACCAGTGAACGCAGAATCGATGCGACACCCGGAACGTTGATCTGGCGATTGCCGATGTTCATCGTGGTGTCCTGCGCCCAGGCGTACTTCAGATAGAAGATGCGGAAGTCGAGCATGCCGGGCGACGGGGGCGCGGCAGCGGCTTGTTGCTGGGTCAGGCCAGCGCGGGCGAGTGCGTCGATCTGCTGGATGAAGCGCTTGGTCCCCACCGCGACCAGGTTGCCGTTGCCGGTGTTGCGCAGCGTGTTGCGCGCGTCCGGCAGGCCGAGGTCGAACGCGTCGCGCAGCAGCTTGTCGGAAATCCTCGGCGTGACGGCGTACGTGCGGGTCTCGATTTCGGCTGCCGGCACCACGTGCATCACCGTGCCGTCGTAATAGGTGACCAGGTTGTAGATCCGCGAAAGGTCGCGCAGCACCTTCTCGGCGGGGCCGACGAAGCTGCCGTTAACGTTGCCGGTGAGCGTCGGGCTCACCGTGACCGGCACGTCGACGCTGGCCATCAGGTCCTGCAGGAACGCGGCGATCGGTTGTTCGCGCGCGGTGATCGCCACCTTGCGCGCCGCGTTTGGCATCTCGCCGGCCTGCGCTGCCGTCGCCGCGAACAGCACTGCGACCAGCGCGTAGCGGACGAGACGGGCTCCGCAGCAAGAAACGAGGTGGGTCATTTACGCAGCCTCCAGCATCGGTGCGCCCGGAACGTCGACGCGGTCAAGGACTTCGAGTTGCAGCGTGGGCATCAACTCGTGATAAGAGAGGACCGGCGTTTCGAAGCATTCCGGTTCGATCAATTTGCGCAGATGCCAGCGGATGTCGATCGCGGTGATGAGGGCGGCCGGGCGATGCCGGCCGACCGACCTGGCAATCGATTCGGCAACGCGCCGCGCGGTATCGGGTTCGAGCGCCAGCTGCGAAATCCCGCCGCTCACGCGCACGGCCTGGCGCAGCAGGTCTTCCAGCGCGGGCTGCAGCATGACGGCGACCAGCTTGCCTTGCGGCGCGGCCCGGTGGCTGATCTGGCGGCGCAGCGCGACGCGGGCGAATTCGGTCAGCGAGTGCGCTTCCTTGTCGCGCTGGCTGCCTTCGGAAAGCGCTTCCAGGATGTCGCGCAGGTTGCGGATCGAGACCTGTTCGCTGACCAGGCGGCGCAGCACTTCGGCGACGCGCAGCAGCGGCAGCGTGCGCAGCACTTCCTTGATCACGTCCGGCATGTCGGCCGACGCGCGGGTCAGCATGTTGGTGGTGTCCTGCACGCCGAGGAAAAGCGGAGCGTTGCGACGCAGCGCCTGGCGGATCGGGTCGACCAGCCCGGCGTGCGGCGACTGGCGCGGCAGGGTTCCCTGGGCGATCGGCACTTCGTACGCGAGCAGTTCCCAGCGGCCGGCGATCGCATCGCCCATCTCGCCGTGTACGTGGATGCGCGGCAGCGAGAGGCCGAGGTTGAGATGGAATTCTTCCAGCAGGCCTTCGAGGTCCCTGGTGAGGGTGCGCGCCGCTTCGACCGCGAGCAGCGCGGCGGGCACGCGCAACAGCAGCGGCACTGCCGGACGCTGTTGCGGCAGAGCGGTCGTGGTGACCTGTTGCGGGATGTCCATCCGCTTGATGAGGCCGCTCACCGCCGGGTTCTTGACCTGGCGCAGGCGCTCACGCAGCGCCGGTGTGAGCAGCACGCCGCTGCCGGCGGTGATCAGCGCGAGCACGATGAAGACGGGAGCCGGGAAGCCCGGAACCACCGCCATCAGCAGGCAGATGCCGCCCGCGACCATCAGTACGCGCGGCTTGGCGCTGATCTGCTTGCGGATCGCGTCGCCCAGATGCTTGTCATCTTCATCCGAGGTGCGGGTGACGATCAGGCCGGCAGCCATCGCACCCAGCAGCGCCGGGATCTGGGCGACCATGCCTTCGCCGATCGTCAGGATCGAGTACTTGTTCATCGCCAGGCCGATCGCGAGATCCTGCTGCATCACGCCGATCGCAAGACCGCCGAGCAGGTTGATCGCGATGATCACGATGCCGGCGATGGCGTCGCCTTTGACGAACTTCATCGCGCCGTCCAGGCTGCCGTGCAGCTTGCTTTCGAGTTCGAGCGACTTGCGGCGGCGCTTGGCTTCGTCCTTGTCGATCAGGCCCGAACGCAGGTCCGAGTCGATCGAGAGCTGCTTGCCGGGCATCGCATCCAGCGAGAAGCGCGCGGCGACTTCGGCGACACGCTCCGCGCCCTTGGCGATCACGATGAACTGGACCACGGTGATGATCAGGAACACCACCAGGCCGACCACGAGGTTGCCGCCCGCGACCACCTTGCCGAACGTGGCGATGATGTGGCCGGCATCGGCGTGCAGCAGGATCATGCGGGTGGTCGCGATCGACAGCGACAACCGAAACAGGGTGGTCATCAGGAGCACGCTGGGAAACACCGAGAACTCGAGCGGCGAACCGATGTAGATGGCAAGCAGCAGCAGCACCAGGCCCGAGGCGATATTGGCGGCGACCAGCAGGTCGATCAGCCACAACGGCAGCGGCAGCACCATCAGCGCAACGATGGCGATCACGCCGGCGACGAGCACCAGGTCGCTGTAGCGCGCGAACACCCCTTCGCGGGTGGTCGCAGCGCTCCGGAAGTAAGCCGACATGCTCATCTATTTGTCTCCGCGTGGTTCGTTGCGCGACACCAGCGTGCCGGTGGGCGTCACGGCGAAGGTCGCCGTCAGGCGCCGGTACACAGCGAGCACGTCGCGCACGTAGGCTTGGGTTTCGGGATAAGGAGGAATGGTTCCGCCGCTCTTGTCGACGGCACCTTCGCCGGCGTTGTAGGCAGCCAGCACGAGCCGCACGTCATCGCCGTAGCGGACGCGCAGCGTGCGGATGTAGGCGGCGCTGGCGCGCACGTTGGTCGTTCCGTCCAGCAGCGTGCGTTCATCGGCGACGCCGAAACGGCGCGCGGTGGCGGGCATCATCTGCATCGCACCGCGCGCACCGGCGGGCGACACGGCATCGGTACGGTGACGCGACTCGACGTGCGCGATCGCGTGCAGCAGCAGCGGGTCGATGTTGTACATCTGCGCCGCTTCGGTGATCGCCGGGGCGAGCTCCATCACGCGCGCGACATCGCGGGTAGGCGCGGCGGAAGCCGGCTGCGGCGGCGGCGCGGCGGCCGGAGCAGGGAGGGAAGCGGGTGTTTCTTCGACCGGCTCCGACATGTGGATGGTCACTGAACCGCGCTCGTAGAGATCGAGCTGGCCGGCGCGGCGGACGGCAGCCGGCTCAGCGAGCGCCGGGCATTGCTGGTTGATGAGCTTGAACTTTTCGCCGCCCGCGGCCGCGTTCCCGGCTTCGGGTGTCGGCAGCCTGCCGCCGCACGTCTGCGCCTGGCCGGCCGACGCGGCCGCCAGCAGGGCAGTCGCGACGATGAGGGGAAGAAAAGAAAAAGCGCGCCGCGTCTGCGTGGTGCCGGACATTGCTGGAACTCCCAGTCGGAGGATTACTAATCGGTTGCCACCCGAACGGCATCGGTTCTGTTTTCCGGCCAGACGTCGAAAATTCACATCGGGCGCGCCGCGTTCACCTGCATCCGGTTAGCTCGGCGGCAACAACGCGGGTTCTACTTCGGCTGGATCAGGAACGTGTCCTGTGCCAGCGAGCCGTTGACGACCTTGACGAAAGCGCTGCGCACCTGGTCGAGCGAGACGACGGGCAGCGGATCGAAGTCGCCGCCGTTGACGCCGGCCGGCAGTTGCGCCAGCACGTCACGATCGGTGGCAAAACAGGCCACGGTTTCCATCCGGCCGCGCGGATTCATCGTGATCTCGAACCGCATGTCACCGGGCAGGCGCAGCCCCGGCCCGGGCAACACGTGTGAATCGCGCTGGAACCGGTTGGGGAAGAAACGGATGATTTTCTTGTTCTCATCCTGCAGGAAACAGTAGATATAGGCGTCGCGGCTGGGGCGGATCGTCAGTTGCACCGCTTCACCGCTGGCGAACTTGCGCGCCTCGTTAGCCGTGCCGATACGCAGCGCGAGCTGGGCTGGCGCGCTTGCAGCCGCGGGCATTACCGGTGCGGGCGCTGCCAATGAAGGCAGGGGCGCGGCAGCGGCCGACGCGGCCGGCGCGGGCGACGGCACAACCGCAACCTGCGCCGGGGCGACTGCGCCGAGTTTCGCCTCGATCTGGCGATGGTCGGCGGAAAGGTAAGCCTTGAAGAAGTCGACCGAGAGCTTGGCTTCGCGCGGCTGGCCGAGCGCTTCGCGATAGCGCATCACGGCTTCCTTGAACGGGGCGTTTACGGCCCCGTCGATCGGGCCGTCATAGACCCGCCGCAGGCGCAACTGGGCCTGGAAGTACTTCATCATTTCAGCCGGCTGCGCGGCCATCGTGTCGTACCAGTCCTGCATCTCGGCAGAAACGCCTTCGTGCGCTTCGGTCAGGCCGAGACAGGTCCAGTACGGCACGCGCGCCAGCCGGCCGAACAGTTCGATCGACGCCAGCTCGACCAGCGCACGCGAGGCCAGTCCGACCACTTCGCCACTGGAGGCGGAAAGGCCGAAGTTGACGCCGAACTTGCGGATTTCGGCCTTGCCGTCGAAGGCCTTGCCCTGGCGGAACAGCAGGATCGAGTTACGGCCTGCGGTGCCCGGAACGACGCTCAGATCCTGGGTGGTGAGAAGCGTGAGATCGACACCGAACACCGATGCGAGGGCGTCTTCGCCGTTGCGCCGCACATTCTGGTTGTCGAGCTGGCTCATCGTCGCGCGCAGGGCGTACTGCGGGGTGACGGCGAACTGCTCGCGCTTGAGCGCTGCCATCGCGTTGACCGTATTGCCCCAGTCCTTGTTGGAAGCGACCACGCGGATGGCGCGGCTGCGCTGAGTCATGTCCGACATCACCGAGACCAGCATGTCCTTGGTGCCGGCGCCCGCGCCCTTGGTCTGGTCGACCACGTCTTCGACGATGATCGTGATATCGCGCGCGCCGTAGTCCTGCAGCAGCGTGTCCATGCAGCGCAGCGCAGGCGAAAAGTTCGTGATCGGTTGGACCGGCGCGGCAGCGGCGGTTGATTCGGGTGCCCGTTTGGTGTCCGTCGAAGCGCAACCGGCAAGGGCGGCGATCGCTGCGAACGCAAACAGAAAAAGCCGGGCCGAAGCTTGAATCGGAGACATCGTCATAGTGGTCCGAATGCGCATGCTGCGCGTGGCGCTTAGCAGTCGAAGGCCGGCTTGATTGTTCTCCTTGAGCCGTGCCTCTCAGTTGCAGCGGGGCGGCATGCGGTTCAATGAAAATTCCGCTTGACTTGCCGGTCAACGCGACCGGTCCGTTGCGGACCGGGGGTTTTTCCGGTTGCGGGCGCGCCCATTGGGAGCGGTCCTAGCTAGCGCACGCCCCGTCTTGGCGCAAACCGCCCGCACCGATCAAATGGAGGCTAGCGATGCGGAACACATTGACGGTGTCGCCGGATCCTACAACCCTTAACCCTGACAACTGACCCAACGGAGCTAACCATGTCGATTCCTCCAATCGCCGCCGGCAACAACGTGTACACCGGTTCCGGTGACGACAACGTCCATATCTCGAAGGCGCCCGGCCTGCTCGGCGCCCTCGGCCTGTACGAAGTCAACGTCAACGGCAACGTGCAGTTCATGACCAAGCAGCAACTCGAGAACACCAACTTCCATCTTGGCGCCGGCAACGACACGCTGGTGGTCGACAGCAACGTCACCGCCGACATCCATGCCGATGGCGGCAAGGGCAACGACGTGATGATCGGCGGCTCCGGCGATGACGTCCTGAAGGGCGGCGATGGCAACGACATCATCGCGGGACGCGGCGGCAACGACCGCATCGACGGCGGACGGGGTGACGATTACCTGTTCGGCGGCAAGGGCAACGACGTCATTCACGGCGGCAAGGGCAACGACTACATCGACGGCGGCGACGGCAACGATGTGCTGTTCGGCGATCGCGGCAACGACGTGATCAAAGGCGGCAAAGGCAACGACGTGGAGTTCGGCGGCAAAGGCAACGACGTGCTCTCCGGCGGCCCGGGCTTCGATGCGCTGTTCGGCGGACCTGGCTTCGACATCAAGCTGCCGTAAGACATAGCAACCGCAGGCCGCGCCACGCGCGGCCCGCATACGAATAGATCCGGCGCGCGGCGTCCATGTCCGCGCGCCGGATTCGTTTTGGGAACGTGATTCGCACATCGTTCATCTAATGTCGATCGGAAGGCGAGCGCACGTACTCGCTTCCGCCGCCGCCCGGTTGTATTTACAGCTCGGCTCCCCTGTCTTCGATCGGCCGTGCCCGCAAAAGGCACGGATGGATTTCCTTTGCCTCGAGAAAGGAAGCATCGTGAAGGTCGCTCGCACTCTCCCCCGTTTCTCGGTTCGCAATGGTCTCGCCGTCGCGGCAGCGATCGCGGCCGCGGTTGCCGCAGTCGCGTGCGGCGGCTCCGATGACGCCGATGCGCAACACGCCGCAATGGTCGAACAGGGGAAACAGACGTTTCGCTACGACACGTTCGGCGACGAAGCGCAATGGACCGACACGCTGCGCATGCACGAGGTGGTCAGCGCTGCAGTCGACCCGACCACCGCGCTATCGGTTGGACTGAAGGTCGATGCCGACGCGTTGCCGCAGGCCGTGGTCGACGGGATCCGCAACGGCAGCATCAGCCTCACCAGCCCCGCCACGACGGTTGCCCTGCTCAAGCTCAACGCCGTGGTCGGTCTCAAGGGCACGGTCGCGACGATCAACGGCCAGGACACGCTGACCGCTCTTGGCATCACCTGTGCGCTGTGCCACTCGACGGTCGACGATTCGTTTGCGCCCGGCATCGGCAAGCGGCTCGATGGGTGGCCGAATCGCGATCTGAATCCCGGCGCCATCATCGCGTTGTCGCCGGCGGTGGGCGCGAGCCAGAAGGCGCTGTTGAACGCGTGGGGCAAGGGCAAGTTCGATCCGCGCAGCAACGTGGATGGACTGAGCAAGCCGGTCGTCATTCCGCCGGCCTATGGGCTGGCGGGAATCAACAAAATTACGGTCACCGGAGACGGCAACGAGATCGCGTACTGGAACCGGTATGTCGCCGTGGTCGAGATGGGTGGACTGGGATCGTTTGCCGAGCCGCGTTTGAACCTGAGCGTGGTTCACGGAACCACCGATCTCGTTACCGCCAAACTGCCGGCGCTGCAGGCTTATCAACTGAGCTTGCCGGCGCCGGCTGCGCGCTCCAGGCGCTGCTGCGGAATCCGCTCGCGACGCCGTTCACGCTGGGGGTCTCGGCGGGCGCCGCGCTCGGCGCCATCCTCGTCATCACGTTCGGCGCCACCGTCACCATCGGCGTGCTGTCGCCGGTGCCGGTGGCAAGCCTCGCGGGAGCGCTGCTCGCGGCGGCGATCGTGTACGCGCTGGCGACCCGGCCCGGACGCACGATATCGACGGCGGTGCTGCTGCTCGCGGGCGTCACGCTGAACTCGTTCTTCTCCGCGCTCATCCTGTTCGTGCAGTACATGGCCGACTTCACGCAGACCTACCGCACCGTCCGGTGGCTGATGGGCGACCTCGACGTCGGCAGCTTCGAGCCGATCGTCGCGTCGCTGCCGCTCGTCCTGCTCGCGTTCGCGATGTTCGCGGTGCTGCCGCGCTCGCTGAACCTGCTGAGCGTCGGCGCCGACAGCGCCTCCACTCGCGGCGTGGATGTCGCGCGCACGCAGCGGCTCGCGTTCCTCAGCTCGTCGCTCGCCACGAGCGCCGCCGTGTCGCTGGCCGGCCCCATCGGCTTTGTCGGCATCGTCGTGCCGCACCTGGTAAGGCTGATGGTCGGCGTGGATCACCGGCTGGTACTGCCGGCGTCCGCGCTGTTCGGGGCGGCGTTTCTCGTCGGCTGCGATCTCGTCGCGCGGACGGTGCTGGCGCCCGTCGAAGTGCCGGTCGGCGTCGTCACCGCGATGCTCGGAGGGCCGTTCTTCCTATGGCTGCTCGTCAGAAAGAGCTGATCGCTGCCGTCTGCGCCGTCGCATTGTTGAGTGGGGCAAGCCTTGTCAGGCTCGCCTGGGCGAACCCGGCAGGGTTCGCCCCACAGCCAGCAAGCAACCCTGCCCGTCGAATCGTCTCGCTCGTTCCAAACATCACCGAAATGCTCTTCGCGATCGGCGCGGGTTCCCAGGTCGTCGGCGTCAGCTCCTACGACGACTTCCCTCCCGAAACGAAGGCGCTGCCGCGCGTGGGGGCGCTGCTCGATCCCGACACCGAACGGATCTTTGCGTTGCGGCCGGACCTCGTCATCGTCTACGGCTCGCAAACGGAGCTCGAAGGCCAGTTCGCGCGCGCCGGCATCCGCGTCTACGCGTATCGCCATGCGGGCATCGGCAACGTGCTGCAGACGATTCGCGACGTTGCGCGGCTCGCCGGGCGGACGGCGGACGGCGACCGCGCCGTTCGCGATCTGCAGGCACAGCTCGACACGGTTCGGGCGCGCGTGCGCGGACGGCCGCGGCCGCGGACGATGCTGGTGATCGGCAGGGACACGGGCGCGCTGCGCGGCGTGTACGTCAGCGGCGGCGTCGGCTTTCTCCACGAGCTCCTCGACATCGCGGGGGGAGACGACCTGTTCGCCGACATCAAGCGCGAGTCGGTGCAGCCGTCCAACGAGACGATGATCGTGCGTGCGCCCGACGTGATCGTCGAGCTGTGGCCCGGCAGCCAGCCGTCCGCCGAGGCGCTGCAGCGCGAGCGCGCGGTGTGGAACCTGCTCGCGTCGGTCCCTGCCGTGCGCAACAACCGCGTCCACCTGCTCTACGGCGACTACCTGCTGGCTGCCGGTCCGAGGCTCGGGCGCGCGGCGGACACGCTCGCGCGCGCCCTGCATCCGGATGCGTTCCCGGTCGCGGACGTGAAGGGTCCGAGCCGTTAACGTGAAGATCCTGCTGTCGTGGAGCTCGGGCAAGGACAGCGCGTGGGCGCTGCACCTGCTCAACCGGCAGCATCCGGGCGCGGTTGCGGGGCTGTTGACGACGGTGAACGAGGCGATGGGGCGGGTTGCGATACACGGCGTCCGGCGATCGCTGCTCGAGGCACAGGCGCGCGCGGCGGGGCTGCCGCTGCATGTCGTGCACATCCCGCATCTGTGCGCGAACGAGGTATACGAAGCGCAGATGCGCCTCGCGGTCGCCGACGCGCGGGCGAACGGGTTCACGCACGTCGCGTTCGGCGACTTGTTTCTCGAGGACATCCGCCGCTACCGCGAGGACAAGCTCGCGGGAACCGGGCTCGAGCCGCTCTTTCCCGTCTGGGGCATCCCGACGCGCGAGCTTGCCGAGCAGATGATCGACGGCGGCCTGCGCGCGCGGCTCGCGTGCGTGGATACCCGTCAGCTCGATGCGAGCTTCGCCGGCCGGGAGTTCGATCGCACGCTGCTGCGCGATCTGCCGGCGGCGGTCGACCCGTGTGGCGAGCGCGGCGAATTTCATTCGTGCGTATACGCCGGACCGATGTTCGGCGAGCCGATCGTCGTCGACGCGGGTGCGACGCACGAGGTCGCGCCGTTCGTCTGGTGCGACCTGACGGCAGGGGCTGACCTCGAGGTCGGCCGGCGCGACGGATGAACTACCCATCCCGGATCGTCTGTCTCACGGAGGAGACGACCGAGACGCTCTACCTTCTGGGGGAGGGCGATCGCGTCGTCGGCGTGTCGGGCTACACGGTCAGGCCGCCCGAGGCGCGGCAGAAGCCGCGCGTGTCGGCTTTCATCAACGCGCGGTTCGACAAGATCGAGGCGCTGCGTCCGGACCTCGTGCTCGCATTTTCAGATCTGCAGGCGGAGATCGCGGCGGAGCTCGCGCGTCGCGGCTACAGCGTCGTGCTGTTCAACCAGCGCAGCGTCGCGGAGATCCTGCAGATGATTCGCATGCTGGGAGGTCTGATCGGCCGCGCCGAAGGGGCGGAGACGCTGGCATCGACGCTCGAAGCGGGCCTCGATCGCATCCGCGAGCAGGCGTCACGGCTCGTCCGGCGGCCGCGCGTCTACTTCGAGGAGTGGGACGGGCCTCTCATCTCGGGGATCCAGTGGGTCGAAGAGCTGATCGAGATTGCCGGAGGCGAGCCGATCTTTCCCGAGCTGCGCCACGCCAGGCTCGCGAAGGACCGCATCGTCCAGCCGGAGGAAGTCGTCCGCCGGGCGCCGGACGTCATCGTCGCGTCGTGGTGCGGCAAGGCGGTGAAGAAAGAGAAGATTGCGTCGCGCGCCGGGTGGGACGTGCTGCCCGCCGTGCAGGCCGGCCGCATCCACGAAATCAAGTCGGCGTTCAACCTCCAGCCAGGCCCCGCGTCCCTGACCGAAGGCGTCCACCAACTGCACGACATCCTCGCGGGGGTCAGACCCCGGTGATGGGTCGTGTCGGGGTCAGACCCCGGTGATGGGGCGACTCAACCTGCACTCGGAGTCCCGTTACGGGTCGTTCCCGACTCCGACTCGGGTGATGGGGCGACTCAAGGTTGCAAGATTTGCGATCTGGCGGTCGTGCAGCCGCGCGAGCAGCACCTGCGCCGTGAACGCGCCGATCAGCGCCATCAGCATGTCGGCCTGCGTGTCGAACGGATCGCCCTGCGTGCCGAGAAACGCATCGGCCGCGCTGCCGCCAATCAGCGCCGACCACCACTCGATGAACTCGTAGCACGCGCTGATCGCCAGGCACACGCACAGGACGATGAAGAACAGCCACCTGCCGGGCCGAAGCGGCGAGCGCCTGACGAGAATCTCGCGCGCGATGATCGCCGGCACGAACCCCTGCGCCAGATGCCCGATGCGGTCGTAATGATTGCGCGTGAAGCCGAAGACGCGCTGCATCCAGAAGCCGAGCGGCACCTGCGCGTAGGTGTAGTGGCCGCCGAGCATCAGGATCAGCGCGTGCACGAAGATCAACCGGTACGCGAGCGGCGTCAACGGAAACCGCCGCGCGGTGGTCAGCAGCACGGGCACCGCGATGAAGATTGGAAAGACCTCGAGGAGCCACGTCGTGCGGTCGGCCGGCGCGATGCCTGACCAGACGAGCAGCACGGCGCCGATGACGAGCAGCGCCACCGCCTCGCCGCGCGTCACACGCGGACGCGGCTTTCGTCGAGAAAGAGCGGCCGCTCGATCGGCGGGACGACGCCGAGCGCCCTGGCCCTGTCGAACAGCAGCTCCACCGCGCGACGCCCCTCGGAACCGAGATCGACGGAGTATCCATTCACGTACAGGTCGATGTGCTGATACATCACCTGCTCGCTCATCTCCTGCGCATGCTCGCGGACGAACGGCAGGCTGGCGGCGCGATGCGCGAACGCGTACTCGACGCTTCTCCGCACGACGCGATTGACCGCCTGCTTGACCGGCTCCGGCAGCGAGCGCCGCACGACGATGCCGCCGAGAGGAATCGGCGCGCCGGTCTCCGTCTCCCAGAATTCGCCGAGGTCGACGATCTTCTTCAGCCCCTTCGCCGCGTAGGTGAAGCGGTTCTCGTGAATGATCAGCCCCGCATCGAAGCGGCCGTCCAGCACCGCGGCCTCGATGTCCGAGAACAGCAGCTCGGTCCTGTCGCGCGCGCCGGGAAACGCGAGCCCCAGGAGGAAGTTCGCCGTCGTGTACTTCCCTGGAATCGCGATGCGCAGCCCGCCGGATGCGACCTCCTCCGGCGGGATCGTTCGCTTCGAGATGAGCAACGGGCCGCAGTTGCGGCCGAGCGCGCTCCCCGCGTCGAGCAGGACGTACTCGCGCGCGCAATAGGCGTACGCGTGATAGCTCAGCTTCGTGACGTCCACCTCGCCCGCGAACGCCGCCTTGTTCAGCGCCTCGACGTCGGCCAGGCGCACGTCGAACTCGAGCCCTTCGAGGTCGATGCGCCGGTTCACGACCGCATCGAACATGAAGCAGTCGTTCGGGCACGGCGAGAAGGCGAGCGTCAGTCTCATGCGCGGTCCACGATCTGCTGCGCCGTGGTGTTCAGATTATCGATCGCCTCGCGCAGCTTCCATGCGGCGCGATTCCGCTTTTCCACGACGTTGGACACCGCGCGCACCTCGGCGAACGGAATCTGGTGAATCAGGCAGGCGTACATGAACGCGGCGCCTTCCATGCTCTCGACCTGCGGATTGCACCGCGTTCGAACCGCGCCAATCGCGACCTCGTTGCCGTGGACGGTGTTGACGGTGATGCCGTGGACGCCGGGCAGGCGGAGCAGCACCTCGTTTTCCGGCGGCCCCGGGTTCATCAGCCGTCCCGACTGGAAGGGGAACTCGTTCCTGCCGACGAGGTTCAACTCGTTCGCGGTGAGAAACCCGTCATCGTCCTGCGCGCCGAGCTCGGGGAGCTGTTCCGTGATCACGTGCACGACCGCGCCGGCCCGTATCTCCGGGTCGAAGCTGCCGCAGACGCCGAGGTTCAGCGCCATGTCGTAGTCGTGCGCCGCGAGCACGCGCGAGCACCATGCCGCGGTCGCGACCATGCCGACGCCGGTCGTCAGGACGTGGATCTCGTGCGAGTCGCGGGCGTAGATCGTCAGGCGCGAATCGCCATCGCCGCGGAAGCGAAGGCCAGCGACAAACGGATCGATCTCCGCGGCCGTCGCGGCGACGACGAGGATGCGCACTGGCGGATCCTATTTCTTGGCGGCTTTCTGCGTGAGCCACGCGAGGAGCGCGGCGATGTTCGCGCCAGGCGCGCGGTACTCCATGGGGGTCACGTGCTCGATGAACTCGCGGTGCGTCGGCGCGCCGTACGGCACCGGGCCGCTCGTGAGATTGTCCTGCCTGGTGAAGAGCTCGATGCGCGGGGCCTGGCCGTAGACGTCGACGGTATAGCGGATGTGCAGCGCGTTGTGAGAATCGGTGGCGGCCGATTGCCGCAGCTGGGTGGTCACTTTCGTGAGATCGATCGGCAGGCGCTTCACGTCGACCGGCGCCTGCTGCGCCGACGCCGCATTTGCAGCACCCACAACCATCAACCCGATCAGTACCACCCGGATGAGATACATGGCCGTTGAGACGTCAGCGTACTCCTAGTGGTCTTCCTTCCATTCCTCGTACCAAGCCATCTGGATAGCCTCGAGCTTCGGCTCGTTCGAGGTTTTCGGGTCGTCGTCGAACCCGTCGAGCTGAAGGACGCGCTCGCGCAGGTCGGTGAATCTTACGGTAAGCGGGTCGATTTCGGGGAACTTTTCAGTGAGCGCGATGCCGATGTCCTCGGCGTCGATCCACTTCACGGCCGCACCTCCGCCGGTTTCTTGGCCTCATCGGGCTGGTCCGACTTGCCGAGCTGAATCGCGCCGCCCTCCTGCACGTAATTCCGCGTATACATCGGGAACTCGACGACCACGTCGCCCTTGATCACGGCCTGGCAACCCAGCCGCGAGTTCGTCCGCAGGTCCCACGCGGTGTCGAGCCGATCGAGCTCCTTGTCCTCGGGTTCGCTGAGGTTCTCCTCGCCCTTGACGACGTACAGATGACACGTCGTGCAGGCGCAGCTGCCGCCGCAGGCATGCTCGAGCGGGATTCCCAAATTCATGGCGACGTCGAGGAACGACTCGGGCAGGCCGTGGTGCTCGTAGGGCAGCTTGCCTTTTTCGAATTCTACCGTCGTCTCCTTGCCGTCCTTGATGAAAGTGACCTTCGGCATCAGACGTCCTTTACATTCCTGCCGGCCAGCGCTTCACGCACCGTTCGGTTCATCGTGGCCTCTGCGAGGTGCTGGGTGGCGTGATTCAGCGCATGCGTCCTGTCCTTGACGGCGGCGCGATCGCTTCCGGCCATGACGGCCTTGAGCTCCGCGACGGCCGCCTCGATGCGCTCGCGCTCGCCCGGCTCGAGCAGCTCGGACCCCGTGCCGTCGAGATCCAGACGGCGCAGGACCTTTGCCGTCGCGTGAATCACGCTCTCGGCCTCGTTGCGCGCGTCGATGACCAGCCGCGCCTCGAAATCGGCTTCCGCATGCTCGAACGATTCGATGAGCATGCGCTCGACTTCCTGATCCGTCAGCCCGTACGACGGCTTGACCTCGATCGTCTGCTCGACATCGGTCCGCAGCTCATGCGCCGTGACGCTCAGGATCCCGTTGGCGTCGATCTGAAACTGTACCTGAACCCGCGCCAGTCCAGCGGGCATCGGCGGGATGCCGCGGAGCCGGAACCGCGCGAGCGATCGATTGTCGGCGACGAGCTCGCGCTCGCCCTGCAGGACGTGGATGTCGACGGCGGTCTGGCTGTCCACGGCGGTCGTGCTTTTTTGCTCCTCGCCTTCCACTTTTTCTAATTCTTCCCCGTATGCCACGAAAAAAACCGAATGGTTTCGCATAATTTCATCGCCATACGGCTGCTCGTGCCGTATCTACCCCCGAGTCCGCTTGACGTCATTTGCTGCGGCCCAACGAACGCACCCATTACAGGCGGGCTCGCGAGCGAGCCCTAGACAGCGAAGCCGTACCCCGACACCCTCTCCAGGTTCTTTCGTGCCCCGCCAAATGGCGGCGGGGCCGCCGCGGACAGCCAAACAAGGCGCCCCGGCAGAACGGACTGGAGAGGGTGTCTTGCATCCAGCGTCTCCTGCCCCATTGAACCCGCGGACCCCCTGACGACGGAGAACGAACGTGGCTCGCGAGTACACCCTGGAGCGGACGCGGAACATCGGGAT
>Ga0137409_10003449_pt1 | contig 16755 bp, 12 predicted proteins | sample CZODoug1_16funga_FD_122059 | JGI IMG/M metagenome (GOLD analysis project Ga0137409, IMG submission 122059) | Vadose zone soil fungal communities from Angelo Coast Range Reserve, California, USA - CZODoug1_16fungal (Hybrid Assembly) | ecosystem: Environmental > Terrestrial > Soil > Vadose zone... | reverse complement strand
ATTCTAATCAGAGCGACATCGTTGCGAGGATCGGCGCCAACCACTTTTGCGGGATAGCGAGATTGATCGCCGAGGACTACTTCAATTGTTTGAGCGCCCTCAACGACGTGATTGTTAGTGAGGATGTAGCCTTTTGTGTCTATCACAAAGCCAGAGCCGGCACCCTCGACGGGAACGGGGTCCATGAAGAAATCGTACTCGGTGGCCTTGGTGAGAATGTTGGCGACGGCGGGCGAAGCCTGGCGATAGACGCGGACGTTGATGGACTCTTCGTCGGTGAGGGCAGCGTCACGCTGGGCGTTGGAATTCGCGTCTGATTTGCCGAGCCGAACGGCTTCGACTCTTTGCGGGTCGCGAGGTCCCCAACGCGCTCCGGCCCAGTAGGCGCCAGCGAGCAGAACTAATGCGATCAAAATAATTCTAATCGGGTGAGCATCATTCTTTTTTCTTGCGGGACTCATGGTTGTGTTCCTTATGGCCTCATCAAATCAGACTTCCATTATAGGAAAAAGTTAGCGTTCGCGTTCAGTTTTGCATGGCGCGCAGCTTTTCGGCTAAAGCGGCGACCTGTGCTTGCGTGTCTCCTATGGTTCCGGACGTATCGACGGTGTAAGTAGCGTGTTTGAGTTTTTCATTGCTGGGCATCTGAAGTGAGATGCGGCGGCGCGCTTCGGATTCGGCGAGGCCGCGCGCGACGAGACGCTCGAATTGCTGTTCGCCTCTGCACCAAACGACGACGAGACCATCCAGGCGTTTGTGCATGCCTGCTTCGATAAGCAGCGCCGCTTCCACGAAGACTGGATCGCGGGGGTTTTCGTTTTCCCACTGCGCGAATTGCGCGCGCATGGCTTCTTCGATGCGGGGATGAAGAATGGAATTCAGCTTTGCGAGTTTTTGTGGGTCGGCGAAGACGATTGCGCCGAGTGTTTTGCGATCGACGGATTTGTCCGGCCGCAAAATTTCAGTGCCGAATTCTTCCACTACCGGTTCGTAGGCGGATTGGCCGGGCTCGAGGAGTTTGTGGCCGAGTTGATCGGCGTCGAGAACGCGAAAGTTCATTTCACGCAAGCGGGCCGCGACAAAACTCTTGCCGCTGGCGATTCCTCCGGTGAGGCCTAGTTTCAGCATAAGAAGAGCCAATCTAAAGATTGGCCACTACATCCAACCCGGCGGCGCGTGACGTGTCGTTGAAAGCCAACATTACAGCGCCGCCTTTGCAGTTGGTTTGGCGCGGTGGAGGCGCGCGGCTTTGACAGTGTTGCTCATGAGCATAGTGATGGTCATGGGGCCGACGCCGCCGGGAACAGGAGTGAGTGCTCCGGCGGTGTTGATGGCATCGGGATGAACATCGCCGATGAGGACGGAACCTTTCTCGCGGAACTTGGCAAGACGCTGCGGGAAATTTTTGAGGAGCGATTCGGCTTCGGCAGCGTCGGTGACTTTGTTGGTGCCAACATCGATGACGGCGGAGCCAGCTTTGAGCCAATCGGCATGGACGTAGCCTGCTTTGCCCATGGCGGCGACGAGGATGTCCGCGCGGCGGACCACGCCGGGAAGATCGCGCGTCTTGGAATGGCAAATGGTGACCGTGGCGTTGGCGTGCATGAGGAGCAGCGCCATTGGTTTGCCGACGATGTCGCTGCGGCCGAGGACAACGGCGTTGGCGCCTTCGATGGGAATATTGTTGCGGCGAAGAATTTCCATGCAGCCAGCGGGAGTGCAGGCGACGAGGCCTTCGCGTCCGCTGACGAGTTTTCCGAGATTGACGGGATGAAAACCGTCGACGTCTTTCGCGGGGTCGACGGCTTCGAGAACTTTTTTGGTGTCGACCTGTTTGGGGAGGGGAAGCTGGACGAGGATGCCGTCGACGTTGTCGTCACGGTTCAGATCGTCGACAAGTTTTAGCATGTAGTCGGTTGTGGAAGTGGCGAGCGGCGTGTGCAACCAACTGGCGATGCCGAGCTGTTCGCAGGCAGCGATTTTGCTTTTGACGTAGAGCTGAGAGGCAGGATTTTCTCCGACAAGGACGGCGGCGAGGCCGGGGCGGATGCCTTGGGCGTGAAGGCGGGCGATTTCGTCCTTCAGTTCGACGAAGATCTGGTCGCGGATTTTGAGTCCATCGAGGACGCGTGCGGTCATGCGGAGCTCACTTTCCGAGAATGGAAAAAGAAGAATAGCACACGGGGAAAAGAGGGGTGGGGCCCCCACCCCCCGTTTTTTCGTAAGTATGAGGAATAAAGGGCTTACGGGAGAGCAATCTTGTAAGTATTGATTTGAAAGGAGATAGCGGGCAGAGAAAAAGGGCGAGGCCACGAAGGCGTACGCGCAGACATAGGCAATCCAGATGGTTATCAAAAGAAAGGGGTTATAGGAGAGGCAAAAGGGATCGTTGTCAAAATAAAGGAGATAGCAAATCTGGCCCAAATTGGGACGCGAAGGATAGTAGTGAAGGGGAATCCCGGTAAGAGTGGGGTCGGATGGTTCGAATGGAGCTTGATTACACTCGTCAGTGTACCATGGGTATTTTACAAAGTCAATAGATATTTTTATAGTATTTAACTTGATGAAAGAAAAAAACTTAGTATGAATTTTGTTGATCGAGGAATACGAGCCAACGGAAAACTGTATTTTAGCGACGGGCGGAACCTTTGGAAGGTTGGGGCATCTTATGGCGGACTGCAAGAGTGTGAGAGAGTTGGGGACATGGCGCTATTTGAGGCAACGGAACGGAAGCGGCTGGAGAACAAAGCGAAGGCGGAAGGAAGGATTCCGCCGGGGCAATCGCTGACGCTGAAGTGGCCGGTGTTGCATTATGGGAGCGTGCCGCAATTTGATGCGGAGAAATGGGATTTCAAGATTTCGGGAGAAGTGGACGCGCCGGTGAAGTTGAGCTGGAAGGAATTTGGGGCGCTGCCGCGGACGGAAGTGACGTCGGATTTTCATTGCGTGACGCGGTGGAGCCGGTTGGACAACCGGTGGAAGGGCGTGTTGTTTACGGAAGTGCTCAAACTGGTTGCGCCGAAGGCAGAGGCAAAGTTTGCGTTGGTGCTTGCGGAAGAGGGATATACGGCGAATGTGCCGCTGGAGGATTTGACGCGGCCGGATGTGCTGTTTGCATTTGAACATGATGGCGAGGCGTTGACGCCGGAGCATGGCGGGCCGCTGCGATTGATTGTGCCGCATTTGTATGCGTGGAAGAGCGTGAAGTGGGTGCGGGGATTTATGTTGCTGGATCAGGACCGGTTGGGGTTTTGGGAACGGAACGGATATCACGAGTATGGAGACCCGTGGAAAGAGCAGCGGTATTCGGGGCGGTAGGAAGTCAGTCCAACAAGAGAGAATCTACATAAGACAAAAGCGTGTTTCGACGGAACAGATCGGAATGCAGCGAGCAAAATGGGAAAAGATGGAAAGGTCAGAGGAGGGAGAAAGAGAAAGAGCAAAAGAAAGAGAAAGACGCGGGTCTGAAGACCCGCCACTACAGGGGAGAAGACGACTTCTGATTGATGAGGCGCAGCGGTACTGCGCCGGTGCAAAGGAGCATCGAAGCGTGACTCTGCAGATCGTGGTGTGTCTTGCTAGTCGGCGGCGGACGGAGGTTTGGTCGGATCGATTTCGATGCGACCCTTGAAATGAGCGCCGTCCTCGATGCTGATGCGTGCACATGAAATATTGCCGGTGATAGAACCTTCCCGCTTAATGTCGACGCGGCCGCGCGCGCGAACATCGCCGACGACTTTTCCGTAGGCGACGACGTCACCGGCGTGAATTTCGGAGGTGAGCCGGGCATCGGAGCCGACCGTGAGTTCGTGACCTTTAAGAGAAACAGGTCCGTCCACGATGCCATCAATTTGCAGATCTTCGTTGCCAGTGACCTGGCCCTTGATTCGAATGCCTGCGCCGATACGCGCAACGCTGCGGGACGGGTTGCTGCCGAGCTTCGAGGACGGAGAGCCAAACGGGACGACGGTTGACGGCGGAACGGATGAAGGCGAACCCGCGGGCGGCTCCGCTACTGCTTGCTGCTTGGACCACATAAGACCTCCCTGAAGGCGTAGGAATGAGTATTTGCCCCGGGTGGGAGGGAGCAGTGTGGCATCGATGTTGCGTCTTTAACCCTGGCCGGGCAACAAGGAAAGAACGCGGGTTGCGCAGTTCGGAAACTGACCGAGAGGACAGGCGAGGCAGTTGTCAAAAAGCCCGACTGTGCGATGATGTCTCCGAATTTTCCGCGGGAGACACCATGGTTCGATTTGCCACTTCTTTTGTTGCCGTCCTTTTTCTCACCTCTATTTCGAATGCACAACAAGCAGATTGGAAAGCGCGTGGAGCGCAGGCGACGCTGGAGCTTTGGCCGAAAGGCGCGCCGGGAGGAGCGGCAGCTTCCGCGGCGGAAGCGGACATGACGACGGCGAAAGACCATGTGGTGGCGGGAAAGGCGGTCGTGCGACTGGGAAATGTTTCGCGGCCGACGATTACGGTCTACAAGGCGGAGAAGAATAATACGGGCGCGGCGGTGGTTGTTTTTCCGGGAGGCGGGTACAAGATTCTGGCGATTGATTTGGAGGGGACGGAGGTTTGCGACTGGCTGACTTCGACGGGCGTGACGTGCGTTTTGTTGAAGTATCGCGTGCCGGATACGGGACCGCTGCCGAAATCGGAGGCGGCGCTGCAGGATGCGCAGCGAGCGGTGGGGATGGTGCGGGCGTATGCGGCGGAGTGGGGAATCGATCCGCAGCGGATTGGCGTGCTGGGATTTTCGGCGGGGGCGCATCTGGCGGCCGCGCTGAGCACTCATTTTGAAAAGCGGGCTTATGGCGCGGTGGATGCCGCGGATGCGGTTTCGTGCCGGCCGGATTTTGCCGTACTGGTGTATCCCGCGTATCTGGCGGTGGCGGACCAGAATTTTGCGGCGAATTCCGAAATTCATGTGACGGAGCGGACGCCGCCAGCGTTTATCGTGCAAACGGAGGACGATCCGGTGCATGTGGAGAGCGCGACGGTTTATTTTCAGTTGCTGAAAAATGCGAACGTTCCAGCCGAGTTGCACGTTTACGCGGACGGAGGACATGGGTATGGATTGCGGAAGACGGCGCAGGCGGTGACTTCGTGGCCGGGGCTCGTGGAGACGTGGCTGCACACGATGAAGATGCTGCCGAGCGGAGATCCGGTGGGCGATTGGCCGAAGAGGCGGGCGAGCGATTACGGCGTGGATGAGGCGAAGCTGGCTGCGTTTGATGCGGATATTGCGGCGGGAAAGTTCTCGCTGGTGGACAGTTTTAAGTTAATTCGGTGCGGGACGGAGATTTACGAAAAGAAGTACTCGCATGACTACGGGAAGATTTACGGAAAAGAGGCGGCGGAGCGTGGTCCGCTGAATCCGCATTTGACGGGGCCTTACAATTATTTCGATCCGGCTTGGCATCCGTATTACCAGGGGACGGAGTTGCACTCGATGCAGTCGGTGAGCAAGTCGGTGACGTCGACGATTATCGGGATTGCGATTAAGCGAGGGGATTTTAAAGCGAGTTTGGATACACCGGTCTTGAAATATTTTGATGCGGCGAAAACGAAGAATGTGGATGAGCGGAAGCGGCGAATGACGATTCGGCACGTGCTGACGATGACGACGGGGCTGGATTGGAATGAAGAGGTGGCGTACGACGACCCGAAAAACGATACCGCGGTGATGGAGGCGTCGGAGGACTGGGTGCAGTACGTGATCGACCGGCCGATGGCGCACGAGCCGGGAAATATTTTCAACTACAGCAGTGGGAATACGGAATTGTTGGCGTACATTTTTCAGAAAGAGACGGGGCAGGACGTTGAAACGTACGGGCAGAGATTTTTGTTCGAGCCGCTGGGGATGGTGCACTTCTGGAAGCGGACGCCGATGGGACTACCGGATACGGAAGGTGGGCTGTACCTGAGCGACGACGGGATGGCGAAGATTGGGACGCTGTTTTTGCATGACGGGGTGTGGAACGGGCAGCGGATTTTGTCGCATGCGTGGATCGCGGAAGCGATGACGCCGTTTACTACGTCGGATGAGGAAGGCGGGTACGGTTACGGGTATCAATGGTGGCTGTGGCCGCGGAAAGATGGCGGGGCGAAACGCTACGTGTGGATGGGGCGTGGATTTGGCGGGCAGCGGCTGATGATTTTTCCGGAAGAAGAGATGATTGCGGTGTTTACGGGATGGAAGATTTTGGGGGATGAGCCGGGGAATGCGGGATTTGTGGAACGGATACTTGGGGCGGTGACGGCGAAGGCTTGTTCGGCGAAGTGAAGTAATAACGATCGCATTTGTGGACTATTGCGTTAGGCGCTTGGGAACTGGAGAGGGACGATGGTGTCTAATTGAGGGAGCAGGCGATTGGCGCCGAGGACGGTCAGCCGTGTGGTCACCGAGCCGGGCATTCAAAGAAAGAATCGCGAAGCGTGGCGCGGTTAAGCGCGCAGGAATAGATTCCTGGCCAATTTTAGGCGTTGCGATCATGGTGCTGATCATTTTCATGTTGGTTTCGGGCCACTCACCCCATCACATGGTTATTGCCGATTTGACTCGAGCGCGAACCGCGGTCGCTGAGCCGAGGGCCATGCGCGAAGACGCGATACGCGTGACGATTTCACGGGATGGATCGGTTTATTTTCGGAATCAAAAAACAGATCCAGAAGCACTGCCCGAACTCATCCGCAAGGCCGTGGAAGATGGCGCGGAACGGAAGGTGTACCTAACGGTGGACGGGCGAGCGAAATATGGAGATGCAAAAGTCGTGTACGACGCGATCGCCGCGGGCGGGGTGCGAGATATTTGTTTGATGGCGGAAAAGATCGACCCGCATAGATGACGAGGCATCGATCGATGCCAACGAGCACAAAGAACAACGCCCGGGGGATTAGCCCGGGCGTTTTTGCGTTTAGTAAATGCGGACGCACGCTGAAGCGTACGCTGCTAGTAGATATCGTATTGCTCCCAGTGGAGGGTGGCGTCGGACTGAATGATGACGTGTTTGTGCGAGTTTTGCTCGAGTTCGTCGACGAGCATGGATTCGCGCGTTTTGAGCGCTTTGGCGATTTCCGGGTGGACGCGCAGGGTCAGATTGGGATTATCCCCTTCGGCGGCGACGGCCATCTTGCGCGCTTCGGACTGAATTTCGTAGCAGAGCGTCGGGATGGACTTGACCATTCCGGAGCCGCTGCATGAGGGGCAAGGCTGGCAGAGCACGCGTTCGAGCGCCTGTTTGGTGCGTTTGCGCGTGATGCAAACCAGGCCGAACTCGTTGAAGGAGAGCGCTTTGGAAGGCGCTTTGTCCTGGTCGAGAGATTGTTGGAGCGCGCCGAGAACTTTCTCGCGGTTGCGGCGCTCTTCCATGTCGATGAAGTCCACGACAATGATGCCGCCGAGGTCGCGGAGGCGAATTTGCCGGACGATTTCCTTCACGGCTTCGAGGTTGGTCTTGACGATGGTGTCCTCGAGGCGCGTGGAACCCTTGCCGACGAATTTGCCGGTGTTGACGTCGATGGCGACGAGCGCTTCGGTGTGGTTGATGACGATGTAGCCGCCGGACTTGAGCCAGACTTTGGCGCGGAGGGCTTTGTCGAGCTCATGCTGGATGCCGAACTCTTCGAAGATCGGCTGCTCTTTCGTATAGAGCTTGACGCGACTCGCGAGCTTCGGCTGAAAGCGGCTGACGAATTCGGCGACCTTGCCGTACTCCTCTTCGCTGTCGATCCAGATGGCAGTGAAATCATCGCTGACATAATCGCGAAGGATGCGTTCGACGAGATTCAGATCGCGATGCAAGAGAGAAGGCGCTTTGCGCTCGTCGTTCTTGTGCTTGATGTCGTTCCAGGTGGTGCCGAGGAATTCGATGTCGGCGCGAATTTCGTCGTCGGTGGCGCCGCCGGCCGCGGTTCGAACGATGAAGCCGCCGGGGAATGCACCGCGTGCTTCGCCCACAAGACGGCGGAGACGCGAGCGATTTTCCGCGCTGTCGATTTTGCGCGAGACGCCGATGTGGTCAATCGTCGGCATATAGACGAGGAAGCGGCCCGGGAGAGCGACGTGACTGGTGATGCGCGCGCCCTTTTTGCCGAGAGGTTCCTTGGCGATCTGGACGACGACTTCCTGACCGGCCTTCAACATTTCGGAGATTAGTTGCGGACGGCGCTGCGGGCCGCTGTGGCCGCGATAGCCGCGCGAACCGCCTTGATGTCCGCGGTCATGGCCGCCACCGCTGTGTCCGGGACCGCCGCGACGATCGAAACGGCCGCGTCCACCGCGTCCACGATCGGGACGTCCACCGCGATCGCCACGATCACCGCCGCGACCGCGGTCTCTGCTGCCGCCGCTGCGGAATGGGCGCTGGAAGCGGGAGCGCGGGCCGCTGCTGCTGCCGATACGAGCAGAATCGCGCGGTTGAAATTCTTCACGAGGAGCGCCGCCGCTGCGCGGAGCGCGGGTTTCGCCGGGGAGAAGAACTTCGTCTTCGGCCGGGCCGGTTGCCGCGATTTGCTGCGGTTGGCTTTCGAACTGGCGATCGTGCTGTTCACGGTGCTCGCCCGAGTGCCCGTCGGAATCGTCTTCGTGATGTTCGTGCGATTCACCGTGCTCGTCGTGTTCTTCGTGAGAAGACTCGCGGTGTTCGAGATCGACATGATCGCCGAGAGCGGCGATATGCAACGCGTTCTCGTGCGCGGCATCGGCTTCCGCTTCCGCAATGGCTTGCGGCGAGCTAACAGTTTCCCCGGTTTCGGATTCGTGCGATTCATGTTCGCCAGACTCGTGTTCCTCGTCGTCTTCGTCCGATTCGTGTTGTTCGTCGTGTTCCGACTCTTCTTCGTCGATTTCGACTTCCTCTTCGAAGACCGCGCCGCCGGAGACTCCGTCGGCGTGCACGACTTCGCGAACCTCGTCCTGCTTCGCATCAATCAAGCTGGAAGAAAGAGTGGTGCGCTCGTCGTCGCTGAGCTCTGAACCGTTGCCGTTTTCCGCTTCTTCGGCAACGGCCTGAGCATCTTCCATCGCCTCGATTTCCTCTTCGTCGAGTTCGGCGATGTCTTGTGCTTCGGTTTGGGATTGTTCGCTACCGGCTTCGGCGGCTTCCGGACCGGCCCCAGCGAGGAGCCAGCTGGGAAGGGAACCACGCGTGCGGCGCGGGCCCGGCGCTGCGCCGGGAATAACTGCGCCACCGCGCGGCTGAATGTCTTCGGAGATGTCCGGTTGCGGCTCGTCGATGTGTTCCTCGACCGGAGCAACGGGTGCGGCGGCTACCGGGCGATTGCGGAACTTTGCAAGCGATTCACCGGGAAGAAGAATATCGTCTTCGGCTGGGCTGGCTGATCCTGCGGGAGCGCTGGGCTGGCCGTACCGGCTGCCTTCGGGACGACTACTGCCGAAGTCACGGCGTGGGCCGCGCTTGTCAAAGCCACCGCGATCACCACCACGAGGCTCGTAGCCACGATTGTCGCGTTCGCCGCCTTGCGGAGCGGCATATTTCGAAGGAGGAAGATTGCGCCCGCCGGGTGCTCCCGGACGTCCGCCACGACGGCGGCCACCTCTGCGGCCAAAACGTCCACGGCCGCGATCGCCGCCACGGTCACCGCCTCGATCACCACCGCCACCGCGGTTGAAATCACCGCGGCCACCGTTGCCTTGCGGCGGACGGGCGGGGTAACTGGGCGAAGGCTTGAACTGCGTCGGATTGTATTGTGGAGCGAAATTCTTTGGCGCCGATTCGTTCGAATCGGGCTGGCGCTCGTCGTCAAACTGTTCCGAGTGCTCGGCGTGGCTTTGCCCGGTATCTTCACCGGCTGCATGAATTTCTTCGACGTGCGTACGGATGTCGTGATCTTCCGGATCCGCGTGCTCGTTGTCGTGAGAAATTACGGATGGCGCGGACTCATGTGCGCGGCCAAGCGATTCGCCGGGGAGAAGTTCGATCGGTGGCGCTCCGCTTTCGACGGGCGCGGCGGCGCGTTCATGGCCATGATCGCTGTGCCCATGGTCGTCGTGACCGTGGTCGTAGCCTTCCAGATTTTCGAAAACGTCGCTAACGTAGAGGAATGCGTCGCCGTCCAGGCCGATGTCCACGAAAGCAGACTGCATGCCCGGCAAGACGCGTGTAACTTTTCCTTTGTAGATGCTGCCGACGAGGGCGAATTCTTTTTCGCGCTCGATGTAAATTTCTACTAACTGACCTTCTTCCATGATCGCAACCCGGCGTTCATGGGAGGTTGCGTTGATAACCAATTCTTTCGACATGAAAACTCCTTATCCTTGGCAGTCGCTAGGCGACTACCTGGACGCATCGCCGCGGTTCGAGTTCCGTTGGCGGTCCGAGACGGAAAATCCGTGCACCTAGTTGCGGGCACACACGCAGGCCGCAGTAATACCGAAGCGGCGAAGCGTTCGCTGCTGATGGGGAATCGATTGTTCCTCAAGCTAACGAGGCTGGTCCGTTCCTGACTGGCTGCCAGGGGAACGGCGGACGATGCTGTCCTCACTCTTGCAATCCTAAGTACTCAAACTTGTCTTGTTCCGGGATTCGGCAAAGCCGTCCGCCGGAATTTACAGCAAGGCCTAATTGACGAAGCGGCGAAGCCGCACATTCATCACAAGGCCGATCGCCATGAAAACAAACAACGTGGCCGAACCCCCGTAGCTCATGAGAGGTAACGGGATGCCGGTGACAGGCATGGCCCCAATCACCATAGCCACGTTCACCAAAATATGGAACCCCAGCGTTGCTGCCACACCCATGACCAGAAACATTCCCGCGCGATCTTTTGCGCGCTGAGCATTCTGGACGAGTCGCAGAAGCAGCGCCATGTACAGCCCTAAAGCAAGCAACACGCCTTTGAATCCCTGTTCTTCCGCCCACGCCGACATGATGAAGTCGGAATACCGGACCGGAATGTAACCCAGTTGATTCTGACTGCCGTTGCCAAAACCTTTGCCCCAGAAACCGCCGGAGCCGACGGCTATCTTCGATTGCAACAACTGATAGCCGGAACCCTTGGCGTCATCCTCCGGGTGCAAGAAAGACGTAATACGTTCGCGCTGATAGGGTTTGAGGATTTTCTTGCTAACGGGGATAAAATACCGCGCCCACGAGCATTGCCCCCACGAGGACAATCGCCGCCATATGTTGCCACTGCAAGCCAGCCAGAAACGCTCCGACGAACAACAACGGCACCAGCACCAACGCTGTGCCCAGATCCGGCTGCTTCAGGATCAAGACTAGCGGAACGCCTACCAACAACCCTGCCTTAATTAGATCCCGCAGGTCAAGCTTATCTGAACGCACCTCGGTAAAGAAGCGCGCCAGTACAATGATTATAATCAACTTCGCCAATTCGGACACCTGAAACATTTGGCCCATGACGGGGATCCAACGTTTGGCACCAAAACGGCTGTTTCCCAATAAAAGCACGGCAATCAGCGCGGCGATGCAGACGAGGTAGAGAATCAACGACTGGTCCATGATCAGGTGATAGTCCACCCGGGACAGGATGAACATCAGGATTGTGCCGACCGCCAGCCAGCGGAGCTGCTTCATGTGCATGCCGGCGAGGGAACTGCCGTGCGTGGCGGAATAGATTTCCAGCACGCCTAGCGCGCAAATTGCCGCGAGGATGGCTAGCAGCCACCAATCGTAATCGCGAGTTCCGGGAGCGTCTCTCATCGGTCGTTTCGCACGGGCACAGTGTGTCCCGCGGATTCCTGTTCTTTGATGACTGCCGCCCTCGGCACCAAAGCCGCGGCCGGCGTTCCGTTCTGCGGTGTTGGCTTGGAATTTTCGGCGGTGACTTCGCCCTGCATCTTTTTCATTTTTTTGTCGTAATAAGCTTTGACGATATCGCGCGCGACGGGACCGGCTGATTCGCCGCCGTGCAGGCCGCCGCCCTCCTGGACGAGTACCGCTACCACGATTTCAGGGTTTCGTCTGGGTGCATAACCAACGAACCAACCGTTGTCGTCAAACCTTTTCTGCTTGCCGAATTTTGCGCGCGTGTTGTAGCCGATAACCTGCGCGGTGCCGGATTTTCCGCTCAGCTCCACGTCCTTGATTTTAAGTGCTGTGCCGGTGCCACCCGGTTCATTCACTACGCCATACATAGCTTCCGTAATTTTTTCTACAGTCGGCTCGGAAAGCGGGACTCGCTCTTCGCCAACATTCTGCAAATCTTTTCTCAGATGCGGCTGCTTGAATACGCCCCCTGAAGCGATTCCGCCAATCAGGCGAGCCAGCTGAACCGGAGTTGTCGTAACTGCACCCTGGCCGATGGCAACGGAGATCGTTTCGCCCGCGTACCACTTGCGGTGGAAGACGCGCTCGACCCATGGTTCAGAAGGCATCAGACCCGACTCTTCCGAGGGAAGATCGATACCGGTTTTGTGGCCGATGCCAAACTTATCGCCATAGTAGGCGAGGCGATCGATGCCGAGTTTCATGCCTGCGGTGTAGAAGAAGACGTCACAGGATTTCAGGATCGCGTCGTGAAGAGTTAAGGTTCCGTGCGAGGTAGGGCCCTTCTTCGAGGAAGCCACCCAGCACTTGAACTGGCGCCCGTAAAAAGTTCCATAGCCGGGGCAGTATGTGGCAAAACTTTCCGGGGGATTGTGATCTTCCAGCATCGCCGTGGCGGTGACGATCTTGAAGACGGAGCCGGGCGCGAGCTGGGCTTGAACGGCGCGATTAAAAAGCGGACGCAGTTCATCTTCGTTGAGTTGCTTCCACTCTTCCTTGGAAATGCGAACCGCGAAATCGTTTGGATCCGGCGTTGGGCGGCTGACCATGGCGAGAATTTCGCCGGTGCGCGGATCGAGCGCGACGACGGCGCCGGGGCGCGCGCCGAGTGATTGTTCGGCAACCGTCTGCAAATCGTAGTCGATGGTCAATTGAATCTGTTTGCCGGGAATCGGATCTTGCTGGGTAAGGTGATCGACTTCTTTGCCGACGCTGTTGACGATGACGCGGCGCATGCCGTCCGTGCCCATCAAGATGTCGTTGTACTGACGTTCGAGTCCGGCTTTGCCGACAACGTCACCCGGGCGGAGCTTGCTGTTGCTTGCTTCGATCTGTTGTTCGCTGACTTCACCGACGTACCCGCTGGCGTGGCCCATGAATCCGCCGGGCATATAGCGGCGGCGAGAGACAGAGAGCATTTCCAGAACCGGAAGGTCGGCACGATGCGATTCGATGAACGCAACGTCCGCCGGCGTTGCTTCGGGCTTGATGACGATAGGCTGAAACTTCGGAAGCGCTTTGGTGGCGTCGAGTTGATCGTGAAGGTCGTCGATGGAAAGGCCGAGGCCGTCGGCCACGGGAGCAAGACTCTTTTCGACCAGAGCGGGATCGTCGCGAAGGAGAAGGACGCTAAAGGAAGGGCGATTGTCGACAAGGACGCGGCCATCGCGATCAAGCATGCGGCCCCGCGGGGCGATGATGGGGATGGAACGGACGCGATTGCGTTCGGCCATCTGGCCGTACTGATCGGAGTCAATAACCTGCAATTTCCAGAAGCCGAGCAGCAACACACCGATCATTCCCACAATGATGTAGGAGGCCACTGCCAGCCGCTGTTGCGGCAATCGATTGTCGCTGCCAAATGAAAACGACACGCAAACCCCGCGCGCGAGGTTTCTGAATTACGCTCCGTTGTGAGGAGCCACTCGCGTTGCACAACTCTTCACAGCGCGGTTTTTGAAACTACCGTTGAAAGATTTCGGCTCAGATTGCGCCTGAAAAAATCCTCTCGGAGCTCCCAAATCGCCTTGCGACGCCTTCCGGATGGGTGTGGAAGAAGTCTTTTCCAACGTAGCATCTGGGGAAGAGGGTCGCAAGTTGTCCGGAGGGGCAGGTTTCCGCGGGGTTACGGTGAGGGGCGTTGCTAGGGCTAGTACGGCTGCGTATAGTCAACGTGAGATTCACATGTCGGACCATTGGTCGAACCTCGTGAAAGTAATTTCTTCGGTACTCATACTGTCGTTTGGCGCATTTCTCCTGGTAGGTCAGGAGCTCAAGCCTCACGCTCCGAGATGGACCGACGGATCCAACATCGAGGAGCACCATTGTCCACCGATAGCCACGATAAGAGGTGGTGTGGAGTGGTCAAGATCAGCCCTCCTTGAGAGTCCTCCGCCTGCTTATCCAGAAAAGGCAAAAAAGAAGAAGTTGCAGGGAAGAGTCAAATTGCAGGTACTCGTTGGACAAGAAGGATCCGTTTTGCGGCTCGACACGGTCTCCGGAAATCCAGTTCTTGCGCAAGCCGCAATTGATGCCGTGCAGCATTGGAAGTACCACCCAACCTATTTAAACGGCGAAAGGGTTCGGGTTCTTACGATGGTTGAGGTAGCCTTCGCCCCGGACTCGACTAAATCGCCGCAGAAACAGTGAGTTTGCGCGGTCAAACTGCGCTTCTAAAACAAAGCGGTTGGCCGCCGGGTCCAATTCTTTCCCTTTTCTTTAGCGATGCGCTCGACGTCGACGACGTAGGTGCCGGCTTGTGTGAGGACGTGGTGTAAATCGTTGCCGATGCTGATGAAGGTGAATCCTTTGTCGAGGAATTCGCCGACGCGGGCCGTGCCGAAGAGGAAGAGACCGAGAATGACGTTGCTCTTTTTGGCGGCGTTGACGAGGGATTGGGTGGCGGCGTTGAGTTCTGGCGACGTGTACATGTGCGGGAATTCGTATTTTTCGTAGAGGCCCATGGACATGCAGAGATCGTTTTGGCCGAGGAAGAGAATGTCCACGCCGGGAACGGCGGCTATTTCGTCGATGTTTTTGATGCAGTCGGCAGTTTCGACCTGGAGCGCGACGATTCCGTTTTTGTTCCAGTTGCCTGCGTAGCCGAGCAAGCCATCTTTGTTCATGCTGCGCTGGGGGAAGTAGACGGAGCGAGTGCCGACAGTCGGATATTTTGTGCAGCTCACGGCCTGCCGGGCTTCGGCGGCTGTGTTGATGTAGGGAACGAGCACACCGTCGGCGCCCATATCGAGCGATTGTTGAATCCCGCCGCGGTCGTGATAACCCTCGACGCGCACGAGCGATTTAGCGCCGCCGTTGGCGATTCCGGCGAGCATTGCTGAGAGACGTTCGTTGCCCATGGGGCCGTGCTGCGTATCCACGAGAAGCCAGTCGTAGCCGCTGTGGGCGAGTTGTTCGGCAATCGTGGGACTGTGAGAGTTCAGGAACAGGCCTAGTTTCGGATGTCCCGCGCGCAGTTCACTTTTGAAATCCACGCCGCTTACCGCGTTTGCCATAAAAGTTTTCCCCGTTGAGAGCAGTCTTTATCCTTGTAAGTGCCGTGGTACTTTACTCAAGTCGAGCCGGATTATCCACTCGCGCGTAGGGACTTCCGCAGAGTGAAATTCGCTTTGCTTTTTCTTGCGTGATTTTGTTGCCGTGTCGTCAGCGGCTGCCTATACTCGCAACCATCGAATGTGTGGGGGAACGTAAATATGAAATTGCGCGTGGCATTCTTGCTGATTGCCCTTCTGTTCGTCGGCAAACTGTTTGGCCAGTCCGGAAGTGGCGCTGCGACTGGCGATGCACCAACCTACGCAAAAGACGTCGCGGCGATTCTGCAGAATAAATGCCAGGTGTGCCACAGGCCGGGTGAAGCCGGGCCATTTCCTCTGCTGACATACGAGCAGGCCAGACCTTGGGCGATGGCGATGAAAGTAGCGGTGCAAAATGGCAAAATGCCGCCTTGGTTTGCTGACCCACATTATGGAAAATTTTCGAACAGCATTGGCATGAGTGCGGCTGAAATCGAAACGCTTGCGAAGTGGGCCGATGCAGGCGCGCCCAAGGGTGATCCGAAGGACATCCCGCCGCCCGTCGATTGGGTCGAGGGCTGGGGAATCGGTAAACCAGACAAGATTTACGAATTGCCGCAGGCGTATGACATTCCAGCTTCCGGGGTAATCGACTATCAGCATGTGATCGTACCGACCGGATTTACGGAGGACACGTGGGTGCAGGCGGCGGAAGTGCGGCCAACGGCTCGGATGGTGGTGCATCATATTATTGCTTTCGTGCGTGAGCCGGGTTCGAACTGGTTTCGCGGACAAAAGCCGGGAGTGTTTTTCACCGCGCCGCAGGTGAAGACAAAGGAGGAGCCGGACACGAGCGCCCTACCCAGCGATTTTCTGGTCGGGTATGCGCCGGGCCAGCCACCGGAAATTCTTCGGCCGGGTCAGGCGAAATTAATCAAAGCGGGTTCCGACATTATTTTTCAAGTGCACTACACGCCGCACGGGCATGCAATGCGGGATCAATCACGACTTGGGCTCGTGTTTGCGAAGGAGCCACCGAAAGAGCGAGTACTGACGCTGTCTGCCACGAACGGTACGTTCAAGATTCCTCCAGGCGATCCCAATTACCGTGTGGACTCGAGTTTTGAGGTGGGAACGGACGTAAAACTTTCCGGTTTACATCCACATATGCACGGGAGAGGGAAGGACTTTCTATATCGCGCGGTATTTCCGTCGGGTGAGAGCAAAATTTTGTTGAGCGTTCCGCACTATGACTGGCATTGGCAGAACTGGTACACGCTGGACGAGCCGATCGAATTACCGAAGGGCACGAAGATTGACTGCACGGCGCACTTCGACAATTCGGCCAGCAATCCAGAAAACGCGGACCCCACGAAAGAAGTGACCTGGGGCGAGCAGACTTGGGACGAAATGATGGTGGGCTTTTTCAATCTGGTATTTGACGCTAAGATGCCCGTTGAGAATCT
>Ga0137409_10003448_pt1 | contig 16755 bp, 13 predicted proteins | sample CZODoug1_16funga_FD_122059 | JGI IMG/M metagenome (GOLD analysis project Ga0137409, IMG submission 122059) | Vadose zone soil fungal communities from Angelo Coast Range Reserve, California, USA - CZODoug1_16fungal (Hybrid Assembly) | ecosystem: Environmental > Terrestrial > Soil > Vadose zone... | reverse complement strand
TCTGAACCCAATAGAGGTAGGGCGCGTCTGTCCCGAGCCGCGCCGTTTCCATTTTGCATCCGCAGCCCGGCGCGCTGGGGACAGACGCGCCCTACCTTGAGGTTCATGGAGAGGGTGAAGGCATTTGCGGGCTTTCATGCAATTGAGCCAACGATTTTCGCGCGGGTTTGATTCTCCCTCCCCATGAACCTCCTTCGCAAATGGACTGGCGACGATTCTCCCTCTCCCCTTCCGAAGGGGAGAGGGCCGGGGTGAGGGGGAAAATGGCCCAGCAACCACGCACGCTCCCTAGAAATTGAAATGCTCACTCAATGATTGCGAGGCCTTGTTTCTGCTTGTGCAGCAACCGGCTTCCGTTAACATAGCGTTTGTGCCCTGGACAACGGTAATTTGTTTCGGTGGTCTGCCATTTGGGCGCAATTCCTTATGACAATGACTGCTTTGGCTCCGTCGGATACGAGTTCCTCGCCTAAAAGGAAGGCCACTTTGTTGGTGGTCGATGATGAAGAGGGTCCGCGCCAATCGGTTCGCGTGATTTTCAAAGACGAATTTGAAATTCTTATGGCCGCAGATGGCCCGGCGGCTATCGAGTTCGCGCAAAAGAACAAGATCGATGTCGCCGTGCTGGATATTCGCATGGCCGGGATGTCGGGCATCGAAGTGCTCGAGCGATTGAAGTATGTCGATCCCTCGATCGAAGCGGTGATGATGACGGCATTTGAGACGACCGATACGATGCGGCAAGCGTTGCGGCTGCGGGCATGCGATTATATCAACAAACCGTTCGATATCGGCACGATGCGCGCCGCCGTGAGCAACGCCATGCAGCGCCGGACGCTCGAGAGCGAAATCCATAACAATGCCGAACAGCTTCAGGAACTGCTCGCCGAGTTGCAGAACCACAAGATTGCCGAACAGATGTCCCAAAAGCGCGGCGAGATCTATGCCAGCATTATTCATGACATCAACGGTCCGCTGACGGTGATCTCCGGTTTTATTCAATTGCTGAATCAGCGCATCGGCAACTCGACGCGTCTCGAGGTTGAGGATCTGGAGTTTATCAAGGATCGCCTCAAAACGATCACGCGCCAGGTCACTAACTGCATCGAGATCTCGCGCCGTTATCTGAGTTTTCTTGGCCGCCAATCGGACGAGGCTCCTCGGGTCGGCGTGAATGACATGCTCACGGACCTCAACCACCTGGTGAACGTTCATCCCAGTCTGCATAACAATCAATTCACGATCCATCCGCTCTCGGAGAATCTTTCCGCGCGCATCATTGGAACAGATTTGATCCAGATTCTGCTTAACCTGGCCGTGAACGGATTCCAGTGTTCTCCCCGGCCCCACTCCGTGAGCATCGAGGCGCAATCATTGTTGCGGCCGGTGGACCTGGCCGCATTGAAAGATGGCACGCAGGATCGAATCTTGAATGTCGAGAGTTTTGAAAACAATCCACCTTTGGTGATGCTCACGGTCCGGGATGACGGTCCAGGTATCCCAGCGGAAACTTTGCCCAAGATTTTCCAACCTTACTTCACGACCAAAGGCTCCCGGCAAGGGACCGGACTGGGTTTGAACATTGTGCAACGCCTGGTTAAGACCGCCAAAGGGGCCCTGCATGTCCATACGGAAGTCGGAAAAGGGACCACCTTTACTCTCTACCTTCCGGCTGCACCTCTGGGCCGCTGCGGAGGAGCCTGTCCAGTATCTCCGCCTGCCAAGCCACTTCCCCGGCACGCAGCAGCCGCATCCCCGTCCTGTGTCGCGAACCGTCGGGGCTGAAGATGAGCTGCTCGGCCTTGGCCTGCATGCGCGGCGAGGGATGGCGAACACAGATGCTTGCGGCTGCGGTGACGACCTTGTGCGAGGAGTCGGCCAGCGCAGCGAGTGCCGCTGCTTCTGCTTCCCCAGGTGCGAGCGTGCTGACGCAGCGAAGCGCGACGAGACGAACGCGCCAGGACGGATCGTCAAGGCGGACGACGGCTTCGGCCGCATCATCTTCTTCGCCGACCTCCGCTAGCCCGAGCAGAGCTGCAGCTCGCGCGGTGGCTCGACGAGCACTCAGACGTTCGCGATACCAGCCAGCAGCGGACGCGCGGTGTCGTCGCAGCCATTCACGCTGCGCAAGGTCGCGGGCCGCGCGGTTGGAGTCGAGAAGCAGGTGCTCAAGATCCGCTTCGCGGAGTTCGGTCGCCGCGATCGCCTCCGCCGCAGTACGCCGCACGAAGCCGACACGATCTGCCAGTGCGAAGCCGAGCAGCTCACCGCGAGCTTGCGTTGTAACATGGCCGAGAGCAGTCGCAGCCTCGAACCTCAGTACCGTGGAAGAGCTGCGGAACGCGACACGCAGGGCATCTGGAAGAAGTAGTGAGCGCCGCGCCAGGAGCTCTCGCAGGCACCAGCGCTGCGACCGTACTGCGCCGTGGTTGACCCCCGCGACAAGGACCTCGTCAGGCGCGGCCTGCAGCCGCTCGCGGACGGCTCGTGCGCCAGCCGCACGCGGGCCAGTGACTCTGGCTTCACCTTGGAGCGCAACCTCCAAGGCTGGCAGAAGGTCAAGGAGCCTGAACCGCTTCAGGCAGTGGTCCACCACGGCTTCGGCGATGGTCCGCACTTGGGGCACCCAGTCCGACGTGCGCAGAACCAAGAACGGGACGGCCTCGACGGGCGCATTGCGCCCGAGGGCCTCTACTGCCGACTGCCGCACGAAGCCCGATCGATCGAGTGTGGAGATCGCGAACCAAGCCCAGCTGTCGGCCAGCGACGCATGCTTCTCAAGGAGACGCACCCAACGATCCGCAGGCGCCGGCGGGTAGGAATAGTAGTCGAAGCTCCAGTCGATCGAGGCCAACTCCAACACGGGCACCAAACGCAATAGCGCAGCGAGGCGAGCGGCCTCGTCTACGCGCAAGGTGTTCGGCCACCCATCGCGCCTGCTACGCGCACCGTTCAGGAGCGCGATGATCTCCTGGATCTCTGCGGTATGGGCCACTCGGCGCATTGGAGCTTGCCTATGTGCGCAAGGCAAGCGACAGCGATCCGGCGATCCGGGGACGCCATACGCAACTCAGCGTGCCAACTCGCCCCGGGGCCCCCGGGGCGAGTTGCATTCTGGGCAGCGTCACTCACGGCAGGGGGCAAGATCGCTACACGCACCGCGGTTGGAGCGTCACCGTGGCCCGCGAGTGCCTATGTCCCGCTGGCATGGGGAGTTGCGTATGGTGTCCCCAAGTTGCCCAAGTTGCCGCACGAGTCGCGAGCAACGTTGCGAAGAATAGGAAACGGCGCTGCAGGAGTGATCCGCCGAGCTGCCGAGCCCAGGGGGGTGCTAAGCTCGGCCGCGGCGATGCTCTTCGACCGATTCGGCTGGAAGGCGAAGGCCAAGCGCGCCATCGAGACCGCGCTCACGGGGGACTTCGCTGCGGCGGAGGCGACGCTCGCGCCGCTAGGTGCGGCGCAACGCGCCAGCGCGTGGGCCTCCCTCGCCGGAACGCTCACCGAGAACGGGCGCAAGGAGGAAGCCCGCCGCGCCGCTCAGCACGCGCTCGCGGCCGCGCCGGACTGCTGGAATGCGCTGCTGGTGCTGGCCGAACTCGACGAGACCGACGATCCACGACGCGCGACGGCCACCTACCGGCGCCTTCACCAACTCGACCCACGCAACGCGTTGGTGGCGCGAGTCCTCGCTGATCGGCTCTTGGAGGAGCATGCGCTGGAGGACGGGCTCGCCGTCCTCTCGACCGCTCCGGACAGCGCCGAGGTGGAGCTTCTGCGGGCGAAGATCCTCGCCACCGGTGGCCGCGACGAGGACGCGCTCGCCCCCCTACGTAGCCTGCTCGCCCGTGCCGATCGCGACCGGCGGTCCGGCTTCGGGGTCGCCATCCCGCAGGACGTCCTCGCCGAGGCAGAAACGCTCCACGACGGCCTCATCGCCAGGCTGCACGGCGCTGAGCAGGTCGTCGTCGAGCACGCCGCGCGCGGAAACCTGGCGGTGCGCTCGGGGCACAACCACGCGCTTCTGGCGAAGTCGAAGATGATCGGGTCGCCGCGCATCGCGCCGGTCCTCGAGCTGCTCAGCCCGGAGGCGACCTGGCAGCTCGGGCTCGAGCTGCGCGAGAAGGGCCGCTCGGCGACGGCGCTCTGCCAACTCGGCGTAAGCGAGTTGCGGCGCGGCCGCGCGGCGGCGGCCCTCGAGCATTTCGAGGAGGGGCGCGCGCTCGATAGCGAGCACTTCGGCGCGGAGCTCGGCTATGGCGCGTCGCTCTCCTGCGACCAGGGCGGCTGGATCGATCTCGTCGCCCAGCTGCCCGACCTGCCCGCGCCTCCCGGGGTCGAGGCCCTGGTACCGGCCTGGCCCGCGCTCGGGGCGCTAGAGCGCAAGGTGGTGATCGCTTCTCTGGCGCCGTTCTCGGCCGCCGTGGAAAGCCTGGGGTCGGCGGGCCTGCGCGTTCACGTCCTGCCGCTCGACGTCCGCATCACCGATCGCCCCGAGCTGGCGCGCCTGGCCGGCGAGCGCGCTGAGGAGGATCACCGCGGGTACGACGCGCTGGGCGGCGTGGCGGCGCACGCGGAGGGCATCGCCTGCGTGAAAGTGGAGGAGCTGCTCGACGTGTCCCAGGAAGGCTGGACCTTCGCTCACGAGTTCGCCCACCTCGCCGAGCGCGCCCTGACCCCTGCCGCGCAGCAGCGCCTCGAGGCGCTGTTCGAACGCGCCTGCGCCACGAGCTACGCGTTCCACTCCTATCAGCTGCGCAACCGCCACGAGCTGTTCGCCGTCACGTACACCGATTTCCTGCTTCTCCGCCACCAGTTGCCCTCCGAACTGCGCCTCGATGACGAAGGAGCGCTGCAGGCCGTCCTCGAATTCGTCGAAGCCTGCGCCACCGAGTCGCAGACCTAGACGCCGGGCCGGGCCTTCTCTGCGCCTCTCTCCCGCCAAGCCGGGAAGAAAGAAAATGGTCGGAGCCGCCCTGTAAGCCGGGTCCTGTCTCCCCGCCCCGTCGCCGGGACGGGGGAGGCGGACATTCCTCTAGGACCCGCGTTGCCGCGGGCCTCGAGCGAGCTTACCCGGGAGCACGGCGGGCAACCGTTGCCGCTCGAGGCGGCGCTCCCCTATTTGCTCTTGCTCCAGGTGGGGCTTGCCGTGCCGCCGCCGTCACCGGCGGCGCGGTGCGCTCTTGCCGCACCGTTTCACCCTTGCCTGCCTTTCGGCCGGCGGTCTGTTCTCTGTGGCGCTGTCCCGCGAGTCGCCTCGGCTGGCCGTTAGCCAGCACCCTGCCCTGTGGAGCCCGGACTTTCCTCCCGCGCGTGATTGCGCCGGCGTCCGCCCGGGCAGCTCCGACCATCGACTACTGTAACACAGCGTCCGCGCTCGAAAAGGGCAGCGCCGCCGAATACGGCTCCGGCTACACGTCGCTCAGCTGCTCGTCGATGGCGCGGTTGGACATCTCGTCCGCGAGCCCGTTTTGCTCGCGCGGGACGTGGATCAGATCGTACCGGTCGAATGACCGGAGCAGCGCGAGCGCCTCCTCGTGCAGGCGCTTGAGCACCTCGTTCTTGACGGCGTACTTTCCTTGCAGCTGGCGGATGAGCAGTTGGCTGTCCGCCCGGACTTCGACCTCGCGGGCGCCCATCTGGCGGGCGCGCCGCAGGCCGAGCAAGAGCCCCTGGTACTCGGCCACGTTGTTGGTCTGCTTGCCGAGGAACCGTCCCAGACGGGCCAGGACGCGGCCGTCGCCGTCGAGGATCACGGCGCCCGCGCCGGCCGGCCCCGGATTGCCACGCGCCGCTCCGTCGGTGAAGACGCGCACCCGCCGGACCTCTCCGGGCGAGGTGACGCGCGCGGTGGGCCTGGGCTCCGGTTCCGCGGCGCCCAGCTGCTTGGCGGCTCCCCGCAAGAGCCGCCGCGCCTGCTCCTTGTCGATTCCGAGCGCCTCGCTGGCGGCGTCGAGCGTCCCGTGCTCGGCGAGCGCGAGCAGGAGCTGCGCGGGCGAGGCAGGCACTTACGCGGGCGCTGCCGCGGCCTCGGCCTCGGCGGGATAGATGAAGCGGTGGCAGTTGGGACAAGTCAGCAGCTCGGTCCCGGTGCGCAGGTTGTTCGCCATCTGGGGCGGGATGTTCCTCTGGCAGCCCTTGCAGGTGATCCCCACCACCGGCACGACCGCGAGCCCGCCGCGCTGCTTGCGGATGCGCTCGTACCTGGAAAGCATCGAGCGCTCCACGCTGGCGGCGACGGCGTCGCGCTCCTTCTCCAGCACCTGCACCTGGCCTTGCAGGCCGGAGAGCACGTCCTGGATCTGCTTGCCCTCGCTCTGGACGACCGCTTCCTTCTCGCCCAGCACCCGCTCCAGGTCGGCGGTCCCCTTCTTGAGCTCTTCGTATTCCCCGGACAGCCTGCGGATCTCTTCCTCCGCGGTCTGGTTGGTCTTCTTCGCGATGTCAAGCTCGCGGGCAAGCGCGGCGTACTCGCGGGGCGTCTTCAGCTCGGCGAGGCGCGACTCCCACTTGCGTACCTTCTCCTTCTCCAGCTGGAGGAGCTGCTCGTTCTGGCGGCGTGCCCGCTCGTTGTCGGCTAGCCTGCCGCGCTGCGCATCGAGGGCCACCCGGGCCTGGTTGCGCTCCGTTTCGATCTGCTTGAGCCGCGCGGGATGCTTCTCTGCTTGCTGCGCGAGGTCGCGGATCTGGAGATCGACCTTCTGCAGCTCTTCCAATGCCCTCAGCTTGTCACGCGACACGTGTCCTCGCTCTTGAGTTTCGACCTGCCGGACCCCGCCGCCCGGGGGGAGAAGCTTGTGCACCTCCGAGCGCCGATCTGTCAACGCCCCGCGTGGTCCCGAAGTTCCTTGAGTGGGCCCGGCAGGATTCGAACCTGCATGCGACCGGTTATGAGCCGGCTGCTCTGACCGTTGAGCTACGGGCCCGGGCGCATCGTAGAGCACATTCGGCCTCAGGTGAGATGCGCCGGTCGCGAAGGGCCAAAGTCCGAGCCGCGACGTCCGCGATGTTGAAAGACGTAGCGCCGCCCTGGCAGCGGCGGCTAGGATGCCGCCCCGGTGAAGGCGCGCATCCTACTCGGGCTCACCGTGGCGGGCGCTTTCGCCGCCCGCGCCGACGTCGTCGACCTGACCCGCGGCGGCCGGCGAGGCGAAACGGACCTCGGCGGGCTCTCGGTGCGGGCGGAGTTCGGTAACGACTTCGCGCCGTATGGACTGGTCGGGGCTGCGGTGAGCTACCTCACTGCCGCAGGCACGGCCTTCGAGGCCGGCGCCGGCGCCGGCTTCCCGGGCGTCCAGCTCGGGCTCGGAATCCGCCAGCTCTTCGGAGCCGGCGGATTCAACGTGGCCATCGAGCTGGGCTTCGCGGGCAACACCAAGCAGCCGCGGGCATCGAGGGACATCGCAACGACCGCGGACAGCTCGCGCTACGTCTGGACCAACCTGGGCGGCGGGTTCGAGCTGCGCCCGGGAGGACCGTTTACCGCCAGCGTGATCGCCGCCCTCGCCTTCACCCCCGCGGACGGAGAAGCCCACTTCGGCCTCCACGGCGGCGTCGGGTACTACTTCTAGCCGTCGCCCGCGCGAAACATGTCCGGAGGCGGTGCGTCCATGCGTCGTCGGGGTGAGGCCCCGCGCGGTGCGGGGCGGAGAAAAGGAGCAGGCGATGGCGGACTTCCTGTACGTTTTCCGGGGCGGCGGCTTCCAGCAGCTCTCCCCCGAGCAGATGCAGAAGCACATGCAGGCGTGGGGCACCTGGATCGGCGAGCTGTCCAAGCGAGGCCAGTTCAAGGGCGGCGATCCGCTCGACCCGGGCGGCAAGCAGGTGAAAGGCAAGAAGAAGACCGTGGTGGACGGCCCGTTCGCCGAGGCGAAGGACCTCGTCGGCGGGTACCTCCTGGTCACGGCGGACAGCCTCGACGACGCGGCGGAGCTCGCGCGCGGGTGCCCCATCCTGGAAGTCGACGGAGCGGTCGAGGTCCGCCCGATCCGCAAGATGTGAGCTCGGATGCCGAGAGAGGGGTGGTCGTCGAGCACCTCTTCCGCCACGAAGCGGGGAGGCTCGCGGCGGCGCTCGTCCGCGTCCTCGGCCCGGCCAACCTGGACCTGGCCGAGGACGTAGTGCAGGAAACGCTTTGCCACGCGCTCGAGGTCTGGAAGATGGGGCGGGTGCCGGACAACCCGGCCGCGTGGCTGCGGGCCTCGGCGCGCAACCGCGCGCTGGACCTGCTCCGCCGGCAGCGGACGAGGACCCGCCTTGCGCCGGACGTCGCCCAGCTCCAGGGCGAGCTGGCGCCCGCGGTCGATGCGGCCTTCACCGAGGACGCGCTCCGCGTCGAGCAGCTTCGCATGATGTTCGCCTGCTGCGACGCGCGGCTGCAGCCCGCGGTGCAGGTCGCGCTGGTCCTGAAGCTGCTGTGTGGATTCGGGGTGGACGAAGTGGCGCAGGCGTTCCTCGCTTCCCCCGGGGCGATCGAGAAGCGGCTGGCGCGCGGCAAGGCGGCGCTGCGGCGGGCGGGCGCGCTGGCGGATCTCTCGGATCCGCAGCTGGCCCGCCGCTTGGAAGCGGTGCTGGACGCGCTCTACCTCCTCTTCAACGAGGGCTACCACGGCGCCCACCCCGAGCTGGCGGTCCGCGCCGACCTGTGCGCGGAGGCGATCCGGCTCGTGCGGCTCCTGGCGGAGAACCCGGCGACCGCGCAGCCGCGCACCTTCGCGCTGCTTGCCCTCATGTGCCTGCACGCCGCGCGCCTTCCGGGCCGTCTCGACGCGCACGGCGCGCTGGTGCCCCTCGAAGAGCAGGATCGCTCGGCCTGGGACCGCGCGCTGGCGGCCGAAGGCGCGCGGTGGCTCTCGCGCGCCGTATCCGAGCCGCCCACCGCGCTGCTGCTCGAGGCCGCCATCGCAGCGGAGCACTGCTTCGCGCCGACCTTCGCCGCGACGGATTGGCGCGCGATCGTGACGCTCTACGACGCTCTCTACGCCCAGCATCCCACGCCCGTGGTCGCCTTGAACCGCGCCATCGCGCTCGCGCAGGTGGAGGGACCGGAGCGCGGGCTGGAGGAATTGCACGCTCTGCACGGCCGCGATCGCCTGGGCCGCTATCCGTTCTACTTCGCGGCGCTCGGCGAGCTGCACCTCCGCGCCGGGCACGCGCGCGAGGCGGCGGAGGAGTTCCGCCGAGCCCTGCGGCTGGCGCGCAGCCCGGCCGAGCGCCAGCATTTCCAGCGCAAGCTCGCCCCGGCGAGGTAGCGCAGCCCAGAAGCAGTGAGGACCTTCCGTGGATGACGGAAGGCGGTCACGACGACCTTGCGGCCGAGCGCCTCACCGAGGACGAGGTGCAGGCATACAAGGACGCGCTGCTCCACTTCATCGAGACGCACGACGACCTGAAGGAAGTCGGCCGCGCGGCTGACCTGCTCCGCAAGCTGGAGCGGGGCAAGCGGGAGCTGGAGCCGTGGGAGCTCGAGCTCGCCCGCCACGCACGTGTGGAGATGGAAGAGGAATAGCTCCGCGACGCGCCTGCACGACCAAAGCCTGGCTCGAAGGTACACATCGGTTCACCCACGGCGGACCCTTCGCACCTGTGCGCGTTGAAACCTCTGGACCCTCGTTGCTAGGACCGGAAAAACTCCCAGGAGAGGATCATGCGCGAGCGGGCCGCCGGGGGCTTCACGCTTCTCGAAGTGCTCGTCTCGATGGTCCTGCTGGCGTTCGCCGGCACGGCCCTGGTGGCGGCGTTCGGCGCAAGCGGGCAGCTCGGAGTCCTCGCCCGGCGCCAAGCCACCTCGGTCGCCCTGGCGCGATCGCTCGCCGCCCAGCTCGCGCTCGCGGACTACGGGGACGCGCGGATCGCCAACTCGAATCCCGCAAACGACGCGAGCTTCACCGACGCCGCCGCGCTGTTCGCACGCGCCACGCTTCCCACCGGGGCCGACGCTCCGGACGCGACCCTTCCCATCATCGACGCCGCTGGAGAGTCCTACCAGGTCTACGTCAACGTGAAGCCGGACCTCGACGCGACCGGCGCGGAGCAGGGCAGGGACTTCGCCGTCATCGTTCGCTACAAGGTCGGCACGGTCTGGGCGCGCGCCGTCGTCCTCGGCTACCGGTACAACCCCTCTTCCATAGGCGTCGCCGGGATGCCGATGTGAGGCGCCGCGGCTTCACGCTGATCGAGGTCATGCTCGCGGTCGCGATCCTCGCGATCGTGATCGCGGGAATCTCCGGCCTCCTCGTGCAGCAGGGTTTGCTCTTCGCCAAGCAGCAACTCCAGCGCACCCTGGAGGAGAACGGGCGCCTCGCGCTCCTGGACGTGTCCCGCGCGGTCCGCCAGGCCGGGTACGGCATCTCTCCGATCGCCGCCTTCGACTTCGACCGGTACGCGTGCGCCACGCCGGGCACGGCCTCGACCTGTCCGAAGGGCGGACGCGATCGGATCGACGGTCCGGACGAGCTGGTGGTGTCGTTCCGCGACCCGGCCTTCTCCCGCAACGCGACCTCCCTCGTGGGCAGCGGGCCGTGGACCCTGACCCTCGACCGGCCCGTCGCGCAGCTCCTCAGGGCCGGCCGGGTGGTGCAGCTCCTCTGCGCGGGTGCGGAGCCTTCGGCGTACCTCGCCCTGAGCGCCGATGCGCCGGCCGGGAGCGGCACGCTCGCGCTCCGGCCGCTGTCCAACGCGGACGGCTATTTTCCGCAGGACGGGCCCACCGACTCCTGCTTCGGGGCCGCAGTGGTCATGCTGGTCGAACGGCAGAGATACTTCGTGCAGGACGACGCCTTCGGCGTGCCCTGCTTGTACCGCGAGCGCGGCAGGGGCCGGATCGAGCTGCTCGAGCGCGGGATCGAGGACCTGCAGCTCACCTGGCAGATCGGTCCGCCCCCCGCCGGGTCGCCGTATGCGGCGGCCGGCGCGACCCCCGTGGCGCCTCCCGAGAGCTGCGCGGGCGTCCCGGGATGGATCTTCGGCGGCTGCGCCGGAGTGGCCGAGACGCCGTCGGAGGCCGCCGCTCCGCCCGATTGGCGCAACGATCCGTACGACTTCCCCTCTCGCTATGGCGCGCACCCGGCCAACGTGCGCTCGGTCACCATCACGGTCGTCGCGCGATCGCTCCAGGAGACGCCGGATCGGTCGGGCGACCCCTTGCCCGCGCTGGCGAACCGGGCGGCCCTTCCGGCAGGCGTCTTCAAGCGCAGCGTTTCCAGGCTCATCGAGCAGACACCGAACCTCCTCACGCGCGCGCATTTCCTTCCGCCCGTGTTCGCGAGCGGCAACGTCGGAGGCGGCTGATGCGCCCCGCCCGCGGAAGCGCGCTTCTCGCCGCGCTGATCGTCATCGGAGTGCTGGCGCTCGTCACGGTCGCGACGTTGGAGCTCGCGCGCATCTCCAAGAGCGACTCCGTCCGCGATTCGCGTGCGCTCACCCAGACCGCCTGCGTCGAGGCGGCCCGGCAGCAGGTGCTGGGACGCCTGCGCATCTTCGGCCTCGATCCGACCTCCATCCAGCTCGACCAGGCCGTCCAGGTGGACACCGGGAACCGTCGGATGCGCACCGGGCACGTCCAGGGCCCTTCCGTCACCTCGGTGCGCGCGCTGCCGCCGCAACTCGTCGGCGGATCGAGCGCGCGCAACCGCGACCTCTCCAACCTGCTCGTCCCCAGCCCCACCTTGGGAGGACGCCACTACCGGGTGGTCGTCGCATGCAGCGATCCCGCCGCGGGCGACATGGAGCTGGAGTTCACCTTCCGGTACGGACTCTAGGAGGATCCGATGCGGAGCCTCATCGCGCTTGCGCTCCTCGCAGCCGTCGCGGCCCCCCTCCGCTCCGAGGCGGCCGGCCCGGGCAGCGCGTCCAACGACGTGTCCTGCTGCCTGAACGGCAGCTCGCTCTCGCAGCGCCTCTTCCCCAACTTCGGCGGCGACACGGCGTTCTTCGCCTCGCAGACCAACGACCCGCCCAACGTCGTGTTCATCCTGGACAACTCGACCTCGATGTACGAGCTGCCGCTGAAAGTCGCGGCCTTCCCGAACACCAGCTTCCTCTCCAGCGGCACGACCCAGAGCGGCTCCAGCTCGACGGACGTCGCCAGCTGCCACGCGAACGCCTTGTTCGAGGCGCTGCGCTCGGCCAGCGGCCAGGCCTACTCGAACGGGACCGCCTTTCCGGCGTTCGACCCCGCTTTCCCCTCGTATTTCGCGGGCGCGAGCTACTACAGGTACATGGAGTGGACCTCGGCCGCCCCGGGCGGTACGACCAGCTCCGCCACGGCCTGCTCCGCGATGAGCGCCGCCGCGAACAGCGGGGGGCCTGGACTGACGCGCCGCGAGCGCTGCACGCAATGCCTGGACGAGGCCGGGTACTACCTCGATCCGACGGCGAGCGGTTCCCAGACCGACGTGCGGAACGGCCGCTACCTGTTCAAGGGGAACTGGCTCAACTTCAATCCGCCCAAGTTCCTGGTGGCCCGCAAGATCCTCACCGACTTCGTCACGCAACAGAACACGACCCGGGTCGGCATCGTCACGTACGATCCACAGAACACGAGCGCGCTGGGCATCTCCGGCTCGGGGCTCCAGGCCCACGACGGCGGGCAGTTCGTCAATTTCAACAACGGCATGACGCCGAACTGCAAGCAGGCCACCTGGCAGGCCACCGACCGCAACGGCCTGATCAATCAGATCCGCACGCAGATCTCGTGGGGCTCGTTCGCGTCGCCCATCGCCACGCCTCTCGCCGAGACGCTCTTCAACGTGGGCCAGTACCTGGCGGGCGATTCGGGGAATACCCTCTACACCGCGACCTTCGGCAGCAGCTGGCTGAAGACGGGCAACCCGTCGTCCGGCGGTTTCACCTCCGCGAACTCGAACAGCAACCAGCGCGCGCTGTGCACGGCCTGCCAGGCGAGCGCGGTGGTGCTCATCACCGACGGCGAGCCGTTCGGCGACAACAACCTCCCGGGCGCGAAGATCAAGGCGCTCAACGGCGGCGTCAGTGCCGCCTGTCCGGCGCCCGGCTGCGGCGCCGACCAATACAACGGCAGCGCGAACCTCCTGGCCGACGTGGCCCGCTTCCTCGCCAACAACGACCTGAACCCGAGCCTCTCCGGCACGCAGGACGTGAACACCTACGTGATCGGCCTGGGCGTGGACGTGCCGGTGCTTCAAGGCGCCGCCACCGCCGGCAAGGGCATCTACTATCGCGCCAACACCGCGACCCAGCTCTCGGACGCGATCAACTCGGCCGTCCTCGACATCTCCAACCGCGCCACCGCGTTCTCGTCCACGGCCATCCAGACGCTCCAGGTGGGCACCGGGTCCTCTGCCTACGTGCCGCGCTTCATCCCCGACGCGGGGGCCATCTGGGAGGGGCACCTCTTCCGGTTCGACCTCTTCAACGAGTTCGTGGCGGGAGTCGACAAGAACGGCGACGGGAAGCTCGATGGCGTGTTCCTCGTCGACGGGGATGGCGACATCGTCACCGAGAGCGACCGCGGCGAGTTCCAGAAGCAGAAGAACGGGCAGAGAGCGAACCCGACCTGGGATTCCGGCGCCCGGCTGCAGCAGCGCGCCTGGTCTTCGCGCACCGTCTACACGGCACTGCCCTCGACCGACGCGGGAGGCGGGATCACGGGCTGGACCCGGATGAGCTTCCTCTCCGACGCGGCGAGCGCGAACACCCTGCTGCCCTACCTCGGCATCACCGGCACCACGGCCTGCGCGCGCATCGCCCAGCGGATGCCGGGGAACCCGACGCTCTCGTCGCTGCAATGCGCGCAGACCATCATCGACTACGTTCGCGGCAAGGACGTCTTCGGCGAGAACCCGACCGATCCGAACGGCAACCGACCGCACGTGCTCGGAGACATCTTCCACTCCTCGCCGGTGGTCGTCGACCCGCCGGTGGACCAGTTCATCTGCGGCCTGGGACTGCACGCTCAATGCGCGCAGACGCTCTACGGATACCAGCAGCCTGCCGCGCAGGCCGCCGCCACGCCCACCGACCTCTACACGGTGGGCACCAAGAAGGTCGACAGCTACGAGAAGTACCTGGAGGACAACCAGGCCCGGCAGAAGATCGCGCTGGTCGGCGCGAACGACGGCCTCCTGCACGCCTTCGACGCCGGCACCGCGGCCGACTCGCCGCCCGCGCCCGACCCGGGCATTCCGTTCCGCAACATCCGCTACAACCGCGGCACCGGGGACGAGGTGTGGGCCTTCGTGCCGCCCGACCAGCTGCCGCGCCTGTGGCTGATGATGGTCAACGGTCACCAATACTCGATGGACGGCGACCTCATGGTGCGGGACGTGTGGGCCGACGGCAGCGCCGCCACGAACCACGCCGGCTACAAGGAGCGCGGCGAGTTCCACACCATGGCGATCGCCAGCGAGCGCGAAGGAGGCACCCACTTCGTCGCCCTGGACGTGACCGATCCCGCGAATCCGCAGATGCGTTGGATGTACCCGCCGCCCTGCAGCCCCGAGGAGCAGCAATGGGGACAGACGTGGGGCCAGTTCGCGCCCCGGCCCCCGCCCATCGGACCCGTCCTGCTGCAGACGAGCGCGCCAGGCGCGATCCAGCGTTACGGCGTGGGCAGCGAGGAGCGCTGGGCGGTGTTCCTGAACGGCGGCCACGACCCGTACGGCACGCGAGGCCGGATCGCGGCGCTCGTCGACGTCTGGTCCGGAGCGCCGCTCTTCGAGGCCCAGTACGAGGCAGGAAGCGCCGGGCCCGGGGGCTCGATGCGGTGGTCGCTGCCGGCCGCCGCCGCGCTCGTCGACTACGCGCACGACGGCACCTATTCGCCCGACGGCTTCTTCGACACCGCCGTGCTCGGCGACGAGGGCGGCCAGATGTGGACGTTCCGCTTCGCCGAACCGGGGCACGTCGCCGCGCGCGGCCTGGTGGACAACTGGACGTTCGCGCGCTCCTTCGAGCCCGACAAGTCGGCCACCAAATCCGCGCTGGGCCGGCAGCCGATCTACACGGTCGCCTCCACCACCGTCCAGACGGAGAACGGGTGGCTGCGAGCCTATGTCGGCACCGGCGACCGCGCGCACGCGCGCTCGACGGGCGGAGGCGACTGCAGGCCCGACGACCTGAACACCTGCGTGGCCGCGGGCTGCAACGTCAGCTCGTCCTTGACTCTCGACAACGGGCCGACCCGGTACACCGGCACGTTCGCCGGCTCGTCCGGCGCATTCACTGCGCCGACCCAGTCGGTGGCCACGCAGAGCGCCTTCGCTTGCACGGCGGCGGACGCGAGCCTGAGCATCGCGGTGAGCGCGTGTCCGGCGACCTTGACCGACTTCAGCGAGAGCGTGCCGTTCTCCTGCTCCGGCTCGGGGGCGGCGTTCTCCTGCAGCGAAGGCAGCTTCCCCTCGCCGACGCCGACCTCGAACCGGGGCCTCGCCGGCAGCGCGGCGGGCGCGGCCGGGTTCCTCTCCGTCGCCGTCTTCGCCAATGCGACCGGGTCCCCGGCGCGGCTGCGGAAGCTCGACGTGGCCGCCGAAGCTTCTTCTTACGACGGTGGCCGGCTCTCTGCCGGCGAGCTGGTGGACGTGACCTCGACGACCGCGACGACCACGGCGGTCTCCGGCGCGGTCGCCTCGCGGGAATCGGCCGGATGGTCGCTGCGGTACGGGAACGTCGACGAGAAGACGGTCACCAGCTCGACCCTGCTCGGGGGCTGCCTCGTCTGGAGCACGCTCTTGCCCAGCGCGGGCGCCGGGGGCTGCGCCTCGGCGGGCTCGGCGACCGCGCCCTTCTACCAGGCCGACTACCTCACCGGCGCGCCCAACTGCGCCCAGGGGTTCCTCTCGGGGGCGACGTACGCCCGCTCCATCTCGCGGAACGTGATCTCTCCGCCGCCGGAGCCCTCCGCCACGGTGGCGATCGGCGCGGGCGGGAAGTCGCTGCGCCTCTCCACGCTGGAGATCCAGCCCGGGGCCCAGGAAGTCACGCAGATCTCCGTGTCCGGCACCACCGAGATGCTGCAACTGCTCTATTCGCTCCCGCTGACCTCGGACCAGCACACCTGCCGCCACGTCGACCCCGCGGCGTGTCCCTGAGACCGCAGCGCCGCGGCTAGTTTTCCACGAAGCTGCGCAGCCGCTTGCTGCGCGAGGGGTGCCGCAGCTTGCGCAGCGCCTTGGCCTCGATCTGGCGGATGCGCTCGCGGGTCACCTCGAAGTCCTGGCCCACCTCTTCCAGGGTGTGGTCGGACTTCTCGCCGATGCCGAAGCGCATGCGCAGGACCTTCTCCTCGCGCGGGGTGAGCGTGGCGAGCACCTTCCGGGTCTGCTCGGCCAGGTTCATGTTGATGACCGCGTCGGAGGGCGAGGTGATCGCCTTGTCCTCGATGAAGTCGCCCAGGTGGGAGTCCTCCTCCTCGCCGATGGGCGTTTCCAGCGAGATGGGCTCCTTGGCGATCTTCAGCACCTTGCGGACCTTGTCGAGCGGCAGCTCCATCTTCTCCGCGATCTCCTCGGGAGTGGGCTCGCGGCCGATCTCCTGCACCAGGTAGCGCGAGGTGCGGATCAGCTTGTTGATGGTCTCGATCATGTGCACCGGGATGCGGATGGTGCGCGCCTGATCGGCGATGGCGCGGGTGATGGCCTGCCGGATCCACCAGGTGGCGTAGGTCGAGAACTTGTAGCCGCGCTTGTACTCGAACTTGTCGACGGCCTTCATCAGGCCGATGTTGCCCTCCTGGATCAGGTCCAGGAACTGCAGGCCGCGGTTGGTGTACTTCTTGGCGAT
>Ga0137409_10003447_pt1 | contig 16755 bp, 15 predicted proteins | sample CZODoug1_16funga_FD_122059 | JGI IMG/M metagenome (GOLD analysis project Ga0137409, IMG submission 122059) | Vadose zone soil fungal communities from Angelo Coast Range Reserve, California, USA - CZODoug1_16fungal (Hybrid Assembly) | ecosystem: Environmental > Terrestrial > Soil > Vadose zone... | reverse complement strand
CTCGACCGCATGGAAAAGCGCGGCCTGATTACCCGCGAACGCCAGACCGACGACCGCCGCGTCGTAAAGACGCGCATCACGCCGCAAGCACTCAGCCTTCTAAAAACCCTCGACCAGCCGATTCGCGATCTTCACAAGCGCCAGTTTCGGCACATGTCTGCCGCGCGCCTGAAGATTTTTTTTGATCTGCTGGAAGAAGCCCGCGTCCGCAAGCCTGCATAGCAGGCCTTCCGGGGCAAGTTTCGAATGTTCAATAAAACGAAGAGGAGAAAAATATGGGCAACTATCTATCTCGAATCACAGTAACCGCCGGGCTCGCGGCCATTCTCTCGCTGCCTGCCGGCGCGGCCACATCCGAGTGGAAGATCGATCCGCAACATTCCTCCGCGCAGTTTTCGGTTCGTCATATGGCGATTTCCACCGTACGGGGAGCTTTCAGCAAGGTCATCGGCACGATCGTGCTGGACGACAATGACGTCACCAAATCCACCGTCGACGTCACTATTGACGTCTCGACCGTGGACACACGCGAGCCCGCCCGTGACAACGACTTGCGCAGCGACAAATTCTTCGATGTCGCCCACTTCCCGACCATGACTTTCAAATCCAAGAAAGTCGCACAGCTCGCTCCCGGAAAGCTCAAGGTTACCGGCGACCTCACCATTCGCGGCACCACCAAGGAAGTCGTGCTCGACGTTGAAGGGCCGACTGCTCCCGTGAAGGATCCGTGGGGCAATCAACGAGCCGCGGCAAGCGCCTCGGCAAAAATCAACCGCCAGGACTTCGGCGTAAAGTGGAATGCCACCTTGGACAACGGCGGTGTGGTCGTCGGTGACGATGTCAATATCACTATCGATGCCGAAATGATCAAGCAAGCTCCGGCGAAATCCGGCAACTGACGACACTGTCAGCACGTTTCGGGAACGATCAAACAAGGGATTGCCTACGGAAGGGATCGCACTCATGCAGAAACCAGCGCCAAGCGATTTTCCAGTCCACGAACTGATTCGCGAACGCTGGAGCCCGCGCGCTTTCGCCGACAAGCCTGTGCCACAAGACGTTCTACGCAGCATCTTCGAGGCGGCCCGCTGGGCGCCTTCCAGCAATAACGAACAGCCCTGGGCGTATATGGTGGCGACGAGAGATGACAAGGACAGTTTTGAGAGAATGCTGAGTATTCTCGTCGAATTCAATGCCAATTGGGCCAGGAGCGCCCCTGTGCTGGCAATTGCCGTCGCGAAACTGACCTTCGCGAAGAACGACGCCCCCAACCGCAATGCTCTGTACGACACCGGCGCGGCGACGGCCCTGCTCTCCGTGGAGGCCACTGCACGCGGGCTGGCCGTTCATCAGATGGCCGGATTTGATCCGGAAAAAGCGCGTCAGGTCTTTGGAATTCCCCCGGGATGGGAAGCTATCGCCGCGCTCGCCATCGGTTACCCGGGCGATCCAGCTTCCTTGCCTCAGCATTTGAAGGATCGTGAGATGGCGCCAAGAACACGCAAGCCGATTGCCGAATTTGTCATGACCGGTCATTGGGGGCATACTGCTCCTTTCGCAGCAAAATAACCGGAGATCGCTGACCCCGCCCGCCATGCACCGCACGCTCGAATTCCTCCTCCATCATGGATACGTATTGTTGCTCGGTTGGGTTTTCGTCGAGCAGCTGGGGTTGCCGGTCCCTTCCATGCCGCTGTTGCTCGCGGCGGGCGCGCTTGCCGGTACCGGCCACTTGAATTTTTTTGCCTCGCTGTTCTACGTCATGCTCGCGGCCGTGGTGGCTGATTCCATCTGGTACCAGCTTGGCCGCCGCAAAGGCATCAAGGTCCTCCAGCTCTTGTGCAAGATTTCGCTTGAGCCGGATTCCTGCGTTCGCCGCACCGAGGGCCTTTTTTCGAAGCAGGGCGCGCGCTCCCTTCTGCTGGCCAAGTTTCTCCCTGGCCTGGGCACCGTCGCGCCTCCCCTTGCCGGCATCTTTCACATGCGTCCGCGGCGTTTCTTTTTCTTCGATGCCTTGGGTTCGCTCCTGTGGGGCGGCACCTTTCTCGGCCTCGGCTACATATTCAGCGGTCAGATTGAGCGCGTAGCGGAGTATCTCGCTTCTCTCGGCGGCTGGCTCCTGGTCCTTCTCCTCGGCGTCCTCGCGGTCTATATCTCCTACAAGTTTATCGCCCGTCAGCGCTTTCTGCGTGAACTGCGCATCTCGCGCATCACCGTCGACGAACTGAAAAAGAAACTCGACGCCGGCGAAGAACTCGTCATTGTCGACTTGCGCCACTCCATGGATTTCGAAGCTGATCCTGAAACCATTCCTGGCGCGTTCCGCATGGACTCCAAGGAGCTGGAGGAGAAGAGTGACCGTCTGCCGCACGACCGCGAAGTCATCCTCTACTGTACTTGACCAAACGAAGCCACCAGCGCCCGTGTGGCGCTGCTCCTCAGGAAGAATGGCATCAAGCGAATTCGCCCGCTGCAGGGCGGTCTGGATGCTTGGCGCGAACGCGGCTACCCGCTCGTCACCGTCACGCTCGCTTAATCCCGGAAAAAACGCCTCAGGATCTCACCGGCGTTGCTGCTGACTCCGACCAGTCACCAGTCACGAATTACCAGTCACCTGATCTACAGCCGCGGCAGTACAATCCCGCTCTGCGACTGGTACTTCCCCTTCTTGTCCTTGTAGCTCACTTCACAATCTTCGTCGGATTCGAAAAAGATCACCTGGCACAGTCCTTCATTCGCGTAAATCTTCGCCGGCAACGGCGTCGTGTTGCTGATTTCCAGTGTCACAAAGCCTTCCCACTCTGGTTCGAACGGCGTCACGTTCACGATGATCCCGCACCGCGCATACGTTGATTTGCCCAGGCAAATCGTCAGCACGTTGCGCGGAATCCGGAAATATTCCACGGACCGCGCCAGCGCAAACGAATTCGGCGGAATGATGCACACGTCGCCCTTGAACTCCACGAACGATTTCGGATCGAAATGTTTCGGATCCACAATCGTCGAGTTCACGTTCGTGAAAATCCGGAACTCGTCGGCCACTCGAATATCGTAGCCGTACGACGACACTCCGTAACTGATCACTCCCTCGCGCACCTGCCGGTCCGTAAACGGCTCGATCATCTTGTGCTCCAGCGACATGCGCCGGATCCAGCGGTCTGGCTTGACGGTCATCCAGTCCTCCCCGATCTGTAACGTCGATTTGTGTCTTCGATTTGTTGCAACACTAAGTGATTCGAATGAGAGCGCCAAAAGACGTTCAGTGTAGATTACCCCTCACGTCTTGACAACCCACGCCGCACCCACTAGCATCTGCCTCGGAAGCGCGGGAGGATCGCGTGATTAAGCTCGATATCGTAAATGCCGTCGTCGCCACTACGAACATCAGCCGCACCAAAGCCGAGCAAGCCGTTGAGACTGTTTTCGAATCGTTGAAGCAGGCTCTCGGCCGCGGCCAGCGCATCGAACTCCGCCGCTTCGGCGTCTTCAGTGTGAAGCCGCGCAAGACCGGCATCGGCCGCAATCCTCGCACCGGCGAAGAGGTGAATATTCCGCCGGGCAAGGCCGTCCGCTTCAAGCCCGGCAAAGAGCTTCAGGGCATCGAAGAAGGAAAAAAAGCGGATTAGGCCTGTCGCGGCAAAACCTCCATCGCTCCCAACGTACGACTGCCTCAGGCCTTCCGCTCTGGCGCGAACCCGTGCAATTGTGCTGTACTGGCAAGTGTCGATTCCAAATGTAACGCCGACCACTTCGTGAGCCCGCCACTCCCAGAAAATCCTCCGCCGTCCATTCCCGTCAACGCGGATTGGCGCTCCGCTTTTCCTGGCAGCGTTCGTTACACCCCTGTCCCCTACCGTCCTTCCAGGAAGATGTTGATTCTTGCCTGTATCCTCTTTCTCCTAACGCTTTGCACCTGTCTCGTCGCCGGCGCACAGTTCGCGACTGCCTACGCCCAGAACGAAGCCTTCTCTTTCGACGAATTTCTCCGCTCTTTTACTCTTTTTTACAAACACCCTCTCGGCCTCGCCGCAGGCCTGCCTTTTGCTCTCACTTTGCTCACCATTCTTCTCACCCACGAATTGGGTCATTTCTTTGCCTGCCGCTATCATCTTATTCGCGCGACCTATCCATTTTTCGTTCCCTTCCCCAACCTGAACGGCACGTTCGGTGCTTTCATCTTGATTCGTTCGCCTATCCTCACGAACCGGGCTTTGTTTGATGTCGGCGCTTCAGGCCCGCTCGTCGGTTTCGTCTTCGCCGTTCCTGCGCTCGTCTACGGCGTCCTCCATGCCAAGCTTGTTCCCGGCCTCGCGGACCCTGCGAACGCCGAAGTCATCTATGGCACTCCGCTCCTGTTGCGCCTCTTGGAGGCGGTATTGCATCCCGGTGTCTCTCCTGATGCCCTGCTCTTGCCGCCGATTGGCCGCGCTGCCTGGGTCGGGTTGTTTGTCACCTCGCTCAATCTCGTGCCGGTTGCACAGCTTGATGGTGGCCACATTCTTCGCTCTCTCAGTCCTCGCATCCACCGTTATTCCTCGATCCTCCTGCCTGCTGTTCTCATTCTGCTCGGGCTCGTTGGTTTCTGGAACGGTTGGTACATCTGGGGTGCTCTGCTTCTCGCTATGCGATTCCTGCGCGTCGCCCCCATCTACGATCCGGCAGCTCTCGATCGCGCTCGTCGCTGGGGGGCGCTCCTTGCTCTGCTGATCTTTCTCCTTTCCTTTATGCCCGTACCGTTCTACTTTCCTCCACGTTCTCATTGACCGCCGCGAAACTCCGGTTATGATTCCTCGCATCCGCCCGCGCGCCGTGCCGCGGCAGAACGCCAATGCCAGAACTGATTCGCACACTTCGGCTTCGAGATCTTCTACTTCTCTTCATCGGCTCCGTCATTGGCTCCGGCATCTTTCGAACGCCGGGCCCTATTCTTCGCCAAGTCGACGGCTCCGTCGGCCTTTCGCTTTTGGTCTGGATAGTGGGCGGCGTCCTCTCGTTGCTCGGTGCACTCACGTACGCCGAGCTTGCGGCTGCAAATCCCGAGGCCGGTGGGTTGTATTGCTACATTCGTGACGGCTTCGGCCGTCTTTCAGCCTTCCTTTATGGCTGGTGCCTCTTCCTGGTGATTGCCAGCGGCTCCGTCGCTGCCTTGGCGCGCGCCTTCAGCGAATATCTCGGAAGAGTGCTTCCGATTTCTCCTGCAGAGCAAACCGTCGCCGCTGTCGTGATGATAGGAATCGTCACGGTCATAAACGTCTGGGGCACCCGCAAGAGTTCAGACCTTCAGAACTGGACCACCCTCGTCAAGATGGGCATCATTGTTATCCTCAGTGGCTTGCTGCTGGCCTTTGGTCATCATGGCCGCGACATTCCCGCCGCCTTGGCCGCTGCTCAGCATGGACTCAACCTCTGGTCCAATTTCGGTTTGGCGATGATCTCCGTTCTTTGGGCTTATGAAGGCTGGCAGTTCGGGACGTACAGCGCCGGCGAAGTCGTTGGTCCGCAGAAAGCTTTCCCCCGCGCTTTTCTAATGGGTTCACTGATTCTCGTGGGGCTTTATCTCGTCGCCGTTGTCGCTTACCTCTTCGCCCTCGGCCCCACGGACATGGCCGCTAGCGAAACTATCGCCGCCACTTCTGTAACTGCCGTCCTCGGCTCGTGGGCCGGTAAAATCGTGGCGCTTACTATTCTGATTTCCACCTTCAGCGCCGCTAATAGCGTCATTCTCACGGCCCCTCGTGTTTTCTACGCGATGGCCAACGACAAACTCTTTTTCAAGAAGCTCGCGGAAGTCCACCCGCGTTTTAAGACGCCGGCAGCGGCCATCATCGGGTTGGGCATATGGTCAGCAGTTCTGGTGTGTGCAGGTGAGTTGGGCACTTTCAGCAAATTGATCGGCGGCGTGATTTTTATTGGCTGGATCTTCTACGGCCTCGGCGCCGCCGCCATTTTCCCCATTCGCCGCGCCTCGGTGGGCCGGCCACTTCCCTATCGCGTTCCCGGCTATCCGTGGACACCCATGATCTTTGTTGTTGTCGCCGCCGCCATCGTTGGCAACGCTGTTTATCTCGCTTTCCGCGACCCTTCCCAGTTCAAGAATCTCGCCGTCGCCATCTTTCTGTTTTTCATCGGCCTACCCGCCTACTTTTTCTGGCGCAAACGTGCTGTCTCCTGAATTCAGTTTTAGTAGTGGCCGCGCTTTGGCCCCGCACTTTGTCGGTTTGCACCTGTTGTGTCCTGAAGTGGTGTGAACGAGAACTACTTGTTCGAAGCAAAATCAGTCTTCGGGGTGAGGCTTGGCTAGAATTCTCAGAACCACCTCGCGCGCTTTGCGGACGTGTTCACTCTCTGCTCCATTCGGCTCAAGTTTCAGGTAAGCATCCAAATCTTGCAGTTGCGCACGGTATTCGTGCCTGTGCCCATAGGCATCCGCCAGCACCAGATAGGCCTGGGCGAAATTGGGCTTACGGAGAAGAGCCTCATGCGCGCTTCTTTCCGCTTCGACCGGGCGATTTAGCCGTAGTTGCACCATCCCCAGGATTAGGTAACCGTTGGGTGAGCTCTCGTCCACCTCCAACCCCCTGCGGATGATGGTTGCTGCCTCCTCTGGTTTTCCCTCCAGATAAAGGAGATAACCGATGCCAAACTCTGCCAAGGCGTACCTTCCGCCACTCGCATCGATGGCCTTTTGAAAAGCCTGCATGGCCTCATCCAGCTGGCCCAACCTCGTCTCCGCAACGCCCACATGATAGTAAGCCTCATAGTAATCAGGAGACTCCTGGGCAGCCTTCGTGAAGTGGCTCAGGCTCCCGGCAAGATCCTGCTTTGCCAGGCTCCCCAATCCCTTTTCAAATTCACGCCGCGCCTTGCCAGGAATCTTCAGCTCCCGTGCCGAAACGGTGTAACTGTTCCGCTCGGTTTGCGCCGTGCTGGGTGAATTGAGGTACAACACCAGCTTCGAGGAAGCGCCGTCCAGCCTTGCGCTCGTTTGCGCCGGCTCATATCCCGGTTCATCGACCACGATCTCGTACGTGCTTGGTGGGAGGCTTCGTACTTCGAAGTGGCCTTCCAGGTCCGTCAATACGCTGCGGAATATTCCGGCTACGCGCGATTTTAATTTTACAGCCACCTGGCTCGCCGGCCGGTTGCTCGCCTTCAAGAGCACGGTCCCGGAAATCGTTCCATCCTTCGTCTCTGAATCGCCGGCTTGCGCCTTCGCCACCGGCGCCCTGGCCATGAGTAACCCGGTGATCAGTAAGAGGTTTAGAAGGAACCTCAGCGGCTGGCTAGGGAGAAATCCCAGTCGTGGACTTAAGTTCTCGGTTCTGGCAAATTCGTACCGCATCTCGACCTGCTGCGCACTCTTGGGGCGTTTCTTCGGGGGACTGGGAGATCGGGAGAGTTAATCCGTCGGGCCGTGAGCAACCACTTCCACCTGTCGTTATATGGCTGGGGTTGTGGTCTCGCCAGCGCCGCCGGTGCACCTTAACTCCTCGATGCCGACCTTTGCGTGCCCAGCAATTCTCCTTGAGGAAACCCTCTTGTCTGTCCCCTATTGAACTCTGCACCGTGCATGCCAAAACTCCACTTACTCCATCTCACATGTGACTCTATGCGGCGGCAGCGATCCCGCCGAACTCGGAATGCCGGCAACTTCTTTTTATTCAATGCGAACCTCCCTAAGTTTTTCCACAAACTTGCTAATTTAGTTGCTATCTAGGCACTAGCGGTTGAATCGCATTTCCATTTGATTGCCTGGGAAACTGTCTCAACCAGCGACACACTGTGCTATCTTGACTCACTTTGAGATTTGCAAATGCTCCCTCGCTCTATCTCAATCAAGGAGCTTTCCGATGCGGAGATTCCCCGCACTCCTCCTGATTCTCTTTTGTCTTGCCGTCACCTCTGCCGCGCCCCGTCCAGACGAGCGAACCAAGAAGTTTGTTGGCGCTTGGCGACTGGTCTCCATCGAAGGCAATTCCCCCGGCCGCAGTAACTTTTATGACCGGCCCACCCGCCTGATCATGTACGACTGGATACTACTTTCCGTTCTCTTTCTGGGCTTAACCTTTGTCTTTTGATCAGCTTGCGCACTCTTTTGCGCTCTTTTGCATTTTTTGCGCGCACCAAAAATACAACTCTTTTCTTTTCAAGCGATCCCGCACTCATTGGCAAAAAACACGGGGCCTGCTGCGGGCCAGACCTCAAGTTGCAGTTGAGACTTTCTGCCGAAGCCCTTGATTACAAAAAGCTTAGCGGACCCATGTCCACCATCATCGCCGTCCGCGGAATCTCTCTCGCGTCACAACGAGCCAGCCCGCCAATAAACAGCCCCATCATCCTTCTCTGGCGCACCCGCTCATTTCCTCTAACCGAAACATTCGGGCAAGGCTATGTGGTAGCTTGTCCTTCCGCCAATACATGGAACTTTGCGTGTTCTCGCGGTGTCGAAAGAAATAATCTCAGGCCACTGCGGAAGTTTATCTGTTCGCTCAAGGGGATGGCCGTGCTCGAAGCAATCGCTCTAGCGAAGTTCTACGGGTCTGTTCCTGCGGTTCGAGAAGTCAGTTTTCGCCTGGAACCCGGCCAGGTACTCGGCTACTTGGGCCCCAATGGCTCTGGAAAAAGTACCACCGTAAAAGTGCTCACCGGACTGCTGCAACCCACTCACGGCCAAGTGCTCTTCGAGGGCAAAGACATCCAAAGCGATCTCGTATCTTATCGAAAGCGGCTCGGCTACGTTCCTGAAGAGGCCAATCTCTACCCGTTTCTCACCGGCGAGGAATATCTGGAGATGATTGGGACTCTTCGCGCCATGTCTCCAACGCGAATGAAAACCAAGATCGCCGCTCTCCTCGAGTTTTTCTCTCTGTTTTCTCATCGGCATGTTTCTCTGGGCTCTTACTCCAAGGGTATGCGCCAGCGCATCCTCCTGATCGCCGCTCTTATGGACAATCCCGATGTGCTCATCTTGGACGAACCGCTCTCCGGCCTCGACGTAACCTCCGTGCTCATTTTCAAGAACCTCATCCAGGCGTTCAGTGCGCGAGGAAAAGCCGTTTTCTATTGCTCGCATATTCTCGAAGTCGTGGAAAAAGTTTGCTCGCAGCTTCTCATTCTCCGAAAGGGCCAGGTCATCGCCTACGGCTCAACGGAAGAAGTACGCCAGCGGATCGGCCAGTCCTCACTGGAACGCATCTTCTTGCAACTCGTGGAAGACACAGACGTCACGCAGGTCGCGAACGAGATCGTGGATGTCGTGGTGTCTCCCTCGTGAATTCTTGGAAGCAGTCCCTCGCTGCACGCTGGATAGTTTTCTCACAGCGCCCTTCCGTGCATTTGTTGCGTCTGTTCGCCGGACGCATGTTCCACGGCAACGGAGAACTCGGCGCTGATGATTTGGAACTTGGCATGGGTGTGGTGCTCATTTTCTTGGCCATGCCGGGAGTTCTGGTCTCTCTTCTCATGTTTGAGAAGTTTGGTTCGCTCATTCGTTTCCTGCGAGGTGACGGCGTATTCGATCCCTATGTCGCCACCATTCCAGACGAATATTTCTTCATCGTGCTGTCCATGGCCGTTAGCTGCGCAGCGGCGTTGTGGCGGTGGAACTCCATTTTTCTGGACCGCCGCGATTACGCGAACCTCGTGCCTCTTCCCATCTCGCTGACCAGGATTTTTCTCGCGAATCTGTTCGCCATCTTTGCTCTGACCGCCTTGCTCACCATCGTGGTGAACGCCGCTTCCTTCGTTCTATTTCCAATCGCGGTCGTAGGTTCGCAAGGATCTTTCTCTAAGCTTCTCCGGTTTGCGTTTGGACATGCCGCTTCGGTCACTCTGAGCAGCGCATTTAGTTTTCTTGCCATATTTGCACTCTCGGGCACTTTAATGGCGTGCCTTCCCTACCGCATTTTCCGCAGAGTCTCCGTCTACGTCCGTTTTGCGGTCGCGCTCTGTCTCCTTGCGATCCTGGCCACAAGTTTCACCATATCTTCTGTTCTCTCAGGCGGCTCTCAATTGATTTACCAGCGCCTCGGCGGACTGCCTCCCGCTTGGTTTCTGGGGCTCACCGAAACATTGTGGGGCAACGGTAACGATATTTTCTTCGCTTCCTTGACGCGAAGGGCCATGCTTTCTTTGGGACTGGCCCTTCTCATCTCCGTCATTGCTTATTCCTTCAGCTTTCGCAGATCCTTCGTCCGCATCCCTGAATTTGCCGATGTTGGGCCGTTGCCGCGTGGCCTGCGCTTCCGGTTGCCTGCAAAACTTCTGGACGCCACAATTCTTCGGACTCCCGTGCAACGCGCCGGTTACCATTTTGTTTCGCGCACACTGTTGCGAAGCGACGCTCACTTGCAGATTGTTCTGGCCTTCGCGGCCCTGGGCCTTGTTGTTGCTGCACAGAACGTAAATGCCGCCTTCCATCCAGGCATTTCTTTCGCTGCACAGCCCCCAACCGTGGAACTCCTATCCATCCCATTTATCCTGAGCTACTGCCTCCTCGTGGGAATTCGCTTGGCCTTCGAAGTCCCGTCCGATTTGTCCGCCAACTGGATTTTCAAGCTCTGGATCGAGCCCGGCGGCGAACAACTTCGCCCAGTCGCCAGGAAAGTACTCCTCACATTTTCTCTTGGCTGGATCGCTCCCCTGTGTCTTCTCTACTCAACACTTTTGTGGGGATGGCTTACTGCGCTGCTGCAAACAACCATTCTCATTGGCTGCTCCGCGGTTTTCGTGGAAGTTCTGCTCGTGAGGTTCCGCAAGATTCCCTTCACATGCTCCTACCCGGCCTTCCAGAGCCACTCCACCCTTGTACTTGTTGCTTACTTAATGGGCTTTATGGTCTTCGCGATTTACATTCCCCAAGTCGTGCAGTGGTCCCTGGTGACTCGATGGGGAGCCGCTGGTTTCATTCCGGTAGTTCTCCTCAGCCTCGGCGGCTTGCGTAAATTCCGTAAACAGATGCTGGACATGGATAAACAGCTGGTCTTCGAGGAAGACTCCGCCTCCAGCTTCTGAGGATGGTTCAGCGGATTTCTAGATTCGGCTCACAACAAGCTAAGTGGATCCATATCCACCAGCACAGCCGTGTCGGGGATTTCTTTCGCGTCGCAATACGCTATCGCGCCGCTAAGCAGCTTTGTCAACACCGACCGCTTTGGTGACTTGAGCAGGAACTGGAACCGGTGCTCTTTTTTCAAACGCGCCAGCGGCGCCGTCGCCGGCCCCAGGATGCGTACGCTTTCCCCGTCATGCGGGGAAAAATATTCCGAAAGCTGCCGCGACCAGCGGATTGTCTTTTCCAGGCTCGTATCGCGCACGATCACGTTGGCCAGCGAGGTAAACGGCGGATACGCCATCATCCGCCGGAAATGCAACTCTCGCTCGAAGAACGCGCTGTAATCCTGCTTCACCGCATCTTGAATCGCGTAATGCTCGGGATAAAATGTCTGAATCAGCACGCGCCCCTTCAACTCGCCGCGCCCCGCGCGCCCGGCAACTTGCGTCAGCAACTGAAACGTGCGTTCCGCCGCGCGAAAATCCGGCAGGCTCAGCGACGAATCCGCGGAAACCACGCCGACGAGCGTCACTCGCTGAAAGTCGTGTCCCTTCGCCAGCATTTGCGTGCCAACGAGAATGTCCAACGCACCGCCAGCGAACGCACCCAGTGTTTCCTGATATTGCCGCTTCGTCCGCGCCGTATCTCGGTCCAGCCGCGCGATTCGCGCGCCGGGAAATTCTTTGCGAAGCCTTTCTTCGAGGTGCTCGGAGCCTTCGCCAAAAAAATAAACATATTTCGACTGGCACTTCGGACACTGCTTCGGTATTTGCTGGATCGAACCGCAATAGTGGCATTCCAGCCGGTTGCGTTGTTTGTGATGGGTCATCGAGATGCTGCAATTCACGCACTGCACGGACGCGCCACAGCTCCGGCACAGAACCGACCACGAATACCCGCGCCGGTTGATCAATACCAGCGCCTGCGTGCCATTCGCCAGACATTCCTGAATCCCTGCGTGCAGCGCCGCGGAAATCGGACTCGTCTGGTGGGTCTGCTGAAAATCCTCGCGCAAGTCCACGACTTCCACGCTCGCAAGCGACCGGTCCGCAACGCGCGAGGCCAGCATCAGCAGCTCATACTTCCCATTCCGCGCGTGGTGATACGTTTCCATCGAGGGTGTCGCCGAACCCAGCAACGCCAGGGCGCCTTCCATCTTGGCGCGCACGATAGCCACATCGCGGCCGTGATAGCGGGGAGTCTCTTCCTGCTTAAAGCTATTTTCCTGTTCTTCGTCGACAATGATTAGCCCGACATTTTCCAGCGGCGCAAATACCGCCGAGCGCGTTCCGACCACGACGCGCGCCTCGCCATTCCGCACGCGCCACCATTCCCGCGCTCGTTCCACATCGCTCAGCGCCGAATGCAGCACCGCCACGCCCTCGAACCGCGCGCCAAACCACGAGCGGCACTGCCGCCCAATCCATAGCGTCAACGCAATCTCCGGCACCAGCACGAGTGCCGTTTTCCCTCGCGCCAGCGTCTCCTGTACCGCGCGCAAATAAACTTCGGTTTTCCCGCTGCCGGTCACGCCATGGAGCAACTGCACACCGAACTCGCCAAGCTCAAACCGCGCGCGAATCGCCTTGAGCGCGCTTTCCTGTTCCGCATTCAATTCATGCCCCGGAGGCGAGTATCCCGCATCGAACGGATCCTCCGCCGGATCAATCACTTCCTCCCAACTCTCCAGCAACCCCTCGCGCAGCATCCTCTCGATGAAAGTTCGCGTCACCTGCCCCACCCTCAAAAGTTGCGGCATGGGCAGCGGCCCTCGCTCCGTCTCCAGCAATTCGCGGATTCTTTCTTCTCCGCGCTTCCTCTGCGCGCTCTGCGTCTCTGCGTTATCTTTTTCCTCTTTCTTTTCCTCTACTTTTTCTTCCGTCAATTTTTCAGCCGCGCCATCTCCGCCCTTCCAAGCGATCACGCGCTGCGTCCTTCTCTTTCTGCCCTCTACCCTCTCGCGAATTTCAACCAACCCGCGGCGTTGCAGCCGCTGCAACGCCGAAGCGCCCACGCCCAGCTTCGCCGCCGGACCAAGCAGCACCCTTCCCTTCTGCTCCTTCAACTTCCCAAGAAACGCCGCCTCATGCGACGTGAGCCCGTGCGACAATTCACCGCCGCTCAAGCTCTCCGCCGCTTCACGCCCCGCTTCCGTCAAGAGAATCTGCCGCTGCGATTTCAACTCCGTCACTGGCGGCAGCATCGCGCGAAACACTTCACCCAACGGCGCCAGGTAGTACCCCGCAATCCAGTGCGCCAGCTCGATCAACTTCGGTGTCAGTGCCGGCACAAAATCCAAGACGCGCGTGATTTCCCGAATTTTCGTCCCTTCCGGCGCGTTCTCGACCAATTCCACAACCACGCCAACCATCGCCCTTTTCCGGAACGGCACGAGCACCCGGCTGCCCGGCTGCACCGTTCCACGCAACGCGAGCGGCACCTCGTATGTAAACGTCGTACGCAGCGGCACCGCCAGCGCAACATTGCAAAATGGAGGAGTCATCCCGCCGTGTAGTGTATCAGCCCGAGGAAACGGCACAGATGACAAGGAGGTTTGTAATTCTGTGCGGCTGATAGCAACGAGGCCTGTCATTCTGAGTGCATCCGATAAGGATGCAAGAAGGATCTCACCGGAGACGATTCAAACACCGTCGATGTTAAGGAACAGCCGCTACCGGCTGATGAGAAAAATCCCCGCGAAAATCGTGACAATCCCCACCCATTGCCAGCGCGAAACATGTTCCTTGAGGAAGAAAGCCGCAAGCCCGACGGTGACCGCTCCGTACAGCGAACCAAGAACGCTGATCACCGCGACCTGCTCCATTTTCATTCCCAGATTGCTCAGCACGAAAGCGCCAGTATCAAACACGCCCATGCCCAGCACCATCCAGCGCACTTCGCCACGGGGGAGCCGCACAGGCTGCTTGGAAATGAGGATCGCCGCCGCGATGAGCAGCGTGCTGGTCAAGCGAATCATCCAGACGGTTTGAATCGCGCCGACGCGGGCGATGATGCGAATTCCGAGCAGCCAGAACAGCATGGCAAAACCAACCGCCGCGAAAATGGCCCAGCCCATTCCGCGGCCGCTCCTGCGCACGGCCTCGGCATCGTTCTCGTCCGGTGTTTTTTCACCGCCGGCAACCACCACCACACCCACCAGGGTGCAAATGATGCCCGCGATTCTCACAGCGCTCACGCGTTCGCCGGTCATCCACGAAAGCAGAAGCGTCAAAGCGGGATAACTGGCCGAGAGCGGAGCCACCACCGCCATTTTTCCAATCTCAAACGCGCGGTAGAACCCCAGTCCGGCCATGGCATTGAAGCATCCCGCCAGAAAACCCCAAGCCCACGGTTGCCACCCGGAACCATCCGCGAGATGCCCCCAGCCGCCGAGAACCGGCAAGGAAATAGTTAGCAGTAGCAACCCAATCAACTGCATGTAAAGCATGGAACGGAGGGCGCCAATGCGATGTGTAGCAAAACGCGCAATGAAATCCGCGCCGCCCCAGGTCAGCGCCGTCAGCAAGCCCAGCAGAATTCCCATGATGAGTTAGGCGGACTTGCCTTTCTTCACTTCGAGGCCCAGCACGGCCATGACTTTTTGGAGATCTTTCCAGACTTCGCTTTTCGCGGGGGGGTTGCGCAGCAAATAGGCAGGGTGATAGGTCGCCAGCAATTTTCTTCCGCGAAATTCCAGCCACTCGCCGCGAAACTGGGAAATTCCGCGATTGGTCTGCAGCAATGTTTTTGCGGCGACGGCGCCCAGGCAAACAATCACTTTCGGAGCAATGGTGTCGATCTGCCGCAAGAGAAATGGCGAGCAGGTGCTCACTTCGTCTTCTTCCGGCTGGCGATTCTCCGGAGGCCGGCATTTCACTACGTTGCAGATATACACATCTTTGCGCTGCAATCCCATCGCTTCGATCATCTGCGTAAGCAGTTTTCCCGCGCGCCCGACGAAAGGCAAACCTTGCGCATCTTCATCGGCACCCGGGCCTTCGCCCACAAAAACCAGCTCGGCCTTGGGATTTCCGTCGCCGAAAACAATTTTGTGTCGCGTGCTGTGGAGCTTACAGCGCGTGCATTCGCCAAGGTTCTCGCGAATCTTGAGCAGCGTATCGTCCGCAATCTTGTCCACGGCTTCGAAAAGCGACGGTCCCGCAACGACCGGCAGGGATGCGATCTTTGGACTCACCGGCGCAATCTTTTGTAATGCGGGCTTTGCTACAGGCTTCGGCAAGGTCTTTTCCTTTTGAAGGTCTATGGTTGAGAGCTGCGCAACCTCAGGCGTTTTCAACCGGCGCTCGCTATCCGGCGCAGCAACGGCTCCGCGGTCCCGATAGAACAGCCGGATTCCGAGGTCCTCGTAAAAACCCAGCCTGCCGGACAGTTTTTTCTGGAGAGTTTCGGAAATGCGTTCGGCCATGGCGGGATCAAGCGCTGGAACGCTTCAGCGCAGGCGTTCCGTGCAGAACGCCTTGCAAACGCACGACTTCGTCCAAAATCCGCTGCGCCACTTCGCCCTTGCTCATTTTCGGAAGCGCGAGGTCGCGACCATCGCAGGAAAAGAGCGTCACAATATTGGTATCGTGATCGAACCCCGCGCCTTCGGCGGTCACGTCATTGGCCACGATCAGGTCGGCATTTTTCGCGGAAAGTTTTTTTCGCGCATTCTCGGCGACGTGGTCTGTCTCTGCCGCAAAGCCCACCACGATTTTCTGGCCCTTGTTTCTCGCCACCTCCGCCAGAATGTCTGTGGTTGGCTCGAGAGAAATCGTCAGCGCCGCGTCGCCCTTTTTAATTTTTTCCGCATGCGGTTCCACCGGGCGGTAATCCGCCACCGCGGCGGCAAGAATGGCGATGGATGCCCCGGCAATCCGGTCAACGACCGCGCGGTGCATATCTCTCGCCGTGCGCACATCAATGCGTTCCACTCCAGCGGGAGCTTCTAAATTCACTGGTCCGCTTACGAGAATGACTTTCGCGCCGCGCAGCGCCGCTGCTTCCGCCACCGCATAGCCCATTTTCCCGGACGAGCGATTCGTTATGTAGCGTACCGGATCGAGGTCTTCACAAGTCGGGCCTGCCGTTATCAAGACCGTCTCTCCGTCCAAATCGCGCTGCGTTTTCAGCGTCTCGCGCATCGCGGCGACAATGGCTTCTTGTCCCGCAAGCCGCCCCGCGCCGATCATGCCGCACGCAAGGTAGCCCTCGGCAGGGTCAACGACTTTGACGCCGCGCGCGCGCAGCTTCTCGACATTTTCTTGCGTGGCCGCGTGGTTCCACATGTTCACGTTCATCGCCGGCGCTACCACCACCGGCGCCGTCGATGCCAGATACAAAGTTGTCAGAAAATCGTCCGCGATCCCGCGCGCAAATTTTGCGATGATGTCCGCCGTGGCCGGCGCGACTAGCAGCAGATCCGTTCGCTGCGCCACTGCAATGTGTTCGATCGCGCTCTCTAGGTTGGCTTCGCCGGAAGAATCGCCGAAGAGGTCGGTGATCACTTTCTGCCCGCTCAGCGCCGCAAAGGTGAGCGGCGTCACAAACTCGCGCGCCCCGCGGGTCATCACCACCTGCACGCTGAATCCTTCCTGCTGCAAGCGGCGCACGAGTTCCGCGGCCTTGTAAGCCGCCACTCCGCCGGTCACACCAAGCGTGATTCGCATCGCTGCCTTTCGCGGCCCGCTACTTCCGCCGCT
>Ga0137409_10003446_pt1 | contig 16755 bp, 14 predicted proteins | sample CZODoug1_16funga_FD_122059 | JGI IMG/M metagenome (GOLD analysis project Ga0137409, IMG submission 122059) | Vadose zone soil fungal communities from Angelo Coast Range Reserve, California, USA - CZODoug1_16fungal (Hybrid Assembly) | ecosystem: Environmental > Terrestrial > Soil > Vadose zone... | reverse complement strand
AATAGAATCGACTCCCTTCAGTTGCGGGATATCGTAAAGGACGGCGCGGGTGACGACGCCGTCCTTCCAGGCCATGACGGAGCCTTTCTTGCACCCGGTTTCCGGCGAAATGTTGTCGGCCACTGAGTATCCGTTGAACATCTTGCCCTCGAAGAAAAAATGGCAAAAGGCATCCATGTGAGACACGCCCTGTCCGTGATAGCTCACCGAATAAGTATCGGTCGTGTTCGTCGCGGTGATGCCGTTCGTCGTGCGGTGAAAAACTGCGGCGGCGGGGACTTCCGCGTCCACTTGCTGCGGCTCGGGGTGCGCCAAGGAAACCACAATGCCGGACTTAACCAGCTTCGCCGCGCTCAAGCTTTTTGCCGGAGTGATCAGGTTCGATGCGCCGCGTTCATCCTCCGCGCCCCACCGGCCCCAGTTTTTCAGTTCATTTCGCCATTTCAGATAGTCGGCCGGTGTAGCCGAGGAAGGACTTTGGGTCTGCCCTCGCGCCCGCTCGAATGAAATCGACAGTACACCAGACAAGAGCAGCCCAACCGCTAGCAATAGCCTGACGCCACGACTCATGGTGCCCTCCATTCAGAAATCGAGATTGGCTGACGCGCAAACACAAGCCAACCATATACACCCTTCTTAGGTCAGTTCAAACCGGAAATCCGGCGCAGAACGCCGTCAGCAAGGCGCGATGATTTTGGTGGAGCCGGCGTCCCGCCGGCGTCTTGCTCTTTCCTAAACCTCCCACACCGCCGGTCCTTCCTGCGTCACAACCCACTCGAACGATCTAATTTCTAGAGTCGATCAATCCTGCTATGATCCTGTCATTGTTCGTTTTTTCTAACGCTTTCATGAGTTGCATTTGGAGGTGCTCGGTGAAAAGCAAGCGATCCATTGCATTTTGTTTTGCTGCCTGTCTCCTGCTAATTGCTATCCCGATTTCCGCGCACCATGGCACGTCGGGTTACGACATGGAAAAGGTGATCACTCTGAACGGCACCGTAACGAATTTTAACTGGAGCAATCCTCATTGCCTGATTCATATCGACGTGAAGGACAGCAAAGGCGAGACAAAGGATTGGATTCTTGAACTGGCCGCTCCGACGCTCATGACGCGAAACGGTTGGACGAAGGATTCACTCAAGCCTGGGGACGAAGTTGTCGCTGAGACTCATCCCGCCAAGAACGGCGCAACTACGGGCCTGAGCGGGGCTTCGACGTCTCTGCTGAAGTTCGTGGTCAACGGCCATGCGCTCCCTTTCCATTGAGGAACACGAGTCCGAATCTGGAAGGGAATTGAGTGATCCCGGGCGCGGAGCCCAGCCGACGACGTGAAACCAGACAAGGAGCGGTGAAAATGCCCAATTTCACAACGAGAGTAACCATTATTCTTGCAGCGGCCTCGGTTTTCTCGTCTGTTTCGCACGCTCAGACCGTCGCGCCCACTCCATCGGTAAAAGAGCAAGCGGCACCCAAGGCCGCGCACGTCCCGGATTTTTCAGGCTCTTGGGCGGTCGTGGGAGGCGCACCGAGCTGGGACCCGTCCGACCCGCGGGGCGCCAAGCCGGACGAACTTCCGATGACGCCTTGGGCTTTGGAAAGATTTAAGGCCGCGAGACCTCCGTTCGGTGCCAAAGCAACATTCGAAGCCGTCAATGATCCAGTCCAGAAATACTGCGATCCTCCCGGGATAACACGCCTGTACGCATACCCGTGGCAATTTGCGCTGATTCAAGCGCCCGGCGTTGTGTACATGCTCTATGAGTTCACTGGTTTGTGGCGGCCCATATGGTTGGAACGAGAGCACCCGAAAAGTCCGGACTCCACTTGGATGGGCGATTCGATTGGCAGGTATGAGGGCAATACGTTAGTCGTCGACACGATCGGCTTAAACGACAAAACGTGGATCGATCAAGTGGGCCATCCGCATAGCGACGCGCTGCACCTGATCGAACGCCTCCGGCGCGTGGACCAGGATACCCTCGAGGTTACTGTGACGTTCGACGACCCGAAGGCTTACACGAAACCATTTACAGGGAAGAGAGTGTTCAAACGGAGTTCCTCACCTATGGAAGTAACGCTCTGCTCGCTTTCGGAAATGCAAAGTTTTGACGACGAGGTGATGAAGTCCACAACTGTGACTCCGAAAAAATAACTCTACGCGTATTCTTCGCTCGCGGTTGGTGGACGCGAGCATGGGTACATTGGAGTGTCGTAGAAGCTTGGACCTCAGGGCAATGCGAGCGTGTTCATACGCTTCGGCACTTCCCCCACCTTAATTCGGGCCACTTCTTTCAGGGTCTTGGCATCAATTGCGGAGACCATTCTGAGCGCCGTATCGGCTACGTAGACCGTCTTGCTGTCGGGCGCAAACGTGAGCCAGTCCGGCGTCGATCCGACGACATGGCGTCCCGGCACGTCGAGCGTAGGAAGTTCCACGTGTCCCACCAATTTGATATCAGGCAGGGAATAAACGAAGACAGAATTTGCCAATACGCTATTGACCCACAGTGTTTTGTTGTCGGGAGCGACACCGATACCATGGGAAGGCGTGCCGAGGCGTCCCTCTATGGCGCCAAACCCGTTAGGTTCGTCAGGATGCTTGATTCTGGCGATCTCCTTGTGCGTCGCAAAATCCACCACTGCGAAGCCATGAACGTTGGAGAGCTGCACGAACATATTGCGGGTCGAGCCGTCCGGGTTGGCATCAAACGCCATGGGCCGCACACCCTGGTCGAACGCAATCTCCCAAGCGACTTGTTCGGTTTCGACATCGACAACGACCGCAAATTTACCTCTTACGGAGCCCGCCACCGCGAACCTGCCGTCGGGTGTCACATACACATTGTGCAGGGGCGCCTTCATCGGAATGCTTTTTGCCTTCTGCAAAGAAGCCGTGTCGACTATATCCAGGGCGCCCGGCTTTTCAGCAATACAGATGAAAATCCGCCGCCCATCTTTTGTGACCGCGATATTGTTGGGATGGCCGGAGAGAGGCACCGCTTTGATGATCTGTCCCGTTTCGCGATCCACGACATCGAGGACCGCTTCAGCCTCATTGCTGATGTAGACCCGTTTCCCATCGGGTGAAAAATTAACCCCGTGCGGCACTTCGATGCCCTTGATGGTCTGCACGACTTTGTTCGTCGCCGAGTCGACCACATCGATGGTATTCCCGGCACTATTCGTGACATAGATTCGGGCCGTACTCGCAGACAGAGGAAGCGCGACCAAGAAAGCCAACAGTAGCGACAACGAAATCGAAACGCTGCAGTGCATTCTCTCAGTGGTTAATCTCACTACGCACCTCCTGGTGCTCGATTGCAGCCGGATCGATTCTTGTAGGAAGCTGCTAATCAGATGAAGCCCGCTCAACTGTTGGCAGATTACCCCATTCAATATCATAATGCACCTCAATTTTCGGCAGAGGTATTGAATGTGGATTTCAGTAGCGCAGGCACTCTTGCCTGTGCAGTCCTTTTATGGAGCGTGCGGTTAGGCGCACAGCCAAGCGTGCCTGTGCTACTGCCCACTACGCACCCCACTCTTCATGTAGACGCTGGCCCGATCAAGCTGTATCATGCGCATCTCGGGTGCGGGCCCTATGCGCCGTCCACATAGCGCTGGCTCACCGCGCTGCTTTGGCGGGCGAGCGGTGCGTCGGCGACCTGGAGCCCTCCTGGAATTCGGTGGGGACCCGACCGATCCCTTAGGTGAATGAGTAATTCTGGGAACGGAGCCGGCGTAAATTTCGAATGCCTGCTGCCTTCGCAGCGGGCGAAGGGAATGACCTAATGATGGCACAACCTCGCTTGAAAATCCTGGTCTTGGCAACTGCGTTCGGTGTGATTGCCCTGTGCACCGTGGCAAACCCGGCCGGACTGACTAGAACGCAGGAAGCTTCCACCGATAAGTCTCCCCTGGATTTTCAAATCTATAAGAGCCGGGTCGAACCTATCTTTCTGAAGCAGAGGGGCGAACACGCCCGATGTTACGCCTGTCACTCTCAAAATGAATCGTTCTTCCATCTTCAAAAATTGTTGCCCGGGCACACCACGTGGACCGAAGAGCAATCCAAGCTCAACTTCGGGAGCGTCTCGAAGCTCGTCACTCCCGGTGATACGAGCGACAGCAAGTTTCTGCTGCATCCGCTCGCGCCCGAAGGAGGCGGCGACCCCTTCCACTCTGGCGGACGCCAATTTGAATCACAGAACGACCCGGACTGGCGGACCATTGCTGATTGGGTCCGCATGGCAAAACCCGTGTCTTAGTCGCTTGCCACCGATCTACGTCGCTTCGAGCGATGCTTCCGCGCAAGGAGTGCCTCATGAGAGCAAGGCAAATCGTCCCATTCACCATGATTTGTATTGCCGTCTGTTGGATAACATTTGCAAACGCGCAAATGCCACAGCAAAAATCACCCGCCCGGATTTACAACACCGCCAAGCAGAAATTGAAAGAGGGCAAGCAAATATTTGGCGCCACCGTCCTCTCTCCAGACCCCAATATGTACTGTGCCATGGCGAACGCCGGGTACGATTTCTTGTGGATCGAGATGCAGCACAGCCCCCTCACGTTCGAGGACGTAGCTAGAATGATTTGGGCCTGCCGGGGAGCCGCGGCGATGCCCTTCATTCGCGTGCCGGACGCGACGGAGAGCGACATCCAGAAGGCGACGGACCTCGGCGCTCTGGGAATTATCGTTCCCACAGTCGACACAGTGGAGAAGGCTCAGGCGGCGGTGAAGTGGGCCAAATATCCGCCCGAAGGCCGGCGCAGCCAGGGCAACGGCCAATACGGCCCGCTTTACGGGACCGACTACCGCCAGACCGCCAATGACAACATGGTGGTGGTAATCATGATTGAGACGCCCATCGGCGTCGAGAATGCCGAAAAGATTGCTTCCATTCCCGGGATCGATGTGATCTTCGCCGCGAGCACTGACCTGGGCAACTTTTCCGGCCACCGGCAGGGCGACAAGGAATATGAATCCTTGGTCACGCGAATCCACGACGTGACGCTCGAGCACGGGATCAGGCTTGGGGGACCGCAAGCTTGGAAGGATCGCGCGGGATTCACTTTCTTCCAGGCTCCCGGCGAAACCACGCTCCTCCAGCTTGGAGCGCAGGTGAACCTTTCGCGCGCCCCAGCCCAGACTGGCAGCGCAAAGCCGGGAGTGGCCCCAACTGAAGGGGCCGAGCCGCACTAGTTGCCGAGACATAATACAGAGTGTATTTACTAAAAATTACTATACATTTTAAGAGAATAGACGGTCGTGACGGAGGATGCGATGCGTCACAAGTCATCCCGAAGATTGTGCGGGCTCTACTTGTTTACCCTGAATCCAGAAGGGGAGCCCGCCAGAATATTGACTCTGGCATCGGTGGCATTCTTGCTGCTGGCGACCGTCGGTTGCAACCATGCTCCAAAAGAAGTCGACGACGCTGCGCTCCGGGCAGGGGATTCGGATGCCGCGAATTGGATCACCTATGGCCGCACGTACTCCGAACAGCGATTTAGCCCCCTCAAGCAGATCGACGAGCAGACCGTAAGCAAGCTGGGTCTCGCGTGGTCCTTCGATTTAGGTACGCGGCGCGGTCTCGAAGCTACTTCACTTGTCAAAGACGGCGTGCTTTACACGACGAGCGCCTGGAGCGTCGTCTACGCGTTTCATGCGCGGACGGGTCAGCTTCTATGGATGTTCGATCCGCACGTTGCGAAAGATCATGCGAAGTTCGTGTGCTGCGATGTGGTCAATCGCGGCGTCGCGCTCTACCGCGGCCGCGTCTATGTCGGCGCGCTCGATGGCCGCCTGATCGCTCTCGATGCCAAGACGGGGGCGGTATTCTGGGAAGTTCAAACCACGCCCAAGGATGGCCCGTATGCGATTACTGCCGCGCCTAGGATCGCGAAGGGGCGTGTATTGATCGGAAACGCCGGGTCAGAGTACGCCGTGCGTGGCTACGTCTCGGCGTACGACGCGGAAACGGGCAACCTGATTTGGCGGACGTATACCGTGCCCGGCGACCCGTCGAAGCCGTTTGAATCCGAAGCCATGCGCCGGGCGGCGGCAACCTGGTCAGGTGAGTGGTGGAAGGCAGGTGGTGGCGGAAGCGTCTGGGACGCGATGGTTTATGATCCAGAACTCGACTTCGTATACTTCGGCACAGGAAACGCATCGCCTTGGTACGATCGCCTGCGGGGCAAGGGCGATGATCTCTACGTCGCTTCCATCGTCGCGCTCCGAGCCGACAACGGCGAACAGGTCTGGCACTATCAGACAACGCCAGGAGACAATTGGGACTACGACGCGACGCAGCCGTTGATGCTCGCCACTCTCACGATCGACGGCCGCCAACGTCGCGTCGTGATGCAGGCGAACAAAAACGGATTTTTCTATGTTCTCGACCGTGAGAAAGGCGCGCTCATTTCGGCGCACCCTGTTACACCGATTAATTGGGCCACGGGCATCGATTCCTCCGGGAGGCCCATTGAGAACGATGCAGTCCGGCAGCTCAAAGACGCGAAAATTGTAATGCCTTCGCCGGAGGGCGCCCACAACTGGCATCCCATGTCGTTCAATCCCACCACGGGATTGGTATACCTTGGGGTCCTCAATGACACAGCCGTTCACGCGGTGACTTCCGACTTCAAAATCAACCTTCATGACCAAATCACCGGTGCTGACCGGTCCTACATTGGGCCGGTGCGTGACCAGTGGCTGAAGATGGTCTCCACCGGACGGCTCGTGGCCTGGGATCCAGTGGCCCAGCGGGAAGCGTGGCACGCGGATCTTCCTGACCCGAAGAGTGGGGGAACGCTCACCACCGCCGGCAACCTCGTTTTTCAAGGGCGCGCGGACGGAACCCTCGTCGCTTATCGCGCGACCGATGGCAAACAGCTATGGGAGTTCGACACCGGGATCGGCATCGCCGCGCCGCCTATGACGTACGAGGTAAACGGCAACCAGTACATCGCTGTTCTCGCCGGATGGGGCGGACCGATGGTTCTGAACAATCGGGCTGTCGGCAAGGGCAAAGTCGGACCTGGACTGCTCTTGTCGTTCGCACTGGGAGGCTCGGCGCCACTCACTCGTTTCGAGCGAAAAATTCTCCCGGTTCCAATGCCGACATTCCGTGTTGCGTCGACCGCGCCAGTGATTGAAAAGGGCCGCGTACTCTTCGCTATGTATTGCGGTCGCTGCCACGGTGGAAACGTGGTGAGTGGCGGATCGGTGCCTGACTTGCGTTACGCCGAAGAGCTCACGCACCAGATGTTTGAGGAAATCGTGCGGGGCGGCGCACGCCGGGAGTTCGGCATGCCCTCATTCGCAGAGGACCTCACGTCAGAGCAAGTTCGATTCATCCATGCATACATTCTCGACCGCGCTCGTGAATCGGCCAAAGCAGACGCCGCGCGCCGGTAGCTCACTCTCCCCGATATACAGTCTCCAAGGAGCATCACTGGCAGCTGACGAGAGCAGTCTTTTCCCAACCAAGTCATTATCTTTCAACAAGATAAGCAATCACCGTGGCTGAGGTCACATCAAGGCTTTGTTCCCAGGACTGGAAGGTGCAAATTAAGGCAACATAAGGGTTTAAGGTCGAAATCAAGCGATCAGCCGGGCTCCGAGTCAAAGTTCCGCAGTCCCCCTTCGGTTGTTGACTGTATTCGTTGCGTACAGTGGATTTGCCATATGGACAGTGGCGTCACCTCCCCATTTTCATGCGGCTGCAACTCGCTCATTCCAGAGATGTTGCCAGACCGGGGAAAGGTATGCCGCGTGCACTCTAAAGTGCAGAGAATCGCACAAGTAATGCAAGTGGAGACATGAAAATGTTCGAAGAGACTAACATCGGGATTCAGAGTTCCACCGAACCAAATCCCTTGGAACGACGCAGGCAGGCACGATCCCCATTCATGGGGACTGTTGAAGCCATGGAACAACAGATCCAAATTGACAGCCCTACCGATGTCGATCCCCATGAACGACGCAAGCACACACGATACCCATTCACTGTGACTGTGGAAGCCGTGGAAAGTAAGTCTCAGACGCGAATTCAGGGACGCACGAGCGATCTGAGCCGTGGGGGCTGCTATGTCGACACAATTAGTTCTTTTCCCGCAGGTTCAGTTGTGAAGATACGCCTCACCAAGGATGCACGCTCGTTCGAATCACAGGCACAGGTCGTTTACTCTTCGGTGGGTATGGGAATGGGCGTGAAATTCACGGCGGGCGATTCACAGCAACTTTCGACCTTGGAGAAATGGGTCGGAGAACTCAGCGGCAAACTGGCGCCTGAACCAGAGTTACCACAGTCATCGGATCCGTCTTTCTCCCAGGCAAGCCCGGGAAACGTAGAATTTAAGGTTCTGAACGACCTCATAACGGAACTCACGATTCAAGGCGTGCTGTCTGCCGAGAAGAGCAAAGCCATGCTTCAGAAATTAGATCGCGCAGGACACTTGAAGATTAATTCAGCCAAGGCCTGAATCTGGGCCAACTGAAGTGTTTCCGGTGTAATGTCAAAGGGAGCGAGCAACATGTTCGTCGAAACTGAAAAAATGGAATTGCTGCCAATCCGGAAGACGCAACGCGTCCTCGTAAGAGTCCCATTATCCGTCTCGGGGAAAATGAACGACGAAGTGCCGTTTGAAGAAGAAAGCTTCACCATTTCCGTCAACGCGGCTGGCGGACTCCTGCAGTTGCGGAAATTGGTTAGCAAAGGTCAACGCCTCCGCCTATTCCAGGCAAAGTCCAGGCAACAGGAGTTCTGCGTTGTCACCCACGTTGAGCCCATTGAGGACGGATTAACCTCCGTGAGAGTCCATTTCCTTGAGCCACATCCGGAGTTTTGGCATATTACATTTCCACCCGACGACTGGACACCGCGTCACGCCGATTCAAAATTTAACAGACGGTCGCAATTGCAAAATTCGGATGTCAGGGAGTGCGTGGGGGTTGGCAATTGTTAGTGATCGTCTGCATTGACCACGCGTGCGGTCGGGTCAGCAACGAGCGAAGCATTGCGCTGCTGCGTGTGAAGTGCACACGAAAGGAGGTTCGGATCAGATGATCGCTGCCATCCTATTCTGCGCCTCGATGGTCGCATTCGGCCAATTCGGGCTCTATTACTGGCGGGTGGCCATTGCAAACACTGCCGGGCAGCAAGTTTCGGATCGCCTGCGGGTGGCGGCAGGCATTTCGACTGCGTCGGTAGGTTCGCGCGACTTCCGGGCGATTCTGAGCGTGCATGATATGACTCCTGATCTAAGGGGGTCCGCTGGCACATACCTCGCAGTTCGAGCGTACTACTCAATTGTTGAGACGATCGGACGTCTGATTCCCGCGGTAACCGGCTGGGCTGAAGTCGAGATGGGCATGTGTTCCCGTTACGTCGCGGTCCTTGTAGATCAGCACTTGGACCACAACATGGCCTGTGCAACCCAGATGCGTGGGATCTAATTCAACCTTTCCAGAACATTATCACTTCTCCTAGTAAACCTCGCGAAGCCATTGCTGGTATCAAATCGCTCCAGGGAGGAATCACAGGAGGCCCATCATCCCTATCGAAGCAAAATTGCCTTTCCTCATCTAGTCGATAACTTCAAAGACACGCCACTTTGAATGACACCACTGCCGTTATCCAACCTGTTGCAAAATTGTGAATATCAAGCATAAAGATCCTGAACTCATGCGGAAAGAATTCAGAATGAAGCTTTCTTCGACTTTTGGGGCGATTCGTCCGGGGTCCAAGCCGGACAACTGGCGTCGTATTGAGGGCCGTCAATGGTGGTTGTCCTTGACTGGCGTCCTTGTCTCTCTCCTATTGACATTGGGAATTGTGTCATTCGTGCTCCCGGCATTTATTCCGGGGCTGGGAGAATACTCGATTGATACCAGCCTGGCTGTGCATGGCCTCGTGGGTTTGGTCCTGTTGTTTGATCTCTACGTTATATTTCAGCAAGTTCAACTCTTCCGGGTTCGCAAACAGTCCGCGGAACGAGAGGAACTTTTCAGATTGATTACGGAAAATGCCGCAGACTTAATCGCTGTTGTGGATGGGAGCGGCAACCGGCTGTATAACAGTCCCTCCTATCAGAAATTCCTGGGCTACTCCCCGGAGGAACTAAGTCGGACCACGGGCTTTGAACAAATTCACCCTGACGACCGGCAAAAAGTATTGGAGGCAGCCGCGGAAGCCAGGCGTTCAGGAGTGGGGCGTAGTGTCGAATATCGCATCCGCCACAAAGACGGACGTTGGGTGCCATTGGAATCAACTGCTAGCGTGGTTAGAAGCAGCAGGGGGGAAGTCGAGAAACTCGTAATTGTGAATCGAGACATTACGGAACGCAAAGATCTGGAGAAGCGGCTCCTTCTCTCTCATAAACTTGAGGCCATCGGAAGGCTATCGGGTGGGGTAGCCCACGATTTCAACAACCTATTGGGCGTGATCCTTGGTTATTGTGAGGAGCTGCAGAAACATATTCCACCAGAGGACCCGTACCGGGAGGCGGTCGACGAGATTCAGAATGCTGGGAAGCGAGCGGCTTCCCTCACGCAGCAGCTTCTGGCCTTTAGCCGGAAACAAGTGCTGGAGCCCCAGGTCCTTGAACTGAACTCGATTGTAGGCGAGGCTGAGAAAATGTTGGGACGTTTGATTGGCGAAGACATCTCACTGGAAATTGTTCCGGGCCTGCAAATTGGGACGGTGAAAGCAGACAGAAGCCAGATCGAACGTGTGATCTTAAACCTCGCAGTCAACGCGCGAGACGCCATGCCGCAGGGCGGGAAGGTTACAATCGAAACCGCCGAGGTTGAGCTGGACGAAACAAGTCACACTCTTAATCGCTGCTCCGAACCAGGTCCTTACGTTATGCTGAAAGTGACCGATACGGGATGCGGCATGGACGCCGAATTACAATCCCACATATTTGAGCCGTTTTTTACTACCAAAGGGCAAGGCACTGGATTGGGACTTGCGACAGTCTATGGAGTGGTCAAGCAGAGTGGTGGCTACATTTCGGTCGACAGCGAGCCAGGCAAAGGCACCACGTTCAGGATTTACCTTCCTCGCGTATCAGAAGCCGCTGGAAAAATCCATGAACTCGAGCCGTCAGGAAGGACGATCCCGGCACACAGAACTGTGCTGCTTGTCGAGGATGAACAAGCCCTCCGCAAATTAACTCGCAAGATGCTTCTGGACATGGGTCTTACGGTTCTTGAAGCCAAGGATGGTTTCCAGGCGATCGAAATCGCAAACCAACGAGAAGCTGCCATCGATTTACTTTTGACGGATGTGATCATGCCTGGCATGAATGGGCGCGCTTTGGCTGAGACGCTGTCTCCCCAACGCCCGGAAATGAAGGTGCTTTACATGTCCGGCTATTCGGACGGGGTAATTGCCAAGCACGGCATCGTGGAAGCCGGAATATCAATCCTTCGCAAGCCCTTTACAAGAGACGAACTGTTGCAGAGTGTAGAAGATGTCGCCATCAGCGTAGCAGGATAGGAGAGTTTCTTCGATGAGAGTAGAACAGCGCTTGCTGGACGCGAGGTCGATTTAGACATGATCCTCGTAGTTATCGACGACGACCCCGCGAACATTAAGTTCGTACGGTTCATTTTGGCAAACGAGGGTCTTGATATTCACGCTGCGTCCGACCCGCAGAGCGGCATGGAACTTATTCACAAAACGCGCCCGCAAATCGTCCTTCTCGACCTCGTCATGCCAGGTGTGCAGGGCATGGAGGTCCTACAAAAGATTTTGGAATTCGATCCAGGCATCGATGTCATCTTGATGACAGGCTATTACTCGACGGAATCCGCAGTAGAGGCGATTCAAAAAGGAGCCGCAGATTATTTCCCCAAGCCGTTTTCCCCCGACAAGCTCCGGGAGAGAATCGGCCAGATTAAAGAGGATTCGAAACATCGCCAGCGCAGCTTGAAGCTGGAGAATGAACTTCTTGAGAATTTCGAATTCGATGGGATGATTGGCCGCAGCCCGCTCATGCTTGAGCTCATTTCGCAGATTCGCCGCATCGCACCACACTTCCGCAGTGTCCTGGTCACGGGGCCGACCGGGGTGGGGAAAGAGCTGGTTGCCAAGGCGTTGCATCGCTTAAGTCCTGGGCAGAAAGGGAATTTTGTTGCCCTGAATTGCTCTTCGATCTCCGAGACATTGGCCGAGAGCGAATTGTTTGGCCATGTAAAAGGCGCCTTTACTGGTGCGCATCAGGATAAGGTCGGAGTTTTTGAGTACGCCGATGGCGGAACGGCCCTCTTGGACGAAATCGGAGAAACGCCATTGCTGTTACAGGCCAAACTGCTGCGCGTCTTGCAGAACCAGGAGCTACAGCGAGTGGGTTCTCCGGTTATTCGCAAGGTAAACGTTCGCGTAGTCGCCGCCACGAACAAGGACCTTCCCGAAATGGTGAGACAAGGCAAGTTTCGAGAAGATCTGTATTTCCGCCTCTGTATGATCGAACTGAAAGTTCCATCGCTTGCGGAACGACGCGAAGACCTGCCCATGTTGCAGCGGTACTTCCTGAAAACCTTCGCAGCGCAATATAAGAAACCCCTGGCGGGTCTGACGCGCCGTGCGCAGACTTTACTGGCGCGGTATTCGTGGCCGGGCAATGTTCGCGAGCTCGAAAATGTCATTGGACACGCCTGCATGATGACTGAATCCGACGTGATTGATGTCCGCGATCTGCCCGACCGTATCCAGAATCTGCGGCCAACAGAAGATGCGGAAAGTGAAGTGGAAATGTCGCTGGACCGGCTCGCACGCTTGCATGCTCACCGCGTTCTGGCTCACGTCAGCGGGAACAAGGTGCGCGCTGCCGAAATCTTGGGGATCAGCCGCACATATCTCTATGAACTGCTCAAGAAAAACACACCGGATCAAGATCAACAGGATTCAGACACGAAGCAAGATGAGTCAAAACTCGTAACGCCAAAGACCCCAAGGGGTGCGTGATCGTGACATCAACTGACTGTTGTGAGGGGACAGTGTCGCTGACCGATCCTTGGCTGGGTCGACCTACCTAAGCAGGGGCTGTCCAAATCGCGGATTTGCTGTACGCAAGAAACACAGTTGGAGTGCGCTAAGGTCTAGTTTTCAGCCACCTGTCAATCCTACGGCCCTTTCGATAATCCTCTAACTCCTTATTGCATTGATACTTATAGGCGTGGTGCCACAAACAATGCCCTAGCCGATACGCATGGTACACGGCGTGCATTTATGTCTGAAGTGCTTCGTAAAGTCGCCTGCGGCGAGGAGAATCCATGCAGAATCCTAAGGAGTCAGGCGGATTTCACCGCAATGAGCCCAATCGGGATAGTTGCCGTCCGGACGATGTTACGATCAGCAAGAATGCTAGCGTGCAACGAATTGAAGAATGTGCTCGCATAGCCGGTCCGCACGCGGAACCGTTGACCGGAGTTGCGGTCAACAGACGAGACATGCGACGCAGTACGCGACGGCAGTTCGAAACAATGATTCGTGTGTATGGAAACAACCTTAAGGGAAACGCCTTCTACGAAGTTGCACGCACCATCGACGTAAGTGTGCACGGCGCACTTCTGGTGTTGAACGTACCCGTGGCGATAGGACAGAAGCTGCTGCTCTTTAACGAAGCGATACGGAGACAGCAAGTGTGCCAGGTCGTCGATGTCCGTGTTCGGAATACAGAGTCGCTTGTGGTCGCTGTGTCGTTCCCTACGCCCCATGCCGAGTTTTGGCAAGCCGTTCCGGCCCGCACCAAGACATCTGTCGCTGCAACTCCTCACGCACCCTCATCCCTTGCTGTTCAGCCTGCCGAACTCGTATCAAAACGCTAGAGCAGTTTTTCAAACCGATTGCGACAGACGTGCTGCCGGGAATCGTTACGAGCTGAGTCCCTTCTAGATCCCGCGTTAATCGGTAATGTTTCGTCTGAGCTTCGTTCAATGTTAAGGCTCGCTTTCATTCCCTCCATAAAGTATGGTAAGTAAGAAACAACGTTTCCTCCTTTAGTTGGGTTGGTATGCTAAGAGGTGTGATGACGAGGTGAGCCATGCGATCAGCGAGTAAGCTTGTGGCATTTTTGATTTTAGTTGCCGTTTTTTCCTCGCTCGTCCGAGCGGCGACGGTCACAGGCAACGTGAAAGGTCCCGACAACACGCCGTTTGAAGGCGCTTTCGTCCAGGCCATTAACGCGAAGACGCACATCTCTGTCAGTGTGTTGACCGATAAGCAAGGCCGGTACAGGGTGGAGAATCTTCCTGCCGGCGAGTATCAGGTGCGAATCAGAGCCGTCGGCTTTACGACCGATCCCCGCAGCGCAGTGAATCTAACCGCCGATCAAAATATCTCGTTTGATTTTGCTCTTCAAAAAGGCGCCGTGCGTTGGAGCGACCTCAGCTTGTATCAAGGCAAGAGGCTCCTGCCGGAAGGAAAAGGGAAAGAAACGCTGTCTGCGAATTGTTATGTTTGCCACGGCTTCCAAACCAGGATGGCCAGCGTTCGCCGCGATGAAGCAGGCTGGCGCGATCGTGTGGACTACATGCGCCAAGCGATGGCCTTCCAATTGTCCGCGAGGTTTACCGACGAGAATGAAAATGAGGTTGTGTCCTACCTCACCAGCGTCTTTGGTCAGGATTCAACCGCGCCGCGTTCTCCTACTGACGTGCCGGGATACAAAGACACCGTCCGCCCATTCAGCGATGAAGCCATGAACATCGTCTACGTCGAGTACGACGTCTCGGGATCGAAAGGGCTGCCGTGGAGCGCCTCTCCCGATAAGGACGGAAATTTCTGGATGCCTTACTACGGGCGCGGAAACGAAGTCGCCAGGCTGAATCCGAACACCGGCGAGGTCAAGCACTTTTCCTTGCCGTTCGAGGAGACTGCCGGAGTTCACTCGGTGGTTCGCGCACCCGACGGCATGGTCTATTTCACGGAGTTTGCGTTGAACAAGCTCGCGAAACTCGATCCCAGCACCGGAAAGATTACAGAATTTCCGGATTCCTTCACGATGCCTGACCGCCGCGCCGACAAACATACGGTTCGCGTCGACGCCAAGGGAAATCTGTGGTCTTCGGGCAGCCCGCTAAGCAAGTACGATCAGGAGACGGGCAAGTACACCCACTTCCTGGAAGTCCCGTCGTCCTACGGAATCACCTTCGATAAAGATGGAAATGTCTGGTTCTGCGTGCTTCAGAAGGATGGCAAGATCGGAAAGATCGACGCGAAAACGGAAAAGGTGACGCAGTGGTCTCCGCCCACACAGGGCACGCCGCAACGCCTGGCGATCGATTCCGACGGAATCGTCTGGTTCGGCGAACGCAGCGGACACAAAATCGGCCGTTTCGATCCCAAAACCGAAACGTTCAAGGAATTTCCGTTGCCCGGACCGTCCGCATCCCCATACGCCATGACAGTCGATAAGCGGGGAGTTTGGTACGCCTCCACCGACCAAGACTTGATCGGGCGCCTGGATCCAAATACGGGAAAAGTGATCGAATATCCATTCCCTCATTCCGAGGCCATGATGCGGGAATTCTTTATCGATGCCGAAGGCCGGATCTGGTTCGCTACGCCTACAAACAACCGAGTTGGTTATTTCTACCTCGCCGATGCGAGCGTGCGCGCAAGCAAGTAGAAACAAATAAGTAAGTACAGACCAGTTCATGAATCGGCTTTGTGGGTCACGGCTTCAGCCGTGACATCAAAACGCCTATAAAAACTGGGCTTTAGAGTCTGTTGAGAACTCGCTTGGGGGATGCTTTTGTAGCGTCGGCCTTCAGGCCGACATTGTAGATGCAAGCACATGCCCGCCTGAAGGCGGGCGCTACGTATGCCAATACGTAGTTCACACACAGACTCTTTAGCGCCTGGAGCGTGGACCACGTTACGCCTGGGGGATTTAGGAGACGAATTGCAGTGATTTGTTCGCTTGCCGGTCTACGCCTTCAATCTAGGAAATAGCTGCTCGGCGTTGCCTCGATTGACGGCTCTCCAGTCGCTCTCCGAAAATCCGGGATACAAATCCAGACCAGGGTCCGTCAAATCGTAGTTCCTGAGCGGCACGTCACTCCCGTACATGATCTGTGACACGGGGACGATATCTTTCAGGGCGTCGAGAGCGGGGGCCTTGCTTGCGTGCGCAGTATCGAAATAGAGTTTCTTGATTTCGTACTCCACTCCGTTCGGTACTTTATCCGCGCGGTTCTTCGGAAAATCGTCCATGATGCGGGCGGCAAGCACCGTAAACGCGCCGCCGGAGTGGCTAAAAATGTGGCGGACATTCGGGAATTTCGACAGCGTGCCATTCCACAGCAGACTGTCGATCGCCCGCGCGGTGTCGATGTCGTACTCCAAGATCCCCGATTGCCCAGGAAGTTTGCGGCAGCAAGAGGCCCTCGCGGGATGATAAAACACCACAGCGTTCCGCCGATTCAACTCTTCGTAAGCCGGCCAAAACGCGGGATCGCCAACCCACTTGTCCATGTAACTCGTCCACAAGGCAATGCCGTCCGCTTTCAGCGTGTCCATCGCATAGGCGATTTCTTTCAGGCTCGCATCCGCATCGGGAAGCGGCAATGCCGCAAAGATTCCGAATCGCCCGGGATGATCTCGAACCAACTGGGCGCCGTATTCGTTACTCTGTCGCGCCAGGCTGCGTGATTTTTCACTTCGTTCGCTCATCGAATCCATCACCAGCCGCTGGACAGGCGACAACATCGCGGTGGCCACTCCCGCTTTATCCATC
>Ga0137409_10003445_pt1 | contig 16756 bp, 15 predicted proteins | sample CZODoug1_16funga_FD_122059 | JGI IMG/M metagenome (GOLD analysis project Ga0137409, IMG submission 122059) | Vadose zone soil fungal communities from Angelo Coast Range Reserve, California, USA - CZODoug1_16fungal (Hybrid Assembly) | ecosystem: Environmental > Terrestrial > Soil > Vadose zone... | reverse complement strand
AAATTCTCATCCTGGATTTTCAAGATCGCGAACAACGCCGCGATCGATCACCTGCGGCGCAAGAGCATCGACACGCTCTCGCTCGATGGCGCGCCCGGTGCCGAGACGCCCGACCAGATACGCGCGACGTCGTTGCAGCTGGGGGACCGGTCGGAGAGTCCGCTCGACGAAGTGCAGAGCCGCGAGCTTGGGACGGCCATCGAGCGGGCCATCGCCCGGCTGCGCCCGGAGTACCGGTCGTGCATTCTGTTACGCCACGTCGAGGGGTATTCCTACGAGGAAATCGCGGAAACGCTCGATCTGCCGCTGGGGACGGTCAAAACCTATATCCATCGGGCCCGCAATGAATTGCGTGGTTATCTCGATGATCGCCGGGAGTGAAACCAGGGCCGAAACGGGGCCGTAGGAAACCAAATGACTGACATCTCCATGCATCTCAATACCGATGAAATCGAGCTCTGGGCGCAGGGCCTCCTGCCCGCCGCCCGGGCTATGCATCTCGCCGATTGCTCGCTCTGCCGCGTCGAGGCGGAACGTGAGCGGAAGGTGATTCTCGAGCTGGTCCAACTTCCCAAGTTTGCGCCGAATCCCGGGTTTGCCGATCGCGTGATGGCGCAGGTGAAAATTCCAACCGCATCGGGCGGCTGGGAACAGCACTGACGACCATGTCGTGGTGAAGGATGTAGGGGCGCAGCATGCTGCGCCCCTACGTGTTTTACGCCCTGACCTCGGCCCCCACACCCAGCCCCAGCGTCCGCATCGCACTTCCGTCCCGCACCGCGATCTCGACGGTACCCCCGGAACCCGTAAACGCTACCAGCTCGCCGGGCGCGACATCCGCGAAGGTCCGCCGCAGTGGCCCCGCGTCTACTCCTCCCACGTGAATGCTCGCTCCAGGCTGCAGTGCGTTCGGGGCAATGTTCGAGATCAACGTCCCGAAGCGATCGACGTACAGCACCTCACCCACGACGGCGTCTCCCTCCGTGGTCGGGATCGGCAACGGCAGCTGGAGCGGATCGGTAATGGCCGTGCCCAGCGACTCGAGCGATCCTCCGTTCGCGAGCACGCCGGCGGCGGGCGCAAAGACGTCGCGGCCATGGAACGTGGGCGTTGCTTCGGGAAGCACGGGGATGGAGATGAACGTGGCATTCATGGACAGGAACGAGAGCAGCCCGTTATCGGGTGCCAGAAAGTACCGGCCAAATCGCGTGGCCCCGAGGACCCTGCGGTCTGTTCCCACACCTGCATCGACGACGGCCACGTACACCGTGCCTTCGGGAAAGAACATCCAGGTTCGACTGAGGATGTACTGCGCGGCCCGCACGTCGCCGGGCGACACCTCATGGGTGATATCGACCAGTGTCGCAGTGGGAGCGTACGTCGAGAGCACGCCCTTCATCTCCGCGACGTAGCTGTCGGCGGTGCCGAAGTCAGTGAGGAGTGTGACAATCGTCATAGTCTAGACCCTGACGGTACGCCACCGCCCGGCTTTCCAGAAGAGGATCATCGCGATACCTCGTGAAATCGCGGTGACGCTCAAGGCTAGCCAGATTCCCAGCAGCCCGAACAGTCGGGACCACCACGCGGCGAGGGGAATGCGCATCGCCGTGAGCGAAGTGCTCACGAGCTGCGGCCAGAACGTGTACCCCGCGCCCGCCAGCGCGCCTTCCAGAATCAGCTCGAAGCTCTGGCCGATCTGGGCAAAGGCGATCACCCGCAAATACAGCACACCGTCCCTAATGACCTGCGGATCGCGCGTGAACAGCGCCACCAATTGCCCCGGAATAAGGAGAAAGGCGATGGCCGTCGTCACCGTGACCACGAGGCAATAGCTCACCGTGAGGCGCACGGCCTCCCGCGCCCGTGTCTCCTGCCCCGCGCCGAGGTTCTGGCCGACGAGCGCGCTGGCGGCCAGCGCGAAGCCGCTGATCGCGATGAAGCCGAGCCCTTCCATTTTATGCCCTACGCCGAGCGCGGCGAGCGCCGCAGTGCCAAATCGCGACGTGAACCGCGTGAGCCACATGTAGATCACCGAGAGCAGCACCCCCGCGAGCGACAACGGCGCCCCGATACGAATGATCGTCGGCAGGGCGTGCCAGTCGGGCGTGCTGATGCGTAGCAATCCTCGCCGCAACGCGATGACGAGGCCGAGCAGGAAGCCGCCGCCGCGCACCATGACGGAGGCGAGTGCGGCTCCTTCGACGCCGAGCCGGGGGAACGGACCGAGCCCCATGATCAGGAGGGGATCGAGCAGGATCGACACGCCTACCGAGCCCGCGAGCATCAGAAACGGCGTCCGCGTATCACCGGCGGCGCGGAACGTGGCCTCGATCGCAAAGAACCCGAATACGAGCGGTGCGCCGAGCAGCCAGGTCGAGAGGTACGCATGACCGAGCGTGGCGACGTCGGGCGGCACGCGCATGACGCGAAACATCGTGCCCGCCACTGCCCACCCGATGATGCTGACGGCCAGGCCGGCACAGAGCGCATACGCCACCGCGGCCGCGGCGGCTCGCGCGGCGCGATCGGGAAACCCTTCGCCATGACGCCGCGCCGCGACCGCAATCAATCCGATCTCCACCATCTCGCCGAGACTGAGCGCGACCCAGATGTAGAACCCCGCGGTCGACACGGCCGCCAGGGCGACTGGCCCGATGAGGCGGCCCACCCAGATGCTGTCGATCAGATTGAAGGAGAAGTGGCACGCCATCATCGCGACGGCGGGCGCGGCGAGCCCCAGGACGACAGGCCGCAGCGGCCCGGTCGTCAGCGAGCCGGCGACCTGCTTAGCGGTCGTAGCGTGCTACCAGCACGAGCGCGTCATCGTTGCCCTTCAGGTGCCGGGTGATGACGAAGTCGGCGAGCTCCTGCGGCGTATTGGAGAGCATGAGGGATTCCGCGAAGCCGTCCTTGATGCCGTCGGAGTACAGGATCACCGTATCGCCCAGCGCGAGCGGCACCGAGCGCGTCGTGGGACGCGCCTGCTCGGCACCGATGAAACCGGCGTTCGGCACGAGCGTGATGCGCGACGGGCGGTTGCCGAGGTCGGCCCGCAACAGGACGCCCCCGACGTTGCCGACACCGAGCCAGGCCATCGTCGCCGCCTGGGGATCGAGATAAGCCAGGCCGAGGACCACGCCGCGCAATCCGACCAGCGCATCGTGGCAACGGCGCACGAGCTCGATGAGCGGCTCGCGCGAATAACGATCCAGCGCACCGACCGCGGCGTGGGCGGCGGACGCCGCTTCCTGGCCATGGCCCAGTCCGTCCACGACGGCGATGAGCGTCCCTTTCCCGACTCGCTTGATGAGGGAGAGGTCGCCGGACTCGGACTGCCCCGGCAACGGCAGCGTCGCGAACGCCGCCTCGATCTTCAAATTGTGCGCCGCCACTTCTTCATCGTGATGGTCGTACCTCGGCCGACGACCGAATCGACGTCGAACTCGTCCATCAACCGCTTCGCACCGGGGAGTCCGGCGCCGACGCCATGCGAGGTGGAGTAGCCGTACTGCATCGCGCGGTCGATATCCGGAATGCCCGGGCCCTGATCGACTGCCACGATCGAGACGCCCTGGCGATCGCCGTTCTGCACGAGACTCAGCGTGATCTCGCCCTTCTTGGCGTACATCAGGATGTTGCGGGCGATTTCGGAAATCGCGGCGGCAATGACCGTCTGCTCGCCGCTGGAGAATCCTGCGACGGCGGCTAACGCGCGGCCTTGTTGTCTCGCTTCAACGACGTCAACGTCCGCGGCGATCGGCAGGCGCAGCTCTTCACCCACGCTCGCTCGGCCGCTTGGGTTTGGTCTCGAGGAAGCGCTCTTCGGTCCGGCGATTCAGGAACGCGAGGCCCTCTTCGAGGTCCAGCACCGTCGCGACGCCCTTGAGCGTCAGGCCGAGCTGCACCATCGCGAAGGCGACGTCGGGCTGGATGCCGACGATGACCGTCTCGGCGCCGCGGAGGCGGGCCATGTGCGCGATGTCGCGCAGCGTCCGCACGGCGAACGAGTCCATGACGTCGAGTGCGGTGACGTCCACGATGACGCCGCGGCAGCGCGACCGCCCGACTTGGGCGATCAGCGCTTCGCGAAGATGGGAAAGATCGGCGTCTGTAAGGGCGGACTGAATCGAGGCAATGAGAAATTGCCCCTGCCGCAGAATCGGTACTTCCACGGCGACCTCCGGCTAGCGCTGAGATTCTGGGGCGATCTCGCGGACCTGCGTCGTCGGCGCCGCGCGATCCGCCAGTAACCGCTCCGCCTCTTCGATGCCTCCCTGCAGGTCACCGACCGTGGCCATTTCACTGAGGTCGACGCCGATCGTCACCAGCGTCTGCGCGATTTCGGGCGACAAGCCGGTCACGATGACCGTGGCGCCCAGCAGGCGCGACGCTTCGACCGTCTGCACCAAGTGGTTCGCCACGCCGGAGTCCATGGCCGCCACACCGGTCACGTCGATCACGACGACTTTCGCGCGGTTGGCGCGAATCGCACGCAGGAGCTGTTCGGTCAGCTGCCGAGCGCGCTGCGGGTCGATGACGCCGATGATCGGCAGAATCAGCAGCCGCTCGCGCACCTGGAGCACCGGCGTGGACAGCTCCCGGATCGCTTCCTGTTGCTGGCGGATGATGCGCTCGCGCTCTTCCACGAATCCGACGGCCACCGTGTTGGCGATGCGGTTCGCCGCGGGCTCGTAGCTGTCGAGAATCCGGTTCAGTTTTTCGACGTTGTCCTGGTACTTGGTGAACAATGAGCGGGCGAGTACGTCACGCAGGAGGAGCACGATTCCGACGACTTCGTCTGTTTCGACGCCTCGCGGAATGATGCGCTCCGACAGTCGCCGGGAATACGCTTGCAGGGCCTCGAAGGTGCCGGTCTCGAGCGCTTCCACGTAGTTGTCGTAGACCGCCGTGGCCTCGGCGAAGATTTCCTCTTCCGTCATCGCCGTCAGCAGCTCCGCGCGCGTGATGCGACGCGCCCATTCCTCACGCAGCTGCGTCCGGTTCTGTCGCAGGTGCGCGACCAGCTCGCGCAGCAGGCCGGCCGAGGACTCCGACAGCGCGGTGGCGTCCGACGCACGCGTCGAAACGCTCATGCTTTTCTTGGTTTCCATGGCTCCTAACCTAGTGGTGGCAATTTAGGGAGCAAGACCCACGGCCCTGCTTTTGCGGCGTTCCTTGGTCTCGTATAACGCGACATCGGCTGCGTTTAGGAGTGCCTCCACGGTCTCACCGTGGCCGGGGTACACTGCTACCCCCACACTGATCGACAAGTTCGGCTTTTCGGCATCCGTGGCCAGCCGGTCAGCCACCCCACGCGCCACGTGCCAGGCGGCCGCCTCCCCCGTCTCCGGCAAAACGAGGGCGAATTCATCGCCCCCGAACCGGGCCGCCGTGTCCGTGGCCCGGCAGGAGCCCAGCAGCGCCTCGGCGACGCGGCGGATCGCCAGGCTCCCGGCGAGGTGTCCGTGACGGTCGTTGATCTGCTTCAGGCCGTCGAGATCGAGCAGCACGACCGCCAGCGGCTGGGCGGTGCGGCGCGAGCGCCGGATCTCGGACTCGAGCGACTGAATCAGCTGGCGATGATTGGCGAGCCCGGTCAGCGCATCGGTGACCGCGAGCTCGCGCCACGTACCCTGGATATCGCGCTGGGCCGCCACCGCGGCGGCGAGCACGAGGCCCGTCACCGCGGTGATGCCGGTCCACACCTGCAGCAGCACCAACGACTCGTTGGCGGCGTAAATGGAGAACGGGCCGACGCCGGACAGCGTACGCGAGATCGCGATCGCGGACACGATCAGCATCGTGGTCGCGGTCTCGCGCGGGCCAAAGCGAAACGCCGCCCAGATCATCACGGGCCAGAGCAGGACCGTCAGCGGGTAGTGCCGCGACGGAAACAGGCCGCCGAAGAGCGATAGCGTCACCAGCGCGGCAATGACCGCGAGCGCCACGGCCTCGACGACCTGGCGCCCGCTCCACGCCGGGCCGAGTTTGACGCCGATCCAGAGAATCAGCGTCGGCGCTATGACCATGTCGCTGACCGCGTCACCAAGCCACCACGTCAGCCACACGCGCGGCGCCTCATCCGTCGACACGAGACCGCCCAACGCGAGCGAAGTCACGCCGATCGACGCGGCGACCGTCGTGCTGACGATTGCGGCGAGCAGCGTGAACCGGATGATGTCGCGGACGCGATCGAACACGCGTCCCCCGCGGGCGAAGCGGTTGACCAGGTACGCCGCGAGCAGCCCTTCCATTGTATTGCCGACCGCGATGCCGAGCGACGGAAAGACCGCGCCGGTGGTGGAGATATTCGCGAAGAACGCGCCGGCGAAGATCGCGGGCCAGACGCCGTAGCCGAGCAACACGAAGGCGGCGAGCGCGAAACCGGCGGGCGGCCAGATCGTGGTGACCGAGCTGTTGATGTATGCGAATCGGAGCCCGAGCTTCGCGGCGAAATAGTAGACCCCGGCGAGGCCGAACAACAACGCTACTCGCCGCAATGACTGGTTCATCTGGCCTAGACTAAAGGAGCGATTCTGCATGAATCAACTAATCCCCCCGATGAATGCCCTGGTTCCCGTCCCGAAATAGATTAGGCCCAACAAGGGAGGGGACCGTGCCCTGGGTCACTCGCCGTATGGAGCGTAGGTTCTCGTCCGAGCGTAGGCGCGGCTTGGACAGGCGTCAGGGGCTCACCGTCCTGCTGACGAAGCGGGAGCAGGAGATCAGGGATCTGATCTCGGCGGGACTCGGCAACAAGGACATTGCGCGGCGGCTCAACATCTCGACAAACACGGTGAAGAGCCACGTGCACAACATGCTCGGCAAGCTCGCCGCGCTCACTCCGCCCGATCGGCGGCGGTCCGGAAGCCGCCGCGGTGGCGGCGCGAGCCGGCGCTCCCAGCAGTTTGGCCGCTGAGGTCCTGCCAGGCACGTCCCGCAGGAAGCGTTGAAACACCGGATTGCGGGGATAGCGCGTGGCGAGTCCTTCGACATAGCCGCGCGCTTCGCGCTCCAGGACGTCGCTCCCGGCAGGATCGCGCGCAGCCTCACGCAGCAACGCCGCGGCCAGCACCCACGTGCTCTCGACGCTCGCCAGATCGCCGTCATGCGCCGCCCGGCGCATGTAGCGGATCCCCCGTTCCGCGTTGCCGCTTCCCAACCCGATGAGGCGCGCGAAAAACCGGGCAAACGCGCCCGCGCGCGCCAGTCCGTAGTCGTAGACGCCCAATCCCAGATAGCAGTCAGTGCACGAGGAATCCGCCGCGAGCAGCCGGCGATAGATGTCGCGCATCGCTTTCGCGTCTTTCGCCGCGCTGAAGCCGTGCCCATGCTCCTCGCGCTGGCGGGCCCGGTAGCCGAGCGCCGTGGCCAACCAGAAATCCGCGGCGGCGCCCGACGCGCGGGCGCGCGCCATCGCCACACCGAGGAGCGAGTCGATGCGTTGCAGCGCGAAGTCGGCGGAGTCGAGCGCCGCGGCCCACCAGATGTAGGCGCCCGCCTCGAAGACAACCGGCGCGGGATCGGCGGGTTCGTGGGCGGCCAACTCCGCGAAGTAGGTCGCTGCGAGTTCGAAATCTCCGCCATACAGCGTGTCGAGACCGGTGCGCAGATCTGAGCGTGGCGTGCTCTGGAGCGCCAGCAGCGCGATCGCGACGAGCGCCTGCACGTCAGCGCGGTGCCGTGATCGGAATGGCGGGAGCGAGCCCCGCCGTGCGCGTAACGACCGTGCGGGCCAGCTCGCGCAGCGCGACGCCGGCCGGCGACTCCGGCTGGCTCACGACAATCGGCTCGCCGCGGTCGGCGAGCTCCGCCATGCCGGCCTGTAAGGGAATCTGTCCCAGCAGCGGCACGCCCAGCTCAGCAGCCAGACGGCTGCCGCCGCCCGCCAGGAAGATTTCCGACCGCGCATGGCAATCGGGGCAGACGAAGTAGCTCATGTTCTCGACAACCCCGACCACACCGACACCGACGCGCTCGAACATCTTCGCGCCGCGCAGTGAATCGCCGACGGCCATCTCCTGCGGCGTCGTCACGATGACCGCGCCATGCAACCGGACGATCTGGGTCAGTGACAGCTGGGCGTCGCCGGTGCCCGGCGGCAGGTCAACCAGAAAGTAGTCCAGCTCGCCCCACGCCACGTCGTGCATGAACTGGGTGATGATCTTCATGATGATCGGGCCGCGCCAGATCGCGGGCGCGTCGCGCTCCACGATGAATCCGAGCGACATCAGCTTCACGCCGTGCGCCTCGAGCGGTTGGATCTTCCCGCCCTGGACTTCGGGCTTCCCGCCGAGGCCGAACATGCGGGGGATGTTGGGCCCATAGATGTCGGCGTCCATCAGACCGACGCGGTGCCCGTCATGCGCCAGCGCCGCGGCGAGGTTCGCGGACACGGTCGATTTCCCGACCCCGCCCTTGCCGCTCGAAATCGCGAGAACCTTGCCGAGTGACGGCATTTCGTCGGGTGTCGGTGGCGCTGGAGGAGCGGCTGGACGCCCGGACGGCCGGGCGGCCGGTTGGGCACCGCCGTCGGCGGAATCCACGACGTTCATTTTCACCGCGGTCACGCCGGAGATGCCTTCGACTGCCTTGCGCGCCTGGCGCGCGAGCGACCCGGGATCCTCGCGCGTGAGCACGAAGGTGAATGTGACCGCGCCGGCGGAGTCGACGGTGACGTCCTTTACCATCCCGGCCGCGACGAGATCGCGGCCGTGGCGGGGATTCGTAATTCCGCCCAGCGCCCGCTCGACGTCAGTTTTGATCGTCAATTCGCTCACGCGGGCACGCCATTGGCAAGGAACACGCGCGCGGCGCGCAGCACCTTCTCCTCCACCTCCGCCATGGTGCCTGGCAATGATGCACCCGCGGCGCGATGATGGCCGCCGCCACCGAACTGATTGGCGAGCGCCGCGACGTCCACCTCGCCCATCGAGCGAAAGGAGACTTTGACGCGGCCATTGCCGATGTACCGGAACAAGAGTGCCATGCGGACCCCGGCAATCGAGCGCGGGAACTCGACGATGCCGTCGAGATCATCGGCGGTCACCTCGTGACGGCGCAGCGCGTCCGCCGGCACACTCACCCACGCCAGCCCGACGTCGGGCTCGACGACCAGGGTCTGCAGCACCTCGGCGAGCAGCCGCACGCGACCTTCCGGCGCGCTCGCATAGACCGACGCGTAGATCGATTCGGGGTCGACACCCTTCTCGAGCAGCGCCGCAGCGACTCGCAGGGCGCGCGCCGTGGTGTTCGAGAAGCGGAATCCACCGGTGTCGGTGAGCAACCCGACGTACAGGGCCTGCGCAACTTCGGGCGTCAGCGGCCAGCCCGCAACGCTGGCGAGATCGAAGATCAGCTCGGCGGTCGCAGTCGCGTCCGGCGCGATGAGGCAGGGGCCCGGAGGCAGCTTGACCGGGCCGACATGGTGATCGATGCAGACGAGCGGCGGCTGCCGTTTGTTGATCACCGCCGCCAGGTTGCCGAGCCTGCTGAGATCCCCGATGTCCAGAGAGGCGACGAGATCGGCACGCTCGATCTCGCGCACCGCATGGTCGCTCGCATCGGCGCCATCAGGTAGCAGGAAATGGAAGCGCTCGGGGATTTCGGTGGGATTGGCGATGATCACCGAGACACCGCGGGCGCGCAGCAGATGCCATAACCCGATCTCGCTGCCGACGCCGTCGCCGTCGGCGTTGACGTGCGTCGTCAAAACGACGTGGCGGGCGCTGGTGAGCGCCGCCGCCACGTCGCGCGCCGCCTTGGCACGATCCGGTGGAACCGGAAGGCCGTTCGGGTTCATTGCGGGGAAGATAATCGCCTCATATCCGGCGCCGATCTAGCTCTTTTGGACGTGTTTTCGACCGGCGCCGGTGCTGCTCCACGTGTTTACCGGCGCGGCGGCTGGCCTCGCGGCGCCCCACCCCCACCCCCACCCCCACCACCACCACCACCCATGCTCGACGGCCCGCCCGCACCACCCGCCAGCTCCTTCTGCAGGCGGCTGTGTTTCCGGCTATACCCGAAGTAGATCGCGAAGCCGATGAGCAGCCACACGATCAACCGAATCCAGGTGTCGCCTGGCAGCGTCGCCATTAGGCCCAGACAGCATACGACGCCGAGGATCGGCACGACGGGGACCCACGGCGTGCGGAAGGGACGATCGAGATCCGGGCGCTTGTTGCGCAGCACCCACACGCCGGCGCAGACGAGTACGAACGCGAGCAGCGTGCCGATGTTCACGAGCTGGCCGAGCAGCTGCAGCGGCAGCAGACCCGTGGCGAAGCTCACCGCGACACCGGTGAAAATCGTCGAGAGGTAGGGCGTGCGGTATTTCGGATGCACCGCGCCGGCCCATTTGCCGAGCAAGCCGTCACGCGACATCGAGTAGAACACGCGCGATTGGCCCAGGAGCATCACGAGAATCACCGACGCGAGGCCGAGCACGGCGCCGACATCGATCGAGATACGAACCCAGTGCGGCGCGCCCACTTTTTCCATCGCGTACGCGACCGGCGCGGGGAGGTTCAATTCGCTGTACGGCACCATCCCGACGAGAATCGCCGACACGACGATGTAGAGAACCGTACAGATCGCCAGCGATCCCAAAATGCCGATGGGCATGTCCTTTTGCGGATTGCGCGCTTCCTGCGCGGCCGTGGAGACGGCGTCGAATCCGATGTAGGCGAAGAAGACGAGTCCCGCGCCGCGCAACACACCGGAGATTCCGTACGTGCCCCACTCGCCCGCGTTCGGCACGATGAACGGTTTGTAGTTCGCGGGATTGATGTGTCCGAGGCCCACGGCGACGATCAGGAGGATGATCGCGACTTTGAGGATCACGATCAGGTTATTGACGCTCGCCGATTCCTTGATGCCGATCACCAGGATCGTGGACATCAAGACGACGATGAAGACGGCAGGGACATTGAGCCACGCGCCGGTGAAGTTGAGACCGGAGTGCGCGCACCCCGCGACCGACTGTTGGACCTGAATGGCGGTGCACCATTGCGTCGGTGATGCGGCGAGATGCGGGGGGATCGTGATGCCGAAGTTGCTGAGCAGCGAGACGAAGTGGCCCGACCAGCCGACGCCGACGGTCGCCGCGCCGGCCGCGTATTCGAGCACGAGATCCCACCCGATGATCCAGGCGACGAACTCGCCCATCGTGGCATACGAGTAGGTGTACGCGCTGCCCGCAACCGGGACTGCCGACGCCATCTCCGCATAACAGAGTCCCGCGAAGGCGCAGGCGATGCCGACGAGCGCCATCGAGATCGGCACAGCGGGTCCGGCGTGCAGTGCCGCGGCCTGGCCCGTCAGGACGAAGATACCAGCGCCGATGATGGCGCCGATGCCGAGCGTGATGAGGTTGAGCGGGGTGAGCGCCCGTTTCAGCTGGTGCTCGCCCGCCTCATTGGCCTCGGCGCGCAGGGTCGCGATGGATTTGGTAGCCCACAAATTCATGCGGGACTCCGTTCAGGGGGGTGACGAAACGACGGCGCAGACCGACCCAAGGTTCGCCCGGGCCGGCGATCTGTCAATAGAGGCGCAGGTTAGCGAAGCGTGATCAGTAGGCCAGCCGCACGCGTACCGTCCACGAGCGCGCAACCGGCACCGTCGCCAGGTCCCCGATCATCGGAGGACTGCCGATCGCGGAGCGGCCGTAGCTCCCGGCCTCGGGGTCAGCACCGGAGTACTTCGTCCACGTCACGAGATTGCGACCGCCGACGACGACGGTGGCGCTGCGCGCGCCCAGTGCGGCGGCCGTCCGCTCCGGCACCTCGAACGCGATCGCGAGCTCACGCAGCTTCAGGTAGTCGGCATCCTCGTAGTAGGCCTGCGGCCGGAGGTCTGCCGCGACCGCCACGGCCTGAGCCGCGGGCGGCGTGGCGCGATCGTTCCGTTCCCGACAAAGCGCGTACAGACAGCGTAGGTTGGCGGTCTCATTGAACAACGTCTGGCCGGCACGATAATCAAGGATCGCGGAGAGGCGGACACGATGCGCCAGCCGCCAGGACGTCGTCAGCGCGGCGCCTTGCGTCGGATACGGTGTTCCGCCCCACGTCCACGTTGACCCCGCCGCCACTTCAGCGGCCGTGATGATCCCGTCGCCGTTTGCGTCGGCGAAGCCCGTGAGCGGTGTCGTCCAATATCCGCCGGTGGGATAGCCGGCCATCGCCATCTGTCCCGTCCAGCGGACCCCGTCAATGGAGTACCGCTGGGGCAGACCGGTCCACTTGATCATCCGGTTTCGATTGCCCCAGACGGAAAGTTGCGCGTCCCATCCCCACTGCCATCGATCGACGAGCCTCGCCGAAACGGATGCGGTCACACCGCGATTGTCGATCACGGCACCGGAGCGGTATGCCGTCGCGCAACACCCCCCCGCGTACGCTTGCGGCACACTCTCGATGGGATTGGAGCGCAGATCGTAGGCCGTGGCTTGCGCGCGCCAACGCCCCCCGAGTCCGCTCGCCTGCGCGCTGAACGCGAATTCCCTCGTCGCCTCATATTCGGGTTTCGGAAACGGCGGATTCATGAGCGGGGGAAGGCCGATGCTGAACGACTCGAGGACAGAGGCTGGCGGCTGGGCTGCGGTCCCATACGCCGCGCGTAGCGCCAATTGTCCCAAGACGCCGGTCTGGTCAGGCCGCGCGATCCAGTCAAGCGCGAGGCTTGGGTGGGTCCCTCCACCGACGTAGCCGGCGAACGTGTTCCCCTCGAAGGCGTCGTGTCGCAACGTACCCGTCACGAAGAATCGGCGCGAGAATGCGACTTGCTCGATGCCGTAAAAGCCGACCCATCTCATGCGTCGAAGACTCTGGAAGGTGCTCCATGAACTCGGCGCGGCCACCACGGCGACTGACTGGTCGCCATTATCCGCCACCCGTTCGACTCCGAGTGTCGACGTGAACCGGAGCCCGCGCCACGCCAGGTTCGGTACGGTCGCATTGAACCCCAGCGTGTGTTGAGAACCCTTGCGCCGGCCCGACGTGTAGGCCTGCGTTGACCTGATCTGCAGCTCGCGCTGATCGAGGTCATCGAAACCGAGAATCGCTTGGAGCGCCAGCCAACGCGTGGGGCGAGCGTGCGCGTCGAGGCCGACCAGCGTGCGGCCGAGATTCTGTGTGCCCGGGCTCTGGGAGACCTGATCCCAGGAGAACCCAGTGCTGTCACTCGGCCCGAGGAGCGCGGCGAGAACCGGTTGGTACATCGGCAGCCGCAGCGTGCTGACGATCCGCGCCGCATTCACAGCGACGTCCACATTCCGCATCGGATGCATCGTGCCGCTCGCCCGCAGCTTCCACTGGCGATAATCATCCGACCAGGTAACCGAGGGGACACCGTAGGCAGACGGATCGCCGTCGAACGATCCGGATACGCGGAAGGCGCCCCAGGTGGGACCGGCCGTCGCGCTCAGGCCGAATTGCCGATGTGGAGCGGTCGAAAAAGGATTGCGTTGCATGAGCGGATTGAAGGTCTGCACGAAGTCCTGGACGCACTGGCCCAACGCCTGTGACTGGAGGTCGCAGCCGCCGTCCCGTGCCCACGCGTTGACGTTGTCCTGGTCCACACCGCCGTAATTGGTCGGCCAGCGGGAGGGAATCGAGCGCATCGCACCCTGCACGATCCCTTCGACACGCACCGGCCCCGAGCGTCCTTCCTTCGTCTGGATGAGGATCACGCCCGCCGCGGCGCCTGGACCGTAGATCGCCGTGCTCACCGGGCCTCGCAGCACGTCCACCGACAGCACATCCTCGAGCGGGATGTCATCGAGGCGGGACGGGCCTGGGCCTCCCAGCAGCTGCGAATCGTCCTCGTTGACGTCGATGCGAGTACCGTCGAGGAAAACCAGCGGCGGAGAATCACCGAGCAGCGACTGCACCCCTGCGAACCGGATCCGGGCGCCGGCCCCATTCAAACCAGACCCTGGAGTCACTAGCAGGCCTGGCACCTGGCTGGCCAATACGTCGGTCAGCGTGCGTGGCACGCCGTCGTGCGCCAGTGTGGCGACGTCGATCGTGTAGCGCTCCGGATTCGGAGGACGCTGCGTGGTGTCGGGTGTTTGAAGCACGAGAGCCGGAGTGAACACGGCCAGAGCCAGGACGTTCATCGACCTCGGACGGAAACGGAGCAGTGCTACAAGCTGTAGTTCGGCGCCTCACGCGTAATCACGACATCATGCGGGTGCGATTCACGCAGCCCCGCAGTCGTTATCCGAATGAACTCTGTTTCGGTCCGTAGCGCAGCGATGTCACATACCCCGCAATACCCCATTCCGCTCCGCAGCCCGCCAACCAGCTGATAGACGACGTCGGCGACCGGGCCGCGATAGGGGACGCGCCCTTCGATCCCCTCGGGGACGAGTTTCTCCAGGGAGACCTCGCCTTCCTGGAAATAGCGGTCGGCCGAGCCCTCTTCCATGGCCGACAGGCTGCCCATCCCGCGGATGACCTTGAACCGCCGCCCTTCGAGCAGGAAGGACTCGCCCGGACTCTCCTCGGTCCCGGCCAGCATCGACCCCATCATGACGCTCGCGGCGCCGGCGGCCAGCGCTTTGACAGCGTCACCGGAATACTTGATGCCGCCGTCGGCGATCACCGGGATGTCACCGGCGCCCCGCACGGCATCCACGATGGCGGTGATCTGCGGGACCCCGATGCCGGTGACGACACGCGTCGTGCAGATCGACCCAGGTCCCACGCCTACCTTCACGGCATCGACCCCGCGCTCGACGAGCGCGCGCGCGCCCGATTCGGTCGCGATGTTGCCGGCGACCAGCTGCGCATCGGGGAAGGCCTCGCGCAGACAGGCGACTGTGTCCAGCACCCCCTGGCTGTGGCCGTGTGCTGAATCGACGACGATCACGTCGCAGCCGGCATCGAGCAGCGCCTGGGCGCGGGCCCGCGCGTCCTGAGTTCCGCCGACGGCGGCGGCGACGCGCAACCGGCCGTGCTGATCCTTGTTGGCGTCCGGATATTGGCGGCGCTTGAAGATGTCCTTGATGGTGATGAGACCCTTCAGGAGGCCCTGCTTGTCCACGACCGGCAGTTTTTCGATGCGATGTTTGGCGAGAATGCGCTCGGCTTCGTCCAGGGTCGTGCCGACCGGCGCGGTCACGAGCTTGTCTTTGGTCATCACGTCGCGTATCGGACGGTCGAGCTCGCGCTCGAACTGCAGATCGCGATTCGTGATGATGCCGACCAGCTTGCCCGCGCCATCGACGATCGGCACGCCCGAGATCTTGAAGCGCATCATCAGCTGCTGCGCTTCCCGGAGCGGCCGGTCGGGGCCGAGGGTGATGGGGTTCATGATCATCCCCGACTCGCTGCGCTTGACACGATCCACTTCGGCCGCCTGACGATCGATCGGCATGTTTTTGTGGATCACGCCGATGCCGCCCAGGCGCGCCATGGCCATCGCCATCTCCGCCTCGGTCACGGTATCCATGGCCGCGGAGACGATCGGGATGTTCAAGGGAATGGCGCGCGTGAAGCGGCTGGCGACGGCGACATTGCGGGGATGCACAGTCGAATGACTGGGCACGAGCAGGACGTCGTCAAAGGTGAGGGCGACGTCGGGTCGGAAGGTTCCCATCTCGGAAGTTACTGGGGAGGCTTCGTTTCCTCAACCTGTTTTTCGACCTGCTTCTTCTTGGCCTCGTCGACCGCGGCTTTCCCGGCCGCCGCCAGGCCCTCAAAGAACCGGCCGGCCTTTCCGACCGCATCCATCGTTCCCCGAATGATGGTGATCGGCACACGGCCCGCGCGCATCGTGTCTTCCAGCGTTTCCGCGACCTTCTGGAACGCTGGAGCGCCGGCCGCGCGTTGCGAGTACTTCGACTCGAGGAATTCGATGTAATCGAGCACCTGGTACGCCTGCTCGTCGGGCATGACGTCGAGCTTGCGCCGGATGCGCTCGTTCAGTAGGTCGTTCACGGGGTGACGCCTCCCTCCAGCGAAATCAGGTCCACGACCGGGTTGCCGAGATAGCGGCTGCGGCCGTTTCGCACCCGCACCGTGATCGTCATGGTGACGAGCGGCGTGAGCGCGCGGAATGCGGGCAGTCTGGCTTCGGGAACGACGACGTAGACGAAGCCCCGTTCGGGGAGCGGCCCACGCGCCAGCACGTACGAGGAGCCGCTCGGAATGTCGGGCCGTAAGTCGTCGGCTTTTTGAATCGCAATGAACTCGAGATTCCAGCGGAGCGCCTGACCCGCGTAGCGCTGCGGCTCGGCGCGCAGCTCCGCAGCCGTGACGCCCACCTGAACGCCGGCGGGAGCAGCCTGCAGATCGCCGCCCTTGACCCAACCCTCAAACTGCACGCGGGTCCACTCGCCGTTGCGGCTCAGGACACGCAGCGGCGTGTCGGTCGCCACGGTTCCGGCCTCGGGCCCGTCCGGCACGCGGTACAGCGTGGTCATCCGCATGGGTTGGGCGCGGCTCGAGTCTATGGGGGTTGGGGCCTGGGGGCTCGGGCCTGGGGCTCGCGCAGCCTGGCTGTCGGAGGCCTGGGACGTGTCCGCGGTGCGCGTCGCGACGATGTCGGCCACGGGCGCCAGCGCGCTGCGCTGCACCCAGCCGATACGCGTGACATGCACCCACCGGCCGCTGCTGTCGGGCGACGCGCGCTTGAGTCCGAATCCCTGGGAGAGCTCGGCGACCAACGGTCCTGCCGGCGCGGCGCGGAGGTTTTCGCTGGGCGAGCGGATCACCAGCAGGTCGAAGTCGGGCCGATCACTCGGGCCGACGGA
>Ga0137409_10003444_pt1 | contig 16763 bp, 14 predicted proteins | sample CZODoug1_16funga_FD_122059 | JGI IMG/M metagenome (GOLD analysis project Ga0137409, IMG submission 122059) | Vadose zone soil fungal communities from Angelo Coast Range Reserve, California, USA - CZODoug1_16fungal (Hybrid Assembly) | ecosystem: Environmental > Terrestrial > Soil > Vadose zone... | reverse complement strand
GAGTCTGGGCCGTGTCTCAGTCCCAATGTGGCTGGCCATCCTCTCAGACCAGCTACCCGTCGTCGCCTTGGTGGGCCATTACCCCGCCAACTAGCTGATAGGCCGCGAGACTCTCCGCCGGCGCATCTTGCGATGCTTTCATCGTCCAGGGATGCCCCCAAACGATCGTACGCGGTATTAACCGGCCGTTGGGCCGGCTATCCCCCACCGATGGACAAGTTTCTCACGTGTTACGCACCCGTCTGCCACTGAACTCGAGAGTTGCCCCCCGAATCCCGTTCGACTTACATGTGTTAGGCACGCCGCCAGCGTTCGTCCTGAGCCAGGATCAAACTCTCCAATGATTTTGAGAATTCGAACAGCTCACCGAACGACTGGTACATCTGTCGTCCGAATCACAATCAGAATGAAACCCCTCGCGGCGCGCTTCTGACAACGCATCCGCTCAAATGGGGCCGCACTCCACACACTCGATCATCAATTCTCAAAGAGCGTCCGCGAAAAAAGTCCGCGGAGAGACGCGGATTCTAGCCGCGGGTCCGAGGTGAGTCAAGGGGGTCCCGTACTTGAATTTACGGGCTGTCGGCAGGCTTGAAGCGATGTTCAAAACTCAGGTATAAAAAGACCGATTTTCCATCGGGAAATGCGACTCCAGGCACGATCTGCAGCCCGCTCGTGAAGTTGTGCGCCCAGCGAATGCCCGGATTCACCACCAAATCATGGGCCCCGCCCCCACCCTGCCCCAGCCACGTGACTTCGACCATCACGTTGAATGTCGGCCGCGCGAGCCAAATCGCGCTCGCGCCGAGATTGTACGTCGCTGGAGTCTGCGGCACCGCGCTGATGCCGGCATTCCAGTGACTCACGAGCCAGGGCGCGAGTGACACGCTCACCGGAATGTTCAGCTGCACGCCCACGTGACCGGTGCCGAGGCCTCGTGCCGAGCTGCCCGTCGGCAGCAACATCGAGAGACGTGGCGCGATCGCGACGCGTGCCTCGGCGCCGAGCAATTGATACCGATAGTTCAGCGCCGCATCGCCGAACCCGGTATGCGATGGGCTCTCCGTGCGTTGCACCGGGATCGTGTAACTGAACTGATGCGTCTGCGTACCGACGGGCCATTCCTGCGTGAAGGTGAACGACCAGGCCGCCGAACGGAGCGAACGCTGCCATGCGCTGATGTGCTGCACGACGCCGGGCTCCTGATTGTACGCTTCTTCAATGAGGAAACTGTTATCGGAGATGGGGCGAGACTGCGCGACGGTCGGACGGTCGGACGGTCGGACGGTCAACACCACAACGATCGCGAGACTAAGGTTTCTCAATCTGCGGCCGCACGTGCTTTTCGTAGCAGTCTGGACAGTAGCCGTGGCTGAACTGCGCCTCTGATCGCTCTTCGACATAGCGTTCGATCGATTCCCATTTTTCGGACGCATCGCGAATCCGTTTGCAGTACGCGCAGATCGGCAACAGGCCCTCGAGTTGCTGCACATGCTGGCGCAACCCGAGGATCCGCTCGGCGGCTTTGAGCCGCGCGCGCAATTCGTCCGTATCGATTGGCTTGGTGATGAAGTCATCGGCGCCGGCTTCCATGCCCTCGAGGTAGCGCTTTTTCCCACCGGTTGCCGTGACCAAAAGGAAGTAGGAATAGCGATCCGTGGCCCGCGCGCGCAGCCGCCGGCAGAGCTCAGGGCCGTCGACTTCGGGCATCTGCCAGTCGGAAATGACGATCGGGAAATGGCCGAGCTGCAGGTTCGCCCAGGCCTCGCCCCCATGCTCGGCTTCGGTCACCTCGTAGCCGAGGCCCTTGAGCACGGCGCTCAACGTCATGCGCGCGACGGGGTCGTCTTCGGCAAGGAGCAGATTCATCGAGTGCGCCCGGGAGGACTCGAACCTCCGACCAACAGCTTAGAAGGCTGCTGCTCTATCCACCTGAGCTACGGGCGCCAGGGCAGCCTTCAACTTAATGAGATCTTGGCGCCGCAGGCACGCCCGCCAATGCCGCAAAAACGCCCTAGTACGTTTTGCGGTCATGTCGTACCATGTAAGCACTCATGACCACCGTGGCGAACGAGGCGCAACCCGAGAATAGCGTAGCGACGGACCTGCACATCCGCGCCGACCTCGCCCGGTTGCTGCAAGCCCGCCTAGTCCATGAAAGCGGACTCGGCGTCTTCGCCCACCCCATTCTCATCGCCGTCATCGCCGCCCTCGCCTGGCCAGACGCGCCCCACGACCTGCTCCGGGGATGGGTGGCCGCCGTCACCGTCGCCGCCTTGCTGCGTGGCGCCTGGCTGTTCATCGGTACGCGCCGCAAACTCAGCGACCGCGCAGTCCGCAACGGCGTCCGCAGTACCGTCGTACTCCTGGCAATCGCGTGGGGCGTGGGCGGGGCGATCGTCCTGCCGATCGTACCGTTCGAAACGGCCGCGCTCGTTCTCGTGGTGCTGGCCGGGATCATCGCGAGCGCACTGACGACCCTCGCCGCGGACCCGATGAGCATTCGCGGCTTCATCGCGGGCATCACGCTGCCCGTGCTCGTCTCACTCGCCACGAGCGATCAGTCCCACCACCAGGCCGCGGCGATCGTGGTCGGACTGTTCACGCTCGTGATGGTCCTCGTGGCGCGACGCGCGCATCAGACCCTGGTCGATCACCTCGAGGTCACCGCCCGTCTGGCCGTCAGCGAGGACGCCGCCAAACGCGCGGAGTCGGTGATGCGCGAGGCCCGGGACCTCGCCGAACGGGTCGCGCGTGCCCGCTCCGCGTTCCTGGCCAACATGAGCCACGAGATCCGTACGCCGATGAATGCGGTGCTCGGGTTCGTCGAGCTGATCCTCGATACCGAGCTGTCGACCGAGCAGCGGCGCGCGCTGGAGCTCGTGCGCTCGTCCTCCGAAGCGTTGCTGATGATCCTGAATGACATCCTCGACTACTCCAAGATCGAGGCGGAGCACCTCGAGCTCGAATCGATCCCCTTCGACGTGTCGAAAGTGGTGCACGCGACCGCCAGCCTGCTCGCGGTCCGCGCGCGCGAAAAGCACCTCGAGCTGCTGGCGGAAGTCGCCGCGGACGTCCCCCGCGGCGTGCGCGGCGACCCCACGCGGGTGCGCCAGGTGCTCATGAACCTGATTGGCAACGCCATCAAGTTCACCGAACAAGGCGAGGTCGTCGTCTCTGTGAGCGCGGCCGCGAGCGACGGGAACGTCGCGCTCACGTTCCTCGTGCGGGACACCGGCATCGGGATCGCGGCCGAGCATGTGACCTCGGTCTTCAAGGAGTTCACCCAGGCCGATTCGACGATGACGCGCCGCTACGGCGGGACCGGTCTCGGCCTCGCGATCTCGCAACGCCTGGTCCGACTGATGGGCGGCGAGCTGACCGTGAAAAGCGAGGTCGGACGCGGCAGCGAGTTCTCGTTCTCACTCGCGCTACCCGTCGAGACCAGTCCACCGACGCGCGTCGTCGGCCTCGCGGCGCTCGGCGGCCGCCGCATGCTCATCGTGGACGACAATCAGACGAACCGGCGCATTCTGCACGAGATGCTGGCGGCGGAAGGCATCAACGTCGACGAGTCGTCGACTGCGGCCGAAGGGCTGGAGGCACTGCGCCGCGTCCGCTACGACCTCGCCATCCTCGACGTCCAGATGCCCGACATGGACGGCTTCCAGCTCGCGACCGCCGTACGCGCCGACAAGAAGATCAAACGCACCAACCTGCTGATGCTGACCTCCGCCGGCCAACGCGGCGACGGCGAGCGGTGCCGCGAGCTGGGGATCCGCGGCTACCTCACGAAGCCGATTTCGCGCAGCGATCTCCTGGAAGCACTTGGCACGGTGCTGGCGGGGCCACCCGGGGAGGCCGGAACACCGGAAGTCGTCACGCGCCACACGATCGCGGAATCGCGCGCGACGCTGCGGGTGCTGCTCGCGGAAGACAATCCCGTCAACCAGCAAGTCGCGGTCGCCATGCTCGTCAAACGCGGACACGAAGTCCACGTCTCGAGCAATGGCCGCGAGGCGCTGCAGGCGGTGCAGGAACGCGACTACGACGTGGTCTTGATGGACATTCAGATGCCGGAGATGGACGGCTTCGAGGCGACGCACGCGATTCGCGCGCTGCCAAAAGGCAAGGACCTCCCGATCATCGGCCTGACGGCACACGCCCTCTCGGGCGAGCGTGAGCGCTGTCTGTCGCACGGGATGACGGACTACCTCGCCAAGCCCTTCAAGGCGCACGAGCTGTTCGCGCTGATCGAAGGCACTGCCGGGCCGAAGGCACCCGTCGCGCCGCCGCCCGAACCGCTCGCGCCGCCGGTAGACCTCGAGGGATTCCGCACGACGTTGCGCGAGGCCGGCGCCGAGCAGGCGCTGTACTCGATCGTCGACACCTACGTGCGGCAGGCGCCGGACCGACTGGCCGCGCTCGCCGCAGCGGCCGCCACCGGGTCTGGCCCTGAGATGGCGAAGGCCGCACACGTGTTCCGCGGCTCGTCTGCCACGATCGGCGCTCGCGGACTGGCCGAGCTGCTCGAGCGCGTGGAGACGAGCGCCCGCGCGGGGGATATCCAGGCCGCGCAGGACGTCTTCGAAAGTGTCAGTCCATTGGCTCACAGCGTGATCGATTATTTGCGCCAGCAGCAGCGCGTCGCGCTTACGGAGGAATGATGCGAATTCTGCTCGCCGAGGATGACGCCGTCGCCGGAGAGACGCTGACCGCGATCCTCACCGCCCAGGGTCACGAGGTCACGGCCGTGGACAACGGCGTCGACGCGTGGGGATTGTGGCTGGTCGCCCACCATCGCGTCGTCGTCTCAGACTGGCTGATGCCGGCGATGGACGGCATCGAGCTGTGCCGCAAGATTCGCTCGCGTCCTCCCGGGCCGTACACCTACTTCATGATGCAGACGATCCGCACGGGGCTGGGGAATTTTCTCGAAGCGATGCAGGCGGGCGTGGACGATTTCATCACCAAGCCGATCGTCCCCGAAGAGCTGGTCGCGCGCCTCAACGTGGCCGAGCGCATCCTGGGACTGCGGGAAGAGCTGATGACGCTGGAAGGGCTGCTCGCAATGTGCAGCTACTGCAAGCGCATCCGCGATACGGACGGCGCCTGGACGCCGCTGGAGCGTTATGTCGAACAGCGCTCAGCCGCGCGGTTCAGCCACGGCGTCTGTGAGGATTGCTACGAGAAGTATCTCAAAGCGCAGGTCGACGGGTGAATCGGGGCGGCGGGATTCGAACCCGCGACCTCCTGGTCCCAAACCAGGCGCGCTACCGGACTGCGCCACACCCCGGACGCCTAACGGCGAATGTCCAATGTAGAATGTTCAATGATCAATGACCACTGATCATTGAACATTGGGCATTCTGCGTAGCAGCACCTCGATCAGAGCACGAAAAGCCCGGCCGCGATGCGAGACGCGGTGCTTGGCGGCGGGTGCTGCCTCCCCGAAGGTCATCTGCAGCTCAGGTGAATAGAACAGCGGATCGTAGCCAAAACCCCCCGTGCCGCGCGGCGCCGTCAGGATAAAGCCGTCGCAGGTCGCCTCGACGATCTCGGGGACGCTGCTCGGCGTCCCGATAAAGGCGACCACACAACGGTAATGCGCCACGCGCCGCTCCTCAGGCACGCCCGCCAACTGCTCCAACAACAGCGTGTTGTTCTCGGCGTCCGTCCCGGTCGCCGACCACCGCGCGGAGCGTGGTCCCGGCGCCCCGCCCAGCGCATCGACCTCGATGCCCGAGTCGTCGGACACCGCGGGCAACCCGGCGCGCGTGGCAAAGTAGCGGGCCTTGGCGACCGCGTTCTCCACGTAGCTCATGCTGCGCTCGAGATCGGCTTCGTCGGGAAGCGGCTGGAGCAACCGGTCGGCTGGAAACGCGATGTCGAACGGCAAGCCTGCGAACAGCTCGCGAATCTCACGCGTCTTGCCGGGGCTGCGCGTGCCGACGATCAGCTTCATCAGCCGCGCCGCAGCCGCTCGAGCAGTCCGGTCGTCGACTTGTCCTTGACGAGAGGCACCTGCACGACACGGCCCCCCCACCCTTCCACGTCCTTCGCACCGACGATTGCGTCGCGGGTATAGTCGGCTCCCTTCACCAGGACGTTGGGACGCAGCAGGCGGATCAACGCGAGCGGCGTGTCCTCATCGAACAACACGACGCAATCGACCGCCGCCAGGGCGGCGAGCAAGCGCGCCCGTTCCGCCTCGGCGACCACCGGCCGGTCCGGCCCCTTGCCCAGGCGGCGCGCCGAGGCATCGCGGTTGACGCCGACGATGAGGGCGTCGCCTTCGGCGCGGGCCGCCTCGAGGAGCGCCACGTGTCCCGTGTGCAGCAGATCAAAGACGCCGTTGGTGAAGACGACCCGTCCCTGGGTGGCGCGCCAGCTCGCGGCGGCCTCGGGCGTACGGACCTTCGCGGCCGTGTTCAGAGCGGCTGCGTGGCTCTGGGATTCAACGAGAAGGTGTGATTGAAGAAGGGCAGCGAGACCGATTCGCCGTAGCGTGTCTCGATGACGATCTCACGCGGAGCGGCGGTGCGCCGAATGACCAGATTGGACCCTGCCTCCTGGGGCAGGCCGATCTCTTCGATGGCAGCCTGAATGCGGCGCCGGATCGTCCCATCGTCGAGTCCGGACGCGATACGTGTTTCCGTCTGCATTTCATCGAGCAGCCGATAGTACCGGAAATAGACCTCACCGATGTTCACGCCGTAGTACAGCACCGCGACGAAGATGAGCAGCGACAGCAGGCAGCCGCTGGAGCTCGCGCCGCGCCGCGAGGTCAGGAACCTCACCATTGCGACTGCGCCCCGTCGACGATCTGCTGGACCAGCTTCGCGAGCGCCGCTTTGCGTCCGTCCTGCTCCGCGGGGGGGTCGTAGTCGCCGTCCACGGAGAGGCCCTGCCCTTTCCAGACGCTGGTGCCTTCGCGCTGGTTGACGATCTCGACATCGACGACGATCTGCACCTTGCGCTTCGTGACCTTCACCTGGCCCACGCCCGCCTGCACCGCTTGCGGCACATCGGGATCGTAGCGCACCACTCTCCCGCGGACGATCGCGTCGGCGGTCGCTTCGGTGGCCACGCGCAGGCCAAGACGGCCTTCGAGCGCCTGGCGGACGGCCTCACTCACCTCCGCGGTCAGTCGCGGTTCGGGGGTATCGTTGTCGAACGGCATGATGGCGACCGTTTTGACGTTGGGAAGCGTGCCGCCCGCAAACTTATATGGGCAACCCACGAGCCCCAGGCTCGACGCACTAATGAGGATTGCGCCAAACAGCCGGCGAAATGACGGCCGCGGTATCAACCATACCAACCGTGAGCTCAAATCTGGCCGGCCCCTCCGGAAAGTCGACGCGCGCACTCGCGGGCCGCTGTAATGCGTCGAGCTTGGCACGGCTCCGCGCTACCAGTTTTCCCCGCCGCCGCCATTCGGCCTCCAACATCGACTCGCGACCCGCGCTGTCGGTCACGACATAGTCGAGCGTATCCTCGGCCTGAGCAAACCGCCACACGACACGGCGCTGATGCGTCAGCGAATCCACGATCTGCGTGCCCAGGACGTTCGCGTCGTCCGCGGGCGGCCGCACCATCGCCAATGACGCCCACAGCATCGGGATCGCCGGGACCAGGGATCGAAAATTCTTCTCCGGATCGGCCCACAGCACGGAATCGCCGATCACGACGGCTGCCCCGCTGCCCCAGTTGAACGGTCCGGCGTAGTCGAAACGCAGCGAATCGAACGGCGCGATTCGCACGGTTCCGCGCCCCGCGTACTTGACTCGCTCGTCCTGATATCGCCAGCGAAATCGAATCAGCGCCGGCGCGCGCGGCAATGTTCTCCGGCTCCACTGCACCGCGCTGTCGCGATTCACCGGTGCCAGGGCCATCGGCACGAGCGGCGCCGGTGGATGCCGCGGGCACGCCGCGAGCAAAGTACAGGCGGCAATGTAGGAAAGCGAGCGGCGCCCGGTCAATAGTTGAAGCCGAAGAAGAAGTCGACAAAACGACGATTGTGCGTGCTCTGCGGCAATGCATACGCGTCGAGATTGGCCGTGCCGAGCCGGTAGCCGAGGTCGAGCCGCAACACGAGCGGCGGACCGATGGGCATCCGCAAGCCGAGTCCGCTGGATCCGAGGACGCCCCGGTTCGCGGTCGTCTTCGACCACGCCCGTCCGTAATCGACGAACAATGCGCCCTGCACTCCCGGAAAGCGCGCCGCACCGAACGGAAAACCGATGGTGAGGAAGTCGAGGATCGGAAACCGGTACTCGGCATTGACGAGCCACGCGCGCGTGCCCGCCACGTAGCCGTACTGCGGATAGCCGCGCAATCCCCATGAGCCCGCGATGCTGATGCGCCGCGGCCGCTCGCCGCCCGATGCGTACCCCTGGACACGCAGGGCGACCGCGCTGTGTTGCGACGTACGCACGTACTTGCGCCAGTCCGCCGAGACGAGCCACGAGTCGAAGCGGCCGTGACTCAAGTCATTCACGAGCCCGGTCGTGAAGTTGTAGCGCTCGCCGTCGATCGGGCCGGTGGGCAGCCAGAGCGTGTTGTCCTTCACGTACGTCAGGTAGTTCGACGCCAGCCAGCCGACGCGGCGCGGCTCGATTACGTCGTCGGTCCGGATGTCCAGTCGATCCGAGCGCTCGAGGCGATACTCGCCGACGATGCGCCGGAAGCGCGTGAACGGATAGCGCACCTGGGCGAACATGCCGTACGACCGCTCTTCAAACAGCGAGTTGAAGTCGCCCTCGTAAAACAGGCCGCGCTGGCGGAACGCGCCCACCCCCCAGTTGATGCGGCGCGACTGGTTCAAGTAGAACGCGGATCCGCTGATGTTGTCCACCAGGCTGCCGAAGCCGGCGCTTTGGAACGACGTCAGCGAGAAAAAGACCTGATGATCGGACAGGAGATCGCTGAACACAAACACCGCCCCCTGCGCCGAGCCGAGACCCGGCGCCACGGCGGCATCGCCCGCGGCGAAGTCGAGGCTGAATTTCCGCTCGTAGGGAGCGCCGTCCGTGCGCGCGTACTGCGGGTGCGACAGCTCACCCCACGTCCACGCCGGCGCCGGCAGGCTGTCGGGGGCGTTCGCGAGCGTGAACGTGCTCGTCGCTTCGTTCAGCGGCGCCGCGACGTAGATACTGAAGGTGAGATCGGCAAATCCGCCGAACAGCAGACCGCCGTGCTCGCCCGCCACGAACTGCGGATCGAACGCCCCATTCAGGGTTCGCGTTTCGCGCCGCCCGGTCCCCGCCGAATCGATCGAGTACACTTGGAACGTGCCATCGCGATCCGACGCGAAATAGATGCGGCCGCCGCCCCAGCGCGGCGACTCGTCGCGCCAGTCCCCGTACGTCAAGTAGCGGATGGCGCCGCTCGGGAGATCGAGCGCAAATAGATTGCGCGCGCCACTCTTGCCGAAGGGCGTCCGGTCGGAAGAAAAGACGACGGTCTGCCCGTCCGCGCTGATGGTCGGATCGAGGTCCTCGTAGCGATCGGAGGTGAGCCGCTCCAGGCGTCCCGCGCCGAGCGAATCCTCCGTGCCGCCGAGCCACAAGCGATAGAGATCGGAGTAGCCCGAGACCGAGAGGCCGCTGAACACGACGCTCTTGTTGTCGGGCGCCCAGGCCGGCGAGAGAATCGACACGAGCTCCGGAAACTGATAGCGGCCGACGACCTTGCCTTTCTGCAAATCCCAGAAGAACAACGCGTCCCGCTCGGCGTACTTGCTGCTGAACGTCGCGACGCCGCGCGCGCTCACGTCGATGCGGGACTCGAAGAAGTGAAAGGACTCGAACTGTTCGCTGCGCTCCCCTTGCACCACTGCCCGTCGTCTCCGTCCACTCAGGTTCTGCGCGTAGATCGTCGTGTAGCCGCTCGCGGGCGAGAAGAACAGGAATGACGGCGCGGAATCGCCCGGGAGCCGATACGCCGTCGGTTTGATCGCGAGCTCCGTGAGCTTGCGCGCGGTGATCGCGAGCGGCGGTTGGGTCGTGACGGCGGGATAGTAGTGCTGGCGCATCCAGTACTGCCATTCGTCGGAGAGCTGATCCATCGTGCGGCCGTAGACGCCCGCCAGCGCGCCGTCGAAGCTCGAGTACTTGTAGATGTCGTTGTACAGCTCGAGGATGCGCCACTCGCCGTAGCGCTCGGCCAAAAACCGATGGATGCTGCCGCCGACCGGATACACCAGCCCGCCGTAGGCATACGTCAAATCGGGCAGCGACGGCAGGTGCCCCGCGATCGTCATGTCGCGCAGCACCATCTCGTCACGGCTGTCCTCCCCCGCGGAGAAGAACTCGGCGAGACCTTCGGTCCACCAGAGCGGCAGCCCGGCCTGCCGGAAACGCGGGTAGCGCCCGAACGTTTGCGCCGCGAGGCTCAGCTGGTAGACGTGCACGAGCTCGTGACGGATCGTGTGCCGGAATTCGGCGTAGCTGCCGCGGAACGGCAGTGCCACGCGGCGCTTGAGAAACTCGGTGACACCGAGCAGCCCTTCGGGCGGAATGAACGGCAGGATGTTGGTCTGCTCGAAATCGCTGTGGGACGCGTAGACGATGAGGGGAATGCGTCGAGTAACTGCGTGATTGAAGCGGCGTTGAAGAGAATCGTAACTCTCTTCGGCGTACGCCAGCGCCACCCGCCCCAGCTCTTCTTCTTCGGGATAGTAATAGAGGTCGACATGCTCACCGCGCAGCACCCGCCAATCAAAGCGGCGGTATTGAATCTTGTTCTGCCCGAAGTAGCCGTACTGGGCCGAGAGTGAGGAAGCGAACGCCATCGCGAGCGCGATGACACAGGCCAATCGCTTCATCTATGAATACTCCGGATGCGATCGCCCATCCCGATCGCGTTCAGCACGGCCGCGCTGGGCCCTCCGCCGACGACCCGGCCAAAGATGGTGTAGATGCCATCGAGGTGCGGCTGGGCGGAATGGGTGATGAAGTACTGGCTCCCTCCGGTGTTGGGACCGGAGAGCGCCATCCCGACGGTGCCCGTTTCGTACCGAACAGGATTGATCTCGTCGCGGATCGCGAACCCGGGCCCGCCCCAGCCGTCGCCCCGCGGATCCCCGTCCTGCACGACGAAGTTCGGCACCACGCGATGCCAGCGCGTGCCGTCGAAATAGCGGCGGTTGATGAGGTCGATGAACGCCGCGACGGTCAGCGGTGCCTCAGCGGGCAACAGCTCGATATCGAGCGTACCGCGGTCGGTCTCCAGCAGTACATGCGGGTTGGTACCCGCCAGTGCCGGCCCCAGCCAGCGGCGCGCGACATCGCGATAATCGGCGAGCGTGCGGCCGGTCGTGATCGGCAGGACCGGACCCCAGGCGTCGCGAGTGTCCCGGAGCGTATCGGCCGCGAGCCGCCGCACGAGGTAATCATCCGGCCGAGCTGTCATCGACACGAATCTGGTTGCGACCAGCTGGCGGCCGGCCGCGGACAACGCGGCGATGGTGCCGAGCGCCGAGACGGCGGAGAGGCGGGCGTCGTTGAACGGATCGCGTTCGGCGCGGGCGTAGGCGGCCACCAGGAGATCGATGTCGTCGGCGGTGCGATGGCGGGCGAGGAGGTCGGCCGCGACGCTGCGCACGGCAGGATCCGCATGCATGAGCAGGGCGCGCGCGCGCCCGAGCAGCGGCGGATCATCGGCCGGCACGATGCGCAGCAGCGCTTGCAGCGCCTGCGCGACGACCCTGCCGTCCGGGTCGGCCAGTTGTCCTTCCAGCCGATCGCGCGCGCGCGCGGCCCCGAAGGTTTCCGCCGCAACGCTGCGCCAGCGCCAATCGGCGTCGTTACTCACCGCGACGGCCGCAGCCACGCCGGCGCCGCTATCCGCCTGCGCCACGGCGATAATCGCCTGCCGTTTGAGCGCAAAGACGCTGTTGGTGAGCCGGGGACGCAGCGCCGCGAGCGCCGCGGCGCCCCGCAGCACTCCCAACGTCGTCTCGGCTTGCACGGCGACGCCGATGTCGCGATCGGCGACGAGCGGCACGACGGCACCGGCAAGTGTGGAATCACGGAACGAGGCGAGCGCGCGCAGCGCATTGATGCGGATATGCGCGTCACCGTCGGCCAGGAGCCGGCGGAGGGCGGCTGACGCCTCACGCGGATCGAGACGTGCGCTGTCGAGCAATGCCTTGCTGAGTCCTCGTGCGGCCACGGTGCGCGTCTGCGGATCCGGATCGCTCAGCGCCCGGATCAAAGGGGCGGCGCCGGAGGCCGCGCGCAAACGCGCGAGGGAGTAGAGCGCACGCCAGCGTGTCGCCGCGTCAACAGCATCGGTAAAGCGGACGAGATCGGTGACGGAGGCGCGCGCGCCGAGCCGCCACGATTCGAGCAGCGCGGCATTTACGACCAGTGTGGCGGCTCCCGGCGATCCCGCCGCAAGGATATCACTGAGGGCCCGCGCGCCATCGTCTCCACCGATCTTGGCGATCGCCGTCACACCCTCGAGCTGCGGCGCCCCCTGCTCCGACGACGAGACGGCGCGGACCTTGTCCAGCAGCAAGGGGATCGCGCGCGCGTCCTTGAGCAAACCGAGCGCGAAGGCCGCAGCCGCCTGGGCGCCGGGCACCGAGTCGTTGAGCACCGGAAGCAGGAGATCGACAGCGGCGGGGTCGCCAATGCGTCCGGCGGCTAGCGCGCCCTGGCGCCGCACGGCGGGATTGGCATGGCTCAGCCCCTCGCGCAGGGCGACGACATCGAAGCGGCGGGCATCGGCGGCGGCCAGCAGCCCGGCGAGCACACCCACTGTCGTTTCATCCGCGGCCGCGCCCGGTTGTTGTCCGAGCACCGGCCGCACCGCCACCAGCGCGGCGAGCAGGACGAGATTAAAGACGAACCGGGTCTGCCGTGGGTTCGAGCAGGTCACACACGTGCTCCGGTAGGCGCGAGAGAGTCTGTTGTTGGTTCAGCGCGATCAGCGACGTTTCGGCGGTGGCGAGCAGCTCGTCGGTCTCTGCCCGCTCCACCGCGTATCCGAAAATCACCCGCCGCGAGGCAAGGTCCCGCACCCAGCAGCGGACCCGAATCAGATCATCATAGCGCGCCGGCTGGCGGTAGCGGACGTGAACATCCGTGACGGTGAGGTACGTCCCCCGCTCCTCCAGGTCCTTGTAGGACATCCCTCGTTCCCGGAGATGTTCCGTCCGCGCCATATCCATCCAGATGAGATAGTTCGCGTGGTAGACGAAGCCCATCTGATCGGTTTCGGAATAGTTCACGCGGTGCAGGACCGCGTTGATCAACGGGGGAATCTTATTCGCCGTACGGGATCCAGATGTTCTTGACTTCCGACGCGCGCCGCAGGAACTCCCGGCCTTCACCCTGGCGAGGATCGAGCCAATCGCGGCCGCGGGCTGTCGCCCAGGTCCGCTTCATGTTCGCGGCCGAAGCGAGCTCGACCGCCTTCACGCCCGCGGCATTGCCGAAGTACCACATGCCATCCACGTCGTCGTGCTCGGCGAGCACTTTCGCGAGAGCATCCTTGGCACCGGTGATCACGTTGATCACACCGTCCGGGACATCGGAGGTCTCGAGCACCGTGTAGAACTCGGTCGCGGCGATTGGCTGCGACTCGGCAGGGACGACGATGACGGTGTTGCCGACGGCGACCGCCGGTGCCATCAGCGATACGAAACCGAGCAGCGGAGAGTCGTCCGGCGCGGCGATGCCGAGGACACCGACCGGCTCGTTCATCGCGAGCGTGACGCCACGGATTGGAGTGTGGTGCACGGCGCCGTCCCACTTGTCCGCCCAGGCGGCGTAGGTGAAGAGCCTGGCGATGCTCGCATCGACTTCCTGGCGTCCCACCCTGGCGGCGAATTCTTCAGCGCGCGTCGCGAGATTCTCGGCGATGAAATAGAGGATCTGGGCGCGCATGTGCCCGCTGCTCCGTCCCCACCCCTCGGCGGCATGGGCGGCCTCGACGGCATTGCGCACGTCCTTCCGATTGCCCTCGGCCACCTCGCCGAGCACTCGGCCGTCCGGTCCGACGATCTTGCGGGAGTAGCCCTGATCTGGGCGCGCTTGCTTGCCGCCGATGAAAAGCTTGTAGGTGCGGTCGATGGGAGGGAGCGAGTCCCGCTCACCCCGGGCCACCGGCCCGGGGCCAGCCGAGCGAACTGGCTCGTGAGCGGCTGACCCCGGGGCGGCGCCCCGGGGCGGATGAGCTTCCCACTCCGCTTTCAGATACTCCCACATCCCTTCTCTTCCACCCTCCCGGCCGAACCCGGATTCCCGATAGCCCCCGAACCCCGCCGCGGCGTCGAACAGATTCGTGCAGTTGATCCACACCACGCCGGCTTTGAGTTTCGGCGCGACGTCGAGCGCGAGATTGATGTTCTCCGACCACACACTCGCCGCGAGTCCATACGGCGTGTTGTTCGCGAGCTCGACCGCCTCCTTCGGGGTGCGGAACGTCATGCTCACCAGCACTGGGCCGAAGATTTCGACCTGCGCGATCGTGGCGGCCGGCGAGACGTCGGTGAACAGTGTCGGCGGATAGAAGTAGCCTTCGGTGGGGCATGCCCACGACGGCTGCCACATCTTTGCGCCTTCTTCGACGCCCTGCTCCACGAGCCCGCGGATGCGCTCGAGCTGTACCGGCGCGACGATCGCCCCCATGTCCACCGCTTTGTCGAGCGGCGAGCCTACGCGCAGCTTCTCCATCCGCGCCCGCAGCTTCTGCGTCAGGCGGTCGGCGACGCCCTCCTGCACGAGCAGCCGCGAGCCGGCGCAGCACACCTGGCCCTGATTGAACCAGATCGCGTCCACCACGCCTTCAACGACGCTGTCGAGATCGGCGTCTTCGAACACGATGAACGGACTCTTGCCGCCCAACTCGAGCGTCAGCTTCTTGCCGCTGCCGGCTGTCGCCTTGCGGATGATGCGCCCGACTTCCGTCGAGCCCGTGAATGCGATCTTCTGAACGTCCGGATGCTCCACGAGCGCTTTCCCCGTCGCCCCATCGCCCGTCACCACGTTGAACACGCCGGCCGGCAGCCCCACCGCCTGCGCGATCTCCGCGAAGCAGAGCGCGGTGAGCGGCGTGAACTCGGCGGGTTTCAGGATCACCGTGTTTCCCGCCGCAAGCGCCGGCGCGACTTTCCAGGCGACCATCAAGAGCGGGAAGTTCCAGGGGATGATCTGCCCGACGACGCCGACCGGCACATAGCCCGGGAACTCGGTATCGCGCAGCTGGGCCCAGCCGGCGTGATGATAGAAGTGCCGGGCGACGAGCGGGATGTCGAGATCGCGCGTCTCACGGATCGGCTTGCCGTTGTCGAGGCTCTCCAGCACCGCCAGCAGGCGCGCGTTGCGCTGCACTTCGCGCGCGATCGCGTACAGGAAGCGGGCGCGCGCATGCGGCGTGAGGCCGGCCCACACGGGCGCCGCGGCGTTGGCCGCCGCGACGGCCGCATCCACGTCCGCCTTGCTCCCCTGCGCGACGCGCGCCAGGACCGCCTTCGTCGCAGGATTGATCGTCTCGAAATACTGTCCGTCGGCGGGAGCGACCCAGCGGCCGTTGATGAAGTGCCCGAAGCGTCCGCCGTCGTGCTGCTTGAGCCACTCGAGCGCCGGCGCGTCGCTTTCCGGCGCCGGCCCGTACTCCATCGTCTCGAACAGCTTGGCGACGGTGGCCATCACACCATCGGATGGCGGTGGGCAGCGGCGTAGCGGCCGGTCACGAAGTGCTCGAGCTGGCGCTCGATATCAGTCAGCAAGGAACTTGCTCCCAACCGGAACAACGCCGGCTTCAACCAGCGATCGCCGAGCTCTTCCTTCATAAGGATCAGCCAGTCGAGCGCCTGCTTCGCAGCGCGAATGCCGCCGGCCGGCTTGAACCCTATCGCCGCTCCGGTCCGCATCTCGTATTCGCGAATCATGCGCGTCATGACGACGCCGACGGGCAATACCGCGTTGACCGGCTCCTTGCCCGTGGACGTCTTGATGAAGTCGGCTCCGGCCATCATCGCCACCAGGCTGGCGCGGGCGACGTTGGTGAGCGTCGCCAGGTCCCCGGTGCCGAGGATCGCCTTCATGTGGGCGCGGCCGCAGGCGTCGCGGAAGGCGCGGACTTCGGCGTAGAGCGCGGGCCAGTCGCCGGTCAGCACGTGCGCGCGGGTGATGACGATGTCGATCTCCCGCGCGCCGGCCGCGACGGAGGCCTGCACCTCCTCGAGCCGCTGCGCGAAGGGGCTGAGCCCGGCGGGAAAACCGGTCGAGACGGCGGCCACGGGAATCCCCGAGCCTTCGAGCGCCGCCACCGCCGTCGGGACGAGGGCGTGATAGACGCACACCGCCCCGACCTTGATATCGAGATGGCCGACGCCGAGCGCGTCGATCAGGTCCTGCCGCAGCGGCCGACGCGCCTTGGCGCAGAGCCGTAGCACGTTGCCGGGCGTGTCGTCGCCCTGCAGAGTCGTGAGGTCCATGCACGTGATCGCCCGCAGGAGCCACGCAGCCTGCCATTCCTTCTTCACTGTGCGGCGCGTGGGGATGGTGGCGGCTCGGCGTTCGACGGCGCTGCGATTGACGCGCAGCGCGCGGATGACGTCGAGATCGAGCGGCATGCCGGGGTTGCGATCGTCCTGGAGCACAGGACGAACCGATGCACCCCCGCCCCGCAGCCGTTCCGAGAGAGCCTTCATGCTGGCGGGAGAATGCGAACCGCCGCTGTAAAAGTCAACGCGACGCCGGGACTCCCGCGCCCAACCGGCACGGCGTGACCGCCTGCGGCTCCTG
>Ga0137409_10003443_pt1 | contig 16765 bp, 12 predicted proteins | sample CZODoug1_16funga_FD_122059 | JGI IMG/M metagenome (GOLD analysis project Ga0137409, IMG submission 122059) | Vadose zone soil fungal communities from Angelo Coast Range Reserve, California, USA - CZODoug1_16fungal (Hybrid Assembly) | ecosystem: Environmental > Terrestrial > Soil > Vadose zone... | reverse complement strand
CTCGCTCAGCTCGCAGGTCAAACTCAAACTGCATAACCCGGGCGATCCGTCCCCAAGAACTCTTATCCATGGAGATTTTCTAACATGAGCAAACCATTTTCAGTCAACACCAGCCGGTTCGATCCTTACAAAGCATTCCGTTTCCTTGTGTATTTTGGGCAGGACACCACCCCGGTGGCGGGTGTGAGCAAGGTGGGCGGGCTGAAACGATCCAGCGACCCGATTGAATATAAGGAAGGAGGCAACTCCATCATTCTCAAGGGACTTGGGCGAACGAAATATGATCCGATCACCCTCGAACGTGGCGTAACCCATGACAGCGACTTCCAGGATTGGGCAGACGCGGCCCAGGTGCTGGACAAAGGCGCTCCCAGCCAATCGCTCAAAAATCTTCGGCGTGACATCCGCATTGAATTGCTCAACGAAGCGGGCCAGCCCGTGCATCGTTACCTTGTTCATCGGTGTTGGGTATCGGAGTATCAGGCGTTACCAGCACTGGATGCTGGCGCGAACGTTGTGGCCATCGAGCACATCAAGCTCGAGAATGAGGGATGGGAACGCGATACTTCCGTTAAAGAACCACAGGAGCCGGCAAAAGACTGAACCCGCGCACAGAGAGATGTAATCAACCTCTAATCGCAATGGCGACCCGATGATTTGGGAGGATTGAGCAATCATCAGAGCTTGCCCCTGCTGATGAGTTAAGCGAGTCTTACAAGTTCTTCTCGGCCCATTCGAATACTCAATAAATATCTATTGACTTCGTAAATTAGCTACGGTATTCTGATGAGTGTAACCTGGCTCCATTCGAAACTTTTGACCCCACTTTTCTTTACCCCGAGCGAAGTCCGCGAGGGGCGAATCCCGCTCTTTCCATCTCCTTTAGAATGAACACTTATAGATGTGTATCAAAACAAACCACTTTATCCGCCTTTAGAATGAACACTTACGCAAAAACGGGGGAGGGGGGTACGCCCTGTTCTGCCAAAAAAATCCGTACAGAAATCTTCTCGAGGCTTCCAAATATGCCGCCCTCGCCTGTTTCGCACCGGCAAGGTAAACTGTCTCAAGGCTCGATGCTTCCACTTCGCGACGAAGGACAGCTGAAATGACCCGCACCACCGACGCCAATGACCGCATGAACCGCCCGCTTGACTCCGTCGACCCGCAAATCGCCGAACTCCTGCGCGAAGAAGCCAAGCGCCAGGCCACCGGCATCGAACTGATCCCCTCGGAAAATCTCGTCTCCGAAGCCGTTCTCGAAGCTATGGGCTCTGTCTTCACCAACAAGTACGCGGAAGGCTATCCCGGCAAGCGCTACTACGGCGGCTGCGAAGTTACGGACAAGGCCGAACAGCTCGCCATCGATCGCGCCAAAGCCCTCTTCGGCGCCGAGCACGCCAACGTGCAGTCGCACTCCGGCACGCAAGCCAACGTCTCCGTTTACATGAGCGCGCTCCAGCCCGGCGACACCGTCCTGGGCATGAATCTTTCTCACGGCGGCCACTTGACCCACGGCCATCCGCTCAATTTCTCCGGCCGCATGTACAAGTTCATCGCCTACGGCGTGCGCCAGGACACGGAACAAATCGACTACGACGAAATTGACCGCCTCGCCGCCGAACACAAACCGAAAATGATCGTCGCAGGCGCCAGCGCCTATTCACGCGTCATCGATTTCGCGCGCATCGCCCGCGCCGCACGCGACAACGGCGCGCTCTTCTTCGTGGACATGGCCCACATCGCTGGACTCGTTGCCGCGGGCGTTCACCCAAGCCCGATTCCGCACGCCGATTTCGTCAGCACCACCACGCACAAGACCCTGCGCGGCCCGCGCGGCGGCCTCGTGATGTGCAAAACGCAATTCGCCAAAGAACTCGATAAACTCACCTTCCCCGGCCTGCAAGGTGGTCCGCTCGTCCACACCATCGCCGCCAAAGCTGTCTGCTTCAAGGAAGCCGCCGAACCGGGCTTCGCCGATTATCAGAAACAGGTCGTCGCCAACACGAAAGCCATGGCCGCAGCCGTCGGTAAACGCGGCTTCCGCATCGTCTCTGGCGGTACGGACAATCATCTCTTCCTCGTCGAAGTCCACCCGCGCGGCATCACCGGCACCGACGCCGAAAAAGCGCTCGACCGCGCCGGCATCACCGTCAACAAAAACTCTATTCCGTTCGATCCCCTGCCCCCAATGAAAGCAGGTGGCATTCGTCTCGGTGGCCCATCAGTGACTACGCGCGGGATGCGCGAACCGGAAATGGAACTCATCGGCAACTGGATCGCGGACGTCCTTAGCAGCATTACCAGCGTAGGAAGTAATCCTGAAGTCGAACAAAAGATTCGCGCCCTGGTGGCGGAACTTGGCGCGAAATTCCCAATCTACGAAGCGCGCGTAAAAGGCAGACAGGCCACTGCCAATACCGCGCGCGGCTGAGAACGCTTCAGCCCGAGCGGACAGGCTGATCGCGGAAACAGCCTTTGGTACAGGCCAAATAATGTCATCGCCGAACTGTCCTTTTTTGGCAGGGACGCCGAAAGTGCAAATGTCCCAAGACTGTCCCTCTGTCCAGTAGATTCCTAAACAAGAGACGCGTACTTTCCAAAGTGATGTTAGTGGAAACCGCACTCGCCCTGTTCTTCCCCGCGCTATGCATTCTGATGCTGGCTGGAAAAATCATGCATGGCCCGATCCCGATCAATTCCGCGGTCACCCGCAATCGGCGAGGACGGCTTTCCGCTTCTCGGGTGTCAATCTAACGCGCGCTGAAGGCGCGGTTGACGAGGTGGTTCATGATGGATACTGAGGCTTTTCGAGAGTTCAAGCAGGGGTTGACGCTGCTGCGCGACAACTACGCGATCAAAGCGTTGCCGCACATGAAGCGGGCCGCCGAGCTGGAAAAGAACAATCCCTACTACATGTCGTATCTCGGCGTGGTGCTGGCGCGGTCCGAACACAAGTGGGGCGAAGCGGAAAAGCTTTGCGACGGCGCAGTTCGTTTGAAGCGGAATCAGGCGCAACTTTATTTGAACCTCGCGGAAGTTTATGCGACGGCAGGGCGGCGCGATGAAGCGGTGGAAGCGCTGCAGGCCGGCCTGAAGTTTGCGCGGCGCGACATCCGGCTAAACATCGCGATGAACAAGCTGACGCGGCGCCGCCAACCGGTGCTGTCGTTTCTGAAGCGCCACCACCCGATCAACCGGAGCCTGGGAAAAATCCGGCACGAGACGCTGACCCTGATCGGAAAAGCCTGAATCGAAATTTAGTTTCCCCACCCCCCAAACACGGGAAAGGGCGGCCCGAGTCTCCATGGGCCGCCCTTTCTTGTTTTCACCGAACGTTTTAAAACGTAGCTCGTGGCAGATTATTTCTGCGGCGGTCCATAGAACGAATAGGTGTGCTGCTGCAATCCCATCTCCATCAGAATCTTGATTCCAATTCCGGTCAAGCCGTTCGAGCGAGCATCCATCCGCACGACTTCCGCAAGGTATTCGCGGCTGATGGCCGCCGGTTCCTTGGAGTAGGGCATGGTGACAAAAAGGCGAAGGCCAATCTCGTAGCCTTTTTCGCTGGTCTGGAAATAGACACCGCTGCGCGAGACGCTCATCGAGCCGCGCAAATCCTCGAAGTTCTCGTGCTCGGGGTCGGAGGGACGAATCCGCATCAGCTGCGTGATCTTGCAGCGGCGGGTGCCGCGGCGTTCCGGCTGCGAAGTGGGACGAGTTGCGGGAGCTGCGTTGCCTGGAATCTTGCTCATCAAATCCTGCGTTGCCATGGAAAGTTCACCCTGGAAATCTACAGCTTTTGCTATGAAAAGTGTACGAGTTGCAGCGGATAAAACCTATAGAGGGGACGTACCTGTGGATTTCCAAACGTTCGCCGACAGGAATTGGTACGGAGGTACCAGAGACGGTGGGAAGGACCGAATTGAATCGGTTGGGTGGGCGGGTACCAAATTGAGACCTTGTATTCGGCGGCGGGTTGGCGGCGAGCGAATAAGTACAGTTGGATGAATGGGATGCGAGATAGCCTGGCGATGACGCGATCGCGGTTCGGGGCACACGTTTGCAATGGAGAGGGGTGAGATTCGAAACACAGCATTTCGCATGTGGTCGTTTCGAAGGGCGTACTGCCGGGGGAGGCTAACGTGAATGGAGCGACGAGGGCGAGAATGAATGAAACGGCGCATTCCGGGAACGATTCGAAAAAGCAAATTGAAAGAGCTGGTGAGCGGACGCGTGTGTATGTGCTGGCAGAGGATGCGGCGATTGAGGAACGGGTGGTGCGCGCGATCGGAGGCGAAAGGGATGTCGAAGTGATTGTGCGAGAGCAGCTGGTAGAGGGGGAACTTCAAAAACCGCGCGAATGCGAACAACAGGTTCTGGTGATTGCGTCGCGAGGAGATGCGCAGGACAGTCTGCGCAGAGCGCATGCGTGGAAGATGGCGGGCCCTGGGCTGAAAGTATTGTTGCTCGGGATGCCGGAGCGGAATGAGGATGTTTTGTTCTATGTGCGCGGGGGCGTGAACGGTTTTTTGCAAATTAACGCGACGGCGAAAGAGATCGTGGATGCGGTGCGAGCGGTAGGGCGTGGCGAAGGGATTTGCAGCGGGATGCAGTGCGCACTGTTATTCCGGTATTTCGAACAAGAAGCGGAAGCGTTTCCTTCGGCTGCGCTGCACCGCGACCTGGGGCTGACGCGCCGCGAGCAGCAGTTGATTCCGCTGCTTACACGTGGTTTGACGAATAAAGAGATTGCGAATCATTTTTCGCTGTCCGAACAAACGGTAAAAAACCATCTGTACCGAATGAAGCGAAAAATCGGGGCACACGGACGGCTGGAGATTGTGGATGTGTGCCGGCAGCATGGATTTCTTGCCTGAAGTTCATCACAGTAAAACAAAAGCAGATTCCGAACCTCGCAAAAACCGCGAGGTTCGGAATGACAGTGGGTGGGGTGTGCGCGGGGCTCCGGAATGACGGCGAGGTGAGGTGGAGTGCGCAAAGAGGTTCGGAATTGACAGCGCTCGATGCTTAAACACAATCGGAACACTACGCGACAGCGGGGCGAGTGCGTTGAGATGACTTCGAGGGCGGAGTTGTGCGATTCTTCCTGCGCAGAAGTACGCGGAGCGGGAACGAATGTTGAAGAAATTCAAGGATTTGACGGAACGCGAGATTCTGGCGCTGGCGATTCAGAACGAAGAAGAAGACGGAAGAATTTTTGGCGAGTTTGCGGACCAGTTGCGGGAATCGTATCCGGCAACCGGCAAGATGTTCGAGGAGATGCGCGAGGAAGAAGCGGCGCACCGCGATCGGTTATTCGCAACGTTTCGCGAGCGGTTCGGGGACCACATTCCGTTGATCCGGCGCGAAGACGTAAAAGGCTTCCTGAAGCGGCGGCCGTTGTGGCTGGTGCGGCCGCTGGGAGTGGACGCAGCTCGCAAGCACGCGCAAGTTATGGAAATGGAAGCGGTGCGGTTCTACCAGAGAGCCGCGACGCGCGTTTCGCACATTCCCACGCGGGAGCTATTGAATCGGCTCGCCGATGAGGAGCGGAAACATTCGGAGACGGCGGGTGAGCTAGAAGAAAAACATCTGACCGATAGTGTGCGCGCACAGGAAGGCAAGTCGCAGGAGAAATTATTCCTGCTTCAGATTGTACAGCCAGGACTTGCGGGGCTAATCGATGGTTCGATTTCCACGCTTGCGCCTATCTTCGCCGCGGCATATGCAACGCATCGAACCTGGGAAGCGTTTTTAGTTGGATTGGCGGCGTCAATCGGTGCGGGAATTTCCATGGGGTTTACGGAAGCGCTTTCCGATGACGGGTCATTAACGGGCCGCGGGTCACCATGGATTCGGGGAGCAGCTACCGGTCTGATGACAACGGCGGGCGGAATGGGGCACACGCTTCCCTTTCTGATCAAGGACTTCCGAATAGCGATGATTGTTGCATTTTTTGTGGTCGCGGCAGAGCTTGCGACCATCAGCTACATTCGGCACAAGTATATGGATTCGCCATTCCTGCAGGTGACGTTTCAGGTGCTGATCGGCGGAGTGCTGGTGTTGTTGACCGGAATATTGATTGGGAGTTCGTGACGGCCAAGATTAACGGTACCGTTAGTTTCCGCTTTACGGCCTAACGTGCTGGCTTCGCAATCTGGATTTGAGCATACAAACCCAACTCGTCCGGCCAATTTTGTTTTTACTGGCTTACTGAACGCGTCTCTCAAATATACCTCTCAGAGGATCACCACTCACATCACAGCGACTCAGCGCGTGAGGTAGTCCCACTCCTGGGCACCCCGTTGGATGAGAGCGGCGCGGTCTTCGGGGAGGATCCAGCGTTGCTGGATGAGGGCGTCGGTGGCTTGGGTGAATTGCGAGAGGTAGGCTTCGCGGCTGGCGTAGCGCTCGGCGATGGATTTGCGCGGGTCGTGGGATTTCTCGCGGGCGGCGGGGTCTTTGGGAAATGGGAAGAAGGAGCCTTCGAACGGGAGACGTTGGGTCGGAGCTCCGATGGAAGGGTCACGGAGATTCCAGCCGGTGTAGGTGGCGAGGGGGACGGAGATTTCCGGGAGATGGATGCCGGCGAGTTCGTTGCCGTCGGCATCGACTTGTGGAACGAGGACCGGGAACGGCTTTCCGACGACGGGCGGTTGTTTCTTGATGATTCCCTTTTGCCAGTCGGGGCCGAAATCGATGCGGTAAGCGGTGTTCGCATCGATAGGAAGAGTTACGCCGGGGATTTTGGGGAAGGCGACTTTGGAAATGGGCACGAGCGCGTGCGAGGCGAGAGTTGGATAGGCGCTTGGGGGTGGAGGGGTGGCGGTACTGAGCCAAGCGTCCATGTTGGTGATCATGGCGCGCCAGAAAAAGCGAACCGGAAGCGGTGTTTGCGGATACTGGCTTGCGCCGGCACCGGTGCCGCGTTCCGGTGGAAACGGAACGGAATAGTGCTGGAGGCCGGTGAAGAAGTAGATGCGGACGTTGGGATTGATATCGGCGTCCTTTGTAGCGTCGGCAGCGGTGTGAATGAGCGAGGCGGCGCGGCCCCAGTATTCGTAAGAAGTGTGCGAGAAGAAAATTTTGGGGAGAACTTTCTCGGCGATGGCGCGATCGAGGAGACCGCCTTTTTCACCGGTGAGAGGATCGGTTTCGGGTTCGTCGGTAAACGGGAAAATGTCGGTTGGGAAAAATATGGAGGAGGTTGGCTGCGCGTCACGAGAAGGTTGAGCGAAGCGATGATTGAAGCTGCCGCGGCCGCCGCCGGCTACGTGAGAGAGAATGCCGTCAATGGCGATGCGGCCTTCTTCGTCGGCATTGAAACCTTGATAGAGAAGATGGCGGAGGAAACGGCCGTTTTGCGAAATGCCTTCGGCGATAACGCGCGTGGCGGGAGTGATGGCGTCGGCGGAATGTTTTGCGTAGGAGGCGAAATCGCGGAAAGCGGCGAGGCCGAGGCCGGAGATGACAGAATCTTTGACGACGTAAATGTATTCGTAGATGCGGCCGGGTTGAAAGCCGCCGTTGAGATGAATGGAGCGATCGTTGCGCGCGATTTTTCCGTCAACGGTTGCGGCGAACTGCCATTCGGAACGCGGGATGATGGTGCGCTTGGCTTCGCGGGAGTCGCGGACGGACAGTGAATTGCGAGAATCGTCGGGCTGAGCGACGGAGTATTCGGCGCCACCGATACGGCCCTGCATGAGGTGGCCGAGCGGAATTTCGTCCATTGTTTGGGAAGGCATGAAATCGCCACGGAGGAGGCCGGTGATTGACTTGCCGCGATCTTTGGCGATGGGAGCGTAAAGCGCGAGCGTGCCGGGGCCAACGGCGTCCCACTGCCAGCCGAGAGAGACGATCGTAAATCCGTTGCGCAGAAACCAGGCATCGCCGGGGTTATGGGAGAGATCTTCGTCACCGCCGTCGACGAGCGAGAGGATGCGGGGAAGGCCACGATTGGGATTTTCGAGGAAGAGAGTGCCGTTGCCTTTGGAGGGATCTTTGGGCCGGACGGCGACAAAGTCTGCGGAAAATTCGACTTCGCCATTTTGGAGATTGGCGGCGTCCTCCAGGTCGACGATGGATTTGTTGTGGATGTTGTCGACGGCGACGGAGAAAAAGATTTTGCCGGTGATGCGTTCGTAGGGGCCGGCGTCGCCGAAAGATTTTCCATCGAGGACGTCCACGCGGGAGGAGATTTCGACGCGAGTGACGTGCGCGAAGAGAGATGGAATTGCGAGGAAGAAAAAGAGGGCGGCGACAATTGTGCGGCTGGCGAGGCGAGTAATGGGAAATTTCATGGGCGGCAGAATAGCACGGAGCGATTCGAATGGTGGAGAGTGCCGCGCCTCCGGCGGATGAGCGTTGAAGGAAATAAACTGTGGTTCACGTGCGTATCTACTTCAGGGGCGAAGTATGGATACGAACCGCGGGATAACGAGGGTTTTGTGGGTTGCGGTGATATTGCTGGCGTTGATTGGAGTGGCGGTTGCGACGCGGCGCGCGAGCGTGCTGGTGAAACCGGGCGCGATGAATGCGAGAAAGAATCCGGCGGCTGGTCTGGATGAGCACTTCGCAAGGGAAAAGACGCTGACGCTACTGCACGTGCTGCCGGGAATGATTTTCATGATCCTGGGGCCGCTGCAATTCGTAAAGGGACTGCGAGCAAAGCATCCGGAGGTGCATCGATGGTCCGGGCGGATTTTTTTGACGGCGAGCGCGGTGATCGGGGTGACGGGATTGACGATGGCGGCGCGCGGAACGATCGGCGGCGCCGACGAGAGAGCGGCAATCTTCATATTTGGTAGTTTCTTTCTGATCGCGCTTGGCAAAGCGCTGTGGCACGCGATGAAGAAGGAGTTTGCGAAACATCGCGAGTGGATGATTCGGGGGTATGCGGTGGGGCTTGCGGTGGCAACAATCCGGCCGATCATGGGGGGATTTTTCGCGATCGCGGTGATCCACGGCCAGACTCCACAGCCACAAAACTTTTTCGGTACAGCATTCTGGATAGGGTTTGTTGCGCAATCCATCCTGGCGGAAATTTGGGTCCGTTGGACCAGGAGAGGCGGCGCCAGCAACAGCCGGATTGAAGTGGCGGCGTAGAGCCGGCGCCGGCCAACGCGCGACGCGAAGCTGCAAATTATTCGAGGAGTGTAAAGTTCACCTTGATGGTGGTATCCACTTCGATTGGTTGGCCATTCAGAAGTGTGGGCCGATAGCGCCACTGGCTGACTGCTTCGACGGCGGCGCGAGAGAGTTCAGGGTCAATCTGGTTGTTCATCACGCGCAACTGAAGCGGATTGCCTTCCATCCCGACAATCGCATGCAGAATCACAGTTCCCTGGATTCCGGCGGCTTTAGCTTGGGCCGGATAGACGGGCTGAATTTTTGCTATGATTTTTGGAGCTTGTACTTCCCCGCCGATGCGTATGCGTTTCGGGCCCGTCGGGCCGTTCGGCGCAACGCCGCCCCGCGCGCCACCTTGCACGCCGCCCCGCACGCCGCCTTGCACACTACCCTGCTTGGGGCCGCCTGGTACCACAACGTTTACTTCTTCATTGACAGGCCCGACCAGCAAAGTCACGTTTTGCGATGATTCCTGTGCAGGATTGAGCGCAATCTGAGGCGCAAGGAACTCTGCAAAGCCCTGCTTCACGACGCGCATCTCGAATTCGCCGGAAGGCAAACCGACAAAACTGAAATGGCCCACGGCGTCGGAGGTGGTCATTTGGATCAGATTTGTTTTGTGATTGGTCAGGATGACGGTGGCGTTCGGAACCGCCGCACCGCTGGGATCGGAGACGATGCCGCTGAATTTTCCGGCGACGTTTTGTGCGGGAAGACGCATAGCCGCCAACGGAACGAGCAGACTCAAGGCAAAGAACACCAGCGCGACACGGGTGCGCCGCGACAAGTTATTGCGATCAATCGAAGAATTCAGCATTGCAGAAAATCTCCTTTCAAGATTGGACCTGCGAGCAAAAGCGAGAGCTGCGGACCAGGCACCGGCGGAGGGATTGAGACTCTTCGCAAGATCGAGGAGCTGATTTGCGTATTGCGAAGGCTCGATGCCCGAATTTAAGACTGAATCGTCACAAGCACATTCACTTTCCCGACGCAGGCGAGCGGCCGCCAGCCAGGCCAGCGGATGGAACCAATAGACGGCGCAGGACAATTCGGCAAGGACCTGCCAGAGCCAATCACGACGGGCGATGTGTGCGAGCTCATGAGCAAATACGATGCGGAGCCGGTCCTCGGACCACTGAGCAGCGCCGGCAGGCAGCAAGATAGGCGGCCGGAAAACTCCCCACGTTAGCGGCATGGAGCGGGTGTTACTGGAAAGAAGTATGGGTACGGGACGATCGATTCCAAGCGAGCGGGAGCACTCCGAAACATGCTCGATCCAGGATTGTGTTGTGAGCGGCACGGCGCGGGAAGAAATTCGCGCGAGAAGGAAGAGGCCCAAGATAAGGCGAAACAGAACGAAAAGAAAACCGGCGAACCAGATCAGCAGAAGGATATCCGCCAACTTGTTGAGAGTTGGCGAGGTGGCAACCGCGTTAACGATTGTTGTGGGAAGAGGCTGAGAGACGGCGTTGCCGGGAAGAGCGAGCGTTGGGGTCCAAAGACGCGACGCGTTGCCTAAGGCAGTTGAATGCCACGCGGGAAGCAGCGAGGCCAGCAGCGGAAGCACGAGCGCGGAGAGAATCGCGACCGTCCAAACGAGGTGCCGCAAGGCGGCCGGTTGACGGCGGAGCGCGGTGGAGAGAAGCCATGCAATCGCGATCAGGAATGTGGCTTTCAGCGAGCAGGCAATCAAAAATGCGAGCGATACTTCTGAATTTGAGAGGAAATTCATCGGCCACTCTCCTTGCGATTTTTGGCGATCATGGCCGCCAGGCGCTCCATTTCTTCGTGCGAGAGACGCGAGGCCTCTCCGCCAAGCAGAGCGGCGACTACTTTCTCGGCGGAGCCATCAAAAAACGTCTCGACCAGATGACGCAAGGCGGACCGGCGGACCAGATGAACCGGCAGCGTGGGGGCGTAAACATAACGCAAGCCGTCCTCATCATGCCGGACGTGGCCTTTTTCCTCGAGGACGCGGAGTTGGGCGCGCACGGTAGAGTAATGAGGCTTTCCCGGAAGGCGGGAGAGGACATCAGCGACGGTGGCGCGTTCGAGTTTGTAGAGAACATCCATAATCTGGCGTTCGCGGCGAGAGAGGGAGTCTGGTTTTGGTTTTTTCATGGCCCTGCTATTTTCCTAGCATCAATGCTAGAAAACTAGCAGGAGGGCATGCGGACGTCAAGCGGTATTTTGCAATTATTTTATCGGAACTAAAAGTGCGCTCAGCGCGCCGGCGAACTGAGCGCTTTAACGAAGTCGTAGAGGAAGGCCTGGCCTTCGTAGAAGGATTGGACGGGGATACGTTCGTCGCGGCCGTGGAAGCGGACGTCGGCGCGATCTATGAAGATTCCCTGGATGCCGTAAGTAGGAATGCCTGCTATGCGGAGGCTGCGGCCGTCGGTTGCGCCCATGACCATGTTGGGGACAACGGCGACGCCGGGCCACATTTTAGTGGTGATACGAGTGGCGGCTTCGAGAACGTCCGGGCGGAGTGGCGACGAGGGGCCTTGTATGAAATCGCCACCCTTTTTGATCGAGACCTGATCGTCGGCGAAGACTTTTTTGAGAGTGTCCTCGACATATTGTGGGGAGTCTTCAGGCAGAACGCGGCAATTGACGGTGGCGGCGGCGAGTTGCGGCAGAGCGTTCACGGCGTGGCCGCCTTCGAGTTGCGTGGCCACGCAGGTGGTGCGAAGTGTGGCGTTGAAGGCGGGGGCCAGGGCGGCGACGCGCTGCATCGCGTCTTGCGAGCCGTCGGTGACTTTGAGGAGATCTTGTTTTTCAGGGCCGGTGGAAAGCTCGCTCATACGACGAAAATAGGCGGAAGTGACTTCGTTGGTTTTGAGGGGAAAATCGAAATCAGCGAGGCGAGTGAGAGCGCCCGCAAGATGGTAGATAGCGTTGTCCTTTACAGGCAAAGAGCTGTGGCCGCCTTTGTTGCGAACTTCGAGACGAAAATTCATGACGTATTTTTCGCTGACTTGCAGATAGTTGGCGACGTGCTTTCCGTCGATCGTCTCGCCCCAGCCGCCTTCGTTGAGGCAGAATTCCGCGTCGATTAAGTCGCGATGATTTTTGATAAGCCAGTCGACACCGTTGAGCGGGCCGCCGCCTTCTTCATCGGCGGTGAGGGCGACGATGAGGTCGCGGTCGGGGATGAAGCCTTCCTTTTTGTACTGAATTAAATTAGCAATCCAGATGGCAGCCTGGGCTTTGTCGTCGCCGGTGCCGCGGCCGTAGAAGTAGCCGTCTTTTTCGAGGAGTTGAAAGGGATCGATGGACCAGTCTTCGCGCTTGGCTTCGACGACGTCAATATGGGCGAGCAGGAGGAGCGGCTTGCGCTTGCCTGTGCCGTGATAGCGCGCAAGGAGATTGAATTTTTTTGGGCTGGCGCCATCGAGGAAGATGTCTTTGTCAGGAAAGCCCGCGGCTTTGAGGCGAGCGGCGGCGGCCTCGGCGACGGGTGTGGTGGAGCCGGTGGTAAAGCCGGAGGGGATTTCGATGAATTGTTTGTAGATGTCACGCGCGAGTTGCTTTTCGGCGTCGGGGCGGAGGGATTGGGCGGAAGTAATGGTTGCGAAGCACAAAGAAATTACCAGGAGAAACGAGAACTTAGATAATTTTTGCATGCGGCATTCTTCCATGTGAGCGGGAGCCACGCAAGAGGTGGCGCACCTACGGCGCTCGACTTAATTCAATCTGTTCCCCAGCCCTTACGGGCTGGGCTAAATTGTGCCGCACCTACGGTGCGATGTCTCGCCGGTTTCGATGAGAGCATCGCGATTTCGGGAGTTGTGTTTGGCGATGCCGCGATTCCGAACGCAGTGGAAACTGGAAGGTCTGAGCGTGAAACAAAAACTAATCGGAATGGGCGGGGAGCGGGAAACGATGGTGGTGGCGGGCGGCGCGACGGCCACGGAGCCAGAGTTGGAAGCGGTCGAGGTAGAGATAGACGACAGGAGTGGTGAAGAGCGTCAAAAGCTGGCTCATGATGAGGCCGCCGACGATGGCGATACCGAGAGGGCGGCGGAGTTCGGCGCCAGTGCCGTGGCCGAGCGCGAGAGGAAGCGCACCGAGCAACGCGGCCATGGTGGTCATGAGGATGGGACGGAAACGGAGCAAGCAGGCTTTATGAATCGATTCGACGGGAGTGAGGCCTTCCAGCGTTTCCGCCTGAACCGCAAAGTCAATCATGAGGATGGCGTTTTTCTTGACGATGCCGATGAGGAGGATGATGCCAATGTCGGCGATGACGGTGAGTTCCGTCTTGAAGAGCATGAGCGCAAGGAGGGCACCAACTCCGGCGGACGGAATTGTGGAGAGGATGGTGATTGGATGAATGAAACTCTCGTACAAGATTCCGAGAATGATATAGACGGCGAGAACGGCGGTGATGAGCAAGACCAGGACCGAAGATTGAGAATCCTGGAAGGTTTGCGCGGTGCCCTGGAAGCCGGCGTGGACGGTTGGGGGCATGTGTAGTTGCGCCTGAACGGCCTGGATTTTTTTGACAGCGTCGCCTAGGGGCAATGTTGGATCGAGATTGAAAGAGAGAGTGATGGAGGGGATGAGGCCCTGATGGTTGACGGAGAGCGAGGTGCTGGTGGGCTCGTAGCGCGCGAACGCGCTGAGCGGAACGACTTTGCCACCGCTGGAAGGCAGGTAAATGTGATTCAACCCGTCGGGGCCTTGCGTGTATTGCGGCAGGACGTCGAGCACGACGTGATATTGATTGAGACCTTTGTAGATGTTGGAGACCTGGCGCTGGCCGAAGGCGTCGGAGAGAGTGTTGTCGACATCTTGAAACGAGACGCCGAGACGTGAGGCGGTGTCGCGATCTACGACGAGCGTACTTTGCAGACCGCGGACTTGCTGGTCCGAGTTGGCGTCGTTGATGCCGGGAACTTTCTTGATGGCTTCGAGAAGTTTTGGCGCCCATTCGTTCAGATCGTTCAGATTTTCCGCTTGCAAAGTGTATTGATACTGGGCGGCACCGAAGCGGCCGCCGATGCTGAGGTCCTGCACGGACTGCATGAAAAGCGCAGCGCCGGGAATCTTTGCGGCTTTGCGGCGGATGCGAGCGATGACTTCATCGGAGCTCATTCCGTTGCGTTGTTCAAGCGGCTTGAGTTGCGCGAACATGCGGCCCGTGCTGGAGCCGCCACCGCCGCCGACAAAAGACGTGGCGGTTTCCACGGCGGGATCCTCTAAAACGACGTTCGTGAATTGCTTCAATTTGTCCGACATGTTGGCGAAGGAAGTGTCCTGATCGCCTTGAACCGCGCCGTTGATGCGCCCGGTGTCCTGCTGCGGGAAAAATCCGCTGGGTACTTTGTAGAAGAGATAGCCGTTGAGGCAGACGGTGCCAATGGTGATGAGGAGCACGGCGAATTGGTGGCGAAGAACGACGCGGAGGCAGCGGTCGTAGCCGCGGACGATGCCGTTGAAAGCGCTTTCTGCGAGGCGGTACGCGAAGTTGTGCTTCCCTTCTTCGTGGCGGAGAAAGCGGGCGCACATCATGGGCGTGGTGGTGAGAGAAACGACCATGGAAACGGCGATAGCAACGGTGAGCGTGACGGCAAATTCGCGGAACAGGCGGCCGACGATACCTGGGAAGAGGAGGATGGGGATGAAGACGGCGACGAGCGATGTGCTCATGGAGAGCACGGTGAAGCCGATTTCACTCGCGCCCTGCATAGTGGCGGCGAAGGGGTTCATCCCGCCCTCGATGTGGCGGGCAATATTTTCGATGACGACAATGGCGTCGTCGACGACGAAGCCCGTCGAGATGGTGAGCGCCATGAGGGAGAGATTGTCGAGGCTGTAGCCGAACAGGTACATAACGCCGAATGTGCCAACGAGAGAGAGCGGGACGGCAATGCTGGGAATAATGGTGGCCCAAACGTTACGAAGGAAAACGAAGACCACAAGGATGACGAGCGAGACGGAGATGAGCAGTGTGATTTCGACGTCGTGGATTGAGGCGCGGATGGTGGTGGTGCGATCCATTGCGACGCGAAGGTGAAGCGAGGGAGAGATCGAAGCGCGGAGTTCCGGAAGAATCGCGGTGATGCGATCGACGGTTTCGATCATGTTCGCGCCGGGCTGGCGGAACACGGCGAGGATGACGCTCGGTTCGCCAAAAGAGAGGCCGAGATTGCGCACGTCTTCAACGGAGTCGGTAACGGTGGCAATGTCTTTCAGGCGAACGGGAGCGCCGGTGTGGCCGGCGACGACGAGGGGTTCGTACTCGTAGGCTTTGAAAAGTTGATCGGTATCGGCGATGACGACGGAGCGTTGATCGTCGGAGAGCGAGCCTTTGGCGAGGTTGGCGTTTGCACCGCGGAGCGCAGTACGAACTTTTTCAAGGCTGATGCCATAGCTGTTGACCTGGTCGGGATTGACGCTGACGCGGACGGCGGGACGCGAACTGCCCCACGTGAAGACCTGACCGACGCCCTGCACCTGCGCGAGTTTCTGAGCAAGAATGGAGTCTGCGGCGTCGTAAATTTCAGCGGGCTTTACGTTCGTGGATGTGAGCGAAAGCAAGAGAATCGGCGCGTCGGCAGGATTTACTTTGCGATAGCCGGGCTGACCGGGAAGGTCGGCGGGAAGCTGGCTGCGCGCGGCGTTGATGGCGGCTTGCACGTCGCGGGCGGCGGCGTTGATGTCGCGATTGAGATCGAATTGGAGAACGACGCTGGTCGAGCCGTAGGTGCTCGAGGACGTCATTTGCGTGACGCCAGAAATATGGCCGAGATAGCGCTCGAGGGGAGCGGCGACGTTAGAAGCCATGGTTTCCGGGCTTGCACCGGGAAGACCGGCGCCTACGGCGATGGTCGGGAAATCAATTCTTGGAAGCGGCGCGACAGGAAGAAATTTGAACGCGACTGCGCCGGAAAGAAAAATGGAAATGGTGAGGAGCGTCGTCGCGACGGGGCGGCGAATGAACGGCGCGGAGAAGTTGGAGGAAAAGTTCACGCGCTAGTCTCCGTGTGCGGGCTCTTCGATGGGATTGCCGACGTGAAAGGCGAAGCGGTGAGCGAGCCAATCGAAAGCAAGATAGACAACGGGCGTGGTGTAGAGCGTAAGAATTTGACTCAGGATGAGGCCGCCAACGATGGTGATGCCCAGCGGGCGGCGAAGTTCGGAGCCGACGCCGGTGCCGAGTGCGAGCGGAAGACCGCCGAGAAGCGCGGCCATGGTGGTCATCATGATCGGACGGAAGCGGATGATGCAGGCCTTATAGATCGCATCCTCGGGACTGAGGTTTTCGGTTCGTTCGACCTCGAGGGCGAAGTCGATCATCATGATAGCGTTTTTCTTGACGATGCCCATCAGGAGGATGATGCCGATGAAGGAGACGAGCGAGAGGTCGTAACCGAAAAGCACCAGCGCCAGGAGCGCGCCGAGGCCGGCGGAAGGCAGCGTGGACAAAATGGTGATGGGGTGGATGAGGCTTTCATAAAGGATTCCGAGGACGATATAGACGGCGAGGAGAGCGGCAGCGAGCAGCAGCGGCATGTTGGCCAGGGAGGCTTGAAAGACCTGAGCGGTGCCCTGGAAGCTGCCCTGTACGGTGGCGGGCATACGCAGTTCCTGGACCGCTTGCCGGATAATTTCCGTCGCC
>Ga0137409_10003441_pt1 | contig 16769 bp, 15 predicted proteins | sample CZODoug1_16funga_FD_122059 | JGI IMG/M metagenome (GOLD analysis project Ga0137409, IMG submission 122059) | Vadose zone soil fungal communities from Angelo Coast Range Reserve, California, USA - CZODoug1_16fungal (Hybrid Assembly) | ecosystem: Environmental > Terrestrial > Soil > Vadose zone... | reverse complement strand
GTCTTGCCGCGCAGCTTGTACAGGTAGTCGATGATGTCCTCGTTCGACATGTACTTCGACATGTCGTAGGTGTCGCGATGGACGAGCTCCTTCAGCTCGCGCCGCACACCGGGCTTGCGCTCCAGGTCGGCGAAACCGACGGAGATGATGAGATACACGTCGATCAGGTCCGGTACGCCGAGCACTCGCTTCAGCGGCTCCTGCACGTGCACCGTGCCCCAGTGCGAGCCCAGGCCGAGGGACGCGATCGCGAGCTGCATGTGGGTGCAGGTGTTCGCCAGGCCGTCGGTGAAGTGGCTGGCGTGGCGCCCGAAGGTGAACGCGGCGTTCACCGTCGCCCACTGCCTGCGCCCGTCGCCCAGCACCACGATCACCACCGGCGCCTCGTGCCAGGGGCGGCGCTGCTGGCCGCCGCTGGAGTTCCGGATCTTCTGCCACTCGTCCTTGAGGTCGTCGCCCTTCACCTGGAAGGCCGGGTGGCGCAACTCGAAGGGCCGCATCTGCTCCATCCAGAAGCAGAACTCCTGGTTGGTGTCCTGGAAGGCGTCGTAGAGATCCTTCTTCTTCTTCGGATCCTTGATCACCAGATACTCCCAGGGCTGGCCGTTCGCCCCGGACATTGCCCAGCGGCCCGCCTCGAGAATCTTCTCGACGTATTCATCGGGGATGGGATCGGGCTTGATGCGGCGCACGCTCATGCGCGTGGTCATGACGCGGTGGAGCACGTCGTAGTCGGATTCAGCGTCGGCCATGGTGGATTCTCCCGCGGGGCTTGTGCGACTATAGCAAGGAACAGGGAGCCTCCGTGCCGATGCGAATCGCAGGCGCACACCCGCGGCTGATACTCTCGAAACGAAAAGGGCGCGAACGCGCCCGCGTTCACGCCCCGCTTTGCTCCGACTGCTAGTAGCTGCTGCTGCCGACCACTGCGAAGCAGTAGTACAGGCCGTTGCCTCCGGTGCCTTGGAGGGCGACCTGACTGCAGCCCGGAGAGGCGCCGTCCTTTGACGGCCGCGAGAGGTGCGAGGAATTCCACGACCGGGAGGCTTCGTCGTCGCGCAGGCCCAGGCGGTCGTGATGGCCGAGCATCGCTGCGCCCGTGCCGCTCGTGGTCCAGTTGCTGCAGGTCGAGTCGCCGCCGTCGCTGACCGCGCGGCCGTCGGGTGTCGAGCCGGTCAGCATGTCGTGCATATTGGGTGTGTCGCCCCGGCCGTTGACGATTTCGCCTTTCTCGCTGAGCGCGGTCTGCTTGTTGAGGTTGTTCCCGCCGTGCAGCTGATCGACGTTGCTCGCGACCACCACGCCCTTGGCGTTCTGCCACGGGCCGCCGCCGATGCGGTCGCGGGCGCTAACCCCGGTTGCGCTGAGGTAGGCGTGCCAGGTCTTGCCACCGGCTCCCACCGACTCGGCGAGCGACTGGCAGTGCTTGTCGGCCCCCGCGAGACCGCCCAGGTCGGCGCCCTTGCCCGAGCCCGCGCTGGTCACGAAGAAGGACATCTTGTTTTCCGGCTTGAATATCTCACAGGCGCTCAGCACCAGGACGACTGACGCGGTCAGGGAAATAGCGACGATCGGTTTCATTTCACTCCTCCTTGTTGGAATGGAAGTTCCAGGACAGCGCTGGGCGAACACCGCCGGTGCGCAGGATATTCCCGGGCTAGATCCGGTCCGGGAAGCGGATGATGAAGCCGTCGCGGTTGGGCATCTTCACCTGCGGCAAGGTCTTGGCGTTCATCACCTCGTTCTCGCCGATGATCTTGTTCTGCGCGAAGAGATACGCGGCGAGCGCGTAGACCTCGTTGTCGCTGAGCGTGCGCGGCTGCTGGAACGGCATCGCACGGCGGATGAAGTCGAAGAGGGTCGTCGGATAACCCCAGAAGTTGGCGATGGTCTTGGTGGTCTCGATGCCGCTCGCGAGCGGCGCGCCGCCGACGAGCGCATTGCCGGCGGGGCTGCCTTTGCCGCCCTCGCCGTGGCACATCGCGCATTTCGCGGCGAAGATGTGCGCGCCTTGCGCGACGGTGCCGCTGCCCGCGGGCAGACCGGTGCCGTCGGGCAGGATGCTGATGTCCCAGGCGGCGGTGTCGGCTTCCGAGATGCGCGTGCCGAGCCCCGGAGATTGCGCAAGCGCCGCGCTCGACGCGAGCGCGAGCGCCACTGCAAGCCTAAGCGTAGACATGTTTGATCTCCCCGTTGCCGTCCACAGCCCAGCTCGTGAGGCTGTTGTAGTGCTGGTTGGGAAACGCGAGAGGATTGGGCGGTTTCTTGGTCTCGCCGCGCTGCGCAACGAACTCGGCGCGCAGCGGCTGAACGTTGCCGGCCTCGTCCCACGCACGGCTCTGCAGGACGACCGGGCGGCCGTCCCAGCGCCACGGCATGCGGAAGCGCGTGAACGCCTTGGGCAGCACCGGCTCCTGCAGCGCCGCCTCACCCCAGCTCTTGCCGCCGTCGGCCGAGACCAGCACTTTCGCGATGCGGCCGTTGCCCGAGTAGGCGACGCCGGAGATCTCGTAATAGCCCTGGCCCCTGAGGGCGTGGCCGAACGAGGGATGGGTGATGAAGGACTTCACCTCCTGCACGAAATAGAAGCGGTAGGCCTTGCCGCCCGGCAGGATCTGCGAATAGGTTCGCGACTCGTAGTAGCTCATCGCCGGCTGATCGACCAGCTTGATCCGGCGCAGGAACTTGACGTTCATGTTGCCTTCGTAGCCGGGCAGCAGCAGCCTCATCGGATAGCCGTTGCCCGGCATGAGCCGCTCGCCGTTCTGGTAGAGCGCGACCATGGCGTCGTCGAGTCCTTTCTTGAGCGGGATGCTGCGGCTCAGCGCGAGCGAGTCGGCGCCTTCGGCGACGAACCATTTCGCCTTCGGGTCGACGCCGGCTTCGTCGAGCAGCACGGCGAGGGGCACGCCGGTCCACTCGGAAGAGGACACCAGCCCGTGCAGCGCCTGGGCGGTCGCCTGGATCGGCTCGTTCGAGAACATCGGCGCGCTGTTGCCGCCGCACTCGACGAACCCCATGCGCGATACCATCGGGTAGCGCGACAGCGACTCCGCCGTGAACACGAGCGGCTGCCTGACCATGCCGTGGATCGCGAGCTTGTGCTGGGCCGGGTCGATGTCCGGCACGCCGGAATGGTTGATGGTGAAGTGCAGGCTCGCGGGCGTGATCGTGCCCTGGAGCATCTGGTGCGGCGTGCGCGCGTGCGAATTGCGCAGCTCGTTGTTCGGGTTGCTGAGCGTGCGCACCACGTGTTTCTCGAAGCGCGACGGAGCCTGCACCGGCGGCATGGCCGCGCCCATCTCGCGGCTCCACGGCGCGTCGGCGAGCGGGGCCGCCGTCGCGCTCCTGGCGAGCGCGTATCCCGTCACCGCCGCCGCGAACGCGCTGCCGCCCCGCAGGAACGCGCGGCGGTGAAGCAGGCCGTTTCCGGCCACGACCTCGAACTTGTCCATGGTGACCTCCGTTTTTTACTTGTCTGCGTTATCGCGGTTCTGCTGGGATTGCTGCAATTGCTCCATGGCCTGGCCGATCTTCTGCTGAGCCTGATCCATGGTCTTCTTGCCTTGCTCGACTTCCTGCTTCTTCAGGGCGGCCGCGGTGGCGGCGCTGCTCGCGGTATCCAAGCCGCAGGCGGAGAGGGCGACCGCGGCAGCGAGGGGAATGAGCCGTGTCATGATTTTCTCCTTCGAGAGGATGGGACAACGACTACGATAGTCTTGCGAGCACTGCCTTTGCAAATTCCCGTGTGCCCAGCTTTCCGCCCAGGTCCGTGGTGCGCGTCGCAGGGTCTTTCAGGGCGGCATCCACCGCCGCCTCGATCCTCTTCGCCGCGGCCCCGAGGGCCTTGTTGCGGTGCCGCACACCCAGCCATTCCAGGAGCATCGCCGCCGACAGGATCAGTGAAGTGGGGTTGGCGCGATCCTGCCCGGCGATATCGGGGGCCGAGCCGTGCTGGGCCTGGGCGAGGCACCAGCTGTCGCCGGCGTTGATCGAGCCGCCGAGGCCCAGGCCTCCCGAGAGCTCGGAAGCCTCGTCCGAAAGAATGTCCCCGTACATGTTCTCCGCGACGATGACGTCGAAGCGCATCGGGTCGCGCAGGAGCAGGGCGGCCATCGCGTCGACGATGACCTCCTCGAGCTGCACGCCGGGAAAGTCTCTCGCGACCTTGCGCACTTCGCGCAGCCACAATCCGTCCGATATCCGGAAGACGTTGGCCTTGTGCACCGCGGTGACTTTCCGGCGCCGGGCGAGCGCCGCCTCGAAAGCGCGCCGGGCGATGCGCTCGCAGCATTTGGCGGTGACGCGGCGGATCGAGAGCGCCATGTCCTCGGTCGGCATGAACTCCCCGACACCCTGGTAGAGGTTGCGGTCGGCGTAGAAGCCCTCGGTGTTCTCCCGGTAGATGACCAGATCCACCGGCTTGCCGGTGAGCCCGACGCCCAGGCGCGACTTGGCCGGGCGGATGTTGGCGTAGAGATCGAGCTTGGTGCGGAATTCCGCGGAAGGGTTGAGGCCGCCCTGGTCGCGCGCGGGATAGTCGTAGGTCGCGAGCGGCCCGAGAATCACACCCGCCGCCGAGCGCGCCGCGTCGAGCACCCGCGGCGGTAGCGTGGTGCCTTCCTTCTTCAGGGAGGGAAGGCCGATCTCCTCGCGTTGCCATTCGAGGCCGAGCTTCAGCAGGGCATCGGCCCGCTCGAGCACCGCGAGGGTCGCCGCGGTGATCTCGGGCCCGATGCCGTCGCCGGGCAGGACCAGGATCTTCATTGGGCGGGAATCCTCGCGTCCTTGATCAGCTTCGCGTAGACCTGCAGGTCGCTCCGGATCAGCGACGCGAACTCCTCGGGCGTGCCGGTGACGATGTCGTTGCCGCCCTGGACCGCAATGCGCTCGTTGACGTCGGCGGCGTGCATTGCGCGGACGGTCTCGGCGTTGAGGCGGTCGACGATCGCCTTCGGGGTCCCCGCGGGCGCGAGCAGGCCCTGCCACTGCGAGATGTCGAATCCCTGGATCCCCGCCTCCTGCATGGTCGGCACCTCGGGCAGGCTGGACGCGCGCCTCGGGCTCGACACGGCGAAGGCGCGCAGCTTGCCCGCGCGGATCTGCGGGACCGAAGTGATCACGGTGTCGAACATGAAGCTGAGCTGCCCGCCGAGCAGGTCGGCGAGCGCCGGCGCGCTGCCCTTGTAGGGCACGTGCGTGAGCTGCGTTCCGGTCGCAAGCGCGAGCAACTCGCCCGCGAGGTGGTTGCCGCCGCCGACCCCGGTGGAGCCGTAGGAGAGGGCGCCGGGCCGCTCGCGCGCGGCCGCGGCGATCTCGGCGATGCTCTTGTAGGGCGAGCCGGCGAGCGTCACCAGCACGTACTGATATACGGCGCACTGAGACACCGGCGCGAAATCCTTCACCGGATCGTAGGGGACCTTGGCGTAGAGGGTGGGGTTGACGACGATGGGACCACTCGCGGTCACCAGCAGCGTGTAGCCGTCGGGCGCGGCCTTGGCGACCAGGTCCGTGCCGATGCCGCCGTTCGCGCCGCCGCGGTTCTCGACGACGAAGGGCTGCTTGAGCGCGTCGCCGAGCTTCTGCGCGAGGGTGCGTCCGAGAATGTCTGCGTTGCCCCCGGCCGCGTAGGGAACGACGATGCGCACCGGCTTCGCCGGATACTCCTGGGCCGACACCGTGGAGCTAAGTGCGGCCGCCGCGAGAGCGGCGAGGAGGATTTTCATCAACCGGGTTTGCGATGTTTGCGAGCCTACAGGCTATCATATGCGGCGCGAGTAAATCCGGGAGCCAGAGCGATGAGTGCAGACGTCAAGATGTTCAATCCCGACACGCTGGGCAAGCCACTCGGGCAGTACTCGCACATCGCCCGCGTCAAGGGAGCGGCCGAGCTGGTGTTCATCGCGGGGCAGATCGCGACCGACAAGGCCGGCAATCTCGTCGGGGCGGATGACTTCGACGCGCAGTGCGCCCGGGTGTACGCCAACATCGAGGCCGCGCTCAAGGCGGCCGGCGGCGGCTGGCGCAACGTGGTGCAGTTCACCACCTACCTGGTGCACTCGCAGGACATCCCGAAGTTGCGCGCATTCCGCCAGCGCGAGTTTTCGCGGTATTTTCCCGACGGAGCCTATCCGCCGAACACGCTCCTCGTCGTGGATCGCCTTGCGAGCGAGTCTTATCTGCTCGAAATCCAGGCGGTGGCGGCGCTGTGACCAAGCGTTGCATGCGCGGGGCGCTCGCCGCGCTCTCGCTGCTGGCCGCGGTCCAGGCCTTCGCCCAATCCTATCCGCAGAAGCCGGTGCGGCTGATCGTCCCGGCGCCCGCCGGCGGCCCCACCGACGTTCCGGGCCGTCTCATCGCGGACGGCCTGTCGAATCTCGTCGGCCAGCGCTTCGTGATCGAGAACCGCGTGGGCGCGGGCGGCCTGGTCGCGGGGGAGTTCGTCTCCCGCTCTGCGCCCGACGGCTACACGCTGCTCTACGCGAACACCAGCGTGCTCGCGGTCAACCCGGCGCTCCAGGGCGCGAACATGCCCTACGACCCGGCCAGGGCGTTCGCGCCGATCGGTTTCGTTTCCAATTCGCCTCAGCTGCTGGTCGCCAATCCCAAAGTCCCGTATCGGTCGGTGCAGGAGCTGGTCGCCTGGGCGAAGAGCCACCCGGGCAAGCTCAACTTCGCCACTGCAGGCGTCGGGACGCTGCCGCACCTGACCTACGAGCTCTTCAGGATGGAAACCGGAATCGACGCTCTCAACGTTCCCTACTCGGGCGGCGCGCCCGCGCTGACCGCGGTGATCTCGGGGCAGGCTGACGCGCTCTTCGACTTGGTGAGCACACGGGTGAAGAGCGGCGAGGTGCGCGCCGTCGCCATCACCGGACCCGAGCGGCACGCCGATCTTCCCGACGTCCCCACGATCGCCGAGAGCGGCTACCCCGCGGTGACCTCGACCTCGGGAACGGGAATCGTCGGCCCCGCCGGCATCCCCAAGGAGATCGTCGCGATGCTGAACACGAAGCTCAACGAGCTGATCGAGCGCCCCGACACGCAGGCGAGGATGAAGTCCTTCGGCCTTGTCCCGAAATCAGGGACACCCGAGGAATTCGGTGCCTGGGCGTCGCGGGAGCGCGAGCGCTGGACCCGCGTCGTGAAGCTCTCCGGTGCCAAGGCGGAGTGAGCATGGCACAGCTCGCCGCGGCCTTCGGATCCTCCCACAGCGTGATGCTCGCGGCCGAGCTGCAGGACTGGCTGCGCGGGTTCCGCCAGAGCGACCTGCGCATGAAGTACTACGACCGCGAGGGTAGGCCGCGCTCGTACGCGGAAGTGCTCGCTCAAGCGCCCGCAAACATCGCCGAACTCGTTGCGGACGACGCCATCACCTCGCGCTATCACCTAGTGCAGGAGGCGATGAAGCGCATGCGCGCCGAGATCGCGCAGGCGAAGCTGGATGCGCTGGTGGTCGTCGGGGACGACCAGCACGAGCTCTTCCAGGATTCGCACATGCCCTCGATCGGGATCTACTACGGCGAAAGCATCCGCAACGCCGCCCGCGCCAACGCGAAAAAATTCAGCTGGCCGGAGGAGTGGTACAACCGCGCGCAGATGCGGCGCTACGAGGACGAGGCCGACGCCGACTATCCCTGCCACAAGCCGCTCGCGCTCAGGCTCATCGAGGGCCTGGTCGAGCGCGAGTTCGACGTCGCCGCGGTCGCGGGTCTCGCCGACGGGCAGAACGAGGGCCATGCGTACTCCTTCATTCACCGCTGGTACTTGAAGGGCGAGGGCGCGCGCATGCTGCCCATCGTTCCGATCTTTCTCAACACCTACAACCCGCCCAATCCGCCGCTGCCCAGGCGCTGCGTGAAGTTCGGCAAGGCGCTGAAGGAGCTGATCGAGTCATTCCCTGAAGACCTCCGCATCGGCGTGCTCGCCTCGGGCGGCCTGAGCCACTTCGTCGTCGAAGAGAAGCTCGACCACGCGGTCATCGAGGCGCTCAGGAAAAAAGACCTCGACTTCCTCGCCGGTCTCGAACCGAAGCAACTCAAGGCGGGCAGCTCCGAGATCCGCAACTGGATCGTGGTGGCGAGCGCGGCGACGCACCTGGATCTGAAGTGGATTTCCTATACGCCTTCCTACCGGACGCCCGCGGGAACCGGGATCGGCCTGGGCTTCGCGAGCTGGAGCTGATTTGGTTGCTCGTTACCCATTAATGGGTGATGCCCGACCGGGCCCGCAGTAAGCCACGCGCGAGCTGTCGCGTTTCCGCTATCATCCCGAAAAATGGCCGGGCACGACCCGGCCTGAGCCAACAATTGTGGTATGGCTCGACAGGGAGACAACAATGCAACCGCGCCCCCCGTTCCGCGCCGACCAGGTCGGCAGCCTGCTGCGGGTGCCCGGGCTGCGCGCGGCGCACGAGAAGTCGCTGCAGGGGCAGTACGGTCCGGCGGCGCTCAAGGAGCTCCAGGACCGCTGCATCCGCGACGTCATCCGGATGCAGGAATCGGTCGGGCTGCACGCGATCACCGACGGGGAGTACCGGCGCACCTCGTTCCACGCCGATTTCATCGAGAAGCTGGAAGGCGCGAAGGCCGCCGGCAGGCTGAACGTTCAGGACACCGTAAGCGGATTCGATGCGAAGAAGGAGGAGAGCGGCAAGCCGTTCGCGCCGCGCGCCTTCTCGATCACCGGCAAGCTGCGCCACTCGCGGCCGATCGAGGTCGACAACTTCAAGTTCGTGAAGGCGAACACCCGGCGCACCGCCAAGCAGACCATGCCTTCGCCGACGATGCTTCTGCGCGGCGGGCGCGCGGCGGTGAACCGGGAGGCCTACCCGGACCTCGGGGAATTCCACGCCGATATCGTCAAGGTCTACCAGGAGGAGCTGCGACAACTCGGCGAAGCCGGGTGTCGCTACGTCCAACTCGACGACACCAATTTCGCGTTTCTCTGCGACCCCAAGCTCGCCGAGATCTACCGGCGCGATGGCTATGATCTGGAGCGGCTTCCGCAGCAGTTCGCCGGCCTGATCAACGCGGCCATCGCCGGCCGTCCGGCCGGGATGGCGGTGGGGATCCATATCTGCCGGGGTAACTCGGTGGGGCAGTGGGCGGCACGCGGCGGCTACGAGCCGGTGGCCGAGGTGCTGCTGGGGCAGCTCGACGTGGACGCCTACTTTCTCGAATACGACGACGAGCGCTCCGGTGGGTTCGAGCCGCTGCGCTTCCTGCCGCGGGGTTCGTCCAAACGCATCGTGCTCGGCCTGGTGAGCACTAAGGTGCCTGAACTCGAGCCTAAGGACGTCCTCAAGCGCCGCATCGAGGCCGCGGCGAAGTACGTCCCGCTGGAGAACCTGTGCCTGAGCCCGCAGTGCGGCTTCGCCAGCACTTTCCGCGGCAATCCGGTTTCGGAGGAGGTGCAGCGCCGCAAGCTGGAGCGCGTGGTCGAGGTGGCGACCGAGGTGTGGGGCTCTGCTGCATAAGGCATTTCTAAAGTACTTTCAGACGCAACGCCTTATCCGGCATGCTTCACGAAGACCATTCATTTGACCCTCGCACTGGCTTCTCGCAGCAGGGATTGTGGTAATGAAGTCAGATTCGCGCGATGACTTTCACAATTCGCTCGCGCATCTTTACCTCGTCTCGCGGCCGGTGTAGATTGTCGCTCCCCCGTTATAAGAACGACGATAGCCGGACCCCAAAATGGCGGTAGAACGGTCAGGCGCCGCGGTCCCGCGGCGTCAGTCTTCCGGTGCTGAGGAGAGCGCACGCCTTTCCGCCCTGCGCGGCTACTGCGTGCTCGACACCGGGCGTGAGGCCCGCTTCGACGACCTGACTTGCCTCGCGGCGAGCATCTGCGATACGCCGGTTTCTCTTGTCAGCATGGTCGACACCAACCGGCTGTTCTTCAAATCCGCGCACGGCATGGATATCCGCGAGCTTACCTATCCGGATTTTTTTTGCGGCCACGCCATCCGCCAGCGCGACGTGTTCGTCGTTTCCGACGCCGTTCAGGACCCGCGCTTCGCGCATCATCCCTGGGTGGCCGATCAACCGCGCGTGCGCTTCTACGCCGGCGTGCCGCTGGTCACGCCGCACGGCCACGCGCTGGGGACGCTGTGCGTGGCCGACTTCGTCCCGCGGCAACTCGATCCGAAGCAGCTCGAGACGCTGCGCATCCTCGCGCGGCAGGCCATGTGGCAGCTTGAGCTGAATCTGCAGGCGATGCGCGATCCGCTCACCGGGCTGTACAACCGGCGCCAGCTGGAGGAGAGCCTGCACCGCGAAGTCCTGCGTGCGCGCCGCATCGGGGCACCCGTCGGAGTCATGGCGATAGACGTAGATCATTTCAAGAGGGTCAACGACACCCTCGGACACGAGGTCGGCGACGGTGCGCTGCGGGGAATCGCCGAAGAGCTCGCTTCGTGCGTACGCGAGGAAGACATTGCTTGTCGGGCCGGCGGGGAGGAGTTCGTCATCATTCTTCCGGGGACGGGGAAGACGGCGCTGCGATCGCGCGCCGAAGCGGTGCGCAAGACCATCGAGCGGGCGAGCATCCAGCTGGGAGAGGGGACGCTCAAGTTGACCGTCTCGATAGGGCTGGCGAGCTTTCCGTCCTACGGCGACAGCGGCCAGGCGGTGTTGCGCGCGGCAGACGTCGCTCTCTACAAGGCGAAAGCGGCGGGGCGGAACCGGGTGGTCATGTGCACGCCGAGCAGCGTGCGGACCTCGTCGTCGGCCAAAGCGGCGTAGAATCGATCTGTAGTTTTGAAATCCTTTGGTTCGATCGCCGGGGAGTTTTCCCCCGAGCGTTTCGACGCGCATTTTCCAGGAGAAAAGCTGATGAGTAAGGGTTTCAAGGGCCGGCGTGAAGACCTGAGGCTGGTCACGGGGCAGGGAAAATACACCTCCGACTGGAACCTTCCCGGACAGCTTTACGCCTATTTCCTGCGTTCCGACCGCGCTCACGCCGAGATCGTCTCGATCGACACCGCGCAGGCGGCGAAATCGCCCGGCGTGGTCGCGGTCTTCACCGGGGCCGACACGGCGAAGGCCGGATTCAAGTCCACTCCGAACATCGCGCGCTATCCCGGCCGCGGCGGTGCGACCATCAAGGTGCCGCACCGCGACGGGCTCGCGAACGGCCGCGTGCGCTTCGTCGGCCAGGAAGTCGCGCTGATCGTGGCGGCCACCGCGCACGCGGCCCAGGACGCGTCGGAGAAAATCGAAATCGAGTACCGGGACCTGCCGGTCGAGGTCGACGCCGAGGCCGCGCTCGCGCCGGGGGCGGCGCAGCTCTATCCGGACATCCCCGGAAATCTCTGCTTCGACTACGAATACGGCGACGAAGCCAAGACGAACGAGGCGTTCTCGCGCGCGGCACAGGTGACCCGCGTCGTCCTCGACAGCCAGCGCATGGTCGGCAACCCGATGGAGCCCAAAGCCTGCCTTGCCGCGTACGACGCGGCGACGGACCGCTACGACCTCTACACCAGCTCGCAGGGCTTGTCGCTCATGCGCGGCAGCGCAAGCGGCATCACCGGCATTTCGCCGGACAAGATCATGGTCCATGCGCAGGACGTGGGCGGCGGGTTCGGAATCCGCTCCGACGCCTACGCCGAGTATTGCGTGGCGATGCTCGCGGCCAAGTCGCTGGGAAAACCGGTGAAGTGGACGTCGACGCGCTCGGAGACTTTCCTCTCGGACTATCACGGCCGCGCGGCGAAGCTCGCCGGGGAGCTCGCCCTCGACAAGGAGGGCCGCTTCCTCGCCATCCGCATCCACTGGTTCGTGAACATGGGAGCCTACCTGTCCTCGCCGGGCGCGCTCATCAACACCCTGCCGCCCGGCCTGCACGCGGTCAACCTGTACCGCATCCCGGTGATGTACGGGCGGCACCGCCTCGCGCTCACCAATACCACGCCGACCACCGCCTACCGCGGCGCCGGGCGTCCCAACGTCTGCTACCTCGCCGAGCGGCTGGTCGAGGAGGCGGCGCGCGAGATGAAGATCGACCGGGTCGAGCTGCGGCGGCGCAATCTCATTCCCAAGGACGCCTTTCCCTACCAGACGCCGCACCCGCACTCGGTCTACGACAGCGGCGACCCGCCCGGACTGCTCGATGAAGCGCTCGCGCAGGGAGAATGGCGGACCGCCGAGTCGCGCCGCGCCGAGGCGGGGAAGCGCGGCAAGCTGCGCGGCATCGGCTGCGCCGTCTTCGTCGAGCCCGCCGGGGCGGGAGGTGCGCCCAAGGAAGAAGCGATGATCAAGTTCGGCGAGTCGGGCAACGCGCTCCTGTATTCCTTGGCAGGCTCGTCGGGACAGGGCCACGAGACGGTCTACCCGGAGGTGGTCGGCGAGGCGCTCGGCATGGATCCGGAGAAGATCACGCTGCGCGCGAGCGATCCCGACGGACCGAAGCTCATCGGCGAAGGCACCATAGGCTCGCGCTCGATGATGGCGCACGGCGGGTCGCTGCTCGTGGCGGCGCGCGAAGTGATACGCAAGGGCACCGAGCTCGCCGCCAAAGACCTGGAAGTGGCGACTGGCGACCTGGAGTTCACGCAGGGCCGCTATCGCGTCAAGGGAACGGACATCTCGGTCGGCATCGAGGACCTCGCGAAGAAGCATCCAGGGGCGCTTGACTCCGGCGGGGAGATTCCCCTGCCGCGCTCGTTTCCGAGCGGCGCCCACGTGGCCGAGGTCGAGATCGATCCCGAGACCGGCGTCGTCGATCTCCTGCGCTACACCGCGGTGGACGATTGCGGCCGGGTCGTCAACCCCACGTTGCTGGATGGACAATTGCACGGCGGCATCGCGCAGGGCATAGGGCAGGTGATGGGCGAGCACGCGATTTACGACAAGGCGAGCGGGCAGCTGCTCACCGGCACCTTCATGGACTACGAGATGCCGCGCGCCGACGGCATGCCCGAGATCCGCTTGCACGACCGCTCGATCCCGTCGCCGGGCAACCCGCTCGGCGTGAAGGGCGCGGGAGAAGCCGGCACGACCGGCGCCGTGCCGGCGGTGGCGAACGCCGTGATCGACGCGCTACGGCATCTGGGGATCAACACCCTGGATCTCCCCTACACGCCCGATCGCGTGTGGCACGCGATCCGCGAGGCGAAGGGAAAAGCCTAGTTCGCGGATTTCGCCGCAGGCTTCGTTGGACCTGTGGTGCCGGTCACCAGAATTTCCGCGAGAACCCGCCCTTCGCTCCCCGAAGGCGGCCGGGTTCCGAGCAGGACCGCGAGCGTCGGCGCGAGATCTACCACTTCTGCGTAGCTCGCAGACTGCCCCGGACGTATCCAGCGCGCGCCCATCAGCATCAGCGGCACATTGGTGTCGTACGCGTATGGGGAACCGTGGGTGGCGGCATTGCTGCCGAACATCGCGTAGGCCCGTTGCACGACGTAGAGGTCCCCGCTCAACTGCCGGTGCCAGGCCCGCTGAACCAGGGTGCCCAAGCGGCCGGTGAGGGCGCTGCCCTCCAGTTGTGTGCGGGTGTAGACCGCGGCGATGCCGGGATACTCGGTGAGGATGCGCGCCGCCGCGGACTCGACTTCGGCAGCCGCGAGCTTTTTTTCCGCGATCAGTTTCCGGTCGAGAATGACGGTCGGATAGGAGACGCGAAGTAGATAGCTCCCCGCTCCGAAGCGTTCGGCGAGCTTGGCGTTGACTTCAGCGAGCAGCTTCTTCGAATCGAGGTGCAAGCCGGGAAGTCCTTGGGAGGAGCTGTACTCGGGAGCGTTCAGGAAGCCATGATCCGCGGTGAGGGCGATCAGCACGTTGTCGAGGCCAAATCGCTTGGCGAGATAGCCGAAGAAGGACGCGAGCGAGCGATCGAGTTGCAGTGCATGATCCTGGGACTCGCGGCTCTCCGGGCCGAAGGCGTGGTTCACGTAGTCGTGCGTGGAGAGGCTGACGCCCAAGAGATCAGTCACGCCGGCGGGGTTCCTGCCGAGGTTTTCGCCTTCGATCGCGGCGCGCGCGAATTCGAGCGTGGTCTCGTCGCCGTAAGGCGTTCTGATGAGCGCGCCGTAGTAGGCGGCGTCGGGCTTCCCCGGGCCGCCCGGCAGAGCGAAGGGAAACCGGTTCCCCATGCCGCGGTAGTTCAGGAACCAGGGCTGGCCGTCGGCGATCGAGCGCGCGTACGCGGCTTCCGGCAGCAGGAGCGTCCAGGATTTTCCCAGCCAGCGGTCCTGAGGACGCCCCGAGTAGAAGCTCTCCCACCAGCGCGGGTGTTCCTTCATGTAATAGGTGCTGCTCGCGAAGCGCCCGCTCTTGTCCATGTACATGTACGCGGTTCCCGTCTTCCCGGCGAGCAGGATCGCGCCGCGATCCTTGCCCGAGACCGCGAACACCTTCGACCGACCGCCGTTCGCGTAGCGCAGCTCGTCTCCCAGCGCCGAGACGCGCAGGTTCGCCGGCGAAGTCCCGTCGAGCTTCTTCGTCTCCTCGCCGATGTAGGTGTGCGCAGGATCGCCGGTGCAATAGGTCTCGGCGAGCGTCCCGGGGTCGACCCACTCGTTGGCGATGATGCCGCTCTGGTACGGATAGGCGCCCGTCAGTACCGCGGTATGGCCGGGCGCGGTCAGCGTCACCGCGTGGGCGTGGTGGGCGTTGCCGAACCAGGCTCCTTTTTGCAGCAGGAGGTTGAAGCCACCCGCTCCGTACTGATCGCGATACTTGAGCACCTGCTCCTGCGGCAAGCCGTCGATCACGATCACGACGACGAGCTTCGGCGCCCTATCCGCGGCCGCGGCGGCGAAGGAGGCGAATACGAGAAGCAGCAGCAGGAAAGTGCGGCGCACGGTTAGCCTTCGATCTCCTTCCGCACCCGCGCTGCGCCTGCGGCCAGCGCTTTCAGCTTGCCGAGCGCGACCTTGCGCGAAAGGGGGACCATGCCGCAATTGGTGCAGGGGTAGAGCTTTTCCGCGGGCACGAATTTCATCGCGGCGCGGATGGTCGCGGCCACCTGCTCGGGATCTTCCACGGCATCGTTCGCGACGTCGATCGCGCCCACCATCACGTCCTTGCCCTTGAGCAGCGCGAGCAGCTCGAGCGGCACGCGCGAGTTCGCGCATTCGAGCGAGACCTGGTCGATCTTGGACTTCGCGAGCAGGGGAAAGGTGGACTCGTACTGGCGCCACTCCGAGCCGAGGGTCTTCTTCCAGTCGTTGTTCGCCTTGATGCCGTAGCCGTAGCAGATATGCACGGCGGTCTTGCACTTCAGTCCGGCGGCGGCGGTTTCGAGCGCGGCGACGCCCCAGTCCCGCACTTCGTCCATGTAGACGTTGAACGCCGGCTCGTCGAACTGGATCGCATCGGCTCCGGCGCGCTCGAGCTCGCGCGCCTCCTGGTTGAGAATGGCGGCGAATTCGCGCGCGAGCTTCTCGCGGCTGCGGTAGTGATCGTCGTAGAGCGTGTCCACCATGGTCATCGGACCGGGGAGGGTGGCCTTGATGCGGCGCCGGGTGTGGGAGCGCAGGTAGCGGATGTCCTCGACATACACCGGCCGCTTGCGCGCCACCTTGCCGACCACGACGGGAACGTCCGCGTCGTAGCGGTTGCGGATGCGCACCGTGCGCTTGTGCTCGAAGTCCACGCCCTCGAGGCTTTCGATGAAGGTGGTGACGAAGTGCCTGCGGGTCTGCTCGCCGTCGGTGACGATGTCGATTCCGGCGGTTTCCTGGTCGGCGAGCACCAGGCGCATGGCGTCGCGCTTGCCTTCGTCGAGCAGTGCGCCCTCGAGCAGCCAGGGGGCCCAGAGCTTGTTCGGCTCGGCGAGCCACGCCGGCTTGGGAAGGCTGCCAGCGATGGTCGTCTGGAGCAGGTGATTCAAACGCGTGCGCCTAGGTTCCAGGAGGCGAAGCCGCAGCCGACGTAGACCTCGGGGCAATTGCAGTACCCGATCAGCTCGAAGCCGCGCCGGCCTGCGGCGCCGTGGGCGGCTACCCAGTTTCGGATCTCCGCCGCACCGTTGCCGATGGTGGGCAGGCGTTCGTTCAGGAAGTCGATCAGAGGGCGCTCGTCGCCCTTTTCGAAATGGCGGATGCACTCCCGGTCGAAGGGTTCGTCGATTTCGCCCATCGTGGGCTCTCCGATCGAGTGGCTCAAGCCCCCGGTCGCGAGGACCGCTACGCGGATGTCTTCCGGGTAAGTGCGTACCGCTTCGGCGAGCATGGTTCCCCACTGCAGGCAGCGCCGCACGCTCGGGTAGGGCGGCTCCAGATCGTTGATGACGATTGGGACGATGGGCGGCAGGGGATCGAGCCCGCCTCTCCACAACGGAATGCAGAAGCCGTGGTCGAGCGTCAGGTGGTGCGATACGGAGGGTTCGAAATCGCGCTCGAACGCCGTTTGCAGGATGTGATTAGCGAGCTTCGGATGCCCCGCGATCTTCTTGAAGGGGCAGTCTTTCATCCACGGCTCGGCGGGGCCTTCGTGCTCCTCGCCCATGCCGACGCAGATGCTCGGAAGATTGTTGATGAAGAAGTTCACCCAGTGGTCGGGGGCGATCTCGATCAGGACGTCGGGCCTTGCGGCCTTGATGCGCCTGCCGAGCTCGGTCAGCGAGCTGGTGAGCTCCCTCTGATTCGCGGGTTTGACGTCCTTCCAGCCGCGGATGATAAGCGGGGCGTGACTCGAAGCGAACACTCCGACCAGCCTAGCCATGGCTGGACCTCGCTGCCGCGGCGGCCCCCGCACTCCTCACTCTTTTCAGGAAATCCGCTTCGGGCATTCCGGCAACCACGAAATAAAATCTGAGGA
>Ga0137409_10003440_pt1 | contig 16770 bp, 12 predicted proteins | sample CZODoug1_16funga_FD_122059 | JGI IMG/M metagenome (GOLD analysis project Ga0137409, IMG submission 122059) | Vadose zone soil fungal communities from Angelo Coast Range Reserve, California, USA - CZODoug1_16fungal (Hybrid Assembly) | ecosystem: Environmental > Terrestrial > Soil > Vadose zone... | reverse complement strand
ATGGCCCTGAACCTCTCCGGGGTCTACACCGACATCAAGGTGGACGGCGCCCAGAACGAGATCACCGCCGAGACGGTGCAGGGCGAGATCACGGTGCTGGGCGGGTCGGGCAACGTGTCACTCAAGTCCGTCATGGGAGCGGTGACACTCGAGAAGGCGCGCGGTCGTATCGACTTGAGCAGCGTCAACGAAGAGATCCGGGCAACCGATGTCTCGGGCGACCTCACCGCGGAAACTGTGAACGGCGACATCGCACTCATTCAGATCGAGTCGGCCAATGCCGAAGCCAGCACGGTCAACGGCACCATCACGTATGACGGCACGATCAAAGACGGCGGGCGGTATCGCTTTGGGACGCATGATGGCGATCTGCGGGTGTCGGTCCCCGAGAAGGCCAACGTCTCGGTATCTGTCTCGACGTTCAACGGCGATTTCAGCTCGTGCTTCCCCATTCAGCTGACCGGGAAGACCAAACACCGTTTCAACTTCACGCTCGGCTCGGGCAGCGCCCGGCTGGAGCTAGAGTCGTTCGGCGGCGACATCAAGATCTGCCGTCCCGGACAACTGCTCAAGGAAATGCACGACAAGCATGATGAAGACCACCAGGAGGAATGACCATGCGCCGTTCCATACTCACGCTGCTCCCCGTCGTGGCTGGCCTGGCGCTAGTGCCCCGCGCGGCTCCCGCCCAAGGTGAATTCCACTGGAAGGGGAAAATCGCTCCGGGCAAGGCGATCGAGATCAAGGGCGTAAACGGCGACGTGCGCGCCGTGGCCGGCTCGGGCGACGTCGAGGTGACCGCCGTGAAGCACGCGCGCCGGAGCGACCCCAACGACGTGAAGATCGAGGTCGTGCAACACGAGGACGGCGTCACGATCTGCGCCATGTATCCCAGCGACGGCCGCCGCGAGAACACGTGCGACGCCGGCGACGACGGTCACATGAACGTGCGCAACAACGACGTGACCGTCGACTTCACGGTCCGCGTCCCGGCGGGCGTGCGGTTCCTCGGTAAGACGGTGAACGGCGAGGTCGAGGCGGCCGTTCTCTCGAGCGACGTGGAAGCGAACACCGTGAACGGCAGCATCCGGATTTCCACGGCCGGCTACGCCGAGGCGCAGACGGTGAACGGCGAGATCGTGGCGTCGATCGGTCGCGCCACGTGGAGCGAAGCCCTCGAGTTCCGCACCGTCAACGGCGGCATCACCCTCGATCTTCCCGCCGGTCTGTCCACCGAGGTTCGCGCCAAGACCGTCAACGGCGACATCCAGACGGACTTCCCGCTCATGGTCACGGGACGGTTGGGACCCCGCAGCGTGCGCGGCACGATTGGGAGCGGGGGACGAAGACTGGCGCTCGAGACCGTCAATGGGAGCATCAGGTTGAGAAAGGCCAGTTAGACCTGGCGCGTGGTTTTGATCGTCGTCGCAATCCCCTGGTACCGAACTCCGGAGGGATGTGAGGTAGCGTAGCCCCTTCCGAACCAGGGGCTCCGTGGTGCTGCGGGAACTTCTCGCCCGCACCGAGCAGATCGACGATCTTCGCCACCTCTTTGGGGCGCTCGGGTTTCAGGCGGCGTGGGAGCCCGTGCCACCCGGGCCCTGGCTCGGTCCGGCGCAGGCAGAGGCGGCGGGCGTGCTCCGAGCAGCGCTGGTGGCGCGCCACGAGGCGTTCCGCGTATTCGCGATCGAGGCGCGCGACCCCGAGCGGGCAGTCCGCGCCGCGGCCCAGCGCCTGGCGGCGCAAGCGGAGCGGGGCCTCGCGTGCGCACTCGGCTCGGGTCCGCGGCGCCTCGTGTGCGCGAGCTGGCGGGCGATCGCTCGCGCCGGGCGCGACGGGGGCCCCGCCCTGCGCCTCGCCACCATTCCGCTCGAGCGGCCGCCCGGCGGCTCGCTCGACACGCTGGAGCGGTTCCGTCCCCTCCCGGGCGAAACGCCGCTCGCTCTCAGCCTGCGGATCGGCGAAGCGCTCGCGAGCGAAGGCGTCACCCCGCGGTTCTTCCGGGCGTTCCGAGCCACGTTGGAGCGGCTGACGGACCGGCTGGTCGTGCCGCGCAGCCGGTCCGACCGGCACACCCTGGCGCTGACAGCGCTCACCCGCGTGCTGTTCCTCTACTTCGTCCAGGCGAAAGGCTGGCTGGACGGCGACCGGCGCTACTTGATCCATCGATTCGATGACAGCGTCGCCACCCGGCGCCACTTTCACCGCCAGGTGTTCGACCCGCTGTGCTTCGGCGCGCTCAACCGGCCGGCCTCCGGTCGCTCGGGGGCGGCACGCGCGCTGGGCCGCCTGCCGTTTCTGAATGGTGGGCTATTCGAGCCAACCGCCCTCGAGCGGCGCGAGGGTCCGGCCCGCTGGACCAATACCGACTGGCGTGACGCGTTCGACGAGCTGTTCGAGCGATTCCACTTTTCGGCGCGCGAAGCCGACGACGCAGGCCACTGCGTCGCCCCCGACATGCTGGGCCGCGTGTTCGAGGGTGTGATGGACCCGACCGAACGGCGCGCGAGCGGCAGCTACTACACCCCCGCAGCCTTGGTGCGCGAAATCGTACGCGCCGGGTTGACCGCGATCCTCGTGCAGCGCTTCGGCCTCGCCCCCCTGGCCGCCGAGCGTTGGATGCATGACGGCGACCCGCCCGACGCGCCGCCCGATCTCCGCCGGGTCGCTGTACTCGATCCGGCAGTCGGCTCGGGAGCTTTCTTGCTCGGTGCACTGGAGGAGCTCACACGCCTGCGCTGCGCCGCGGGCGAGGGACCCGCGGCCGCGGTCCGCCGCGACGTGGTGGCGCACTCTCTCTTCGGCGTGGACCTGAAGCTCACGGCCGTGCGGCTCGCCGAGCTCCGCTTGTGGCTCGCCCTGGTGCCGGACCAGGACGAAACGGACCTCACCCTGATCGCTCCATTGCCGAACCTCGACGGGCACGTGCGCCAGGGCGACGCGCTGCTCGACCCCCTGACGCTGGCGCGCGCGCTGGGCGGCGGTGGTGCGACGATTCCAGCCCCATCGCCGGAAATCGAGCGGCTCACCATCGCCCGGCGCGCGCTCTTCAGCCTCGCGGGACCGGCCAAGCGGCGGGCGCTGAGCGAGCTGGCCGGGGCCGAGGGTGCGCTCGCGCGGCGCTTGTTCGCGGCAGCTGTCGCGACGCTCGAGCGGCGTGCCGCCGAACTGGTGGCCGCCGGTAAGAATCGCGACCTGTTCGGGCGGCGCCGGGGGCTCCGCCCGGACGAGCGCGCGCTACTCCGGCGCTTGCGCGCCAGTCGCCGCGAGCTGCGCGTGGCGGCGCGCCGCCTCTCGCGCGAAGGAGGTACCCCCTTCTTCGCGTTCGAATCCCACTTTGCCGACATTCTCGCGCGCGGCGGCTTCGACCTGGTCGTCGGCAACCCGCCCTGGGTGCGCGGCGAACGGGTGCCCGCCCAGGTGCGGGAGACACTGGCAACGCGCTACACCACCTGGCGGCCGGAGCGCGGACCCGGGTACGCGCACTTGCCCGACCTCGCGGTCGCGTTCGTGGAGCGTGCGCTCGAGCTGACCGCGCCAGGTGGAGCCGCGGCACTGCTCGTCCCCGCGAAGCTCGCGTCGAGCGGCTATGCAGAGCCGCTGCGGCGGCGGCTCGCCGCAAGCACGCGCCTGGAGCGAGTAGCTCCGGTGGCGCAATTGGGGGTGTTCGGTGCCGCGGTGTACCCGATGGCGCTTGTGACCGTGCGGGTCGAGCCGACCGGCCGCGAGCGCGTGGCTACAGCCTTGGGGCCCAAGGCCGGGGCCCCGGTCGTCCCCCAGCGGGCACTCGCGACCGACGGACCGTGGATTCTTGCAGGTGGGGCAACCCGGGTGGCGCGTCACCTGCGGACCGTTTGCCCTGCGGTGGGCGATCGCTGGCGCCCGCAGCTCGGCGTGAAGACCGGAGCGGATGATGTGTTCCTGGTGTCGCAACCGGGACCGGCGACCCGGCCCGTCGTCCGAGGTCGAGACCTGCGGCCCTGGCGGGCGACTCCGCACGCACACTTGCTGTGGACTCACGGGCCCGACGGACGGCCGCTTGCCCGCCTCCCGGCCGAGCTGGCGCGCGCGCTCGACCCGCACGTGGAGCGGCTGTGCCGCCGTAGCGACTACCGCCGCGGTCCGGCCTGGCAGCTGTTCCGCATCGCCTTAGCCGACGCCCCACACCGCGTGATCTGGCCGGACCTGGCGCGGCGACTCGCGGCCGTCGTGCCCGACACCGGCGTCGTTCCGCTGAACACCGTGTACGGCATCGTCACCCGCGCGGCGGACGACGCGTACGCGCTGGCGGCGCTGTTCAACTCGCGCTGGCTCACCGCGCTCGCGCGGCTCTCCGCCGATCCCGCCCGCGGCGGCTTCCGGCGCTTCAACGCACGCGTCGTGCGGGGACTGCCGCTCCCGCCCTCCAATCCCGCGCAATGGCGCGCCCTGGTAGACCAGGGGCGAGCGAACGCGTCCGACGACGACGCGATTGCCGACATGTACCAACTCGAGGCCGCGGACCGCCGTGCCCTGGACGCATCCGCCGCGGATCCTCTCTGAGCACCTCGCCCCGCTCCCCGAGCCGCTCGCTTGTCTGCTCGCGCCGGGAGCGGTCGGCCCGGCGCCGGCGGTCGCGTCGCTCGGGGCGCGCGCGCTGCTCGACCTCGCGCCGCTCGCGCTCGAAGGCAAAGCGCCGTGGCCGGCATGGCTCGCCCCGCACCAGGTCCCCGCCGCGGAGCGGCTCGTCGGCATGCTCGCGCGCTATGGCGGCGCCCTGCTCGCGGACGCAGTCGGCCTCGGCAAGTCGTACGTGGCGCTCGCGGTCGCCCGCGCGCTCGGCGAGCCGTTCGCGCTGGGCGTGCCGGCGGTGCTGGTGAACCAATGGCGCGCCTTGTTGAAGCGGTACGACACCGACGCCCCGATCATCACGCATGAGTCTCTGAGCGGGAACCGTTGCCGCCACCTGCCGCCTGCTGCCGCCCGTTGCCGCCTGTTTATCATCGACGAAGCCCACCGCTTCCGAAACCCCGACACTAATCGCTACCGCGCGCTCGCGAAGGCCGTGATCGGTGCGCGTGTCCTGCTCGTCACGGCGACGCCGGTGCACAACCGGATCGCCGATCTGTTTCATCTGTTCCGCCTGTTCCTGCGGGACCACGACCTCACGGCGCTGGGCGTGCCCTCACTCTGTCGCGCGGCACTGGGAGACGCGGATCCTCACGCGGTGACGGCCGCCGCCGCCCGGCTCAGCGTGTCGCGCTCTCGCCAGCGCGTGCGGGCAGGGTATGGCTCCGGGCCCGCCGTGCTTGTTTTCCCTGAGCGCGCGGCCGGGGAAGCGATTCGCGCCGGCACGGCGCCCGACCCGGTGCTCGAGCAGCTCGTGACCGGAGTCGCGCAGCTCGAGGCGGGCGGAGAGGCGGCGGCGCTGTTTCGCATGCTTCTCTTGTCGCAGCTCGCCTCCAGCCTGCCAGCGTTCCGCGCGAGCCTCGTTCGGTATGAAGCGTTCCTCGAGCTGGGCGCCGCGGCCGCGGCGCAAGGGAGGGCGCTCGGGCGCCGTGATTTCCGCGGACTGTTCCCCGTCGGATCCGACGACCTGCAGCTCGCATTCTTCCCGCTGGTGCTGCCTCCTGGACCGAGCGCGGTGACCGACCGAGACCGCGCGGTCGTGCGACGGCTGCGCACGGTCGCCGCGTCCCCGGATGATCCCAAGGCGGACGCACTCGAGCGCCTGCTCGCTGAACGGGTGGGTAAGACGATCACCTTCGTCCATGCGCGTGCCACCGTGCATCACCTCATGCGCCGGCTGCGTCGCCACCGAGTCGCGGCGGTGACGGGAGAGCGGGGCTGGTTTGGAAGCGAGCCCGCGCGGCGGGAGGAGGTGCTCCGCGCGTTCGCGCCGCGAGCGCAGGGCGCTTCCGTTCCCGCCCTCGCGCTCGAGACCAACGTCCTAATCGCGACCGATCTCCTGAGCGAGGGCCTGAATCTCCAGGACGCCGGCCGAGTGATCCATTATGACCTGCCCTGGAGCCCCGCACGCCTCGCGCAGCGTGTGGGCCGGATCGACCGCGCCGGCTCAGCCCATGAACGGATTGAGACGGTGACGTTTCTCCCGCCTCCGCCGCTCGCGGACGCCCTGGCCATGGAGCGCCGCCTGGTGACGAAGCGGCGCATGCAAGCGCGAGCGGGCGCCGGCCCGCGCGGGCTCGACTGGTGCGACCGGCTGCAGCAGCTCGCCGCACGCGCGGGACCGCCTGCTACGCCCGGGACCTGCGCGGCGGTCACGGCGCTAGAGCCAGCGGTCGTGCTCGTGGTGCGGCTAGGGCATCAAGTCGAGGGCGTGGTCGTGACAGATGGGGGCGCTCGAGCCGATCCCGCCCGCGCCACCCGACTGCTCGAGAGGGCGGCCGCGGCGGACGCAGCCCCGCTCGACCGTCGCACGCTCGAGCGGGCGATCCGACGGGCGGCGCCGCTCGTCCGTGAGCGGCTCGCCGCACTCGAAGACGCGCGCTGGCGTGCGGCGCACCGCGATCGCCTCAGTCGCCGGCTCATACCCTGGGTGCTGGCGGCGGCGCGCCGCGCCGCTACCGAGCGTCGCCACGCCGACCTCGCCCGCCTCGATGGTCTCGTCTCGCGACTCGCGCTCGGCATGACTGCCGGAGAAGAGCTGTGGCTCGAAGATCTACTGGCCCGCCGCGCGCCGCTCTCGGTCCGCGACGTGCTGGCCTGGCACGAGCGCATGCCGCCCGTCGCAACCTGCGACGAGGCGCCTCACGTCGAATTGATCGCGGCGGTCGTGTTGGGTTGAGGATCACTCGTGATGCAGCAGGAGCTCCTCGTAGTCGAGCTCCTGCTGCACGCGTCGCATCACGGCGTCGGAGATCGCGCCGTTGTCGCGCATGCGGAGCAACTCCTGCCGCTCCACCGCGAGCAGCTCGCGCGCGAGGCGCAGGTGCGCGATGGATTTTTCCTCGATCGGATCCTCGAGCACCCCGTCCGCGTGGCCGCGCAAGTGGCGCGTGCGGAGGCGGTAGCGATCGCGCGTGTGCGACAGCGCGCCCGCGTGCATCCACGGCTCCGACGCGAGCTGCTCGAGCCGGGCCAATGCCGCCTCAGACGCGTTGATGCGTGCCGCGAGCTCCTCGCGGCGCTCGTCGTCGCCCGTCTCGCGCACGTCCAGCCAGCGCAACAGCGGCGCCAGCGTGAAGCCTTGACCGAGCAGCGTGACGAGAATGACGGCGTACGAGAGGGCGATGATGGTGTCGCGGCCGGGGAAGGGCGCGCCGCTAGCCGTCACCGTCGGGATCGAGGCGGCGAGAATGAGCGTCACACCCCCCCGCAGCCCGGCCCAACCAGAGATCGTCAGCACCTGCCACCGCGGCCGGGCCTCGCGGGGCCGCAGCCACGGGCCCAAGAGCCAGCGGAAGTTGCCCGCAAAATAGACCCACACGAGCCGCGCGATGATCACGGCCAGGCTCACCACGACCGCGGCGCGCGCCAGCTCGAGCGCGGCTGCGCCGCTCAAGCCTTCCACAATGGGCCGCAACGCGAGCCCGGTCAGAACGAAGATGAGCCCCTCGAGCACGAACACTACGACGTCCCACATGCCGACGTTCTGGACCCGGGTGTCCGCGGCCACGAAGCGGGGCCCGACGCGCCCCAGGTAGATCCCCATGGCGAACACGGCCAGGATCCCGGACACGCCCAGGCGCTCGGCGGGCAGATAGGCCGCGTAGCCCGAGAGCAGCGAGATCGTGTTCTCGACCTCGGGGTCGTGAATGTGACGGCGCAGGGCGCCCATCAGCCACCCGACAGCGAGACCGACCGCAACGCCACCCGCGCCCATCCACAGGAATCGGATCCCCGCGTCCCCGAGCGAGAACGTCCCCGTCACCGCAGCCGCGACCGCCATGCGGTACGCGACGATCGCCGCCGCGTCGTTGATCATGCTCTCGCCCTCGAGGATGGTCACGACGCGCCGCGGCAGCGGGAGCCGGCGCAGAAACGCCGTCGCCGCCGCCACGTCCGGCGGCGAAACCACGGCGCCGAGCGCGAACGCGGAGGCCCAGGGCAGACCGGGAACCGCGTGGTGCGCGACCCAGGCCACCACGATCGTCGCGAACAGCACGTGTCCCACGCCGAGCGACAGGATCGGCCGGATGTTGGCCCGCACATCGCGATACGAGGCCAGCAGCGAGGCGCGATACAGGAGCGGTGGGATGAATACCAGGAACACGAGCTGCGGATCGAACCGCACGATCGGGAGCCCGGGAACCAGGGCGACCAGGAGGCCGCCGGCGACGAGCAGGGCGGGCGTGGGAAGCCGGAAGCGCCGCGCCAGCAACGCCAGGAAGGTGACGCCGACGAGCAGAGCGAGAACGGTCTCGAAATTGTGCACGGTTATGTGCCTCCGAACGCCGAGCTGCCGCGCCGCAATCGGCCGGCTCGTGACATTCTACGGTCCGCCGCCGCGCCCGCCAGCGGTTGATCCCTTCGAGTGGACGACGCGCGGCGCGCCATGGCGTTCAAGCGGTTGAAAGCGCGCATGCCCGCTCCGCGCCGAGTGTCGCTGGTATCTCACACAGGCGTAGCTACCTTCCGGCGTGCCTCTCTCAACGTTCTTGTTCGACCTCGACGGCACGCTGATCGACTCCATCGAGTTGATCCTTCGCTCCTACCGTCACACCATGCGCCAGCACCGCAGCGAGCAGCCGTCAGACGACGTCTGGATGCAGGGGCTGGGTACTCCGCTGTGGGTACAGTTCCGGCAATTCACCGAGGACCCCGCCGAGATCGAGGCCATGGTGGCGACGTATCGGGCCTACAACCTCGCCCACCACGACGAACTGGTGCGTCCCTATGACGGTGTTGTCGAGGCGGTACGAAGGCTGCGAGACCGCGGCAAGACCCTCGGACTCGTGACCAGCAAAATGCGCAGCGGCGCCGTGCGCGGGCTCCGGGTCGCCGAGCTCGAGGACGCTTTTCAGGTGATCGTGGGTGCGGACGAAGTCACCCATCCCAAGCCGCACCCCGAGCCGGTGCTCATGGCGCTCGAGCGCTTGGGCGTGCCGGCCACGGGCGCCGTGTTCGTGGGCGATTCGCGCCACGACATCGAGTGCGGCCGGGCAGCGGGCGTGAAGACCGCGGCCGTCCTGTGGGGACCGTTCGACCGCTCGCATCTGGAGGACCTGCGGCCGGATTACTGGCTGGAAACGCCGGCAGACCTCACTTTACTGGCTCCTGAGACCTAGCACCCCGCACCGGGAGGTTCCTTGCCGTTCGTTTCGTTCGAGCTGGAGCGCTGGCAAAGCACCTGGGAGAACCGGGTGCGCTACAACCTGTCCGAGTCGGGTGTGCACCCGCTCTCCATCAAGGAGCTGCTCGACCTGGCCGGCGCGTCCCCGGCGCCGCTGCTCGATGTTCGACTCGGCTACAGCCAGTCGAATGGCACCGACCTCCTGCGCCGGCGCATCGCCGCTCTGTACGACGGCGTCTCGCCCGAGCAGATCCTGGTCACCACCGGCAGCGCAGAAGGGAACTTCGTCGTGTGCTGGCGGCTGGTCGAGCCCGGCGACAAGGTCGCCGTGATGCTGCCGAATTACCTCCAGACCTGGGGGCTCGCGCAGAACTTCGGGGCCGAAGTGCGTGGCTTTACGCTGCGCAGCGAGGCGCAGTGGGAGCCCGCGCTCGACGAGGTGCGGCACGCCATCGCGCCGGGCACCAAGCTGGTCGTCGTCACCAATCCGCACAATCCGACCGGGCACGTGCTCTCGCAGGAAATGCGACGTGCGATCGTGAGTCGGGCGGCCGAGGTGGGCGCGTGGCTGCTCGCGGACGAGGTCTACCAGGGAGCGGAGCGGGATGGGACGACCACGCCGTCCTTCTGGGGCGGCTACGAGCGGGTGATCGTGGTGAACGGCCTCTCGAAGGCGTACGGCCTGCCGGGCCTGCGGATCGGCTGGGTCGTGGCGCCGCCGGCGTTCTCGGGCGATGCGTGGGCGCGCCACGATTACACCACGATCGGACCCGCGGGCGCGAGCGATCACCTCGCCGCGATAGTCCTCGAGCCGTCGGTGCGGGAGAAGGTGCTGGCGCGCACCCGCGGCATCCTGCGCGCCAACTACCCGGTGATCGAGCAGTGGCTGAAAGGTTTCGGCGACACGTTCAGCTGGCACCCGCCCCAGGCAGGGGCGATCTGTCTGGTGCGCTACCGTCAGGCGATCAGCGCACTCGACCTGGTGGAGAGGATGCGGGCCCAGCACGACGTGCTGCTCGTCCCCGGTGATCACTTCGGTTTGCCGAACCACATCCGGTTCGGCTTCGGGGAGGAGCTGCACCACTTCCGGGAAGCGCTCGCCGAGACCGAACGGGGTCTGAAGCGCGTGTTTGCCGACTGAGATGCGGGTCGTCCCGCTCGAAGCGTTCCGGGACAAGATCCCCTTCAGCGTGGCGATCGCGGCCGTCGAGCGGGGCTTCCGAGCGCTCGGGCGCGGCGAGGCCATGCTCCCCGACCCGATGGTGCTGGAGCTGCGCGAGCAGCAGGCCGAAGTGCACGTCAAGGGCGCGCACCTCGCGGGCGGCCGGCACATCGTCCTCAAGGTGGCCACGGGGTTCTATCGCAACCGGGCGCGCGGTTTGCCCTCGGGCGACGGCATGTTCCTGCTGCTCGACGCCGATACCGGTGTCCCCGTCGCGCTGCTCGAGGAGCACGGCTACCTCACCGACTTCCGCACGGCCGCGGCGGTCGCCTTGACGCTCAAGTACCTCGCGCCCAAGGACACGCACGAGGCCCTGCTGGTGGGCGCCGGCGCGCTCGCCCGGCTCACCGCTCGAGCCATGGTCGCGCAGATGCCGCTCGCCCGGCTCACCCTGTGGAATCGCAACCGCGAGCGCGCCGAGGCGCTGGCGAAGGAGCTCGGTCAAGCCGTCGAAACGCGTATCGCCCCGGCGCTCGAGTCCGCTGTGCGCGACCACCGGGTGATCGTGACCGCGACGGCCAGCACGACGCCGCTCGTGATGGCCTCGTGGGTGGGGCCCGGCACCCACGTGACTTCGGTGGGAACCGGCAGCCCGGAGAAGATCGAGCTCGAGCCGGCATTGCTCGCACGGGCGGATAAGCTCGTGGCGGACCGCGTCTTCCAGACGGAGCGCTACGGCAATCTGCACCACGCCATCGCGGCCGGCGTCGTGACTCGAGAAAAGGTCTATGCGGAGCTGGGCGACCTCGCCGCCGGCCGGCTCCCCGGACGGGAGAGTGCGAGTGAGATTACCGTCGCTGACCTCACCGGCGTCGGTGTGCAGGACGCCGCGATCGCGCAGGCAGTCGTGGAGGTGCTGGGACTCTGAACCGGCCACAGCGGGCGCGGCACCGCCTCGTCGACTTCCTGGGGTTCACCCCCATGGCGCACCGGCCGCCGCTGCCCAGGCGTTGGTGGATCTATTGCGCCATCGCGTATCTCTCTCCCTCTCTGGTGCTCGCGCTCGTCCCGGCGCACGAAGTGCCGTACCGCGACATCGTCTGGCTGCTCACGCTCGTGCCGGCGTATCTCCTGTCGCTCCACTACGGCATGCGCGGCGCCGTGGCCGGCCTGGTGATGGGCACGGTGCTCTTCACTACGGTCCAGTTCCTCGTCGCCATGCAGCTCGATGCCGAAGACTGGCGCATCACGGTGCCCATTTACACCGCCTACGGGACGATCGCGATCTCCGTGGGCTGGCTGTCGCAGCAGCTGCACGAGTTCTACGGACGCGCCATCGAGGGAGAGCGGGTGGCGGTGATCCGACAGCTGGCCGTGACGATGCGCCACGAGGTGAACAACGCGCTCGCGGCCATCCTGGCGGAAGGACAGCTGCTCGAGCATGATGCGGTGCTGACACACCCGGAGGACAAACAGTCGCTGCAGAATATCCTGACGATGGCGCGACGCATTCAGCACAGCATCGACACGCTGGTTAACGTCACCCACGCCCCGGTCACCGAGTACGTTGAGGGCGTGCCGATGATCGACTTGCAGAACGTGAGGTCAACCCACCAGCGCTCGAAGGACTAGGTACGAGACTCCCGCGATCCCCGCCGCTGCCGGGATCGTGAGAATCCACGCCCACACGATCTGCCCCGCCAGGCCCCAGCGCACCGCCGAGAGGCGATGCGCGGCGCCCACGCCCGAAATGGCGCCGGTGATGGTGTGGGTGGTGCTCACCGGAATGCCGAAATGCGAGGCGATGAACAGCGTGATGGCACCGCTCGTTTCGGCGCAGAAGCCGCCGAACGGCGTGAGCTTGGTGATGCGCTGGCCCATGGTCTTCACGATGCGCCACCCGCCCGCCAGCGTGCCCAGTGCGATCGCCGCGTGCGCGCTGAGGATCACCCAAATAGGAATGACATCTGCGGTCGTCAGGTGCAAGGCGCGGATGGGGAAGTCCACGAACGACGCCCGGGCGGCGAACAGCAGTCCGACGATGATCCCCATCGTCTTCTGCGCGTCGTTGGTGCCATGGCCGAGGGAATAGAGGGCCGCCGACAGGAGCTGCAACGAGCGAAACACGCGGTCGACCTTGCGCGGCAGGGAGCGCCGCAGCGCCCAGGAGAGCGCGACGGTCAGGCCCAGCGCGATCGTCAGGCCCATCAACGGCGCGACCACGATGAACACCAGGGTCTTGATCCATCCCTGGGCGATGATGGCGGCGAACCCGGCTTTGGCGACCGCGGCGCCCGCATAGCCGCCGATCAAGGCGTGGGACGATGAGGTCGGCAGCCCGCCCCACCAGGTGATCAGGTCCCACACGATCGCCCCGATCAGACCTCCGAGGATGACGATCGGCTCGACCACCGAAAGGTCGATCAGGCCCTTGCCGATGGTCTTCGCCACCGCCGTCCCCAGACCAAACGCGGCCACGAAGTTAAAGAACGCCGCCCATATCACCGCCATCCCCGGGCTGAGAACCCGGGTGGAGACGATGGTCGCGATCGAGTTCGCGCTGTCGTGGAACCCGTTGATGAAGTCGAAAATGAGCGCCACCAGGACGATGGCGAGGACGAACCAGACGGTGCCCGTCATCAGGCGTGCTTCAGCGTGATGGACTCGAGCACGTTCGCGACATCCTCGGACTCGTCGAGCGTTCGCTCGAGGGTGTCGTAGATCTCCTTCCACTTGATGACCTCGAGAGGGTCCCGCTCGGTCTCGAACAAGAGGCCGAGGGCCTGTTGGTAGATCGCGTCCCCCTCTTCCTCGAGCTTCTTCGCCTCGATGCAGTATTTCATTACGTCGTCGCCCTTCTTGAGGCGGCCGACGGCTTCGCCGAGCACGCCCACCATCCGCTGGATCACCTCGGCGAGCTGCTTCACGCCCTGCGGGGCGGAACCCAGGTGGAAGATCTGGGAGCGCCGGGCGGTGCCGTCGATCGCGTCCATCACGTCGTCGAGATTGGAGGCGAGCTGGTGAATGTCCTCGCGATCGAGCGGGGTGATGAATGTGCGATCGAGCCGGTTCACCACTTCATGCGTGACCTGGTCGGCCTCGTGCTCCAGCCGCTTGATCGCGTCGACGTGGGCGATACGGCGGTCAGGGGGCGCGTCGAATAGGTCGCGCAGATGCTGGGCCGCGACCTTGTTGCGCGTGGCAACCTCGACGAACAAGTCGAAGAACTCTTCTTCCCGGGGCAAGAGGCGCACGGTCGTCCTCGTGTGAGAGGGAGTAACAGCGGCCGAGAACATAGCGGCGCCAGGCGGGAGTCACTAGGTTACCTCGCCAAATGGCCACGACCCAGCAGCCCCAGACCGACTTCGTCAAGGCGATCTCCCGGCTCGACGCCACCGCGCTCGTCGTCGGGTCGATGATCGGCTCCGGAATCTTCATCGTCTCGGCGGAGATCCTCCGCCAGGTCCATGCGCCCGGCCTGCTGCTCGTCGTCTGGGCGCTGTCGGGCATCGTCACCCTCATGGGCGCGATCACCTACGGCGAGCTGGCGGCGATGTTCCCGCGCGCGGGCGGGCAGTACGTTTACCTGCGCGAAGGTATCTCACCGCTGTTCGGCTACCTGTACGGCTGGACGCTGTTCGTGGTCATCCAGACCGGCACCATCGCGGCCGTCGCCGTCGCGTTCGCCCGGTTCACGGCCGTCTTCTGGCCCGGCCTTTCGCCCGACGTGTTCCTCGGCTCGACCGTGCACTTCCCGCAGCCGATCGGCGACATCACGGTCGGCCTCTCGCCGCAGCGCATTCTCGCCGTCCTGTCCGTCGCCGTGCTCACGTGGATCAACGTCCGCGGCGTGCGCACGGCGGCCCTGATCCAGACGTCCCTCACCGCCATCAAAACCGGTGCGCTGGCGTTGCTGATCCTGCTCGGCGTCACCATCGGCCGGAACGCAGAGGCATTGGCTGCTAATTTCGGCGCCAACTTTTGGGCGACCGGCGGCGCCGCGGTGGGGCTGGGGGCAATCGGAGCCGCGATGGTCGGCTCGCTGTTCTCGATGGACGCATGGAACAACGTGGGGTTCGCGGGAAGCGAGCTCAAGAACGCCCAGCGCGACCTGCCGCTGGCCATGGGCGCGGGCGTGCTGATCGTGACCGTGCTGTACGTGCTCGCGAACGTCGCTTACCTGAACGTCCTGCCCGCGCCCGCGATCGCCAGCGCGCCGCAGGACCGGGTCGGAACCGCCGCGCTCCAGGCCATTCTCGGAGAGCCCGGCCTGAAGCTCATGGCCGCGGCGATCATGATCTCGACGTTCGGGTGCAACAACGGCCTGATTCTGTCCGGAGCGCGCGTGTATTACGCCATGGCGCGCGACGACCTGTTCTTCAAGTCGGCCGGCGTGCTCCACCCGACGTACAAGACACCCGCGGTCGCCCTGGTCGTCCAGGCGGTGTGGACCAGCGTGCTGTGCCTGTCGGGCACGTACACGCAGCTCCTGAACTTCGTCATCTTCGCGGCGCTGGTGTTCTATGGGCTGACGGCGGTGGGCTTGTTTGCGCTGCGCATCAAGCGCCCCGCGGCAGACCGACCGGTCCGCGCCCCGGGCTATCCATGGCTTCCGGCGCTGTACGTGATCGCGACCGCCGTCATCGCTGTCGACCTCCTGGTACAGGACGCCACGCGTACCTACAGCTTCCTCGGCCTCGGCCTCGTGCTGATCGGCGTGCCCGTCTACTTCGGATGGCGCGCCATGGTCCGGGGACGTAGCGCCACCGTCTAGTCACCGAACCAGCACCCGCACACTTGCCAGTCCTCCGGACCGGTAGCATATTGGCTTCGTACCCGAACAAATACCGAAGCCGATAATCATGTCGACGCGCCACCCTTCAGCCGCGCCCCCGACGTCGCAGCCCTCCTCCTGCCCCGACTGTGGCGGCGGGCTGGTCCGCCAATCGGGGTGCCTGGTGTGCGTACAGTGCGGATGGGCGAGGTGCGGGTGAATCGGGCGGGAGGGCGGTCAGGCGGTATGGCCGTAGGCGAGGGGAAGACAGACTCAGCGAAGCGGTCCCAGCAGCTGCAGCTGCTTAGCGCCGTGCCGCCATACCGTCCGACCGCCCTCCCCATTCTCGACGAGCGGCTGCGCGGCACAAAGTTCGTGTCGCTCGAACCCAAGTCCGTGCTCAACTCGCCGCAGCAGACCGGCGTGGATTTCTGGTCGCTCAACCCCTACATCGGCTGCGAATTCGGGTGCACGTACTGCTACGCGCGCTACGCGCACCGCTACACGGTTGAGCGCGCGCACGACGCGGGGAAGCTCACCGACGAGGAGTTTCTCGAGTTCCGCGGGCCGCACGGGTGGGAAGCATTCGAGCGGCGCGTGTTCGTGAAGGACACGCTGCTCGGTGCGCTCGAGCACGATCTGCGGCGGTACTTTCGGTCCGCCGGTCCTACGGCCCGTCCGGCCGCGCCGATCGTCATCGGGACCGCCACCGATCCCTACCAGCCGGCCGAGCGGCGCTTCCGGCTGACGCGCGGGATCCTCGAGCGGCTGGCCCGCTGCGAGGGCTTGAATATCGGCATCATCACAAAGAGCCCCCTCATTGCCCGCGACACTGACGTGCTGCGGCGCCTCCGGGACCGAAGCGATCTCGAGGTGCACATCTCCCTCACCACGGTGGACGTGGCTCTGATCCGGCAGGTCGAGGCGCGCTCGCCGATGCCGGCGGTACGGCTCCGGGCGCTGCGGCGACTCGCCGACGCCGGCGTGCGTGTTGGCTTGATCGTCGCGCCGGTCCTTCCGGGACTCACGGACGACGTGCCCCACCTGGAAGCGCTCTTCCAGGCGGCCCGGGAGGCCGGCGCCAGGTTCGTCCACGCCGGTCCGCTGCGCCTGTACCCGGCGGTGCGGGACCGATTCCTCCCGATGCTCGAAGCGCGATTCCCCCACCTCGTCGCGCGCTACCGCCGCGCTTACGAGGGGCGAAGCGGGGTGCCGCGCGACTATGCGCGCGCGCTGTCGGCCCGCATCAAGAAGCTGCAGGCGCGATTCGGGTTCCCGCTAAACGAGGGGATGGTGGATCGCTACGGACAGAGGCTCGCACCGGCGCAGCAGGAACTCGGACTGTGAATCCTCAGGCGACCTCGCTCGCCACCTTACCCCGGCGCGTCCGGTAGTGGCGCAACAGGTCCCGGACCCAGCGCGGCGGGGAAAGCCGGCGCGCCTCATATGACTGGACCAGCAGCTCGGCGAGCGCGCGCCCCAGTTCGAGTGCTTGCGCCGGCGCGATATCTACCGACAGCTCGTTCAGCAGGCGGATGAACTGACCCAAGTTGGGGGGTCGCGTGACCTTGCCTTGGGCGGCGAGCCAGCACTCCAACT
>Ga0137409_10003439_pt1 | contig 16772 bp, 14 predicted proteins | sample CZODoug1_16funga_FD_122059 | JGI IMG/M metagenome (GOLD analysis project Ga0137409, IMG submission 122059) | Vadose zone soil fungal communities from Angelo Coast Range Reserve, California, USA - CZODoug1_16fungal (Hybrid Assembly) | ecosystem: Environmental > Terrestrial > Soil > Vadose zone... | reverse complement strand
GCTCGCCGCGATTGATCCGTAACGCGGAGAGATCCGCGTTCCTCGCTTCCGTCACGCGCCCGCGGGCTCGGGCGGCAGGTTCCCCAACACGGGACCGCGCGCGGCCTGCGGCTTCTCCTTTTCCTTCGCGAGTCCGCCCGACTCACCGCCGAGCGGCGCGGCGCGCGGCACCGGCGGCAGCGTCTTCCCCGCGACCACCATCTCCACCTCGTCGCGATCGAGCGTTTCGCGCTCGAGCAGGGCCGCGGCGAGGCGGTCGAGGGCGGGACGCCGCTCGCTCAAAATGCGCGTCGCGTCGTTGAAGGCGTTGATGAGGATGCGCTTGACCTCATCGTCGACCAGCTTCGCCGTGCTCTCGGAGATCTCGCGGCGTTGCAGCACTTCGCGCCCGAGGAAAATCTCCTGCTCGCGATCGCCGACGGCGATCGGCCCGATCGCATCGCTCATCCCGAATTGCGTGACCATGCGGCGGGCGATGTTCGTCGCCTGCTGGATGTCTTGCGCCGCGCCCGGCGTGACGCTGTCGGCGCCGAACACCAGCTGCTCGGCCACGCGACCGCCGTACGCCATTGCCAGCCGGGCGAGAATCGACTGCTTGGTGTACTTGTGCAGCTCTTCCTCGGGCAGGTACGCCGTCAGACCGAGCGAGCGGCCGCGCGGGATGATCGTCACCTTGTGGAGCGGATCGGCGCCGGGCACGCTGATGGCCACGAGGGCGTGCCCCGCTTCGTGATACGCCACCAAGCGGCGCTCCTCGTCCGAGAGCACACGGCTCTTCCGCTCGAGGCCGAGCATCACCTTGTCCTTCGCGTCCTCGAGGTCGACCTGCTCAACCTGCGGTTTGTTGCGCCGTGCCGCGAGCAGCGCGGCTTCGTTGACGATGTTCGCCAGCTCGGCGCCCGCGAGCCCCGGCGTCCCCTTGGCGACGGGCTCGAGGTTCACGTTGGACGCGAGCGGGATCTTGCGGGTGTGGACGCGCAGGATCTGCTCCCGGCCGGTCAAATCCGGCATGTCGACCACGATCTGCCGGTCGAAGCGCCCCGGCCGCAGCAGTGCCGGATCCAGGATGTCGGGGCGATTGGTCGCGGCGAGCAGAATCACACCGTCGTTCGACTCGAAACCGTCCATCTCGACCAGCAGCTGGTTCAGGGTCTGCTCGCGTTCGTCGTGGCCGCCGCCGAGCCCTGCCCCGCGGTGCCGTCCGACGGCGTCGATCTCGTCGATGAAGATGATGCAGGGCGCGTGGGCCTTGCCCTGCTCGAACAGGTCGCGCACGCGCGACGCGCCCACGCCCACGAACATTTCGACAAAGTCGGAACCCGACATGGAGAAGAAGGGACGGCCCGCTTCGCCGGCGACCGCTTTGGCGAGGAGCGTCTTGCCGGTCCCCGGCGGGCCGACGAGCAGCGCGCCCTTGGGGAGCCGTCCGCCGAGGCGCTGGAACTTCTGCGGGTCCTTGAGGAAATCGATGATCTCCTCGAGCTCCTGCTTGGCCTCATCGCAGCCGGCGACGTCGGCGAAGGTGATCTTGGGCGTGTCACCCGCCAGCAGCTTGGCCTTGGACTTGCCGAAGGCGAAGGCGCGGTTTCCGCCCTGCTGCATCTGCCGCAGCATGAAGATCACGAGGCCGAAGATCAGCAGGTACGGCAGGAACACGATGAGGACCGCGCCAAACGACTGCCCGGCCTCGCGCGCCCGCACCTCGACGCCCTTGGCGCTGAGCGACGCGACCCACTCGCTCCGGGCCTCAAACGGCAGCAGCACGTTGAAGCGCTCGACGGGCTGCCGCTTCACGGTAACCGCGTGCCCGAACGTGCCCTTCACCTTCTGGCGCTCGGCGATTTCGACGGTCTTGATGTTGCCGTTGGCGAGCTCTTCTTCGAACTGCGAGAAGGAGATCTCCGCCTCTTCGCGCCGGCCCTTGGAGGCGACTTGCACGAGCGCGATGGTGCCCACGATGAGGAGCGCCCAGAACGAGAGCGTCCGCAGCATGCGGCCCCAGTTGAATTCCCGCGGTGGCGGGGGGATACGGTCGGGCATCTACGTCAGACTCGCAATATAAGGAAGGTGCCGGAAGTTCTCCGCGTGATCGAGCCCATACCCCACCAGGAACAACGTGGGTGCGTCGAATCCCACGAACTTCGCCTCCAGCGCCAAGGGTGCCGCAATGTGTTTATGCAACAACGCGCAAATGTTCAGACTCTTGGGGCCCCGCTCCCGCAGCAGCTCCACCAACCGGTTCAGAGTCTTGCCGGTGTCGATGATGTCCTCGACCAGCAGAATGTGCTTACCCTCGAGCTCCGTCTCGGGGTCGTACAGGAGCCGTACATTCCCGCTCGAAACGGTGCTGTCGCCGTAGCTCGCCGCCACCAGGAAATCCACCTGCAGCGGCCGCTCGATACGCCGTACGAGATCGCTCAGGAAAATGAAGCTTCCCTTGAGCAATCCCAGGACCAGCAGATCGCCGTCGGGGTACGCCGCGGTGATCTCCTTGCCCAGCTCACTCACCCGCTCGGCGATCGTCTCCGCCGCGAATACGATGCGCTTGAGCTCACGCCCGCCGGTCTGTTTGAGCTGCGCCGTGCTGGGTAACATCGAGCCGTACCGCCTTGGTTCCGGGTGCCGGGACGCCGTCCGTACTGCGACAGATGCCCGGGACCCACAGAATGGTCTCACCGCGGGCGACGACGGGATAGCTGGCCCGCTCGCTGCGCGGCACGCGCGCTTCCATCAGGAGCCGCCGCAGCGGCCGGTGGCCCACCCCGCCGAGCGGCAGCAGCTCGTCGCCTTTCTCCGGCGCGCGGAGCTCCCAACCCGGCCCATCCACCCAAGTGCTCCAGCCGGCCCGGTCGATCCGTCCAGGCGCGGCCCCGGGACTCCAATCGATGCGGAACTCGCCGAACAGGGCGCTGCCCCGCTCGCCCGCTGGGAGCACGCGCTCCGCCGCGCATTGCATCACGCGCGCGACGCGCAGCCGATCGAATGCCACTTCCGCCGTCCACCCGCCGCCCAGCGAGATCCGCCGGCCGGAGGGCCGTCGTGCCAACTCGACGAGCTGGCGTGCTCGCGCGGGACCGAGTACCGGGCCGCCAGCTCTCCGCGCCGCGGCGCGCAGCAGCGCAACAGCCAATGAGTCATCATAGCCGAGCAACGGGCCCCGGGCAACGGCGAAACCCGTGGACGACACCTGAAGCTCAAGTTCGGGAACGAGTTGGAGCGCGCGGTCCCACGCGCGTCGATCGGCGGCGGCTTGGCGGCCGAGACGGCGCAGATCGCTCGTGACGCCCGGGCCGAGTCGCTGGGTCAAGAGCGGCAGCAATGTCGTGCGGACCCACGAGCGCAGGTGGCGCGGGTCGGCATTGGCGGGATCGTCGTGCGCCGTGAGCCCACGCGCGGCGACATGCTCGACGAGCTCGCGATGCGTAAACGGAAGCAGCGGGCGCACCAGTCCGTCGCGTCCGCGCTGCGCGATGCCCGCGAGTCCCGCCGGCGCGCTGCCGCGCAGCGCGCGCAGCACGACGGTTTCGATCTGGTCATCCTGGTGGTGCGCCGTGACGAGATAGGCCGCGTCCAAACGATGCTGCGCCTCGCGCAACCACGCGTAGCGCTCGCGCCTGGCCGCGGTTTCGGTCGTGTCAGGTCCGAGATGCAATTCGACGGTCTCGAATGGCAATCCGTATTTCTCGGCCAGCTTTCCGACCGTCCGGCCGACCGCCCGTCCGGCCGTCTGAATCCCGTGATCCACATGCACCACGACGAGCCTCAACCCCCACTCTGCGACCCCGTGCAGCAAGTCGAGGAGCGCCACTGAATCGGCGCCACCCGAAACGGCGACGAGCGCCGTCCCCGGCGCGCGGAACAGGCGCGCGCGCGTGACGTGGGCGTGGAAGCGTTCGGGGAGCGATGGGGTCTCGGTCGTGTTTTCGGTCATGTATCTTTAAGTATGCTGCCGCCCGACCAGACGTACCAACTCCTGCGCAATCTGACCTCACCGGTCGTGGCGATCACGTCGGAGCGGGACGGCAGGGACAACGGCATGATTTCGGATGCGGCCATCCGGGCCTCGATCGTGCCCAGCGTGCCTCGGCTATCGGTCTACATCCACAAGTTCAACTTCAGCCACGACCTGATCTTCGACACCGGACGCTTCGTCCTGCATCTCCTCCACACCAAGCAGTTCGACCTGATTCACCAGCTCGGCTTCGTCAGTGGCCGTGAGCGCGACAAGCTCGCCGACGTCCCACACCGCCGCGGCGTGCTGGGGGCGCCCGTGCTCGACGACTGCTACGCCCACTTCGAGTGCAAAGTCGTCAACGTGATGGACACGGGGAGCTCGACGCTGTTCCTGGGGGACATCGTGGAGGTGGGGTTTGGCGCGGGCAAGGCGACGCGCGGCGAGGTCATGACGGCGGGTCATTTCCGGGCCAACATGCCCGCCGATTGGCGCAAGGAATACGAGGGGTTGCTGGGCGCGGCGCAGCGCTTCGCGGAAGAGCGGTCGCGGACGATTCGTGCGGTGGTCTGGCGGGGTCTCGACCGGTAGTCAACGTCGCGGCGCAGGCGGCGCCGCTGCGACCAGCGCCGTCGGGACCGGCGCTGTGACCCAACCAAATGTCCCCCGCCCCAGCTGGCCATAGTAGCCATCGCCCCAACAACTGAGGATTCCGGCACTGGTCAATCCACAGGTGTGGTCTTGACCGGCCGTCAGCGCGCTGAAGCCGGGATCACTCTGGATGGCGACCGGCGTCGGACTGCCCGGCGATGGATCGTTGCCAAGCTGGCCGTATTGATTGAAGCCCCAGCAATACGTCGCGCCACCGGTCGTCACGCCACAGGTATGCTCGTTCCCGACGGTCAGCGCCTTGAACGTGAGACCGCCAGAGACCGCCGTCGTCGAGGCCGAAGGACTGGTCGACCCGTCGCCCAGCTCACCCTTCGTGTTCCAACCCCAACAGTACGCGCTACCTCCGCTGCTGAGCCCGCACGAATGCCACCCACCGGAAGTGATCGAGACGATGTCGACACTTGGATTCACCCATTGTGGAATGCTCGCCCGTCCATACCAGTCCCCCCAGCAGTAGACCGCCGTCCCTTCCAGCCCGCAGGTATGCCATATGCCGGCGGAGAGTTGGGTAAACGTATGACCGCCCAACACCAGCACGGGGTCCCGGCTATCGGTGCCGGTGCCGTTGCCAAGCTGGCCCAAACGGTTTGAACCCCAGCAGTACGCTGCCCCGCTGGTCGAGAGTGCGCATGTGTGGTTTATGCCTGCCGTGATGTCGCTGAAGGTCAAGCCGCCCGTCACCGCAATCGGGGCCGAGGTGAACAACGTGGCCCCGGCGCCGAGCTCACCGTAGATGCCGGAGCCCCAACAGTAAGCGGCGCCGCCAGTCGTAAGACCACAGTTATGAGTGCCGGCGGGAGCGAGCGTGCTAAACGTGAGGCCGCCCGAGACGGGGGTCGGGAGCGCGCGGGCTGAGCCCGTTCCGTCGCCTAGAACCTGGCCGTTGTTATATCCCCAACAGTAAGCGGCCCCACCGGCCGTAAGCGCGCAGCTGTACTCTCCATAAGGACCGCCACGGGCGAGTGGTACCGAGTCGAGACCGCTGACCGGTACAGGAAGGAAAGTTTGCGCTATTCCATTGCCGAGTTCTTCGAAGCGATCGCCTCCCCAGCAGTACGTCGTTCCAGCGCTCACGCCGCACGTGTGATATTGGCCGGGGGCGACCGCGGTGAACGTGAGACCGCCGACGACCGCGACGGGGACGTCGCTCGACGCGAGGGACCCGTTTCCCAGCGCACCTTCCTGGTTGAAACCCCAGCAATACAGGGCCCCGGAGACCACGATTCCGCAGGTGTGCATGGACCCCGCCTCGAGCGCGCTGAAGGTGCGGCCCCCCACCACGTCGACGGGAGAGAGACTGCCGCCGTAGAAGTTTCCCTTCCCGAGTTGCCCCGCTGAGTTGCTCCCCCAGCAATACGCGTCACCGGCGGCGGTCATGGCGCAGACGTGCTGACCTCCGGCCGCGATGCCGGTGAACGTCAAACCGCCGGAGACGAGTACAGGAGCAGGACTGTTCGTACTCGTTCCATTTCCCAGCTGACCGGCGTCGTTGACTCCCCAACAGTAGGCGACCCCGGCCGGTGTCAGTCCGCAGGTGAAACCGCCTCCTGCGACGAGGAGGGCGAAACGCAGGCCCGCGGCCGCTGGCGTCGGGACAGACGTATTGGTCGTGCCACCATTGCCTGGCTGCCCTCCCCAGCAGAGCGCCGCACCACTCGGCGTCAGGCCACAATTGTGACTACCACCGACGGCCAGGGAGTTGAAGGTGACGCCGCCCGAGACCGGCACAGGCACACTACTGGACCCCGTCCCCGCTCCCACCTGACCAACGGCATCGTCTCCCCAACAAAACGCGACGCCGGTCGGTGTCAGCCCGCAGCTGTGCGCTCCGCCCACGCCCACGGACTTGAATGCAATCCCTCCTGACACAGAGACTGGCGTGGCCGCCATGGCGTTCGAACCATCACCGAGTTGACCAGACCCGTTGAGACCCCAGCATGACGCGCTGCCGGCGCTGATCTGGCACGTGTGGAGGCTGAGTGAAGCGATTGGCGGTGCGAGCACGTTGGCGGGCACGTAGAGGATACAGCCGTTACACGAACCGCTGCCGTAGGCGCTGGACGTGACGACTACGTCTTTGCTCCCGGCGCCGAGAGCGGGTCCGGTCCCGGTGATCTCCGTGTCGCTGACGACCGTTCGGTTGCCGAGCTCGACTCCTCCAACCGTCACACCGGTGATGGCGGTGAAGTAGGCCCCGGTGATCCTCACCTGCGATCCACCGCTCACCGCAATCGCCGTCGGACTTGCGGCGTGAACGGCCAGACCGAGATAGGTGAAGCATCCGGTGCAATGGCTGTTCGCGGATGCTCCAGCCGCCACGACCACGTCCGCGGCCCCGGCCGCTGTCGCGGCGGGGGTGGTGCCGGTGATCTGTGTCGCGCTCACGACATGGCGGTTGAGGATCTCAGTTCCACCGACGGTCACACTGCTTATGTCGGAAAAATTCCTCCCGGTGATCGTCACCGCGGTCCCCCCCGCGAGGGGGCCGTTGGACGGACTCACCGTTTCAACGACGGGAGGCGGACCCGAACCAGTAGGCTCGGAACAGCCCACTATGAGGAAGGCAGCCAAGAGCAGGGTGGCTCTGGTCATGAAGAGGAAACTGGGTCATTCGGGCGGCGCGCGGCAAGCACAACCGCTCCAAAAGTCATAATCCGTGCGTCAGGAGGGGCGCTCGTCGTCGTCCGGGTGGACGTCCAGGGGCGAGTCTTCGTAGACGATTGGCGGCGTGCAGGTACAGGTGCCGTCCTGCGGCAGCGCGAACTGCGCGCTGGCGCGGGGCGGCCGGTACTGGATCGTCGCCGGGTTGCGGACGACGCCGCCGCAGAAGTGGCAGTGGATCGTATGCACGGGCACCTCCCTCGAGCCGCGTGGGCGTGGGCTGGCGCGCGCATACCATTCACTTTTGTACCGAGTTTCAGCAATCCCTCGTACCAACCCGAAGATTCACAGCGGGTTGAACGTCGCTTTCCGGCACTCGAAGGCCGCGAAAAACGCGCAACGCCCCGGGGAGAGGATCTCCTCGGGGCGTTGCATGTGCAGATAGCGGCGGTCGGACTCGAACCGACGACCCGCGGATTATGATTCCGCTGCTCTAACCAGCTGAGCTACGCCGCCGTGGGCTCGAAAATCCTAGCCAGCTACCCGACGGCGGTCAACGGCTCGCGTGCGACCAAGTCCGCGCCGCTCGGCCCTTGGGCCACCGCAGCCCACCCATCTGGAGCACTTGCGGCCCCTGATCGCGCGGACTCCCGGCCAGCGTCGTGGTCGACCCGATACTGAGATCATAGCCGCCCGTCGCGACCGTATCGTTCGTCCCGACAAAGAGGAGATACGACCCCGTCGTCACCACGGGGAACGAAATGAACGCGTTCGTCGTCGTGCCGGCGTTGGCGCTGTCGTTGTTCGAGGCGACCGTAATCCCGGAGGAGTTGCGCAGGAACAGCGCGGCATCGAACGCGGTCGATCGATGATTCACCTTCAGCGTCGTCCCGGCGATGAGATAGACGGCCACGACGTCGGCGTAGTACCTGCCGTTCGTCGAGTCCACGCAATCGCTTGTCGTCACGCTGTCACTGACGTTCACGCCCCGCGTCACCCACACGACCGAACACCCGGCGAGCGCCGCCGGCTTCGTGAGGGCCGCCATCGTGTAGGCGCCCGTCGTGAGGGGGTCGTACGAGCTGGGTGCGAGGAGGTAGTCGCCGGGCGCCACGATCGCCGTGAGCTGGGAGTTGGTGTTCGACGAGTCGATGTCGTCGTCGTAGCCGAGGAACGAGCCCGCCCGCAGGTACAGCTCGAGCCACGTATCGAACAATGCCGACCGCACCGTGAGCTCGACGGCCTGTGGTGCGGCCACCGTCAGGTCGTAGAAGTCCGTGTAGAAGCCGGCGAACTTGCAATCCGTCGTCTGGAGCGCACCCGCGAGCGTGTCATTCAACGCAAGCAACGGGTGGTCGCACGCCGTGGCGCCGAACGTCACCGGCGTCACGCTGGACAGCGTCGCCTGGACACTGACCGGTCCCGGCGTCGCGCCGAGCGTGACGGTCATGGTGGCGTCGCCCGTCGAGTCGGTGAGCGATGTCGGCGACGCGAGCGTCGCGCTGCCCCCGATCACCGACCAGGTGATCGTCCCACCGAAATACGGGAGGCCATTCGTTCCCGTGACCCGTACCTTGAGCGGCTGGTTCAGCGCGAAGCCCGTCAGGTTTGCCTGGCTGTCACCGGAGACGCGGATCATCGTGTTGGCGGAGTTGGCGGGCGCGCCGGAATCACTGCACGCCACGCTGAGGACGACGAGAAGGCCGAGTGCGACCGGCCCGAGCCGAGAGAAAACACGCATGTGGTACCTCCGGTTACCGCGGGACTACCCGGTAAAGTAACTCCCCATCCCTGATCATGCCGAACTCTTCTCGAGCGACCCGCTCCTGTACGATGGGATTCGTCTCCAGGTCCTTCGCCGCCTTCGCGAGTGAATCGACCTCGGCGCGCAGCGCCGCGACATGCTCGCGCTCATCCGCGAGCTGGCGGCGCATCGTGAGCCAGTCGGCCGTGCTGTACTCCCCGCCCCACGCCGCCATGGCGAGCAGCGCGAACGCGCCGGCGAGCCCCGCGATCCGCGTGCGGTTCACAGCCCGTACAGTTGACGACCCGGGTAATGCGCCACGTCCCCCAACTCCTCGGCGATGCGCAGCAGCTGGTTGTACTTCGCGACACGGTCGGTGCGCGACGCGCTGCCCGTCTTGATCTGCCCCACGCCCGTCGCCACGGCCAGGTCCGCGATGAACGTGTCCTCGGTTTCTCCCGAGCGGTGCGAAATCACCGACCCGAATCCGTTCCCCTTGGCGAGATCGATGCACTGCAGCGTCTCGGTCAGCGTCCCGATCTGGTTCACCTTGATGAGGATCGCGTTGCCGACGCTCTCTTCGATGCCGCGGGCCAGCCGCTCCACGTTGGTGCAGAAGAGATCGTCGCCCACCAGCTGGACGCGCTCGTGCAACGCGGCGGTGAGCTTGGCCCACCCGCCCCAGTCGTCTTCGGCGAGCCCGTCCTCGATCGACACGATCGGGTAGCGATCGCACCATCCCTTATAGAGGGCGATCATCTCCTCGGCGGTCTTGGTGCCGCCCTTGCTCTTCTTGAAGACGTATTTCCCGTCGGAGTAGAGCTCGGAGGCCGCGACGTCCAACGCGATCGCGACGTCCTTGCCCGCTTCGTACCCCGCCGCCTGGATGGCGGCCATGATCACCTCGAGCGCCGCTTCATCGTTGGGAAGGTCGGGCGCGAAGCCGCCTTCGTCGCCGACCGCCGTCGAGAGGCCGCGCTTCGCCAGCACTTTCTTCAAGGCGTGGAACACCTCGACGCCGATGCGCAGGCCCTCGGGGAAGGTGTCCGCGCCGATCGGCACCACCATGAACTCCTGCGAGTCCACGGTGTTGGCCGCGTGCGCGCCGCCGTTGAGGATGTTCATCATCGGGACGGGGAGGACGTGTGCGACGGGGCCGCCGAGATAGCGGTACAGCGGCAGACCCGCGTCCTGCGCGCCCGCCCGCGCGACCGCGAGCGACACCGACAGGATCGCGTTGGCGCCGAGGTGGCTCTTGTTGGGCGTGCCGTCGGCATCGAGCATCGCGTAGTCGACGGCGATCTGGTCCTCGGCCGGCATCCCCTCGAGCCGCGGCCCGATGACCTCGTTGACGTTCTTGACGGCTTCGAGCACACCCTTGCCGCCGAAGCGCTTCTGGTCGCCATCGCGCAGCTCGACCGCCTCGTGCTCTCCGGTGGACGCGCCACTCGGCACGGCGGCGCGGCCGGATGCGCCGCTGGCCAACGTGACGTCGGCTTCGATCGTCGGGTTGCCCCGGCTGTCGAGGATCTCCCGGGCGTGGACGGAAATGATCGTGCTCATGGTGGCCCAACCCTAGCGGCCGCGGCCTCGCCCGTCAACGCGCGTTGCTGTAACGCGACAATCGCGGCGCGCACCCGCTCGCGCAGCGCTTCGCGGTCACCCGCCGCGAGGCCCGCCGTGGGAATCGGCGTCCCGACGAAGAGCCGGATCGGCCGCGGGCGCAGGCGCCACGCTCCCTTGGGCAGGATTTCGAAGGTGTGATGCACGTACACCGGAACCACCGGGACCTGTGCAGCGATGGCGAGGGCAAAGGGCGCATTCTTGAACGGCAAGAGGTCCCCGGTGCGGCTGCGCGTGCCCTCGGGAAAGACGACCGGCGAGAAGCCGCGCTTGATGATGCGCGCCGCGTCGTCGTACGCCTCGAAGGCGCGCGCTTTCACGGCCCGGTCGATGGGGATGTGCCCGGCGGCGCGCATCGCGGCCCCGAGGATCGGAATCCGGAACAGCTCCCGCTTGGCGACGAACCGGACCGAGCCAGGCAGCGTCGCAAACAAGGCCCAGATGTCGAACATCGACGAGTGATTGGACGCGTAGATCACCGGCTCGCCCGGTGGTACGTGCTCGAGGCCGACGGCGTGCACCGGGGTTCCCGCAGCGCGCAGGATCTGTCGCGCCCAGTCGGTGCCCGCCCAATCGTACACACCACCGGGGCGGTGCTTCACCCGAAAGATCCCCCCAATGACCGAGCCCAACGCGTGATAGGTCGTCGACACGAGTAACACGAGGTAATACCAGAGGACGCGGATCACGAGCGGGCGAAATGGTCGTAGCCGGCGGGGAGCGCGACGGGTGTGTTCCCCTCGAGCAAACGGACACCGCCACCCGTCACGCACTCACCGATGCGCGTCAGCTCGAACTCGGGACGCGCACTGAACGCCGCGGGGAGCGTGACGAGCAGCTCGAACTCCTCGCCACTCGCCGCGGCCGCGAGGGGCGCCACACCGTCCCAGCACGGCAGCCGCTCGAGCGCGATCTCGAGCCCCACGCCGGACGCGGCAGCCAGATGCCCCGCGTCGGCGGCGAGCCCGTCGGAAATGTCGATCATTGCCGTCGCACCCTGGGCGGCGAGCCATCGTCCCGCCGCGATGCGCGGCTCGGGATGCGAATAGCGGCGGCCGAGCGGGCCACCGGGCCGTGTCGACGAGCGGTAACCGGCAAGCGCGAGCGCCGCACCGCCGAGGCGTCCGGTGACCCACACCCCGTCACCCGCGTGGGCACCGGCGCGGCGCACGGGCCGCTCGGCGGTGCCGAGCACGCACACGTCCACGAGGTATTGCTCCGACCGCACGAGATCGCCGCCCAACACCTTGGCACCGACACTCTCGGCGGCAGCGCCCACACCAGACATGATGTCAGCTCCGTGCTCCGCGCTCCCTGCAGGCATGCCGAGGGAGACGAACACACCCACCGCCGACGCGCCCTCGGCCGCTAGATCGGACAACGCGGCGGCCGTCGACCGCCAGCCGATTTCCTCGAACGTGAGCCAGTCGGTGCGAAAGTGAATGCCCTCCAACGAGCAGTCGATGCTGACCGCGAGCGTCGTACCGCCCACGGGGATCAGGGCGCAGTCGTCGCCCAGGCCCTGGGCGCGGGACCCGAGGCGCGCAAAGATGTCTCGCAGCTGCTCGAACTCGCCCTTCGCCTTCGGGGTCCTGACGCTCATCGATTGAGCGCCGCCCGGCGATCGAAGCGGACGAGGCCCGAGTCGGTAGCCGCCCACAGATAGTCGGCGTCCGCCAAGAGGTCGCGCACCGGACCGGGGAGATCCATCGGGATGGTGAGGGTCCGAACCAACGAGCGCCGCAGATCTACGCGCGCGAGACCCTGCGTCCCGCCGACCCATACGCCGCCATCGGGATCCGCCGCGAGAGTGGTAGGGCGGCCGAGGGCCAGGGAGAGCGGCAACTCCTTCCAAGCCGCTGTCACAGGGTCGCGCCACACCAGCGAGCGATCCGTCGCGGCGATGATCGTTTCGCCCGCGCGCGCCATCGCGTAGATCGGCTGCGTCAGGGCCGCGACCGCCGCGGCGCCCCCCCCCGTGCCGCCCGGCGGAAACATCACGACGCCGGCGTTCGTGCCCACCCACAGTGTCTCACGCACGGCGACGAGGCTCAGCGCCGGGAAATCGCTGGAGACGCGGACTACGTTGTCGTTCCGCGTGATCACCGACAACCCGCGCGTGCTACCGACCCAGACGCCGTCGGGCGCCGGCGCGAGGCTGGTGACGTCCGGCACGTCGAAGACGCGGGTGCGCATCGTTCCCGGATCGACGCGCAACACACCCTGCTCCGTCGCGAGCCACAGCGCACCGCCCGTCGCCACGAGGCGACGCGCCGAGGTGAAGGTGAATCCGAGGGCGGCGCCGCCGCCCTCCGCGGGCCGAGTGGCCGAGAGATCTGTCGCGATCCACGTGAGCCCACGGCGTTCGTTGCCGCCTCGCGCACTCGCCGCGGTCCAGATGCCATCCTGTGCCGGCGCGATCGCGCCCACCGCGGTGGCGACGAGCCCGTACGGCAGAGCCTCCCACTCGCCGGTCCGCGGATCGACGCGGATCAACCCCAGCCCATTCGTGCCGAAGTAGAGGTCCGCCTGGTCGGGCGTGCTCGCGGCCGCCGTGAACTGGTAGCTGCGCAGGCGCGGATCGGTCAGGATCAGCGCGCGAATCGCGTCGGCGGCGGGGGCGCGGGCGAGGGCGCCTTCGACTGTAACGGGGCGGGCGGCGGTCAGCGGCGGCGTGCCGCGCGTCCACATGCGCGCATCCACATCGTAGCGCACGTACCCGTCGATGCCGCCAGTGCCGAGCCACACAGCGTTGCCCGACTCATCCGCAATCGCCACGCGCACGCGCGATGGGGGGTACCCATCGAGCGTGGTCACCGGCTGCTTCCAGGCGCGTGTCACACGGTCGTAGACCAGCAGTCCGTGACGTGTGGCCGCGAAGACCAGCCAGGGCGAGGCCGCCACCGCGTCGACGACAGAGAAGTCGGAAACGAGCACGCGCTCGCCAGGGCTCCACTGGGCGGTCGCGATGAGCACGATCAGGGCCGCGAATGCCCTCAAGCGACCTCCGGAGAGTCGAGCACCGCCAGCACCGGTGGCAATGCAGGTCTCACATCGCGCCACGCGCGCCACACATCGGGCAACGCCGCGAGGACGTCCGCGGGACGAAGACTGCGCGCCGTCCACTGGCGCGCGCCCAAGTCGGCGGCGCGACCCAGGGCGTGCGCGCCGAGGGCGGCCGCTTCGGCGGGCGCCATGCCGCGCGCGAGAAATGCCCCCACGAAGCCGGCCAACAAATCGCCGCTGCCCCCCGTCGCGAGTCCGGGATTGCCGCTCGCCACGACGTGTACGGGGCCGCGCAGGTCAGCGATCACCGTCGGGACACCCTTCAGCAAGACGGTGGCCTTCAGCTTGGAGGCCGCCCGGGCCGCGGCGCCCCAGCGATCGTTCGCGGCTTGATCGGCGAGGGCGTCGCCGACGAGGGCGCGGAACTCACCGACGTGCGGCGTGCAGACCAAAGGCCGGCTGGGAGGTTCGTGGAGGTGGTGGAGGGCGTCGGCGTCGACGACGGTCGGGACGGCGCGCCGGCCGAGCACCGCCGCGACGAATGCGTCCCGCGGCGCCTCGCGCCCGAGCCCCGGGCCGAGCACGATGGCATCGGCCCACTCCAGCGCTTCCACCGCGGCCGGCTCGAGCTCGGCCCCGAGCGCGGACTCGACGGTGAGGATATCCGGAAGGCTCGCGCGCGCGGCGGCGATTGTCTCCTTGGCGGCAACGAGCTTCACGAGACCGGCGCCCGCCGCGAGTGCGGCGCGCGTCGCGTGCAGCGCGGCGCCCGTCATCCCCTCGGCGCCACCCACGACGCACACACGTCCGCGGTCGCCCTTGTGCATCGTCGGCTGCAGGCGCGGCAGTCGAATCGCGGCCCAGGCATCGCTCACGAGCACGGGCCAGGCGGGATCGGAAGGCGGGAAGCCGATGTCGACGACGACGATCTTGCCGCACCACTCGCGCGCCAACAGATGGCCCCGCCGCGGGCCGCCGAAGGTGACCGTGAGCTGCGCGCGCACGGGGCCGTGCGCTTCGCCGCTCGTCAGATCGAGGCCCGTGGGCCCGTCGACCGCGAGGATCGGCGCTCCGTACGCCGCGACGCGCTCGCCGAGCGCCAGGACGTCGCCTTTGATGGGCCCGGCGGCCCCCGTGCCGAGCAGCGCATCGACGGCGACAGCGGCCTGAGGCCACGTTTCCTCGCGCGCCAGCTCCCGAACGCCGTCCACGCGCGCCAGGGCGCGGTTGTCGATGGCGTCGTCGGTCTTGGGATCGACCGCGGCGACCCACACCGGGACGCCCGCGGCGTGCAGCGCGCGGGCCATCACCCAGCCGTCGCCGCCGTTGTTGCCGGCGCCGGCGGCGATGAGGACGCCGCCTTGCAGGGCCGCGGGGAACTCGCTGAGCAGGACGTGCGCGACGGCGCGTCCCGCGGTCTCCATCAGCACCCGGCTCGGGACGCGGTACTGCGTCCGCGCCATCGAATCCCACGCCGCCGCCTCGGCGGCCGACAGGACCGGAATCGTCACGGAATCACCACCCCTCCGTACCCCACCACCTGCGAGTCATCGCCGGACGCCCACCCCGAGTGCCGGTAGTCCACGACGTCGGCGCGCGTCGCGCCCAGGGCACGCGCCGCGGCAAGTACGACGGCCGCGGGTCCACGACCGCACATCGAAATCCGCTCACGCTTGCAGCGCGCGAGCAGCTCGGCCCCGTCGAGCGCCGTCACCGCCTCGAGCGCCCGCGCGTCCTTCCGTTCCGACACGGACGCCGGCTCGTAGTGGTTCAGGTCGCTGGACGCGAGCAGCAGGACCGGCTCGCCTGCCTCGCGTACCACCCGAGCGAGTGCTTCTCCCATCTCGCGCGCCGCCTCCCACGTATCCCACGCGAGCACCAGCGGAACGATGCGCGCGCCGGCCGGCCGCAGTACCTGGAGAAACGGCAACAACACTTCGATCGCGTGCTCACCGCGGTGTGCCTCGTGATCGATCGCGACCAGCGAGGTCGCGGCCGCCACCCGCGCCGCGCAGGCCGCGTCGACGGGCACGTCGCCGAGGGGCGTCCGAAACGCACCGTCCTCCCACAGCGAAGCCCCACCCGGTGCGCGGCACACGCCGGTGTGATTCGGCGCAACGATGACGATGAGGTCTGGCAGCGCGACTCGCGCAAACACCGCCGCCGCCGTGGTGCGTAGGGTGCCACCGGCGAAGTAACCTTGCAGCAGTTCGTCGATGGGTCCGCCGAACAGACCGGCATTCAATGGAGCCTGTGAGAAGCTATTGATGTATTCGTGAAAGTAATAGAGCCCGGTAAGCCAATTATACTTGTCCTTGGTCTTCGCCAACTGCAGCTCCTCGCTCACCGCGTTTGACTGCTCCACCTGATCGAAGGGCAAAAGATTGAATCCTTCGCCGGTGGCATCGCTAAAGTCGTTGTACTTAGAATATCGATATCCCGTAATGGACTTGAGCGCGATACTGTCGTCGATCTGCCACGTGGTAACCGCTCCCACACCCCAAATATTGCGGTTGTTCCGCGGATCCTCTCCCGTCGCGATATCATAGCTATTGGCAAGCGACGGCGCGCCCAAGAAGAAGAAGGGCCGCAAGGTCATCAAGAAGTCCGACATGCTCGATACCATGGAGCGGGACTTCATGCGGGGGGGCAAGCGGCCGCAGAAGCGACGCGCGCTGCCGGGGAAAGAGCAGAAGAAGACCGAGATCACCGTCCCGCGCGCGTCGAAGCGGGTGATCCGCATCTCGGAGGTGATCACGGTCGCCGACCTGGCGCGCGCCATGGGCGTCAAGGCCGGCGACGTCCTCAAGAAGCTCCTCGACATGGGGATGATGGCGACCATCAACCAGGCGCTCGATCACGACACCGCGGCGCTGGTCGCGGCCGAGTTCGAGCACCAGGTCGAGAACGTCGCCTTCGACGTCGAGCAGATGCTCGAGGCGGCCGAGGCCGAGGGCGGCGAGGAGAAGGTCGTCGTGCGCGCGCCGGTGGTCACCTTGATGGGGCACGTCGACCACGGCAAGACCTCGCTCCTCGACGCCATCCGCTCGACCAACGTGGCGGAGGGCGAGGCGGGCGGCATCACGCAGCACATCGGCGCCTACACGGTCGAGGTGAACGGCCGCCAGGTGACGTTCCTCGACACTCCGGGTCACGAGGCCTTCACCGCCATGC
>Ga0137409_10003437_pt1 | contig 16783 bp, 17 predicted proteins | sample CZODoug1_16funga_FD_122059 | JGI IMG/M metagenome (GOLD analysis project Ga0137409, IMG submission 122059) | Vadose zone soil fungal communities from Angelo Coast Range Reserve, California, USA - CZODoug1_16fungal (Hybrid Assembly) | ecosystem: Environmental > Terrestrial > Soil > Vadose zone... | reverse complement strand
AGTTATGGCCCCTGCTGCAGGCAGCCATCGCCCCGGGCGCGAACATCGCATGGTATAAAGACGAGCTGGCTCTCGCCCTTCGAACAAATACTTGAGCCTGTCCCGCGCGGAGCGGGCCTCCCATGGTTTCAGGAGGGTTTTCATGCGCCGATCGACCTTCGTGGCATCGCTCTCGCTCGCGGCCCTCGCCTACGCAGTGGGGGCGGGATGTGGAGGCGCCTCGAGTTCGTCGGGGCAAGGTGCCGCGTCGGACGACGGGGGCTCCTCGGGATCGGCCGGCAGCAGCGGAACGAGCGGCGGGAGCAGCGGAGACCTCGTAGGCACGAGTGGGAGCTCGAGCTCGGGATCGGCATCGGGATCAGGGAGCGGAGCCGGCTCCGGGACGGGGAGCGGCGCTTCGAGCGGCACGATCATCGACGCCAGCGCCCGCAAGGGCCGATGCACCATGGCCATCCCGGCCCGCGGTCAGGCGGCGGACACGTCGAACCCGACGACGGTGGTCGGGATCGGCACGGCCGCCAGCTGCGACTTCGGGCACCTGCAGTCGGCGGTGACCAAGGGCGGGATCGTCACCTTCAACTGCGGCAGCGCTTCGGTCACGATCAAGGTCACCGTCACCTTGAACGTGCCGACGACCAAGAACACGGTCATCGACGGCGGCAATCTCGTCACCCTCGACGGTGGCGGTTCGACGCAGATCCTGAGCTTCAACAGCGCCAACTGGCAGAACAACGAGAACAGCCTCACGATTCAGCACATCACGTTCACCAACGCGAAGATGACCGGGACGATGGCCATCCCGGCCGCGCCCCAGCCCGCTTGCTCGCAAGGGTGGGACGACGGGCAGGGCGGCGCGATCTACATGCGCGACGGGAACCTGAACGTCATCGACTCGATCTTCACCAACAACCAGGCCGCGCCCCTCGGGCCGGACACGGGGGGCGGCGCGATTTACGTGCAGGGCAGCAAGCACGGCACGGTCATCGTCGACGGCGTCTTCACCGGCAACTCCGCCGCCAACGGCGGCGCCGTCGGGGGGCTCTTCAACGAGCTCGACGTCTACGACAGCACGTTCACGGGCAACAAGGCCGTGGGCCACGACGCCAACAACGACGACATGTCGATGTGCAAGGTGATGAACAACGGCCAGTACGAGGTCGGCTCGGGCGGGAACGGCGGAGCGCTCTACAGCGACGGTAACTCGGTGAACGTCATCTTGTGCGGTGACGACATCGAGGGAAACGCCGCCGGCATGAACGCGTTCGGCGGCGCCTTGTTCTTTACCAGCAACAACTGGAAGACCGCCTCCGGGGGCACGCTCACGATCGCCGACACGACGATGACCGGGAACACCGGTGGGCATTGGACCAACGTCCAGACGGGGATCGTTCAGAACGTCGGGACCGCCGTCGGGACGAACAACAAGAGTACTACGATCACCAACTCGATAGTGCAGATGTAGCGGGATTTTCCCCGGGTTCATCTCCTGGGCGCGTCGTGCTCGTGCGACGGTGCGAACGCTCGTCCCGGCGCGCTCGGCGCTCGTCGTGGTGCGTACAAGCGACGCATCGGCGTGTGTGAACGACGTCCCGGCGCGTCCAACACTCCTTTCACCGCGTACAGGGCGCCCTTCGCACCGACGAAGGCGCATTTCGATGGAGCAAAGGCCGTCTTTTTCGGCGCAAACGGCACCTCGAACGCGTCGAGGGCGACCTTCGACGCGACATCGCGCCCTTTGTGCACGCATCCAGCGTGTTCGGCGCGGTCGAAGAGACGTTCTTGCACGACACGAGCGAGCTTTGCGCGCCCGATCGCTACGCTCGTCGTGGACGTCGGCCGCCTGCGGGGATGCTAGCCACACGATCGCCGGCCCCATGATGGACGGGTCGAGTAATTGGGCGCGCGCCCGACCTTCAGGCGGCGCGCAGCCTTCGCTCAGCCTCGCCCGAGCTTGGCGACCTCGCCATGTCGAAAGCAGTCGACGACGTGATCGTTCACCATCCCGATGGCCTGCATGTGCGCATAGAGGATCGTCGAACCGACGAAGGTGAACCCCCGGCTCTTCAAATCCTTGCTCATGGCATCGGACTGGGCGGTGCGAGGGGGGATATCCCCCACGGCTCGCCGGCGATTCTGGATCGGGCGACCATCTACGAAGCGCCACTGATACGCGTCGAAGCTGCCGAACTCCGCCTGCACGTCGAGAAACGCCCTGGCGTTCTTGATCGCCGATTCGATCTTCGCCCGGTTGCGGACGATCCCCGCATCTGCCAGCAGCGCGGCGACTTTGCGCTTGTCGTAGCGCGCGACCTTCCGTGGATCGAACCGGTCGAACGCGCGGCGGTAGGCGTCCCTCTTGCGCAGGATCGTGCTCCAGCTCAGCCCCGCCTGGGCACCTTCAAGGACGAGGAACTCGAAGAGGACGCGATCGTCGTGTATCGGCACGCCCCATTCTTCGTCGTGATAGGCCACGTAGAGCGGCTCGGTGCCTGACCAGGCACACCGCTTCTTCTTCGCGAGCGCAGCTTCTTTCATCTGCGAGCGCCGGAGCGTACGCCCGCCCGCGGCGGCGCGCTTGACGATTCGTGCCGCGATATGTCGATCTCTACCGAGCGCCGTTCATTCTCGCGCGGAGCTCGAGGTCGACACCTTCGACGCCCTGTTCGCGAGCAACGTGCGCGCTCCGTTCCTGCTCGTCGCGGCTCTGGCCCCAGGCATGGTATCGCGAGGCAGGGGGAGCATCGTCAGATCGGCAGCATGGCTGGTCAGCTGGGGCTTGCAGGGGTGCGGCCGGTCCGCGACCTCATCCAGCATCTTGGAAACACGACGGCGATGAAACGTCCCGCATCTCCGGAAGAGATCGCGGAAGTCGTGGTCTTCCTCTCAATCGCAACGTGCGAGCTACGTCACCGGCGCCATCGTTGCTGTTGGCGGTGATCGTACGGCGATCTGAGGCAAGGACGAGTTCGCCGCGCTCGCCGCGAACAAATAGTAAGAGGTCGCGCCCGGCGACGTCGGCTAAGAGAAGTCCATGACTGACCGCGCCGCCCAGATGTTTCCCCGCCTCACGCCGGAGCAGGTCCGGCGTATCTCGAGCATCGGACGTCGCCAGGACATTCGCGCCGGAGAGGTGCTCTTCGACGTGGGCGAGCAGAACACGAGCTTTTACGTCGTGCTGGAGGGCGAGATCCAGATCGTACGACCGATTGGGGACCGCGAGGAGCCCGTCACCGTGCATCACCCGGGGCAGTTCACCGGGGAGATCAACATGCTCTCGGCAAGGCGAAGTCTGACGCGTGCACGTATGGCCAGCCAGGGAGCGGTCATCGTCGTCGACCGGGATGGTCTACGCGCCCTCGTGCAACGCGACGCGGAGCTGAGCGAGCTCCTCATGCGCGCGTTCATCCTCCGCCGGGTCGCTCTGATCGCGAACGCGCTCGGAGACACGGTGCTGATCGGGTCCACCCACTCGGCGGCAACGCTGCGGATCCGCGAGTTCCTCACCCGGAACGGCCAGCCCCACGCCTACATCGACGCGGACAAGGATCCCGGTGTGCAGGCGCTGCTCGATCGCTTCGATCTGGATGTGAACGACGTGCCGGTGGTCATCTGCGGCGAGGCGCGTGTCCTGAAGAGCCCGAGCAACGAGCAGCTCGCGGAGTGCCTGGGCTTCAACAAGTTTCTCGACCCGGCGGCGGTCCGCGATCTCGTGGTGGTGGGCGCCGGACCGGCCGGCCTTGCCGCCGCGGTCTACGGCGCGTCCGAAGGGCTCGACGTGCTGGTGCTCGAATCCGACGCGCCAGGGGGGCAGGCCGGCGCCAGCTCGAAAATCGAAAACTATCTCGGATTTCCCACCGGCATCTCAGGGGGAGCGCTGGCGGGGCGCGCTTATACGCAGGCGCAGAAGTTCGGCGCGGAGGTCGCCATCGCCCGTTCTGCGGTGAAGCTGCGTTGCGAGCGTCCGCTCCACACCGTGGAGATGTCAGCCGGAGGGTCGGTCAAGGCGCGCAGCCTGGTCATCGCGACCGGCGTGCAGTACCGCAAGCTGCCGCTGTCCGAGCTGCCGCGGTTCGAGGGGTTGGGCGTGTATTACGGCGCGACCCACATGGAGGCACAGCTTTGCCAGGCGGATGACGTGATCATCGTCGGCGGTGGGAATTCGGCTGGCCAGGCCGCCGTGTTCCTCGCCGCCACGGCTCGCCACATTCAGATCCTCGTCCGCGGGCACGGCCTCGCCGAGACGATGTCGCGCTACCTCATCCGCCGCATCGAAGAGAGCCGCAACGTCACGGTGCGCGCGTTCAAGCAGATCGTCGCGCTCGAGGGAGATGGGCACCTGGAGCGCGTGCAGCTCCGCGATGCGCGGACGAACGAGACCGAAACGCTGCCCATCCGCCACGTCTTCTTGATGACCGGCGCGAGTCCGAACACGGCATGGCTGAAAGGTGCGGTGGCGCTCGATGGCAAGGGCTTCGTCAAGACAGGGCCCGACCTGGATCACGAGGATCTCAGCGGGTGGCCACTGCCACGTGCGCCGTTCCTGCTCGAGACGAGCATCCCGGGCGTCTTTGCAGTCGGGGACGTTCGCGCCGGCAGCGTGAAACGCGTGGCGTCGGCGGTCGGTGAAGGCTCCGCCTGCGTGCAACTCGTGCATCGCGTCCTCGCCGAATGAGCCAACCTGGCCTGAAACGGAGCTGCCCGTGGCCTGCAAGCATCTCAAGAACGTGAAGCCCATCAAGGCCCGCTCGGACGGTTGCGAGGAATGCCTGAAGATCGGCGACAGCTGGGTGCACCTGCGCCTGTGCATGGGCTGTGGTCACGTCGGCTGCTGCGACTCGTCCAAGAACAAGCATGCGACCAGGCACTTCAACACAACTCGTCACCCGGTCATCCGGTCGCTCGAGCCTGGAGAGCAGTGGGGCTTCTGCTATGTCGACGACGACTCCTTGGACCCGCTGCCGGTGTGAGTGACGATGCACGTGAGCTCGTGGGTCTGGGTGCTCTTCGCGCTGATGGTCCTGGCGCTGCTCGCCGTCGACCTCGGCCTCTTTCGCGCCAGGCGTCGTGCGCCGCAAGAAGTGACCCTCCCCTCGGCGGCGTGGTGGAGTGCCGCCTGGATCGGGCTCAGCCTGGTGTTCGGCCTCGTCATCCTCGTGCTCTACGGCAGGGCTCCGGCGCTCACCTACCTGACTGCCTATCTGCTCGAGAAATCCCTCTCGGTGGACAACGTCTTCGTGTTCGTCCTGATCTTCTCCGAGCTCCGGATCCCACCCGCGCAGCAGCGTCGGGTCCTCTACTGGGGCGTACTTGGGGCCCTGGCCGTGCGCGCCGTCTTGATCGCGGGAGGGGTGTTTCTGCTCAGGCGCTTCCAGTGGGTCGTCTACCCATTCGCGGCGCTGGTCATCTTCGCTGCCGTGCGCATCCTCTGGGGGCGGAACAAGGAGCGCGAGCTGGTCGCCAGCGCCTGCGCCGTCTGCGGCAGCTGGGTCGCGCGCATCATCCCGATCACGCCCGCGCTCCGCGGTGGTTCTTTCTGGGTCGGCGAGCGCGGGCGGCTCGTGGCCACGCCGCTCTTCATCGCCCTCGTCGTCGTCGAGACCACCGACGTGATCTTTGCCCTGGACTCGATTCCCGCGGTGTTTGCGGTCACCCAGGATCTGTTTCTCGTCTACACCTCCAACGTCTTCGCAATGCTCGGGCTTCGTTCGCTCTACTTCCTGCTCGCCGGCGTGGTGGATCGCTTCCGCTTCCTCCGTGCCGGCCTGGCCATCATTCTCGCCTTCGTCGGCGTCAAGCTGCTGTTCAGCGGAGTCGTGGAGATCCCCACCTGGGTATCGCTCGCCGTCATCGCCGCCGCGCTGTCGCTCGCCGTGACTGCTTCGGTGACGACCACGGCACGCGCTGCCTGAGGAGTGGTTCCCCAAGGCAGCGCGAGCCGATCCGCCTGTACGATTCTTCAGTCGCCCGACTTGAAGAACGCCAGCAGATCCGCGTTGACCCGGTCCTTGTGCGTCGAGGGCAGGCCGTGTGGCGCACCCGGATAGATCGTCAGCGTCGAGCCCTTGACGAGCTTGGACGAGAGCATGGCCGAGGCGCCGATCGGTACGATCTGATCGTCGTCACCATGGATGATCAGGGTCGGCACGTCGAATTTCTTCAGGTCTTGCGTGAAGTCGGTTTCGGAGAACGCCTTGATGCAGTCGAAGACGCCTTTGAGACCGGCTTGCATCCCTTGCAGCCAGAACCAGCGCCGCAGGCCTTCCGAGACCTTGGCGCCCGGCCTGTTGGCTCCGTAGAACGGGAGGGTGAGATCCTGGAAGAACTGCGCGCGGTCGGCGAGGACGCCGGCGCGGATCGCCTCGAATGCCGCGAGCGGCAAGCCGCCGGAATTGGCGGCCGTCTTCAGCATCAGCGGCGGCACCGCGCTGATCAACACCGTCTTGGTCACGCGCTCCGTGCCGTGGCGGCCGATGTAGCGGGCGACTTCGCCGCCGCCCGTCGAGTGGCCGACGTGGATCGCGTCCTTCAGCCCCAGCTTTTCGACCACCGTCGCGAGGTCGTCGGCGTAGGTGTCCATCTCGTTGCCGTCCCAGGGCTGGCTGGATCGCCCGTGACCGCGGCGGTCATGAGCGATGCAGCGGTATCCCCGGGCGCCCAGGAACATCATCTGGTCTTCCCACGCGTCCGCGCTCAGCGGCCACCCATGGCTGAACACCACCGGCTGCCCGCTGCCCCAGTCCTTGTAATAGATCTCCGTGCCGTCCTTGGCCTTGATCGTGCTCATGGCGTGTCTTCCTTGGCTCTGGTTGTGAAGAGGTACAAGCGCTTCGTGTGCTCCTCCCTCCCTTCGCGGCGGTGACTACCCCCGGCACGTCGGGTGCGCAATGCGAGGCGCTTCGCACATGGATCATTGCACCGCCAGCAGCCTCCGCCGGAACAGATTTCAGGGCGACTGCGCCGACCCGCGCGCGCACGCGGCGGCCCGCTCGAGGAGCAGCGTGCGCTCGCGCCGGTTCCGCGCGAGCGAGGCCGCGCGCTCGAACTCCGCACGCGCTTCGTCGAACCGGTCGAGCTTTGCGAGCAGGTCGCCGCGGACGCTCGGCAGGAGGTGGTAGCGCTCGAGCGATGGTTCAGACGTGAGCGCATCGACCAGCTCGAGGCCCGCTGCCGGCCCTTCGGCCATTGCGATCGCGACCGCCCGATTCAGCTCCACCACCGGCGATGGCACGACGCGCGCAAGCTCCCCGTACAGCGCCGCGATGCGCGCCCAGTCCGTTTCCGCCGGGGTTCGCGCTCGTGCGTGACAGGCGGCGATGGCGGCCTGCAACGCGTACGGGCCGGGCTCGCCGCCGAGCGCCTCGGCCCGTTCGAGCGCGGCGAGGCCACGGCGGATGAGGAGGCGGTCCCAGAGGGCGCGGTTCTGATCCAGGAGCAGGATGGGCTCTCCGGCCGGGCCTGTCCGCACCCCCATGCGCGACGCCTGGATCTCCATCAGCGCGACCAGGCCGTGGACTTCGGGCTCCTGCGGGACGAGCTCGGCGAGGATGCGGCCGAGGCGGAGCGCATCCTCGCAGAGCTCAGGGCGCATCCAGTCGTCACCGGCGGTGGCCGAGTAGCCCTCGTTGAAGACGAGATAGAGGACCTCGAGCACCGAGGAAAGCCGGACGGCGAGCTCAGGCCCGCGGGGGACCTCGAAAGGGACCCGCTTCTCGGCGAGGGTCCGCTTGGCCCGGACGATGCGCTGGGCGACGGTCGGCTCCGGAACGAGGAACGCGCGCGCGATTTCCTCGGTGGTCAGGCCTCCGAGCAAGCGGAGCGTGAGGGCGACGCGCGCCTCGGTGGAGAGCACCGGATGGCAAGAGATGAGCACCAGCCGGAGAAGGTCGTCGCCCACGTTCTCGTCGATCGCCTCCTCGAGATCGGGTACGGCGGCCTCTTGCTGCGCTTCGACCTGGTGGCCGAGCTCCTCGTGCTTGCGCTCCAGCCGCTTGCTCCGACGTTGCAGGTCGATGGCACGGTTCTTCGCGCTGGTCATGAGCCAGGCGCCCGGGTTGTCCGGAACGCCCGACTCCGGCCATTGCTGGAGCGCCGCGACGAGAGCGTCCTGCGCAAGCTCCTCGGCGACACCCAGGTCGTGCACGAACCGCGCGAGACCGGCGATGAGCCTGGCCGACTCGATCCGGAAGACTGCCTCGATGGCGCGATGGGTATCGGAAGCCGTCACGGCAAAGAGTCCTCCGTTTCCTGTAGCATGGCGGCTCGGGGAGGGTGGCAAAAGGAGCGCCAGCATGCTGCGAGACGCAAGCGTACAGCCCATGTTGCCGGTCAAGGACCTGGAGGCTGCGGCGAGGTTCTACGGAGAGACCCTGGGACTGGAGAGAGTCAGCGCAGAGCCGGGGGTCGCGGTGGTGTATCGGAGCGGCGGCACCACGCTGTGCGTGTACCGTTCCCAGTTCGCCGGGACGAACCAGGGGACGGCCGCCCTGTGGGAAGTGGATGACGTGGAGGGAACGGCGAAGGAGCTGAGGGCCCGGGGAGTGAGCTTCGAGAAGTATGACCTCCCTGGCCTCACCCACCAGGGTGACATCCATCGCGGGGGCGATCTCAGGGTGGCGTGGTTCAAGGATCCGGCCGGCAACATCCTGTCCATCCAGAATCGCCCGGCGCGGGCCAGTCGGAGCTAGGCCAGCAGATGCTCTCTCGCGCGCGTGCGACGGACGACTCGCGGTCCTGACCGACCCTCGAGCTTCACGAATCCGCGCGCCGGGGCCAGATGGCCCACGCCAGCAGCGGCAAGGACGCGATCGCTTCGATCCAGAGGACATGGAGTCCCCTGCCGCTGAGCATTCTGGCACCGATAGGCGCCACCGGGATGGGGCGCCACGGAGCGAAAAAGCGCGCGTTCGAGAAGGGCCACAAGAGCGCCACGCCGAGTCCGCCGTCGGTCATGGCGTCGGATCGTGTCGGCGGGGTCGTCCACGCGCAAGTTTCAGGCTCCTGGGTGGTGTATGGAGCATCGCGATTCCCGGTGACCGACTCGTCCCGGGACGAGTTCCGACTCGACCATCCGCAGTCCCTCCGGACCGCTCTGGCATGACTGGCGCTTCGGAGTAGGATGCAAGGCGTGCAGACCTTCGCCGAGTTCTGGCCCTACTATCTGCGCGAGCACTCGCGGCCGGCGACGCGCGCGCTGCACTTCGTCGGCACCACGCTCTCCCTGCTGCTCGTCCTGTCGGCCATCGCGCTGCGCAGGCCGGCGCTGGTCCTCGCCGCCCTGGTATGCGGGTACGCGTTCGCCTGGGTAGGGCACTTCTTCGTCGAGCACAACAGGCCGGCGACGTTCAAGTACCCGTTGTGGAGCTTCGCGGCCGACTGGAAGATGTGGGCGCTTGCGTTCCGGGGACGCCTCGGTCCGGAGCTGCGGCGCGCCGGGCTCGCGGCCCAGTAGCTTCCGCCGCGTTCTAGTCGCCGTCCCTCGCGTCCCCTCGGGAGTCGGAGTGGTCATCGTCGTCGTCGTCGGGGGTACAAGCGTCCCGATCGTGGCTCAGATGACAGCGCTGGGACCGCGGCTCCGGTCCTAGAGGTTTGCCGCCCGGCCCGTCCTTGAACGTCATCGGCCCGGCAAAAGCCCGCTGGTTCACGCCGGGTGTGGTCCAATCGCAAACGCCGCGGGAGAAGACCGCCCGAAGCCGATCCTGCTGGTCGGCGGTGAACGTCGCGCTGCCGTAAGCAGGATCGCTGAAGTCGAGCGGCTTGAGCTGGCACTTGAGGATGTTCTCGGCGACCGGACCGCCGGCCACCTGGCGCGGGGACTGGTGCTTCACGAGCCTGGCGTCGGCGTCGCACACGGAGAAGTCGGCAATCCTGTTCGAGAAGGTCGTGTCGGACGTCAGGTAGCAGAAGTCCACCGCTTCGGAGGGCTTGTTGTCGACGACCTTCTGTTCGCGTCGCGCGTCGCTCGTGTCCTTCTCGATGTTCGAGAGCCACTTGTCCATCGTCAGGAAGGACTGCAGGGTGAACGCAGCCGGCGCGAGCAGCGTGGTCGGGAAGCGCCACAGCACGTGGTTCCCGTGGTTGCCATTCGCCCGGTCGAGGCGCTCCCGCAAGGCGAAGCTCCGCCAGATCTGGTGGATTCCGAAGGGCGCCCCCGTGCCGAAGTTCGTCGTCAGGTCGTCGAACCCACGCACGTCGATGATTGGCGTCTTCCCCAGCTGTCCGGCCGACACGATGCCCGTCCGGTACGCGATCGCCAGCGCGTTCGCGTCCGCGACGGTGCGGCTCGGCGATGGCGCGGCGTCGGGCGTGAACCCCCCGACCTTCTCGTTCAGCGCGACGAACTCCTCCGCCGAGATGGCCCCGCTGGTGAGCGCCTTGAGCCCGTACTGGATGCCCGTGTTGTCCGCGGTCGATCGCCCGCGGTTCGCGGTTCCGAGCGCCGGGCCCCAGATCGAGATCGCGTTGTCCCAGCCCCCGCAGCGCGGCCCGGTCGCATTTGTGATCGGATCGTAGACCACGCCGGCGAGGAGCTGGCAGTTGTTGCGTGGCGCGCCGATCGGAGCCGCGGCGCCCGTCGTGCTGAGCACCACGTTCGGGACGAACTGCCCGGGCTTGTTGTTGTTGCCGAACGTGTTGTTCCAGCCCCAGCAGGCGCTCTGGTCCATGTGCCCGGCGATGGACGCCTTCTTCGCGTTGATCTGGGCCTGCGTCAGCCCCGCCGTGAGCCCCGCGAAGCTCGTCGAGTTGAAGTAGTTCACGAGCAGGACGCAGTCCGAGACCTCCATGGTGGTCGTCTCGGAATCCGGATAGGTGCAGGTCGGCTGGATCCCGTCGAGCAGGCCCGGGAAGATGGACGCAGCCGTGAGCTGCTGGATCGATCCGCCCGAGCAGCCATTTCCGATCGTGTACCGGATCTCCCCGTACGTCTCGATGATGTGCTCCTTCATCATCATCAAGGCCTCCGCGTTGTAGACGCGGTTCGAGTTGAAGAGCGAGTCGGTCATGCTGTTGTCGACCACCATGAAGCCGCGGGAGAGCGCGTTGTCGTCGACCCAGCTCTGCTCGGAGCGGAACTGCCGGCGTGGCTGGCCGGTGCTCGCGCCGAACGTGTACACGACCTTGCCGTTCCAGGCGGCCTGCGGCGCGTACGGCTTCCAGTCCTGGTTGGGGTTGAAGAGCACCGCGACGTCGAAGATGCCGCGGTCGATCGTCCCGCGCTCGACGCGCACGATGTACGGCACCATCAAGCCCTGGTCGGTGACGGTGGTCGCCAGATCGGCAGGGGCGGCCTGGCCGGGCGTATAGGTCTTGAAGCACCCGTTGGCGGGCAGAGGGGTGGGAGGATTCGGATCCGGCAGCGAGTTCGTACAGCCCGCCTTTGTCGCCTTGTAATAGAACTTGTATTCCGTCGCGATGTTGCATTGCGCATCGACGGCCCTGGTCTGGAGCCCGCTGGCATTCGTCAGAGGCGCCAACGGGGACGGCTCGGGGCTCGGCGTGGCGCAAACGAACGGCTGTGTCTGCGGTCCCGCGATGACCGGACCGCCGATCGGATGATTCGTGATGACGAGGCGAGCCGCGTGGCTCTTTCCCACGCTGGCGATCAGCACGTTCTCGCCGTCCATGAGGCCGGTGACCACGCCGAGCACGCGCCCGTCGGCGCGGACCGCGAACGCGCTCCGGACGTCGCGGCCGTTCAGCTGGACGCGGAGCGCGGTCGCGGATTGCCGCTTCGGCAGCACGATCTCGACGTAGGCATCGCCGCCGCTGATCAGGTCCGCGCGGTTGGACAGGGTCTTGATCCGGAGGCCCCGGCCCTCGTCCGCGTCGTCGGAGTCGCCGCGGTCGGCCTCGTGCTGGACGAGAGGCGATCGCGAGGACGCATTCGAGGACTGCTCAGGCGAGGTGGAGGAACCTCCGCAGGCATGGATCGCGAGCGCGCTGATGCAAGCCGCACCGGCGGTCCCGATTCGAAACGGCCAACGGGCACGGGCAGTCATGGACGGCTCCAATCATCGAACGGCGGGAAGGGGCGTCCGGGCAGGCAGCGTCTCGGACGGAGTGCAGCCGGGCACCCTAGCATGGTGAGCGGAAGCGTTCCTGACGCTCTGCGGCGCACGCGCCGTTGACACGCCCGTGTGGGGCCGCCTTGAGCAGGCGCATGGGCTCGCACGACGAGGCAAACCCCCCTCGCGCTTTCTTCACCACGCGTTCTTCGAACCGATGCTCCGCCGCGTGTTCGCCCGTCCGCGCCGGTCCCTCTACGCGGGCGCCGGCCAGGCGAGGTAACGCTACCGCGGAATTCCGGATGGGCAGGACACGCCGGTGCCGCCGATGCCGCAGTATCCGCCGGGGTTCTTCGCCAGGTATTGCTGGTGGTAATCCTCCGCGTAATAGAACGGCGGCTCGTCGGAGATCTCGGTGGTGATGCGGCCGTGGCGGGCTTTCCCGAGTGCGCGCTGGTACTCTTCGCGCGAGGATTCGGCCGCACGCCGCTGCGCGTCCGTGGTGGGGTAGATGGCCGACCGGTACTGGGTCCCTTCGTCGTTGCCCTGCCGCATGCCTTGGGTGGGATCGTGGCTCTCCCAGAACGTGCGCAGCAGATCGGCGTAGGAGACGCGCTTCGGGTCGTACACGACGAGAACGACTTCGGCGTGACCGGTGCGGCCCGAGCAGACTTCGCGGTACGTGGGGTTCCTGGTCGAGCCGCCTGCGTATCCCACGGCGGTGGTGTAGACGCCGTCCAACTCCCAGAACTTCCGCTCGGCGCCCCAGAAGCAGCCCATGCCGAAGAGGGCGCGCTCGGTCCCTTCCGGGAAGGGCGGCGACAGCGGAGTGCGGAGGACGGTGTGCCGTGGAGGGACGCGCATCTGCTCTTCGCGCCCGGGCAGCGCCTCCGCGGGAGTGGGCATGCGTAGCGAACCCATGCCCGCATCTTGCACGCCGGGCGGCCCCGGCGCCACCTTGAGGCGGAGGAGCGAAACCGATGGCCACGCCTGCAGGGAAAGCCCCGCGAGAACGCGCCGAGGTGGCGAAGTCGCCGTTGCCGATGAAGCCGCCCGCCGCGCCGTTGGAGGTGATCGACCTGGACGCGGAGGCGACCCAGCTCCGCTCCCAGGACGCCTGGCAGTTGCACAGGCAGAGCGCGAAGACGCTCGTCAAGCACGAGCACTTGCGGGTGGTGCTGATCGCCCTCCAGGCCGGGCGGCGCTGCCAGGAGCACCGCGCCGAGGAGAGCGTCTCCGTGCAGACGCTCCAGGGCCGCATCCGGGTCCACCTCGCCTCGGACCAGGCGATCGAGTTGGGCAGGGGCCGGATGCTCGCGCTCGCGCCCGCTCTGGCGCACGACTTCGAGGCGGTCGAGGAGTCGACGCTGTTGCTCACCCTGGCCTGGACCGGCCACCGGTCCGGTCGGTAGGGCCGCCGTCCAGCCTACGTCCTCCGGAGCCTGTCGGCGACCTGCCGGTGGTCGCCTTTCACCCGGACTGACTCGCCGTCGCTGAGCTTGATGATGCTCACGTTGTCGGGGTCGGCGGGATCCGGGCGCAGGTTGATGACGAACGCGGGGTTGATGTAGACGGCCGCTGCCGTGACGGCGTCGGTGAATTCCACGATCATCGGGGACCTCCTCTGGTTCGGCCGCGGTCCGGGGCGGTTGGCGAAGCTGTGCCTCCCGGTCTCCCCACGCATCCCGCGCGGCGCGTCTCACCAGATTGGAGAGGACAGCGGCTTCCCGGCTGTCCCGCGAGCCGAACCGCCGGCCCTTGGCTAGCAGGTCAGTGCGCGGGGCGCACTCCGTCCTTGCTGACCTGGATGCGCTGCGTGGACAGCTTGCCGTCCGCCTCGACGCGCGCGGTGGTGAAGATGGTCTCGCCCGCCTTGAGCGCCGACCGGTCCCCCGGGACGAAGGTCACGATCGGAGTACCGGGCGGCACGAGGATCTTCTGGGTGCCGTCCTTGTACTGGAGCGTGATCTCCTGGCCGCCGGCGGCCTTCGCGACTCCTTCCAGGTTCGCGTTGGTCATCGTCGAGCCCGGCTCCAGGTCCCAGGGAATATGCCCGGCGGGCACCTGGGGCGGGAGGGTGTGCACTTCCTTGGCGACGAGAGTTCCGTCGGCGCGCTTCACGGCGGCCGACCCGACGTAAGTGCCGGGCTTGATGTCCGCCAGCGTGGTCGCCTTGGCCACCGCGACCTGCGCGTCCGGCGCGAGCTGCACGCGGACCTCCTTCCCGTCCCGCGACTTCACGGTCAGCACGTCGCCGTCCAGACGGGCGATCGTCCCGCGCACGCGGACCGGGCTCTGAGCGAATGCGGCGAAACCCACCAGCGCCAGGGCGAACGGAGCGACTTTCTTCATGGTGTCCTCCGGAGGCCTGCCCTTGTACCGCCTCAGGCCGTGCGTGGCCAGGGCGTCTCGGGTACGGGCGTGAGGGGGCCTCGCCCGTCGAACCAGGCGAGGAGGTTGTCGACCACCAGGCGGCCCATCAGGCCTCTCGTATGGTGCGTGGCCGACCCGACGTGCGGCAGCAGGACGACGTTGTCCAGCTCGAGGAGCGCTTGCGGCACGCGCGGCTCGTCCGCGAACACGTCCAGCCCGGCGGCGAGGATGGTGCCCGAGCGCAGAGCCTCGACGAGCGCCGGCTCGTCCACCACCGAGCCCCGGGCGACGTTGATCAGGATGCCGTCCGGTCCCAGCGCGGCGAGGACCGGAGCATCGATCAGGCCCTTGGTGGCGGGTCCGCCCGGCAGGATGGCCAGGAGGGTGTCCACCTCTTTCGCCATCGCCAGCAGCTCCGGATGATGCCGGTAAGGGACGTCGGGCCTCGCGGTGCGCGAATGGTAGACGATCGGCACCTCGAAGGCGGAGAGCCGCTGCGCGATGCGCTTGCCGATGCGGCCCATCCCGACCAGGCCGACCGTCCGGTCGCGCAGCGTCGGGCCCAGGGGGAAGTTCCCCTGCAGCCAGCGCCCCGCCCGCACGAACCTGTCCGCCTGCGGCAGCCGGCGCACGGTGGCGAGGAGGAGCGCCACGGCGAAGTCCGCCACCTCGTCGTTGAGGACCTCGGGGGTGTTGGTGACGACGATGCCCCGGCGGGCGGCGGCGACGACGTCGATGGAATCGTATCCGACGCCGTAGTTGGCGATGACCTCGAGCGCGGGGAGCCGCGCCAGCAATGCGGCGTCGAGGCGGTCGCGCCCGCGGGTGGCGACGCCGCGGATCGCCGGCCCGTGCCGGGTGACCAGCCCATCGATCTCGGGGCCGGTCGCCCGATGGACGTCGAAGGTGGGCTCGAGCTGCCGCTCGACGTCCGGCAGCTCCCCGAGGCTCAAGACCTGGACCCGCTCCGGAGTCACGCGCGCCCTCACGATCCGAGCAGCCGCTGCATTTCGGCATAGGAGATCGTTCCTTCGCGGAGCGACTCGAACGTCCCCTTTTCCTGGATCTCGATCGCGACCCTCCGCGCCCGGCCGTACGCGGCGCGGGCCAGCCCGCCTCCGACGGAGACGCGGCGCACACCCAGGCCCTCGAGCTCCGCGACGGGCGGGCTGTCGGGCGTCGCAAGCACGTTCAGCGGCCCTTTGATCTCGCGGGCCAGCCGGCCGATGAGGTCCCGGTCGGTCACGAAGGGCACGAAGGCACAGTCGGCGCCCGCCGCCAGGTAGGCGTTGGCGCGGCGCACCGCTTCGGCCGGGCGCTGTGCGGAGGGAAAGTCGTCGGTCCCGAACACGTCGGTGCGCGCGTTGATCACCAGCGGCACGCCGGCGGACTCGCCCGCCGCCCGGGCCGCGCGGACCCGCTCGACCTGCACCTCGAGCGGAAGCAGCCGGCCCTCGTCCGCGTCCTCCAGGTTCATTCCCACCGCGCCGGCGGCGACCACTCCCCGCGCGGTCTCCGCGGCCGCCTGCGCGGTCGTGCCGTAGCCGGCCTCGACGTCCGCGCTGACCGGTACCCGCACCACGCGGGCGATCCGGCGGATCATGTCGAGCATCTCCGCGCGCGCGATCCGCTGGCCGTCCGGATATCCGAGCGCGAACGCCACTCCGGCGCTGGAGCTCGCGATGGCCGGAGCGCCGGCCGCCTCGATCAGCCGCGCGCTGGCGGCGTCCCAGGCATTGGCCAGGACCAGCACGCGCGGGCCGGCATGGAGCCGCCGCAGCGCTTCCGCTTTGTCGCGCAGTTCCGTCATGCCGATCCTCCGTGCGTCAGGCGGGTTCCGCGAGAGGCGCCTCGCGCTGGACCGGTTGCGGAGCCGGCGCGCGCTGATACCACTCGACGACCTTGTAGCGCCGGGCGACCAGGGCGAGGCCCGCGGCGGCGAGGTAGGCGAAGCCAGCGTAATAGAAGAAGAGGGCGGTCCCGCTGAAGAAGACGAACGCGGAGGCGAGCGCGACGGCCAGGTTCGCCGCGGCCGTGGTCAGGTTCCAGAAACTCTGGATGACGCTCTTCATCGTGAGCGGCGCCTGGGTGTACGCGAACTCGAGGCCGGTGACCGAGACCAGGATCTCGCCGATGGTGAGGATGACATACGGGAGGACCTGCCAGACGACCGAGATCTTCTGTCCTGAAGCGACCGGCACGTTGAGGAGGCCGGCGATCACGAATGAGGTCGCGCCGAGGGCCATGCCGATCGGCATCCGGCGCAGCGGCGTCAGCTCCCACCCCAGGCGCTTGAAGAACGGGTAGACGATGCCGGTGGTGACGGGGATGAGCAGCATCACCAGCGCGGGGTTGACCAGTTGCATCTGCGAGGGCTCGAAGTTCCAGGTGCCCACCCGCAGATCCAT